>Ga0307516_10009522_pt1 | contig 10822 bp, 9 predicted proteins | sample 19_EM_MG_FD_203310 | JGI IMG/M metagenome (GOLD analysis project Ga0307516, IMG submission 203310) | Populus trichocarpa ectomycorrhiza microbial communities from riparian zone in the Pacific Northwest, United States - 19_EM | ecosystem: Host-associated > Plants > Roots > Unclassified | place...
GTGTCCAGCCTGTCCGAGAAGCTGCGCCACAACCTGCCGGACTGGCTGGCGTCGGCACTGAAGAAAGAAGTGGGCGATGACTTCTGGCCGTTGGTGACCGCCATCGAACAAGCCGCGCACCTGGACTTGCGGGTCAACACCCTGAAGGCCAAGCGCGAGGATGTTCGCGCGGCGCTCGCCGAGGCGGAGATTGACGCCGAACCCACGCCCTTTTCTCCCTGGGGCCTGCGCATTCAGGGCAAGCCGGCACTGCAAAAGCTCGAGCTTTTCATCCGCGGCGATGTCGAAGTGCAGGACGAAGGCAGCCAGCTGCTGGCGATGCTGGTCGCACCCAAGCGTGGCGAGATGGTGGTTGACTTCTGCGCCGGTGCCGGCGGCAAGACGCTGGCGCTGGGCGCCTTGATGCGCAATACCGGCCGTTTGTACGCCTTTGACGTCTCGGGCTACCGGCTCGAAGGGCTCAAGCCCCGCCTGGCGCGCAGCGGCTTGTCCAACGTCTACCCGGCGCAGATTGCCCACGAGCGCGACGACCGCATCAAGCGACTGGCTGGCAAGATCGACCGGGTGCTGGTCGACGCGCCTTGCTCGGGCCTGGGCACGCTGCGCCGCAACCCTGACCTCAAATGGCGCCAATCGCCCAAGGCGATTGAAGAGATGAACGCCAAGCAGCGCGACATCCTGGCCAGCGCCGCACGCCTGGTCAAGCCGGGCGGGCGGCTGGTCTACGCCACCTGCAGCCTGCTGCGGATCGAAAACGAGGTGATTGCCGACGAATTCGGCGCCGCTCACCCCGACTTCGAGCCCTTGCCTGCTGCCCCCGCACTGGCTGCCTCTCAGGTCGAACGGGCGGATGAGCTGGTGGCAGGCAACTACCTGCGCTTGTGGCCGCACCGTCACCAAACCGACGGCTTTTTCGCGGCCGCCTGGCAGCGCCGGGCTTGAGCCAGCGCGGCTGACCACCATTTACTTGAGCGACTGCCGGCTTTTTCCTACGTTTTTCCCACGCCGGCAGGCGCACCATCGTCATTACAATTTGACATTGGCCCGAATCTCGGGCGCCTGAGCACGCACATGATCGATTTCCAAGCGATTTTCTCGGCCTTCATCGATTGGGCCGCGCATGGCTTGGTCGATGCCAGCTGGTGGCAGCTGATCATCCTGACCTTGGTCCTGACGCACATCACCATCGCTTCGGTCACGATCTTCCTGCACCGCTCGCAGGCGCACCGTTCGCTCGAGCTGCACGCGATTCCGTCGCACTTTTTCCGCTTCTGGCTGTGGATGACCACCGGCATGGTGACCAAGGAATGGGTCGCCATTCACCGCAAGCACCACGCCAAGTGCGAAACGCAAGACGACCCGCACAGCCCGGTCGCGCATGGCATCAAGACCGTGCTGCTGACGGGTAGCGAGCTGTACCGCAACGAAGCCAAGAACCAGGAAACGCTGGACAAGTTCGGCCACAACACGCCGAACGACTGGATCGAGCGCAACCTCTACACGAAGTACAGCGCGCTGGGCGTGACGCTGATGATGATCATCAACCTGACGCTGTTCGGTGCCATCGGCGCCACCGTCTGGGCGGTGCAGATGATCTGGATCCCCATCACCGCAGCCGGCATCATCAATGGCCTGGGCCACTGGTGGGGCTACCGCAACTTCGAAGCGGTGGACGCGTCGACCAATGTTTCGCCGTGGGGTGTGATCATCGGCGGCGAAGAGCTGCACAACAACCACCACACCTACCCGACCTCGGCCAAGCTGTCGGTCAAGCCTTACGAGTTCGACATCGGCTGGGCCTATATCCGCGGCCTGGAGATGCTGCACCTGGCCAAGGTGCGCAAGACCCCGCCGCAGCTGGTGCTGGGCTCGGTCAAGCCGGTGGCCGATTCGCAGACGCTGGAAGCCATCATCGCCAACCGCTACGAGGTGATGGCGAATTACGCCAAACAGCTGCGCCGCACCTGCGCCGTGGAACTGGCCCGGTTGAAGGCGCAGGGCGCCTCCACCGGCTCGGCCTGGACCAATTTGCGCATCGCTGAGCGTTGGCTGCACCGCGACGCCGAGAAAATTCCCAGCAACCTGCGCACCCAGCTCGACAGCGCGATGGACGATGCGCCGGTGCTGAAGAAGCTGGTCACGATGCGCGAAGAGCTTCGCCTGCTGTGGACGCGTACCAACGTGTCGGCCGAGCAGCTGGTGGCCGATCTGCAGGACTGGTGCCGCCGGGCCGAGGAAAGTGGCATTGCTGCGCTGCGCGAGTTTTCGATGCAGCTACGCGCTGCTCACGCCTGATTTCTCCGATCGACCAAAGAAGGAGCCCGCCATTGGCGGGCTTTTTCTTTGGCGAAGTTCGGGGGCGACGCCAGCGGGTACGGGGCTCCATGGAAAGGAGTCCGCTCGCCAGTTGGAGGGCTTTCACGGCCGGTCGGCCCTTCAAGTCGCTTGCGCGGATTCAGCTTCGCCGAGCATCTGCAAGAGTCCCTCGGGGCCAGTCCCGGGGGCTTCTTAATCCCGCATGAAAAAAGCCCACCGCTCGGGTGGGCTTCTTTGGCGAAATAAGCGAGGGGCTCACTTCAGCTTGATTTCCTTGTACAGCACGTGCTTACGCGCCTTCGGATCGAACTTCATGAATTCGAGCTTCTGGGGCGTCGTCTTCTTGTTCTTGTTCGTGGTGTAGAAGTGGCCGGTGCCCGCGGTGGACTCCAGCTTGATCTTCTCGCGGCCGCCTTTGCTTGCCATGGTGCGTGACTCCTGTCAGTGCGTTGAGTGGGCGGCGCGCTTTACAGCGTGCCCTTGGCGCGCAGGTCTGCGACGATCTGGTCGATGCCGACCTTGTCGATCAGGCGCAGCGCGGCGTTGCTGATGCGCAGGCGCACCCAACGGTTTTCGCTCTCAACCCAGAAGCGGCGGTACTGCAGATTAGGCAGGAAGCGGCGCTTCGTTTTGTTGTTGGCGTGGGAAACATTGTTCCCGACCATCGGGCCCTTGCCCGTGACTTGACACACGCGAGCCATGTAGCTCTCCTTGAATTGATGACGGCAGCGCCCCATGCGCTCCGGCTGGAACTCACGCACATGCGCCGAAAGGGCGGCGAGAGCCCAAAGTAACCAGCGATTCTACAACAGTCTGGATCGCGGCGCCAAGGGAATCGGCCTCAGGCCTCCTGCTCCAGGAAGCGCTGTGCGTCCAGCGCCGCCATGCAGCCGGAGCCGGCCGAGGTGATGGCCTGGCGGTACACATGGTCCTGCACGTCGCCTGCGGCGAACACGCCTGGCACGCTGGTCATCGTGGCGAAGCCGACCTGGCCGCTACGGGTGTTGATGTAGCCGTCCTTCATCTCGACCTGGCCCTTGAAGATGTCGGTGTTGGGCTGGTGGCCGATGGCGATGAAGCAACCCTTGAGCGACAGCTCGGTGGTGGCATCACTCATCGTGTCTTTCAGGCGCACGCCGGTGACGCCGCTCTGGTCGCCCAGCACTTCGTCCAGTGTCTTGAACAGGTGCAGCTCGATCTTGCCGGCGGCCACCTTGTCCATCATCTTGTCGATCAGGATCGCCTCGGCGCGGAACTTGTCGCGGCGGTGGACCATGTGCACCTTGCTCGCGATGTTCGACAGGTACAGCGCCTCTTCGACCGCCGTGTTGCCACCGCCGACCACGCACACCGTGTCACCCCGGTAGAAGAAACCGTCGCAGGTCGCGCAGCCGCTGACCCCGCGGCCCATGAAGGCCTCTTCAGACGGCAGGCCCAGGTACTTGGCTGAGGCGCCGGTAGCGATGATCAGTGCATCACAGGTGTAAGAGCCCGAATCGCCCTTGAGCCTGAAGGGCCGCTGCGACAGATCGACTTCGTTGATATGGTCGAACACGATCTGGGTCTGGAATCGCTCGGCATGCTGCTGGAATCGCTGCATCAACTCAGGGCCTTGAACGCCCATCACATCGGCCGGCCAGTTGTCGACGTCGGTCGTCGTCATCAGCTGGCCGCCTTGGGCCATGCCGGTGACGAGCAGCGGCTTCAAATTGGCGCGGGCTGCATAGATGGCGGCCGAGTAGCCGGCCGGGCCGGAACCGAGGATCAGGACTTTGGCGTGGGTGGGGGTCGAAGTGCTCATGGCGTGCAGGTGAGGGCGCGAATCGGCGCTTGCAAGAGGCCTGGCCGCGGCGGCCCGGATGTGGCGCGAAGGCCACCATGGACACACGACGCCCGTCGAGGGAAACCGATATGCTCGGGCCTGCGCAAGAATACGGTCGGCCGCATTCTAATGAGCGGCCGGCATACCCGGCCTCGGTGCGGGCATATCGCAAACGGGGCCGTGCATGCCACCTGCAAAGGGCCAACAAAGAGGGGATGACTGATGTCGATGCTGTCCAACCTGGACTTGATTCGCCGAGTGCCGTTGTTCTCGATGCTGACCAACGAACAGGCCCGTGCGGTGGCCGATGGGGTAGTCAAACGGCGTTACCGACGTGGCGAAATCGTCGTCGAGCAGGGAAAGAAAAGTAACGCACTGTTCATTCTGCTCAACGGTCGAGCGCGGGTGCTGACCTCCGATTCGCGCGGCCGCGAAGTCATCCTTGCGGTGCTCGAAGCCGGCGACTATGTCGGCGAGATGAGCCTGATCGACAACCAGAACCACTCAGCCACCGTGCGCTGCGAAGTGCAAAGCGACATGCTGATCCTCGGCCGGCCCGAGTTCGCGCGCTGCCTGCCTGAGAACTCGAGCCTGTCGTACGCGATCATGCGCGGCCTGGTCACGCGGCTGCGCAGTGCCGACCGCCAGATCGAATCGCTGGCCCTGCTCGACGTGTACGGCCGCGTGGCCCGCACACTGCTCGACATGGCCGAAGACGTCGACGGCGAGAAGATCATCAAAGGCAAGGTCTCGCGGCAGGACATGGCCAAGATCGTCGGCGCCTCGCGTGAGATGGTCAGCCGCGTGATGAAGGACCTCGAAGAACGCGGGGTGATCGAGACGCTGGAAAGCGGCTCGGTCGTGTTGAAGAACCGAATGCCTGAATGATTGAACGTTTGCCGTTGCTGAATTCGCCCGATTTGCGCTGCACTCGCGGCGCCCTCACTGTCCCGATGCCTTGCGATGTGGCGTAGCGCCGCGCTGAATGGGCCCGGCGCCACCGCAGGCGCCGCGCGGGCCGCCGCAGCCCCAATCCACCCCCTTCGACAACGCCTGCGCCAGGTGCTGATGACACTGGCCTGGCTGGCGCTTTCGTTGGCGCTCGTCAGCCGGCATGCTGGCGACCCCGGCTTTTCGACCAGCGGCCAAGGCGGCCCAGTGATGAACTGGCTGGGTGCCCCGGGGGCTTGGGTGGCCGATGTGCTGCTGGTGCTGTTCGGCTTCTCGGCCTGGTGGTGGGTGTTGGCCGGTGGCCGGCAGCTGTGGCTGGGCTGGCGCGCCGTGCAGCGTGGCGAGGTGCTGCAACCGTGGCCGCGCTCGGCACGCATCGGTGGCCTGGTGTTGCTGCTCGTTGCCAGCTGCGCGCTCGAATGGACTCGGCTCTATGGCTGGGAGGCGCGGCTGCCCGGTGGCCATGCCGGTGGGGTGGTGGGCTTTTGGCTCGGCTCGCTGTCGATGAAGCTGGGCTTCCTCGCTTCGGGGGTGCTGTGGATCAGCGGGCTGGTCGTGGCGTTGCCGCTGGCCCTGCGGTTCTCCTGGCTGCGCGTGGCCGATGGCCTGGGCGCCTGGGTTGAAGGTTTCCGCGAGCGACACATCGAAAAACGCGAGATCGCCGAAGACGTGCGGCTGGGCGAGCTGGCCCAGCGCGAGCGCGAGATCGAGGTCGAAGAAGACCGCGAAGAGTTCGAGGAACACGTGCCGATCGTGATCGAGCCGCCGGTGCTCGAAGTGCCCAAGTCAGAGCGGGTTGCACGCGAGCGGCAGAAGCCGCTGTTCATGGAGCTGTCGGACAACAAGCTGCCGCAAATCGACCTGCTCGACAAACCACCGGCGCGTGTCGAGACGGTCACGCCGGAGTCGCTGGAAATGACCAGCCGGCTGATCGAGAAGAAGCTGTCGGACTTCGGTGTCGAAGTGCGTGTGGTCGCGGCCCAACCCGGCCCGGTGATCACCCGCTACGAGATCGAGCCGGCCACCGGCGTCAAGGGTTCGCAGGTCGTCAACCTGGCGAAGGACCTGGCGCGCTCGCTGTCGCTGGTGTCGATCCGGGTGGTCGAGACGATCCCCGGCAAGAACCTGATGGCGCTCGAGTTGCCGAACGCGAAGCGGCAGACCATTCGCCTGGCCGAGATCCTGGGCTCGCAGGTCTACAACGACGCGGGCTCGATGCTGACGATGGCGCTGGGCAAGGACATCATCGGCGCGCCGGTGGTGGCAGACCTCGCCAAGATGCCGCACTGCCTGGTTGCCGGCACCACCGGCTCGGGCAAATCGGTTGGCATCAACGGCATGATCCTGAGCCTGCTGTACAAGGCCGAGCCGCGCGACGTGCGGCTGATCATGATCGACCCGAAGATGCTCGAAATGAGCGTCTACGAAGGCATCGGCCACCTGCTGTGCCCGGTCGTCACCGACATGAAGCAGGCCAGCAATGCGCTGAACTGGTGTGTCGGCGAGATGGAGCGGCGCTACAAGCTCATGAGCAAGATGGGCGTGCGCAACTTGGCCGGCTACAACAAGAAGATCGACGATGCCAAGGCCCGTGGCGACCTGATACCCAACCCGTTCAGCCTGACGCCCGAAGCGCCGGAGCCGCTGGAGCGCCTGCCCTTCATCGTGGTCGTGATCGACGAGCTGGCCGACCTGATGATGGTCGTCGGCAAGAAGGTCGAAGAGCTGATCGCCCGCCTCGCGCAGAAGGCCCGCGCCGCCGGCATCCACCTGATCCTGGCCACGCAGCGCCCCAGCGTCGACGTGATCACCGGCCTGATCAAGGCCAACATCCCGACGCGCCTGTCGTTCCAGGTCTCGAGCAAGATCGACAGCCGCACCATCCTTGACCAGATGGGCGCCGAAGCGCTGCTGGGCATGGGCGACATGCTCTACATGGCTTCAGGCACAGGGCTGCCGGTGCGCGTACACGGCGCCTTCGTGTCGGACGACGAGGTGCACCGTGTCGTCGAGTCGCTGAAGTCACAAGGCCCGGCCAACTACATCGAAGGCATTCTCGAAGGTGGCACGCTGGATGGCGAGGGCGGCGAAGCGGGCGAGGGCGGCGGTGGCCCGGGGGGCGGCGAAGCCGACCCGATGTACGACCAGGCGGTGGCCATCGTGCTGCAGCACCGCAAGGCCTCGATCTCACTGGTCCAGCGCCATTTGCGCATCGGCTACAACCGCGCGGCGCGCTTGCTGGAACAAATGGAGCAATCCGGGCTCGTAAGCACCATGTCCACCAACGGCAACCGCGAAATCCTGTTGCCCAAGCGTGATGAATAGTTTCCGCTCTGTTGCGCGCATCGTCGTCGTCGCAGCGATCGCGTGCGCAGCTGACGGTGCCTGGGCCGATGCATCTGAATCGCTGCGTGCCTTCGTGCGCGATGTGAAGTCCGGCAAGTCGACCTTCACCCAGACGGTGACCTCGCCCGATGGCGCGAAGCAGAAGGTTTCGTCCGGCAACTTCAGCTTCGCACGGCCGAACCGCTTTCGCTTCGACTACGCCAAGCCCTACGCGCAAACCATCGTCAGCGATGGCATCAAAGTCTGGTTCCACGACCCCGACCTGAACCAGGTCACGGTGCGCAAGATGGGCGATGCGCTCGGCAGCACACCGGTTGCGCTGTTGACCGGCTCGTCGATCGAGAAGAACTTCGAGCTGAAGAACCAGCCCGACAAGGACGGCCTCGAATGGGTCCAAGCCACGCCGCGCGAAACCGGCGGCACGATCCAGTGGCTGAAGGCCGGCTTCAAGGGCAAGGCCTTGATGGCGGTCGAGATCGCCGACAGCTTCGGCCAGCGTTCGCTGCTGAAGCTCAACGACCTGGCCACCGAGGTGGCGCTGCCCGCCACCACCTTCAGCTTCAACATCCCGGCTGGCGCCGACGTGTCGGAACAGTAGCCAGCGACGCACCAAACGACAAGGGCGCCTCGCGGGCGCCCTTCTTTTTGGCCGATGAGGCCTGCGGTGCTCAGTGCATCGCGGTGTCGGCGTCCATCAGGCCCATGTCGGGCGCGGTCATCATCTGCTCGATGTCCATCAGGATCAGCATGCGCTCGTCGTCGCCGTGCTTGATGGTGCCCAGGCCAGTGATGTAAGAGGCGTCGATCGCACCGTTGAATTCCGGCGCATGCTTGATCTGGCCGGGGGCCAGTTCGAGCACGTCGCTGACCGAGTCGACCACCATGCCCACCGTGCGGTTGCCGATGTTCAGGATGATCACGACGGTGAAGCTGTTGTACTGCACATCCGCCAGTTGAAAGCGCAGGCGCATGTCCACGATCGGCACGATCACGCCGCGCAGGTTCACCACGCCCTTGATGAAGTGCTGGGTGTTGGCGATGCGGGTCGGCGACTCGTAGCCGCGGATTTCCTGCACGCGCAGGATGTCGATGCCGTATTCCTCGCTGCCCAGTTTGAAGGACAGGTACTCGCGCGGTGCGCCGGCCGTGGCAGCAGCGGCGACAGGGGCGCCCACCGTGGTGGCGAGGCGATTTTCAGTGGGGGTGGCGCTCATCGCGGGTCTCCTTCGGGACTTCTGGGGTCAACAGGCTGCAGTTTCCGTCCACCTCCCGGGCCACCAAAGCGTGAATAAGGGCCACCCGGTCGGGCAATTCGATGCTTCTCGCCTTCGCGCCACAATCCGTCAATGCCCCGGCAAGACGCCCTGTTCAACGACCAAGACCTGCCCGAGGCCGGCGGTAGCCGCGACTCATCGGTCACCCCGCCAGCCACGGCTCCGCTGGCCGAGCGCCTGCGTCCGCGCCACCTCGACGAGGTGATCGGCCAGGCCCACTTGCTCGGCCCCGGCAAGCCGTTGCGCGTGGCCTTCGAGCAGGGCCGGCTGCATTCGATGATCTTGTGGGGCCCGCCAGGGGTCGGCAAGACCACCTTGGCGCGGCTGGTGGCTGGCGCGGTCGACGCGAAATTCATCGTGCTGTCGGCGGTGCTGTCGGGCGTCAAGGAGATCCGCGACGCGGTAGCGCAGGCCGAACTGGCCCGAGCGCAGGGCAAGCGCACGATCGTCTTCGTCGACGAGGTGCACCGCTTCAACAAGGCGCAGCAGGACGCGTTCTTGCCCCACGTCGAGTCAGGCCTGTTCACCTTCATCGGGGCCACCACCGAAAACCCTTCTTTCGAGGTCAACTCGGCGCTGCTGTCGCGCGCGACGGTGCATGTGCTGAAGTCGCTCGAAGACGACGACCAGCAACAGCTGCTGGCGCGGGCGCGTGAATTGCTGGCTGCGCCTGAACTGGCGCCTGCCGCCGCACAGCGGTTGATCGGCTATGCCGATGGCGACGCACGCCGCCTGCTCAACGCCTACGAGAACCTGGTGACGCAGCTGGGGCCTGATGTCGAACACATCGACGAGGCGATGCTCGAGCGTTCCTTGGGCGAACAACTGCGCCGCTACGACAAGGGCGGCGATCAGTTCTACGACACGATTTCGGCGTTGCACAAGTCGGTGCGCGGCTCCGATCCCGACGCCTCGCTCTATTGGTTCGCGCGCATGCTCGATGGTGGCGCCGACCCGCGTTACCTGGCGCGCCGCCTGGTGCGCATGGCCAGCGAAGACATCGGCAACGCCGATCCGCGCGCACTGCGGTTGACGCTGGATGCGGCAGAAACGTATGAGCGCCTCGGCACACCCGAGGGCGAGCTGGCGTTGGCGCAAGCGGTGGTCTACCTCGCGGTGGCGCCCAAATCGAATGCGGTGTATGCAGCATGGAACGCTGTGCGCGCCTTCGTCAAGCAAGACCAGACACGCCCGGTGCCCGCACACCTGCGCAACGCGCCGACCAAGCTGATGAAGGCGCTGGGCCACGGCCAGGGCTACCGCTATGCACACGACGAGGCTGGCGGTTTTGCCGCTGGTGAGCGCTACTGGCCCGATGGTCTGGAGCCACCGCCGCAGTTCTACCAGCCGGTTCCGCGTGGGCTGGAGTTGCGCATCGGCGAGAAGCTGGCCGAGTTGCGCCGGCTCAATGAAGACGCTGGTCAGGGCCCAGCCGACACCACGGACGCTGAAGGCGAGCAATAGGCCGCCGGCCCTGTGGCGGGGCGGCCCCACTCAGGGGGTAAGCCCGAGGCGGGTGTGTGTAAGCGGTTCCTACAATCCCCGCGATCAGGGGCCGTTCAGGCTCGGCCGTACCACACCGGGAGACCCACTCGATGGATATCTTCGTACAACAGATCATCAACGGCTTGGTATTGGGAAGCATGTACGCGCTGGTCGCGCTGGGGTACACGATGGTGTACGGGATCATCTCGCTGATCAACTTTGCGCACGGCGAGATCCTGATGGTGGGGGCGCTGACGAGCTGGACGGTGGTGCAGGCCTTGGCCGACACCGGTTGGCCCGGCTGGGTGCTGCTGCTGATCTCGTTCGTCGCGGCCATCATCGCTTGCTCGGCACTGAACTTCGCGGTCGAGAAGATCGCCTACCGGCCGTTGCGCAACGCGCCGCGCCTGGCCCCGCTGATCACCGCGATGGGCATGAGCCTGCTGCTGCAGACGCTCGCGATGATCCTGTGGAAGCCGAACCCCAAGCCGTATCCGCCGCTGCTGCCGCAAGACCCGCTGTTCCTGTGGGAAGCCGGCCCGGTGATCACGCCCACGCAGATCGTGATCCTGGTGACCACGGTGGTGGTGCTGGCCGCGCTGCTGTGGCTGGTCAACAAGACCAAGCT
>Ga0307516_10009523_pt1 | contig 10820 bp, 9 predicted proteins | sample 19_EM_MG_FD_203310 | JGI IMG/M metagenome (GOLD analysis project Ga0307516, IMG submission 203310) | Populus trichocarpa ectomycorrhiza microbial communities from riparian zone in the Pacific Northwest, United States - 19_EM | ecosystem: Host-associated > Plants > Roots > Unclassified | place...
CCGGGGCCGCGCGTCGAGACGCTGACCGCGATCTACCGACGGACGGGCGACCACGATGGCGACCGCTTTGGCCCCGACGGGATCACCATGATGGGTGGCCTTCCCGGGTTACCCATTCATCGTGAGGACCATGCGGAAGCGCGCCTTGCCGGACATCAGCTTGGCGTATGCCTCTGCGGCCCTCTCGAGCGGCACGGTCTCGATCATTGCGGCGACGCCGCTCAAGACGCTGAACCGAAGCGTGGCATCGCCGACCGCCGGCGTCCCGGTCAGCGAGCCCTCGACGATCTTGGGGGCGCCGCCTCGGTCGCTGAACAACATGTCGAACGTGGAGATCTGGACCGGGTCGGGCGCAGCGCCGAGCACGATCACGGCGCCCCTCGACCGGAGGCCCTTCAACGTATCCGCGACCGCCGTCCCGCCCGAGGCGGTTGCGAGCACCACGGTTGCGCCGCCGAGCGCTTGCAGTGCTTCAGCCGGATCGCTGGAGGCGTTGTCGATATAGTGATGTGCGCCGAGCTTCTTGGCGAGATCGGCCTTGTCAGCACCGCGACCGATCGCGACGACCTCGAACCCCATGTGCCGGGCGTACTGAATGGCGAGATGGCCGAGCCCTCCGATGCCGAGCACGGCGACGAGGTCTCCCGCCTTCGCGGGGGAGTTCCGCAGCGCGCTGAACGTCGTCAAGCCCGCGCACAGCAAGGGCGCCGCATCCGCGGACCCAAGCCCGTCCGGCACGGAGATCAGCCCGCTCGCCTTCGCGACCATGACCTCGGCGTAGCCGCCGTCGATGTGCACGCCGGTGTACGCCTGATGTTCGCAGCCGACGAGATCGCCGTTGCGACAGAACTCGCAGTACCCGCAGTGGCCGGCGAGAAACCCGACGCCGACCCGCTGGCCGAGCGCCCAGCCCTCGACACCGGTGCCGAGCGCGTCGATGCGACCGACCGCTTCGTGACCAGGCACGCGCGGCCACTGGATGGGAAGCGCGCCCTGGATGGTTGCAGCGTCTGTATGGCAAATACCGCAGGCCTCGACGCGGATCCGGACCATTCCGGGTGCGGGCACCACGAGCGGCCGCTCCGCGAGTTCTAGTTTTCCGGGTCCAACAGCTTGTACGACACGATAGGTTTCCATGATTGCTCTTTTTTGATTGATTGCTTTGGAGCGACTGCTACGCGCTCACCACGACGAGCTTCTTGTTGACGAACTCCATGATTCCGAGATCGCCGAGCTCACGACCGAAGCCGGACCGCTTCACGCCACCAAACGGAAGCTCGGGTAGCGTGCCAGTACGCGCGTTGATGAACACCATCCCGGTTTCGATTCGCGAGGCGAGCGAGCGGCCGCGCGCGATGTCGCTCGTGAAGATCGCGCCACCCAGCCCAAAATGCGAGTCGTTGGCCAACGCGACGAGCTCGTCGTCGTCGCGGACGACGTAGACCTGAGCCACGGGCCCGAAGAACTCCTGATAGAATGCCGGGTTGTCGCGAGTGATGTTGGTGAGGATGGTTGGCTCGAAGAAATAGCCCTTGCGGTTGACCGGCTTGCCGCCGAGCCGCAGCGTGGCGCCGTGATCGACGGCCGCGTTGACCTGTCTCGTCAGCTCGTCGACCGCGCCCTTCGACGACAGCGGGCCGAGCGTGGTTCGCTCGTCGAGCGGATCGCCCAGCCTGAAGCCGTTCAGCTCCTCGATGAACGCCGCGACGAACCGGTCGGCGATCTTGTCGTGCAGGATGAAGCGCTTCGCGGCGGTGCACGCCTGACCTGCGTTCAACACCCGCGCGAGCGCGCCGGCCCTGGCGGCCTTCTCGATGTCGGCGTCGTCGAGCACCGCGAACACGTCGCTGCCGCCGAGCTCCAGCGTGGACTTCTTCAGCATCGCGGATGCGCGCGACGCGACCGCCGCGCCCGCCGTCTCCGAGCCAGTCAACGCGACGCCCTGGATCCGGTCATCGCCGAGCAGATCGGAGACCTGCTCACTCGAGATGTATAGATTGGTGAAGGCACCTGCGGGCGCACCGGCCTCGCGGATGAGCGACTCGAGCAGCGCCGCAGATCCGGGCACGTTCCCCGCGTGCTTGAGCAGCACGGGGTTGCCAACGGCGATCGCCGGCACGACGACGCGGATCACCTGGTAGAACGGAAAGTTCCACGGCTCGACCGCAAGCAGGACGCCGATCGGGTGATGTTCGACCCAAGCTTCCCCCGCGCTCGACGGATAGCGGACGGGCTTCAACATGTCGGCGGCGTGCTTCGCATAATAGTCCGCGATACTCGCGCACAGCTTCGGCTCGCCGCGGCCGTGGGCGATGGGCCTGCCCATCTCCGTAGCCATCACGATGGCGATGTCCGTTGCGCGCTCGACGAGGAGCTCGGCAAGCCGCGCGAGCACCGCCAGGCGCGGCTGGATCGGGCCGCGCGACCACGCAGATCGGAACACCGCGTGCGCCGCGGCGAGCGCCCGATCGACCTGCTGTGGCGTGTGGAGCGGATAGTCTTTTACTAGCTCTTCGGTGAACGGATTGATCGAGCGATATGCCATTGAATCCTCCTTCTGGAGTTGCTGATCTAGGCCGTGCGATAGCCAGCGCGGATCCACTCGACCACACGCGCGGAGTAGATCTCCGCGGCGTCCTCCCAGATGAGGTGACCGCCGTCGAGGATCGTGTGACGACAGTGCGGCAAGTGGTCCGCGAGGAGCTGGCCATTCGAGGGTGGGACGACGGTGTCGCTCTTGCCAGAGAGCACAAGCACCGGCGTATTGATGCCCGGCAGGAGTGCCTGCAGGCGGGGAAGGTCGCGCGGGAATGCCCGAACAAACTGCGTCGCGTCCTCGAACCGACGCCCGGCGGACGCCAACCTGTAGTCGTCGAGAACCGCCTTGGGCAGTTTTATGGCTGCGGACTGCGTGACGAAGTCGACACCAATATCACCGCCCTCCGCAGTCGCGAAATAACCGGGCGGCGACGCAATGAGGCCCTTCAGCGCACCGGCCGCGAGCTCCACGCTGGTGGCGCCAGCGCCACCGACGATACTCTCGAACAGGCTCGGTTTCTTGGCTGCAGCAAACAGCAGCGCGGGCGTTCCCACATCCGGCCCTACCGCATGCATGCGGTCGATGCCGAGGTGGTGCGCGAGCTTGAGGACGAAGTCTCCCATCGCCTCGGGTGACATCACGTCGGGACGGCTTTCGGATTGGCCATATCCAGGAATGTCCACCAGGATCACGGGACCGAGCGACTTGATCGCGGGCACGATGCCGCAATATGCATAGATGCTCTCGGGCCAAGGACTGGTCAGAAGGATCGGAATTCCGTCCGAACGTCCACCGCGCGCAAGACGAATCTTCAGGCCGTCGATACTCGAAGTCGTGACTTCGCCGATATCGGGAAGACCACCACCGGTGTTTCGAGGCAGTGGCTCGGCGAGCGCACCCCCAGGTGCTGCAGCGGTCTTGGTACAAGCCGCCGCGCCGGCGGTGATCAGGAGCGCTCCTCCCGTCAGTCGAAAGAAGTCTCGACGACTCTGCTGGAGGTGCTCGACCGAATATACGTGATCTTTCGATTGACTGCTCATGACAATTCCTCTGTGAAAGCGTGGCCGCCTGAACGCCACCATGAAGACGCTGGCTTCGACCAAGATCCCGGTTACACCTCGCCACCCGGGTCCGTTGATCGAGGCGGACCGGGAGCGGAACAAGGACCGTGGAGCCAGGTCAACGCGTCCTCGTGCAGAGAAGTCGATGCCGTCACGCGTTGGAGGATTCGCGTTCCCACATCAGGCGTGACAGCACGCGGACGCCGTGGGAGACGCTCGGCACGACCGTGGTCAATTCGAGACGATCGCCGTCCAGCTTCAACAACCGAGCCTGCGTCTGCCCGACCCATCCAGGGAACAGCGAAACGCGCATGGAGTGCGTGAGCGTCGCGGTGGCCTCGTCGAGCTGAAACGGGCCTGAATACGCGAGGTAACCGATCCCGGCGTCTGCATACTCCATGGGACCGCTGGCGATCTGTCGATCAGGACGCATGAGCTGAGCTGACACGAAACCGTCCGGCGTATACATGAGGATGCCCACCGGCCTGTCTCCGAATGGGAACCGTGTCGGAGCCCCATCCACGGGCGTCTCCACATAAGACACGAGCTTCCAGGTACCAATCAGTTGATCTCTCAGCACGGACTTCATCGTCATTCCTGTTCTGCAACCGCGGAAGGGTGTCGAGCGCTGCGCGATGTCGTTCAATATGACCGGTCGTCTTGAACTGTCAAGGTCCATGATCTCGTCGCTCACGTCGACCCTGCCGGTCCTGCCTCCGATGCCCCCACGGCCTCCGAGCCTGGCGGATGCGAGGCTAGCGGCGGCGTGCCGTCAATGCGTTCATCGCCGCGAGGGAGTCCATGTAATCTCGCCAGTGCGCGATCTTGCCGTTCTCGATCCGGATGCTGGAGCAGAACCGATTGTCGTATGCGACGCCTGTCGCCAGGATCGTGCCATGGACCTCGTACTCGATCACGACGCGCCCCTCGTTCGTCTTGTGGATGACGAGATGGTCTGCGGCGTGGATCTCGATATGTTCGACGTAGCCGCGGAACTGGGCCAGGAGCGCGGTGCGGCCCCGGACAACCCGCGGCCATCCGGGGAAGTCGTACAGCACCTCGTAACCGATCTCGTCGTCGACGATATCGAAGAAGTGCGCGCCGTCGACGAGGTCGCCCAGCGCGCCTCGCACGAGATCGAAGTAGGGCGCGACAGGCTTATATGCGGCGTAGGGTCGACTCGGCACGGTTCCTCCGTTCATCCGGCGATTCGCGCCCGAAGCCAAGGTTCGCAATCGTCGGCGCGATGGCGGTCCGCGCCGCGGCCCGCGATCGCTCGCGGAGCGACCGCGACGATGGAGCCGGTATTTCCCGAGACGCCTGCAACGACGAATGTCATGTCGATCACCGCCTGCCGAGACTTTGCACGCGCCGGCTTTATTTGTCGAATGCAACGATCGCAAGTGCTACATGCATGGCGTGCAGATCGCCGCGGTCGACCTGAATCTCGCTGTGGTGCTGCGCGCGCTCCTGGACGAGCGCAGCGTGTCGCGCGCGGCGAAGCGGCTCGGGCTCAGTCAATCGGCGACGAGCCACGCCCTGGGTCGCTTGCGCGCCCTGGTGCAGGATCCCCTGTTCGTACGCACACGAACGGGCCTCGTGCCGACGGCGCGCGCCGATGCGATGGCTGATGCAGTGCGCGCGTCCGTGGCCGCGCTCGAAGCGACCTTGTTCGTGCCGCCTCCGTTCGACCCAGGGACCGTCGAACGCACGTTTCGCATCCGGCCCAGCGACTACGTCGAGTGTCTCCTCGTCCCGCGCCTCGTCGAGCGTCTCGCCAAGATCGCGCCCAAGGTCAACCTGTTTGCACGGCCTGTGGTGACCGAGCCGGTGCTCGCGCTTGAAGAGGGCCAGCTCGATCTGCTCATCCAGCCGACGCACTCGGGCGAGCAGACGGACGGCTTCCACATGGAAGCGCTCTGGGACGAACGCCTCGTGGGGATCGCGCGTCGTGGACATCCGCTCACCAGCGGGCGGGTCACGCTCGAACGCTTCGCCAATGCAAGTCACGCGCTCGTGTCGCCACGCGGGCAACCCGGCGGGATGGTCGACGACGTGCTCAAGCGGCTCGGGATCCCGCGGCGCGTCGCCTTCACGACCCCGAGCTTCCTGGTCGCCCCGCAGGTGGTGGCGACGACGGATCTCGTGATGGTCCTCCCAGCGCGCATCGCGGCTGTCCTGCAAGCGCAGCTCCGCCTCGCGACGTTCGAGCCCCCCCTCGAGGTCCCCGGCTTTCGGATGGCGATGTTCTGGCACGCTCGGCACGATTCGGATCCAGCGCACGCCTTCATTCGACGGGAGATCGCGCAGGTCGCCGCAGCGCTGCCGAGCCCGGCGCGTGTCGAGCGGCGGCGCAGATCGCGCCGTAGCGCGCGAACGTGAGCGCGACCTGATGCAACTCGCGTGGGACCGACTCGCAGCCCGGCGGTCGCCGGGCTGCGGCGTGGGCGCCTTCAGGCTGCGGATGATCGTGCCGTGCTCACGAGGTAGCGCCGGCCGAGCATCGCCACGCGGTGGTGGGCGATGAGCGTTGAGCTCCGAGCTCGTTCACGAGGCGCATCTCGTACGTGCTGACCGGGCTCTGGGCTACGCTGCGTTGCGCCTCCTCGAGCTACGCCTGGTAGCGCTTCATCGGCGCTCGGCGCGCCTCGGCGTCCTCCACCGGTCATCTCCTCCGCGCCGCGGTACCTCGATCATTTCTGTGTCATCGTTGTTTGTGGACCCGCTGAGCCATTTCGTCCAAAATGACTATGTGGAGGTTTGGGCGTCGCCCCCAGACCTGCGGCTCGCAGAGCCGGTGTTCTCCCCTGAGCCAGGCCCGCGGGGTTGGACCGTATCGTGACCACCGTGCTGATCGCCCTCGCCGACGTCGGGCTCGGGGTCCAGCTCGAGGAGCAGCTGGTCCAGGCCGGGCTCGCGGCGACCTGGGATGCCCACCAGGTCGATGGCCCGGGCGGCGGCGCCCCCGCCGACGTCGTGATCGTCGACGCCGACCGGCTCGGCAGCCGGCTCGCCGCGGTGACCGATGCCTGGCGCGGCCGGCCCAGCCTGCCCGGCGTGCTCGCGATCGGCAGCTCGCCGGCGGCGCGCGACCATGCGCCGCGCGCCCGCATCACGCTGGTCGCCCCGACCGCGCGGCTGCAGACCCTCGTCGCCGCGATCCGCGACGCCGCGGCGATGCGGCTCGCCTCGGGGCTGCGCTGGCCGCTGCTGCGCGCCGCGCTCGGCCTGCCCGACGCCGAGAACGCGCGCCCGGCCTGGCAGCTGACCCTGGCGGCGGCGCGCACGACCGACATCGCGATCCCGCGCGCCGCGCTGCGCTGGCACGTCCACCACTATGCCACCCCGACCGACCGGCTCGACGAGCTGCGCGGCGAGCGCGTGCTGACCGTGCCGGAGCTCGAGACCATCGCCGCGCTCGACGGCACGCTGACCGTGCAGCGCATCGTCAAGCAGGGCCCGCTCGACCCGATGGCCACGGCGCGCCTGGTGTGGGCGCTGGCGTCGATCGGCGCGATCGAGCTATCGCCGGAGGTTCGCGACGTGGCGACCCCGCCGCGCCGCGGGCTCGCCGAGCTGCGCGCCCACCTGCGGGCCCGCGCCGTGCGGCTCGAGCGCAGCACGTTCTACGACGTCCTCGAGATCACGCCGCTGGCCGAGATCGAGGACATCGAGGCGGCGTACCACCGGGTCTCGCAGCGCTTCGCCCCTCACGTGCTCGCGACCTACGACCTCGCCGAGCTCGCCGCGCAGGTCGAGCCGACCTGGGCGCTGGTCGAAAAAGCGCGCGCGGTGCTCGTCGATCACGCGCAGCGCGGCCGCTACCACGACTGGCTGCGCCAGAAGCTGCCCGAGCTGCGCACGACCTGGGCGATCGAGCCCACCGCGGTGCAGACCGCCGCCGCGGCGTTCGCGCGCGGCCAGCGCAACCTGGGCGAAGGCGACGCCCACAAGGCGATGGGCGACCTCGCCACCGCCTGCCGGCATTTCCCCGGCCACCCCGACTACGAATCCAGCCTGGCGTGGGCGCGCTACCGCGTCCAGGTCGCGTCGGGCCGCGATCGCGTCGAGGCGGCGGTCGCCGAGCGCGCCGTGCTCGATCGCCTGCTGCTCGGCTGCCGGCCGTGGCCGCGCGCCCTGGTCGCCCTCGCGCTGCTGTGCGCCGCCGGCGGCGACGTCGAGGCCGCGCGCTGGCACGTCCGCGTCGCGCTGGCGATCGATCCGACCGTGCCGGCCGCCGCCCAGCTCGCCCAGCGCCTGGGCCTGCGCGGCGCCTGACAGCCCTCGAGGTCAGGGCGCGCTGCGCGCCGCGGGCGCCAGGGCGCGGCGCGCCACGCTCGACGCGAAATCCTCGATGATCGCCGCCAGCCGGGCCTCGACATCGCCATCGATCGCGACCCCGCGGTCCGACACGGCGATCGCCTTGTCGAGCACGAACAGGCCGTTCACCACGTGCTGCGCGCCGAGCGAGACCAGCACCGGCCGCAGCGCGTAGTCGAGCGCGAGCACGTGCGCGATCGTCCCGCCGGTCACCAGCGGCAGCACGACCTTGCCGGCGAACGCAAACTGCGGCAGCAGGTCGAGGAAGACCTTCAGCACGCCGGTGTACGACGCCTTGTAGATCGGCGTCGCGATCACCAGCGCATCCGCGCGCTCGACCAGCGCGACCGCCGCCGCCACCGCCGGATCGGTGACGCGGCCGTGCAGCAGCTCTGCCGCCGGCAGCTCGCGGACCTGGATCGCCGCCAGCTCGAAGCCTCGACCGCGCAGGTTCTCGGAGACGTGGCTGGCGAGCGCCGCCGAGCGCGACGGAACCGACGGGCTACCGGAGATCACGGCGATGAGCGACATACAGGCCTGGCGCTACGATGCCACGACGTCCGCGGCCGAGCACGCGGCCGCGCAAACTCCCGCGCGCCGCGGCGAGCTCACCGCGCGCGGTTTTCCGGTACGCTGCGCGCGTGACTGACTGGGTGCTCGCCGCCGAACGCGCATACGTCGCCGCCGCGATCCGCGGCACCGCGGCTCCCGCCCCGCCGACCTCCCAGCCCCCGGAGCCGTGGACCGAAGCCGCCGCCCGCGCGATCGCCGCGGCCGGTGCGATCGCCTCGCGCTACCTCGCCGTCGGCACGCCGCGCAGCTTCGGCATCGTGATCGACCGCGACACCGATGTCGCCGCGGCGGCGTGGTCGGTCGTGGCCCACCGCGCCTGGTTCGCTCCCCGCGACCTCCGCTGCGCCGCCGGCCACGACGGCGCCGCGGCGCTCGCCGAGGCCACCGGCGGCCGCGTGGTCTCGGTCGACGAGGCGCTCGCGTGCGACATCGCGAACGTCTACAGCCGCGAGCTCCGCATCCTGCCTGCCAACCTGCGCCGCGGCACCCACGTCAACGCGCTCGCGCTCGCGACGATCGATCCGGAGCTCCGCGCGCTCGCCACCGTGACGCGAGAAGCCGGCCTCCCGGCGCTCGCCGCCGGCCTGGTCGACGGCCGCCAGCTCGACGAGCTCACGATCTTCATCGCCGACGGCGCGCCGATCGCCGCCGCGGCCCTGCGCGCGTAGCCCGGCGCGACCGGACAGCCCGGGCAACGCGATTCCCCGTGGCGCGGGGCGCTGGGTCGGCGCGTAGTTTCGCGCCGTTACCGACGAGAGGCGGATCGTTTTGCGATTGTCGCCGCGATGTCACCGAGCCACCGTCCACTTGGGCCATGCCGAACCGGGCCCTGGTGATGTGTGTTCTCGCCGCGTGCGCCCCCCGCGCGTCCACGCCGCCGGCACAGCCGGCACCGCCCGCCGAGCGCAGCGTGGTGATCCTGGTGTGGGATGGCCTGCGGCCCGATGCCATCACCCTGGCCGATACGCCGAACCTGGTGAAGCTGCGCGACGGCGGCAGCGAGTTCACCGACAACCACTCGACGTATCCCACGTTCACGATGATGAACGCGGCGAGCTTCGCGACCGGCGCGTTCCCCGACGCGACCGGGTTCTACGGCAACGTCGTCTGGCAGCCCGACGCGACCGGCCACGACTCGGCCGGCAAGCCCGTCGACTTCCGCCAGCCGGTGTTCTCCGAGGACTACGCCGTGCTCGACGCGCTCAAGGGCGGCGGCAAGCAGCTGCTGCTCGTCGACACGCTGTTCGATGCCGCGCACGCGGCGGGGGTTCCGACCGCGGCGATCGGCAAGAGCGGCGCCGCGTACCTCCAGGACATGGCGCGCGGCGGGCTCATCATCGACGAGAAGGCGGTCTTGCCGCTCGCGCTCGCCAACGAGCTCGTGGCCGCCGGGTTTGCGCTGCCGGCGACCGCGCCGAACGCGTTTGCGCCCGGCGAGCTGGTGATCGCGCCCGGCGCCGAGAATCCGGTGGCGTTTGCGCCGGTGCAGAAGCTGAACGACGGCGTATCGACCGATCCGACCGACGCGCATGGCAGTCCGTTCAAGCCGGCACTGGCCTACATGGTCCGGGTCTATCTGGAGTTCGTGCTGCCGCGGAAGCAGCCACGGCTCACCGTGCTGTGGCTCCGCGATCCAGATTCGACACAGCACACCTACGGCATCGGCAGTCGCAACTGGCATGATGCGCTGCGCGCCAATGACGAGCTGCTGGGCCAGCTGCGCGGCAAGCTCGCCGCGCTCGGCAAGGCCGAGACCACCGACGTGATCGTCGTCTCCGACCACGGCCACAGCAACGTCTCGGCGCCGCAGGAGCTGTTTCCGCTGCACGCCATCGCCAACGGCGCGGTCGGCGGCGTCGATCCCGCCGGGCACTCGGTGTCGGGCATGGTCCGGCTCGCCGATCTGCTGCAGCGCGCTGGCTTCACGGTGTTCGACGGCCTGGGCTGCACGTTCATCCCCGTGGCCACCGGCCTGCGCGGCGCCGAGCGAACGCCGGTGTACGCCGATCACACCGACGACACCGGCGCGGTGTGCGGCAAGGAAGGCCAGCACTTTCAGGTCCCGCCGCACAAGGTGCCGGCGCAGCTGCCCGCGGGCGCGCTCGTGATCGCGGTCAACGGCGGCAGCGACTACATCTATGTGCCCGACCACGATCCGGCCACGCTGCGCAAGACCGTGGAGTTCCTGCAGCGGCGCGCCGAGGTCGGCGCGATCTTCATCGACGACCGCTACGGCGCGCTGCCCGGCACGCTGCCGCTCAGCGCGATCCACGCGCGCAACGCCGCCCACAAGAACCCCGATATCATCCTCAGCTACGACTTCGACG
>Ga0307516_10009524_pt1 | contig 10816 bp, 9 predicted proteins | sample 19_EM_MG_FD_203310 | JGI IMG/M metagenome (GOLD analysis project Ga0307516, IMG submission 203310) | Populus trichocarpa ectomycorrhiza microbial communities from riparian zone in the Pacific Northwest, United States - 19_EM | ecosystem: Host-associated > Plants > Roots > Unclassified | place...
CATCAGCTCGATATCGCGGACATGCGCCGTATGCACTCTGCACTGTGCAACCATTTGTCCACACTGCCACCTTCACAACCGGTCGGCCTGCTGCTCGATCGACACCCACGCTACGTCCTTGCGATCTGTGCCGCGCTCGAGACCTACCGACCGTTCGTGCCGCTCAACCTCGACTGGCCAGCGTCGCGGCGCGACCGCGTCGTCGAGCTGACCGCCTGCAGCGTGCTCGACGACGCGACCCTCGACGCGATCTGCCGCCGCGAGGATCCCGGGCCGCCGCAACCGCCGAGCCCGAGCTCGGAACGCGTCGCCTACATCATGTGCACGTCCGGCACCTCGGGTACCCCGAAGGCCGTGGTGATCTCGCGCGATGCGTTCTCGAACTTCGTGCGCTGGGTCGATAGCTATTTCTCCACCATCACGGAGCACGACCGCGTGTTGCTCACCGCGGAGTTCACGTTCGACATGTCGCTGCTCAACATCGCCCTGCTGCTGAGCGGTCGGGGGCGGCACTACATATCGAAGGTCAAGGGCGATGCGTTCGAGCTCGCCGCGCAGATCGAGCGCGATCAGATCACGACGCTGGTGACCGTGCCGAACACGATGAGCAGCCTGCTCATGAACGCGGTGCTGAAGCGGCGCAAGCTCGGCTGCATCGAGCACCTGCTGCTCGGTGGCAGCCGGTTCTCGTATGGCGTCTACGATGCCATCGGGCGCCACCTGCCGAGCGCCCGCTGTTACAACCTGTATGGGCCGACCGAGTGCACCGTGTACTGCCACGCCAAGACGGTCACCGGCGACCCCGCGCAAGACATGCTCGACTTCAACGTGTCCGTCGGCCAGCCGATCCGCGATACGACCTGCCTGGTGATGGACCCCGCCGGCGGCGTCATCACGACCCCGCGCGAGCCGGGCGAGCTGTGGATCGGCGGCGTCCAGGTCCTCGACGAGTACCGCGGCAGCCCCGAGGTGACCGCGAGCGCCGTGGCCACGTACCAGGGCGAGCGCTATTACCGGACGGGCGACGTTGGCTTCTTCGATGACCGCGGCGACTACTACGTCACCGGCCGGCTCGACGAGACCCTCAAACGACGCGGCTACCGCGTCAACCTGTTGAATATCGACTCGTATCTCCAGCGCCTCGCGGCGGTGCAGGAGTGCATGACGATCGCCGTGCCGCATCCGGTGTACGAGCACAAGCTCGTGACCTACGTCGTGGCGCGTGCGGCCGTCACCGAGGGCGAACTGTCGCAGTTGATGCGCCAGGTGCTCGTCGACTACGAGCTTCCCGACGAGATCCGGTTTGCACCGGAGCTGCCCCGCGGCGCAACGGGCAAGATCGATCGCAAGCAGCTCGAGCTTCAGTACGCGACGACGTCAGTCTAGCGACACGCCCTTGGCGCGTAGCACGGTGACGATCTCGGGCAGCGACGTCATCCGCAACAGGTCGGCATCGTCGAGCGCCACCGCGAAGTGGTCCTCGAGCGCGGAGATGACGTCGACGTGGCCGACGCTGTCCCAGCCCCGCAGCGTGCCGCGCGCCGCATCATCGCCGATGCGCTCGACCGAGACTCCAAGCGCGCTCGCCAGCAACTGCTTCACGATCGCGGCGCTCTTCCCATCGCTCATTGCACTCATGCTACACGAAGTGTGCAGCTGGAGACAACCACGTTGCGCGCGTCGTGATCCGGTGGCCACTCCGCATGAGCCGAGCTCGCGCCGATCGGCCATCGCCACGCCGCGTCAGGAGCGCGCACGACGCTGCGCTCGCCAACCAACTCGAGACGTCGGTCCGTCATGCGGTAACCGGGTCGTGCACCGGCCATGGTAATCTCGCCGGCAGTGCGAGCCCCCACTGCGTTGCGCGACAGCAAGTGTTTCTTCGCGCTGTTCGCGATCGTCACGATACCGACCATCGCTCATGTCTGGCTATCGCATGCGGGGTACTCGCCGACCGACGACGGGATGATCCTCGCGCTCGCGCGCCGGCTGGTCTCCGGCGAGGTCCCGCATCGCGACTTCATCTCGGTACGCCCGGTCGGCTCGGGACTGGTACACGCGCCGTTTCTGCTCGCCGGCGAGCTCGGCTACTGGGCGTCGCGCTGGTTCGTGTGGTGCCAGTTCGGAGCGATCGCGTGGGCGTGCGTGCGGATCCTCGAGGCCTACACGCAGCCGCTCGGCGCCCGGCGCTTCGCACTCGCCATCTTGGTATTCACGGCGAGCGCCCACTATTTTCCGCTGATGGCGTGGCATACAATCGACGGCGTGTGCGCGACCTGCGTCGGGGTCGCGCTGGTGCGCACGCGCGGGGGCTGGGCGCGCCTGCTCGGCTACGCGCTGATCGGCTTCAGCTGCATCTGCAAGCAGAGCTTCGTGGTCTCTGCCGCCGTCGCGTTCGTCGCCCTCGGGGGACATCGCGCGGTGCGCTACGCCGTCGCCGCGCTCGCGCCCGGCGCACTCTACGTCATCGTGCTCGGTCTCGCCGGCGGCCTCGCCGATGCCGTGCAGCAGCTGACGATGACCAGCGGCCCGCTGCTCGCCGGGGTGTACGACACGTACGCGGGCATCAACTCGCTGGTCGGGATCCTCCTCGGCATCCTGGTGTTGATCGTCGATCGCTGGGCCGGCCCCCGCGCCGCGGGCTGGGCGCGTGCGCTCGTGATCGCACCGCTGTTGTTCGGCCTCGTCGTTCGCGTCCTGCAGTGGCCGCGCCCCCTGGCGTTCCCGATGTACAGCTTCACGCTGGTCGCCTACCTGGCGATCTCCCTGGTCGCGCAGCGCGGTGAGCACCGGCGCTTGATCGTGATCGCGCTCGCGCTCGGCGTCGCGGCGTCGCTCTCGCACGGCTACCTCACCCCGGCGCTGGGCTCCGGAATGCTGGTGATCGCGGTGATGCTGCCGCGCTCGGATCGGTTCGTCGATGGCCTCGTCGCTGGCTTCGTCCCCGACGCCGCGCTGCTCGGCATCACCGCGCTCGCGGTCGCCGCGTTCATCACCGTCCGGACCCACTACATCTATCAGGACGACGCGCGGCACCTGACCCACGATCTCGACGCCGCGCTGCCCGGCGGTCGGCTGATCACCACGAACGAACGCACCCATGCGTTTCTCGCCGATCTCCGGCGTACCAGCGACGCCATCACCGCCCGCGGCCGCCGCTACGCCATCGTCCCGGACGCGGCCGGGTGGTGGGCGTTCGCGACGCAGCAGAACCCGCTCGATGTCGACTGGTGGATCGACGTCGAGCTCGGGTTCGATCACCCCGCGCTCGTGCACCGCGCGCTGGCGGCGCTCGAAGCGCAGCGCGGCCACATCACGCTGGTGGTCCAGAACTACGCTGCGAACGCGCTCGCCACGGAGCTCGTGCCCGTCACCGATGAGGATTCGTCGATCCTGCCGTATCTCCGCAGCCACTGGCGCGAGGTCGGCGAGACCGCGTTCTTCAAGCTCTACGAATGATCAGCGAGTCGCGACGTCACGGCTTCGCGTCGTGATCCATCGCGGCCCGCAGGCTCGCAGGCCGCATATCCGTCCACGTCACTTCGATCCACGCGAGGACCTCGGCCTTGGGTCCGCGCTTGCCGGCATCGCGCCACCCGGCAGGCAGGTCGCGATCGACCGGCCAGATCGAATACTGTTCCTCGCTGTTGACGACGGCCTTGACCACACTTTCTGACGAGTCCTCTGACATGGTCTCCACGCTCGCATGGAACCGACCGCGACCACAAGGCTCGGCCACGCCCGCGACGGCGCGCGCCGGCCCCTCCCGGCGCGTTGTCACACCGTCGCCGCGGCCTCGAACTCGTAACCGAATCGCTCGATCACGAGTCGGTCCTGCGTGGCCACCTGGGCTCTCAGCTCGTCATCGTAATACTTGCTATAATGGTCGTGATTCGTCGGGTTCGGATTCTTGAGCCCGCTCAGCGTCGCGGACATCTCATCGGTGATCGCGTAGTCGAACTCGACGAGCAGCCGGCCGATCTCATCGACGAGGTTCTCGAACCGCCCGAACCTCACGCCGTCGAGCGATCGGTTGCGTGCGAACATGCGGAGCACCATCCAGGTATAGAACCCGATGCCCTCGTCGCGAAACGCCTGCAGCTCGCGCTTCGTGACACCCATGCTCTCGAGGGGAGGCAGCTCGGGGCACAGATTCACGAAGCCTTGCTTGACCGCCTCGAAAGGCGGGCGGCCGCTTCCGAGGTGGAGCAGCGCACGGGTGGCCGACGCGAAGTCGAGGTGCTCCAGCGCGGGGTCGTTTCGCAGGATATCGAGCCTGAAGCGCTTGTGGTAATAGAACGAGACGTACCAGTCCCACGGGTTTCGGATGAACCCGATCACCGGCAGTTGCGCGTAGCGCTCGGGCAGGCGATTCCGCGGCGCATGATAGCCGAGCTGTTCGCCGGGGATGAACGGCCGAAGGAAGTCGGCGAAGAAGTTCCCGCCGGTCCGCTCGAGGTGCAAGAACACGAACTTATCCGTCGCGATCATCTCAGTTCCTCCGCAGACCGTATTCCCGGTCGGTCGCGCGCGCCACGACGGGTTCGAGCTCCATGGAGTATGGGTCGAGCGGGTCGAGCGGCATCGACTCGATGGCGAGGTCGGTGCCGAGCCCGAACTTGTCCGCGTACCCCAGGAACAGCTCCATGGCGACCTTGTCTTCGAGCGCGAAGCCCGTCGAATCGAAGATCGTGAGGCGAGACCTGTCGTCTTTACTGTGGGCCCGATCCTTGACGAGCTGCGGCAGGCTTGGCCCGATCCGATCCTCGGGGAGCTGCTGGCACTCGCCCTCCACGATCGCTTGCGCCCGGAAGTCCGGGCACACCAGCGCGGCCGCTTCGACGACCGTCGCCGGACATTCGGTCTTGCCCGGCACGTCCGCTCCGATCGCGTTGATGTGCAGGTGCGGCCGCAGCGCGCGGCCGGGGAACACGGGCCCCTGGCCGACCGCGACGGAGGTCGCCGTGACCAGGACGTCGACGTTGCCCTCGAGGCTCGCGACGTCGGTCGGGACCACATCGACACCGATGAACGCGACGCGACCGGGGAACGAGCGCAGCGCGACCGGGTCGACATCGTAGGCGAGCACCTTCTCGATCCGCAGGACGCGCGACAGCGCGTGGAGCTGGGTCACCGCCTGCGCGCCACAGCCAATGATCCCCACGACGCTCGCGTCGGGGTGCGCGAGAATTCGCGTCGCGATCGCGCTCGCCGCGCCGGTCCTCAGCGCGGTCAGGAACACGCCGTCCGTGATCGCCAGCAGATGCCCCGTCTTGATGTCGTGCTGGAGGATCGTCGCCATGATGGTCGGGATGCCATGGCGCGCCGGGTTCTTCGGGTTGTAGGCGACCATCTTGATCGTCGACGCAACGCCGAACTCGAGCACCGGCATCCACTCGAGCAGGCCGCCCGCCACCTCGGGGGCGACCACGGTTTGGGGCGAGCGATCGTAGTTGAACCCGTCTCGCTTGCGCACCTCGACCCCTCGCGGGTCGTAGCGCAGAAACGCGTCGGTCAACGACGCGATCATCGCGTCCATCAGCGCGTCGCGACCGACCTTGCGCACGATCTCGACTACATCAGAACGAGACAACAGCCGAGTCTTCATGAGCCCGGAATACTGCGCGGCGGCGTTCAGGGCTGTCAAGGATGCGGGGGGCGGGGTCTCGAGCCAGCGCCGTGGAACACCGCTTGCAAATTACCGACGGTGAGCACGAGAGTGAGCATGACGGTGAGCACGAGAGTGAGCATGACGGTGAGCACGAGAGTGAGCATGACGGTGAGCACGACAGTCAGCACGACGGTGAGCACGACAGTCAGCATGAGAGTGGGATCGTGGGGCCTGGTACGTCGCTCGCCGCGAGTGGTACATCTCAGGCAAGCGAGCCAGCGTTCACGCGCACCGGCCCTACAAGGAGGGCTCTTGCAGAGAGACGACGAGCGGGCAGAGCAGTTCAGACGCGACGGGTTCCTCATCCTCGATCGCCTCATCGACGCGGAGACCGTCGAGGCCGCCCGGCGCAGCCTGGACCGGGTCCTGGCGGGCCAGTATCGCGGCGACCGTCGCCCACCCGCGATCCAGTCATCGCGGCATCCGATCTTCGGAGATTCGCGAACGACGCACTGGGTGGTCCATGGACGGCTGCTCGACGCGGACCTCTGGTCGCTGGTGACGCGCGCCGAGCTCGGGCGGGTCGCGGCGGGCTTGCTCGAAACCGATGCGGTGTCGGTGATCGAGGATCAACTCCTCGACAAGCCGCCGGGCGGCGCGCCGCTCGCCACGCACCAGGACTATCGCTACTGGCAGTTCTCGACGAGCCCGCGCATGCTGACGTGCTGGATCGCGCTCGACGACATGTCCCCCGAGAACGGCACGGTGCAAGTGGTCCCCGGGTCGCACCGCTGGGGCCACCAGGCCGTCGAACGCAACATCGCCGAAGACTTCCGGGCGAGCGTGGACGGCGCCGCCAGCTACCTGCGCGTGGCCGAGGCGCTCCGCCCGCCCGACGCCGAGCTCCGGTTCACGCCGGTCATCGTGCCGGCCGGTGGTGGCGTGTTGTTTCACAGCCTGACCATCCACAGCAGCGGGAGCAACAACACCGATCGGCGAAGGCGCGCCGTCTCGATCCACTACGCAGCTGCCGAGTGCCGGATCATGCTGGACAAGACCTACGACCAGGCATTCCCGTACTGCTTCGCGAGGCTGAAAGCAGGCGACCGCCTGGTCAACAAGTACCTGCCGGAGGTCTACTCCGCTGATCCACCATCCACGCGCGTTGACTCATAAGTTGCTGCTCTATATGTTAGCGACTGGTCGGTGACCGCCCTCGATCATCAAGTGCCACATTGGAGTCGTTCCTGTCGAAGAAATACGCGGTCGTAGCGTGCGGGGTCGCGCTCGTGATCGTGGCCATCTACGCGTTCCACCGCGCGCCGATGGACGTGGATACTCACGTGCACCAGGCGCTGCTCGATACGCGCTTCGTCTCGCCGTTCGCGATGAACCGGTGGGGAGGACCTGACGGCGAGACCCGGCGATGGATCGCGGCCGGTCTCTACCCCTGGTACAAGCATCCCGATTCCTATCTGGTCGAGGTTCGGCCGGTGTGGAGTGGCGTGGTCGCCGCGGCGTACTCGGTCTTCGGCCGTGCACCGCTGCCGTACTACCTGACCAGCCTCGTGGTGTTTCTCGGGTTCCTCGGGGCGGTCTGGGCGTGGCTGCGGCGCCAGCTCCCGGCCGAGCTCCACAGCCTCGCGATCTGCAGCTTTGCGCTGGATGGGCTACACGCCGAGAGCGCGGTGTGGTTCGCGAACCTGCACTCCGTCGTCGGGGGCGCCCTCGCGATGCTCGCCGTGATGATGCACGTGCGGTGGCGCGAGGGCTGGAAGCCGGGGCTCGGGCTCGCCGCCGGGCTGGCGGTGCTCGCGCTCGCGTTCAGCGAGACCAGCCTCGGCGCGTTCGCCTTCGTCGTCGCGTTCGAGCTGCTCGGCGTCGCCTCGCGCTCGCATCGGATCCGCGCCGTCCTGCCGCTCGCGGCGATCTGCGTCGCGTTCCTGGCCCTGCTCAAGGTGGGTGGGGTCGGCGCCAAGCTGATCCCGCTCTACGCCGATCCATTCGGCGAGCCGAGCCGGTTCCTGTCGATCGCCGCGCACAACCTGCGCTGGTATTTCGAGGCCGCGTTCGGCGGGCACGGCCTCGGTGGGTCCGCCTTGCTGTTCGCGGTCAGCGTCCCGTGGTTCTGGGCCGGGATGCGCGCGCGGTCCGCGCAAGAGCGGCGCGTCATCTGGGCCATCCTGCTCGGCGCGGTGCTCTCGCTCGTCCCCGTGCTCGGCGTCATCCAGACGCCGATCGAGCCCGGCATGTTCATCGCCGTGCGCTGCTTGCTGTACTTCACGATCGGCCTGGCGGTGTTCTGGGCCGTCGCGGTCTCGCAGGCGGCCAGCCTCGCCGTCCGCGCGGCCGGGACCGCCTGGACGCGGGTCGCGGCGGCGATCGCGACGCTCATCATGTTCCTCCACCTGTTCGTCTGGTCCCCCGTGCGGTTCGTCGAGCTCGTCCGTTACTGGTTCGTCGAGGACGACGACGCGGCCACCATCGCAGCGATCCAGCGCGTGCCGATGACCTGCCGCGACTCCAGGCGGGTCGTATGGCTTCGCGGACCGCGTTCGATCATGGCGTTCCAGGAGTACTACCTGCTCGCCGCGCGCCTCGGCTGGCCGGTCACCGAGGTCGGACGCCAGGTCACCGTGGCGCCGCCGGGGACCAACCCGCTCACCCTCGCGAGGACCGGCGATCGGACGATCGAGATCCGCAGCGCGCGAGGCGCCGTCTACGCAGGCGATACGCGGTTGAACACGCCGACGCCCCTGCCCCCCGGACCGATCCCGGTGCCCGGCGCCGAGGTCCGGGTGCTCGAGCTGGCCGAGACCCTGCCCTCGCGCATCGAGATCCAGTTCACCGACGAGCCGGCGTCGAACTGCTTTGTCGTCCAGGCTCCCGATGGTGTGGTTACCCGGATCTCGTTGCCCGAGATCGGGACCGAGACGCGGCTGTGAGCGAGCCATGACCGCCCGCGAAACCACGCCCGGTGAAGTCGCGGCTGCAACCACGGCGAGCCCGTTGCATCGGTGGAGCTTCTGGCTCGCGGCGGTCGTCGCGTCCGCCGTGGTCGTCATCACCGCGCTCCACGTCGTTCGCGCGCTGCCGAACTACACCGGGCTCGTGACCAGTGATCCGTCGGGCACCTGGACCGGGCTGGCGGTCGATCTGGCGAATGGCGAGTTCTACCGGCCGCTCGTGTCCGACGACGGTTTCGGCGGGACACGCTATTTCCCGCTCCACGTCGTGCTCCACGCCAGCGCGATCAAGCTGGGGCTCGGCCCCGTCGTGGCGGGCCATGTCATCTCGCTCGGCTCGCTGATCGCTATCCTGGTGGCGGCCTATCTGCTGCTGCGGCGCACGGGCGTACCACGCTCGCTGGCGGTCTGCGCATGCGCCCTCACCCTGGGTCTGTATTCGCAGCAGCTCGCGCTCATCGAAGTGCGCGGCGACCTACTCCCGGCCGCGCTGAACTTGTGGGGGCTGGTGGTCTTTGCTTCCAATCGGGTCTCCAATCGGCCTCGGCTCGGCCTGACCGCGGCGCTGTTCACGCTCGCCTTCCTGGCGAAGATGACGACCGTGTTCGGCGCGGTCGCCGTGGCGCTGTCCTTGTTGTTCGCCGGTCAGCGCAAGGCCGCGCTCCGGTTCGCCGGATGGCTGGCGCTCGGCTGCACCGCCGGGCTGCTCGTCGTCCATGTCGCGAGCGGCGGGCGAGCGCTGCAGGCGTTCACCGCGGTCGCCTCCGGGGGCGCGTCGTGGGTCCAGATCCTGTGGCGCGCGCCGCTGCTGATGCTCAAGATCGTGCTGCCGTCCGACCTGATCCTCGCGGTCCTCGCGCTGGGCACAGCCGCTGGGCTGTCGCGACCGGAGCGCCGAGACGTGCTGCCGCTGGCGGTCCTCACGACCGGCGTCATCACGCTGGCCATGTACGGCTCGCCCGGCGTCGATCGAAATCACCTGGTCGACTTCGACTTCATCGCCATGGTGTTCGTGGTCGCGTCCGGTGCGCGTGGACGGATCCCGCTGGCGCAGGCGATGACCGGCCTGGCGCTCGCCGTGCTCATCATGGTGCCGACCATCCTGCGGCAGCCGCCGCCGCAGCGAGCCACGATCGAGAAGGTCATCGCGGAGACCCGGAGCGGCACCGGTCCCCTGCTCGTCGAGAACCCGTGGTGGGCCATCCTGGCCGGGGAGCGCCCGTTCGTGCTCGATGCCTTCAACCTGCGGATCATGGCGAACCGAGACCCGGAGGTCGCGCGCGCGCTGTACAGCCGCCTCGATACGCGATCGTTCCGCGCCGTCATCCTGGAGATGCCGCTCGACCAGCCAGAGTTCATCTGGGGAGAGCGATGGTACGGCGACGTCCATTTCGGCAAGGACTTCCCCGAGCATCTGACCGCGAACTACGACCTCGTCACGACGTACCCGGGAGCCCGCGGCAGCGGCTACTTCATCTGGCGTCCCAAGGCGTCGTCAACTCTTACACACGGAGAGTAGTAGATGTCGAACCTTCCAGTCGTCAATTCACACAATGAATGGGATCACCTCGAGGAGGTCATCGTTGGCGTGGTCGATGGCACGGTCGTTTCGCCGTGGGAGCCGGGGCACGAAGCGATGGTTCCGACGCAGGGCCTCGCGGAGATTCGCGACTACCACCTGCTCTATGGTGGCCAGCCGTTCACCGAGGAGCAACTCGCGCCGGCGCGCAAGGAGGTGGCGGACTTCGTCCACGTCCTCGAGGCCGAAGGCGTCATCGTCCACCGACCGGATACGCTCGACAACAGCGAGCCATACTCGACCCCGGACTTCACCTCTCCGTCCGGTACCGGGCAGTACAATCCTCGCGATGTGATGACGGTGATCGGCCAGGAGATCATCGAGTCGAACATGAGCTGGCGCGCCCGGTTCTTCGAGTACCGGCCGTATCGCCGGCTCGTCATGGACTACTTCAAGCGCGGCGCCAAGTGGACTGCTTCGCCCAAGGCGATGCACACCGATGACCTCTACCATCCGGATCACAAGCGCGGGCCAGACTGGGAGCCCGTGACGACCGAGGTCGAGCCGGTCTGGGACGCGGCCGACCTTACCCGGTGTGGGCGCGATCTGTTCTTCCAGCGGAGCCACACGAGCAACCGGTTCGCGATCGACTGGCTCCGGCGTCACCTCGGCGACGAGTACCGCGTGCACGAGGTCCAGTTCCATGACGACCGCGCGGTT
>Ga0307516_10009527_pt1 | contig 10815 bp, 5 predicted proteins | sample 19_EM_MG_FD_203310 | JGI IMG/M metagenome (GOLD analysis project Ga0307516, IMG submission 203310) | Populus trichocarpa ectomycorrhiza microbial communities from riparian zone in the Pacific Northwest, United States - 19_EM | ecosystem: Host-associated > Plants > Roots > Unclassified | place...
CAGCTCAACCAGTACTGGTACGACGCCTCGTACACCAATGAACTGATCACCGACACGTTCCGGTCCGACGACATCGACCCGCGCAACGCCGACTCGGCGAACCTGCACGGCAAGGTCGTGCTGACCGACGGCGCGAAGCGCGACCGGGACCCGTACGTCGGCGACATCGCGGTCTCCGGCCGCACCGACTACCTCACCCACGCGGTGGGTGCGGCGGCCGCCAACGTGCTCGGCGACCTGGCCGATCACCAGCGCGCGGACGGCTGGATCCCGCCGGCCTCGATCGGCAACTACACGCTGCCGCTCTTCGACTATCCGATGTACTGGGTGACCAGCAGCTGGGACTACGTCCTCTACACCGGCGACGTCGGCTACGCACGGACGTACTACCCGAACCTGGTCAAGGTGCTGGACACCTGGTACCCGTCGGTCACCGACTCGAACGGCCTGCTGCAGAAGGGCCTCAACGGCACCTCCGGGTACGGCGACTACGCCTTCCTCGGCCGTACCGGCGAAGTCACCTACTACAACGCGCTGTACGTGATGGCGCTGCGCAACGCCGCCGGGCTGGCCGGCTCGCTGGGCCACGGCGCCGACGCGGCACGCTGGGCGGCCCGGGCCGACACGGTCTCCGCCGCGATCAACGCACACCTCTGGGACGCGAACGCCGGGGCGTACCTCGACTCGGCGGTCGGCGCGGTACGGCACGGCCAGGACGGCAACGGCTACGCGGTGCTGACCGGCGTGGCCGACCCGGCCCGCGCGGCCAGCGCGCTGAACTACCTCTCGACCGGCACCGCGACGCCGTACGGCAACGCGTTCATGGACAACAACACGCTGGTCCCGGACGGTCGGCAGCGGGTATACGCCTTCACCTCGTACCCGGAGATCCAGGCCCGGTTCCACACCGGCCAGGCGGACTCGGCGATCGACCAGATCAAGCGGATGTACGGCTGGATGGCAGCCCACGACCCGGGCACCACCGACTGGGAGGGGATCGGCGCGGGTGGCTCGATGTACGAGGGCCCGTACACCTCCGCCGCGCACGGCTGGGCCACCGGCGTGCTGCCCGCGCTCACCAACGACCTGCTCGGCGCCACGCCTACCGGCCCCGGGTTTGCGAGCTGGTCGGTGCAGCCGAACCCGGGCAGCGTGACCTGGGCGCGCGGCCAGCTGCCGACGCCGCACGGCCCGCTGCAGGTGAGTTGGACCGCCGGATCGGGCAAGCGCGCGTTCACGCTGACCGTCGACGCGCCGCGCGGCACCTCCGGCGTGGTCACCGTCCCGACCTACGGCAAGCAGGTCCGGGTGTTCCTGGACGGCCGCACGGTGCCGGGCACCACGGTCAGTGGGTTGCGGGGCCACCACACCATCACGGTCCGGGCGGTGGGGGCCTGACGCGTTTGGTCGGCCGATACGCGTCGCCCGGTCGATGCGCATCCGCCGGCCGACGCTGATCGTGCGGTTCGCGGGTTTTGGTCCGTCGATGGACCCTGGTGGTCAATTGAGGGGCCGGCAGCCCTGGGCATGAATTGACCATCAGGGTCTGGAAGCGCGTGTTGCCGACCGCGCTGGTTCGTTACGGGCGTGTTTCTTGACACGGCCGAGTCATCGAACTACGTTTCCGTGAAACGATTCACACGGGCCCAGCCGCGGGTGCCTTCCCGGCGTCCTGAGGAGGCGTATGTCCACCACCGTCCATCTCTCCGGCGCACCGACCGCTCGTGTCTCCGGCTCGCTGAGCGATGGCGACGTGGCCGTGCTCGCCCTGCTGGCCGAGGGTCTCCCGCTGGGCGCCGTGGCCCGGCAACTCGACATGTCGGAGCGCACGTTGCGCCGCCGGACCAGGGCGATCTGCGATCTGCTCGGCGTACCGGCGCCGATCACCGCCGTAGCCTGGGCCGCCAAACGCGGCCTGCTCTGACCCGACGCCGCTCTGGCCCGACGCCGCTCTGGCCCGACGCCGCTCTGGCCCGGTGTCGCTCTGGCCCGGTGCCCCTCTGACCGGCGCGGCTTCGGCGTCCGGTCGCGGTGGGCGCGCGAGAGAACAATGGGTCCTGACGCCCCACACTCATTCAGGCGTGAGCCACGCCTGACTGGGTGTGGGTGCGAAACGTTTGGTGTTCTTGGCGGCGGTTTCCCGCCCGATCGTGACTGCTCGCGACGTGCGTCGGCGAGTGGGGATCTGCGCGGCGGTCGGCTGATACGGCGCGGCGCTGCACGCTGCCAGCAGGAGCCCCGCAGCGAGCACCACCGCGGCCGTAGCTCGGTGGGTGAACCGCCGGGGTGAACGGGGTGAACTGGTCACGAGGCGCAACCACCCGAGCCGGATATCTGCGACGTCGCTGGTCACACGGACGGGTCCCAGGCTGCGAGCCGATCGAAGATACGACGGTCGCCTTCGAACTGCAGGGATTCCAGCGGTATCCGGCCGTAGAAGAACAGAACCAGGTCACTTGCCGTGCCCCGGGCGGACGCGTCGACCGTGTCGAGGTCCTCGGCAGTGGGCGTGAGGTGGGCGGCCTGTGCGCCGTCGTGGGAAAGCCGAAGGCGCCAGGAGTGGCCCTCGGTGGCGTGGTAATCGACGATGGCGGGTTCGTGTGGCCAGGCGACATCCGTCGCGCAGAGGGTGAACTGGCAGTCGTCGAAACCGTCGAGGGCGACCTCCTCTGATAGCGGCTGCGGGGCACCCCCGGTGAGTTGGACGTCGTAGGTGAACACAGCGATCTCGGGAACCTGTCGCCGCGCCCAGGCCCCGGAGGTTTGCGGTGACGGCGAGTCCCCCCACCACGTCCAACAACCGCGATCCGGGCCGGCCTCACGCAGTGCGCTGGTCAGCCGCTCGACGGACTCCGTCCACCAGGCCAGCAGAGCCTCGCGTTCCCGAGGCGCACCCATGCCGTCATCCCAAGCCGACTTCTCCGGGGGTGCATCCGCGGGCCCAGCGGCGACGATGGCGGCTGATTTGCGGCGGCCCATCCCCACCTGTTGCACGAGATCGAACAGCGTCCGCTCGGGAGAGGTCGGCATCAGCGCGTCGAGGCTGGGTGCCGCGGCGACCGCAGCGCGGAAGGCGGCCGACCGCTCGTCGATCAGCCGCAGATGATCGGGGAACGCCAAAAGTCTTTGCACTCCGGCTTCCTATCACTGTGCTCCCGCGGTGACGGGACCCCGTCGCGGGCGGTCCGCATGGCAGGATCGTCGGCGTGCCACACCCCGATGAGCCGGCGCTGGTGGCGTACGTTGCTGAGCATTCCTCCGCGACTGCGCTGGCGGTGTACGACACGACCGACCTGGCCGCCGCAGGTGCGGCGTTGCGCGCCGCGGCGGCGCAGATCTGCCAGATCCGCCACCCGGACGAGCCGGACGACCCACTGCCGAACTGGTGCACTGTTCTCGACGAGGATGGCGTGCCCGTCCTGCATCTGGACATGAAGGACGAGATCCGCTACGCCGCGTTGGTCGTGCGGATCCTCCTGGACCAGTTGGCCGCGGCCGGAGTCGACGGGCGACTGGAGCCGAAGCGGCGCCTGGAGGCCGCCTTCGAGTACGACGCTAACGCCGACCTGTACACCGGCATGCAATCGTTGACGGAGCTGGACCCACGTGGGCTGCCGCCCGGATTCCCCGACGGGTTCCCGGTGCCGCGCGACGCCACCCTGGTGCTGGCCCAGCAGGTCAGCGACGGTAACGGCGAGCACGCGGCGTGGCGCAGTTCCACCGGGCCGTTGACCGGCTACCTCGAACGGCTGCGCGCGTACGGCTGCACATTCGGTGCGGTCCCGCGACTGCTCACCGTTGGCGGCGTGCCGGGCATGGTCCGGTACACGCTGTGGCGCGACGGTGCGGGCGGCAACGTCACGCTGTACCAGTCGTCCGCGTCGCGGCTGCCCGGCTCGGTGCTGTACTGGTACGTCAGCGTGGTCTGGCAGGCGCAGGCCGAGCCGCCGGCCACCCCGGTGGAGCCAGCCGAGACGCCGGACGCCCGGCCGGTCCCGGCTGGGCCGCCCGCCGCCCGGGAACTGGCCGAGTTCCTGGTACCCGCGCAGCTCGTCCCCGGCCTCGAGGCGGTCATGGCCCTCGCGACCGCCGCCCACGCGCTGGACCGGCTGGTCAGCGCCCCACCCGATGCCGCCGACCGGCGCGGCAAACCGGTCGTGGTGGCGAGCAGGTTCGCTCCGGTCCTCGGCGGCCTCAACCCGGAGCAGCTGACCAGGCTCCGCCACGCCTGCCTGACGATGGTCGCCAACCTCATCGCCTCCGGGCGGCGGGGCCGCCCCGCCGGCCTGACGTTGATCCCCGACCAGGACGGCAATCTGTACGCCGCCGACCTCCGCGAACACGCCCAGAGCGTGCTGGAGCCAGACCTCCTGGCCGTCTTCGAGGCCGGCATCGCGCTCGTCCAAGGTGGCCAGATGGTGGCTGAGGCGGTGTCCGGCGTCCGCACCGAACCGGTACGCCCCCCGGTCGACCGGTACGCGTGGCTGTTCGCCGGCCTCGATACCCGGCAGCTGACCGCGACACGCGACGCCTGCTGGCGAATCCTCGAAACCTGACCCAGCTCGGCCATCCTCATCCACGGGGACACCGCGAACCTTCAGCAACACCGGGCGGAGCCGCCACCCGGTCAACTCACCGAGGGCGGCCGGTCAACCGGGCATAATGCTCGAGCATGAGCGACACGTTGGAGGAGATCGGCAGCCAGCCCGCGGTCTGGGCGCAGGGCCTGGCCGGCGTCGAGGCGGGCCGCCGCGAACTGGCCGCGCCCGGCGAGCGGGTGTTGTTGCTCGGCTGCGGCACCTCGTGGTTCGTCGGGCAGAGCATCGCCGAGCTGCGGGAGGGCGCCGGCCTCGGCGAGACCGACGCGGTGTGCGCCTCCGAGTATCAGCCGCGGCGGCGCTACGACCGGGTGGTGGCGATCAGCCGCTCCGGCACCACCACCGAGGTGCTCGACGCGTTGCGAAGGGTCCCGGCCGGTACGCACCGGGTGGCGGTGACCGCGGTCGCCGGTGAACCGCTCGACGCGCTGGCCGACGCCCGGTTGCTGATCGATTTCGCGGACGAGCGCAGCGTGGTGCAGACCCGCTTCCCGACCACGGTGCTGGCGATCGCCCGGGCCGCGTTCGGCGAGGACCTTGCTGATCTCGTACGCGACGGCGAAACGGCCTTGACCGCGCCGTTGCCCGCCGATCCGGCGGACATCGACCACCTGGTCTTCCTGGGCACCGGCTGGACGATCGGGCTGGCGCACGAGGCGGCGTTGAAGGCGCGCGAGGCCGCGCAGGCGTACGCCGAGTCCTATCCGGCGATGGACTTCCGGCACGGGCCGGTCGCGATGGCCGGCCCGCGCAGCCTGGTCTGGTCGTTCGGCGCGGTACCGGGCGGGCTCGACGAGGTGGCGCGCGGGGCCGGGGCCACCGCCTACCGCGACGACCGCGACCCGCTCGCCCAACTGCTGCTGGCGCAGCGTTTCGCGGTCGCGCTGGCCAGGCATCGTGGCCTCGATCCGGACCGGCCGCGGCTGCTGACCCGCTCGGTCGTGCTGACCGGCGCACCGGCGGCCGACCAGCATGGCGCCGGCGCGGTCAACGGACCTCGTGGACGGTGATCACCGGGACTGGAGCGCTACGGGTGGAATCCGAGCCCGAAAACACCCGTACCGCGCCACTGGAGCGCTCCAGTGGCGCGGTACGGGTGTTATGCCGGGTCAGTTGCAGGTTAGGGCGGCGTCGCCCCAGTCGGCGTGGTCGAAGTTCTTGCCGTCGCCGCCATCGGTGACTCGCAGGGTCAGCATCCGTACGCCGGTGACGTTCGCGGTCAACGGCACCGCCGCGCTGCCCTTGCGGACCACGTCGCTGGTGGCGAGCGCCGCGCCGTCGCCGATCACCTGGAAGGTGACCGAACCCGCCCCGGTGACCTCGTCGTCGACGCCGACCCGCGCGGTGAACGTGGTGCACGCCCCGCCCAGCCAGACTGTCACCTCGGCCGCCGCGTGCATGCCCAGCCCTTTCCGGAAGACGGTGCCCTGCACGGTCAGCGGTTTGCCGTCACCGGCGGCGGATTCCCCGTTCGAGGTGTCCCGTTCGACCGGGCCCCACCCGTTGCTCTCGGCCAGGAACGGCAGGTCGCTGACGTACGCCGAGCCGTGCGGGTCGGCCGGCGGCACCAGCACCCGGGTCGCCTGCTCGACGTGCACCGGCTGGCGCCCGGAATCGTTCGGTGAGCCGGGGTCGTCGCCGAACGTGTAGCTGGCGGCGACCGGCAGGTCGACGTACCCGGTCGGGGTCGTCTGGTTTGCGGTGAGCCGCCAGGTGCCGGTGAGTGACTTGCCGGCCGCGAGGCTGCTCGCCCGCACGGTCGGGCCGGTCGCGGTCCAGCCGGCCGGCGGCGTGGCGGCAACCGTCACGTTCCGCAACGCGGCGCCGGCGGGCAGCGAGAACGTGGCGGTCACGTTGATCGCGTCGCCGCGGCGGACGGTCGCGGTGGTGGGGGAGACCGTCATCGTGGTGGCCGGGACCTGCCGGACCGGCTGGTCGCAGGTCGCCGATCCGGTGTACCGGCAGAGCACGGTCACGAACCCGCCGTTCGTCTGCTCCGGAACGTCCAACGTGTCGGTACGCCGGACCAGGTGGCTCTCGCGTTCCAGGCCGTGGTCGCCGTCCCGCAACGTCTCGGCGAGCCACCGGCCGGCGCCCAGGAAGCCGAGCCCGGTGCTGAACGTGTGCGCGGCGACCGCGGAGATGCCGCCGACGTACCAGCGGTCGTCGTGGCGCCGGGCGAATACGGCCTCGGCGCCGGGTGCGCCGCCGAGCAGCCGGGACTCGTCCCACACCGTCGGGAGCTGGTCGAGCGTACGCAGCGCCTCGGGATGCGCCTCGTAGGTCTCGGGCCGGTCCGCGGGATGGGTCCAGCCCGACTCGTAGACCAGGGCCAGCGCGACCTCGTGCGCGTCGGTGGTGTCCCGGTCGGTGACCGCCCAGGTGACCGGCGTGTAGTCCATGCTGCCGACCACGTTGCGGGTGAACGGGAGCATGGTGTTGATCGCGGCCCGGGTGCGGAACTGCTCGGCGCCGCGGATCGCCTCCACCGACATCACCTGCGGCCAGGTGCGCTGGATGCCGCGCGGGATGGTGGCGCCGTGGAAGTTGACCATCAGGTGCTGGGCGGCGGTCGCGGCGAGGATGTCGTCGTACCAACCGAAGCGGGCCTGCGCGTCGGAGTCCATGAAATCGATCTTGATGCCGGCCACGCCCCACGACTTGACCAGCGGCAACACCGAGTCCCGCTTCGCCGCGGTGTCCAGCGACGACCAGTGGAACCAGAGCAGCACGTCGACGCCGCGGGCGCGGGCGTACCGCACCACGCCGGGCACCCAGTCGGCGCTCCAACCCTCATCGATCAGGACGTACGGCCAGCCGTTGCGCGCGGCGAAGTCGATGTACTGCTTCTGCCGTACCGGGTCGCTGGGGCTGGCGTGTTCGGACAGCCAGGACCAGGCGACCGTGCCGGGCCGGATCCACGAGGTGTCGCGCAGTTTCGACGGCGGGGCCAGATCGTCGACCAGCATCGAGTCGGTCACCGTGGCCAGGTCGCCGACGATCGCCGTACGCCACGGCGTGGCCAGCCCGGCGGCCGTGGCGATCTGCGCGTCGGCCAGCGCGATCCGGTACGCGCCGGAGCCGGCCACGTGGCTCAGCCGCCCGCCGGAGTACCGGCCGTCCACGTCGGACTCGGTGATCAGCGCGTACGACTGACCGACCCGGAACAGCGAGGGGAATCCGTAGTCGCCGGTCGCCGCCGCGCCGGCGGTGGTCTGCACCCGGACGTTCTCGTAGCTCGGCGAGTACGGCAGCAGCCACGCGGCCGCGTCGGCGGGCAACGCGATCGACGACGCCTCGCCGGTCACGGTCGCGGCGGCCGGCAGCACGTAGCGGTAGGCGGCGCCCTCGGCGGAGACCCGGACGACCACGTCGAGGCGGGCGCCGCCGGCCGCGGTGAACCCGAAGGTGGACTCGGTCAGCGTGGTGTCGCGCCGGAGTTGCTTGCCGGTGGTCATGGTGTAGTGCTCGGCGACCGTGCGGTTGCGGCGCGACACGAAGCTCAGCCCGGCGGTGAAGTCGGTGGCGGTCGTGGTGAGACCGATCGGGGCCGGTGCGAGCACGGCAGCACCGCTCAAGTCGACGCCGAAGCTCAGCCGGCCCGCTGCGTCGAGGCTCAGCTGCGCGGTGACCGGCGACCGCGCCGGCCCGGCGATGCTCCACGACGCCGCGACCGGTGCCGTGACCGATGCCGCCGTGACGGGTGCCCGCGCCGGCGCGGACACGCTCCGGGCGGACGACGCGGCGGCCGGCGATGGGCCGATCCATCCCGCACCGGCGATCAGCAGGACGGCCAGCGGCCCGCTCAGACGTACCCGCATCGATTCTCCTCAGCCTCAAGACAAAACGAACACAATCAAACATTGAGTCGTGTTACGACGGTATTTCAGCGTGGTCGCTGTGGCAATCCCCGCCCGGATTCACATCGTGTTTTAAGTGCCTGCAAGCGGATCCGACCCCGCGCCGGAGGTCCGGTCACGACACGTGATTGACACGCATCGATAACAAATGCCACAGTGAACCAACATTTCCCAACGCCGAGGTGGAGGCTGCGCGATGCGTTTCAGAAGAATCCTGGCGACCATCGGACTCGCCGCACTCGTTCTGGTCACCGCGCCGGTGCGAGCCGCCGAGGCGGCCACGACGGTGACCATCGACGGGTCCTCGCCCGGCCGCACGTTCGACGGCGTGGGGGCGATCAGCGGCGGCGGCGGCAACAGCCGGCTGCTGATCGACTATCCCGAGCCGCAGCGCAGCCAGATCCTGGACTACCTGTTCAAGCCGAACTACGGCGCGAGCATGCAGTTGATGAAGGTCGAGATCGGCGGCGACACCAACTCCACCAGCGGCGCCGAGCCCAGCCACCAGCACGCCGCGGGCGACCTGAACTGCGACCGCGGCTACGAGTGGTGGCTGATGGAGCAGGCCAAGGCCCGCAACCCGAACATCACCTTCATCGGTCTTCCCTGGGGCGCGCCGGGCTGGATCGGCAACGGCAGCTTCTGGTCCACCGACATGATCAACTACAACATCCGGTGGCTGAACTGCGCGGCCGGCCACGGCCTCACGGTCAGTTATCTCGGCGGCTGGAACGAGCGCGGCTTCGACGCCACCTGGTTCATCAACCTGCGGGCCGCGCTGAACGCGAACGGCTACGCCGCGGTCAAGCTGATCGCCGACGACTCGAGCTGGACGCCGGCCACCACCGCCAAGAGCAACCCGGCCTTCGGCAACGCGGTCGCGGTGTACGGCTCGCACTACATCTGCGGCTACCGCAGTGACCAGAAGACCTGCAGCACCACCGCGGACAACCTGGCCTCCGGCAAACCGTTGTGGGCGGCCGAGAACGGCTCCGACGACTACAACGACGGTGCTCCGGCGCTGGCCCGGGGGATCAACCGCGGATATCTCGACGCGAAGCTCACCGCGTACATCAATTGGCCGGTGATCGCCGCACTCACGCCCAACCTGCCGTACCCGACGATGGGTGTCGCGACCGCCCAGCAGCCCTGGTCCGGTGCCTACTCGATCGGCAAGAACGCCTGGGTGATGGCCCAGACCACGCAGTTCACCGCGCCCGGCTGGCGGTATTTGGACACCGGCTCCGGCTACCTCGGCGGTAACCGGGCCAACGGCAGCTACGTCAGCCTGCGCTCGCCGTCCGGGCAGACCTGGAGCACGGTGATCGAAACCGCGGACGCCACCACCAGCCAGAGCTTCACCGCGCGGATCGCCGGCGGGCTGCCGGCCGCCACCGTGCACGTCTGGCGGACCAAGCTCGCCGGCGGCGAGAACCTCGCGCACGTCGCCGACCTCACCCCGAGTGCCGGGTCCTTCTCGCTCAACCTCGACCCGGGGTACGTCTACACGCTCACCACCGGATTCAACGGCGGCACCGGTACCGCCGCCGGGCCGGCCCCGCACGCGCTCGGACTGCCCTACTCGGACAACTACGACGCGTACGCCACCGGCCGGGAAGCGCGCTACCTGTCTGACATGCAGGGCGCCTTCGAGGTCACCGGATGTGGCGCCGGCCGGGCCGGCCAGTGCGTCCGGCAGATGGCGCCGCGGCTGCCGATCCTCTGGGCGGCCGCCTCCGACAACCTGGCGCTGATCGGCGACCTCGGCTGGTCCAACTACACCGTCTCCACCGACGTGCTGTTCGAGCAGCCGGGGTACGTCCACCTGATCGGCCGCGCCTCCTGGCAACGACCACCCGGCCTGGACGGGTATTACTTGCGCGTCGCCGACACCGGTCAGTGGAGCCTGCGCCGCAACGACCTGAACAACAGCCAGACCTCGCTGGCCACCGGTCAGGTCGCCGCGCTCGGCACCGGCCGCTGGCACAACCTGTCGCTGACCTTCTCCGGTTCGACGCTCACCGCCCGAATCGACGGGACCGCGGTGACCACGCTGAACGACGTCTGGTGGGTCACCGGTCAGGTCGGGATCGGCAGCAGCCAGGGCGAGACCGCCCAGTTCGACAACCTGTCGGTCACCCCGGTCGCCGGGCCGACGCCGCCACCGGCCGGGCGCCTGGTCAACCCGGTTTCCGGCCGCTGCCTGGACGTGGCCGGCGAGAGCCAGACCGACGGCGCGATCGCCGACCTGTGGGACTGCAACGGCCAGATCAACCAGCAGCTCACCCAGAACACCGACGGCAGCCTGCGGTTGTACGGCCAGAGCAAATGCCTCGACGTGCTGAACCAGGGCAGCA
>Ga0307516_10009528_pt1 | contig 10814 bp, 22 predicted proteins | sample 19_EM_MG_FD_203310 | JGI IMG/M metagenome (GOLD analysis project Ga0307516, IMG submission 203310) | Populus trichocarpa ectomycorrhiza microbial communities from riparian zone in the Pacific Northwest, United States - 19_EM | ecosystem: Host-associated > Plants > Roots > Unclassified | place...
CACCCCCCCCCCCCACCATCTCACCCACACAGACCCAAACCTGCGTTGCCGTCTCCGTCCGTCCTTCCGTCCCCTAGAGACACCGCCCCCACCTCCCCCATCCATCCTACAGAACGACTCCTGAAATCACTCCAATTCCCGAGAATAATGAGAGATATGGGGGAAACAAAAAAAAAAAAAAAAAAAAGAGAGGAGAAAGAGGAGAGAAACCCGAAAGAAAAGAAAAAAAGAGAAAGAAATAACCGTACAATGACGTGAACCCAAAGAAAAAGAAAAAGGAAAAGAAAAAGAAAAAAAAAAGAAGAAAGGAAAGAAAGAAAAACAAGAGTTGACGGACTACCTCGTGCGATTGCCTGCCAGCCAAATGGGGGCACATTCGAAGGATACGACTGTGGGAGTGATAAGTAATAATAATAGAGAGAGAGAGAAAAAAAGAGAGAGATCGATAAGTAAAACCCGTTACCCATATAAGATAAATAAATAAAAAAATCACACGGAGCAAGCAAAAAACCAGCAGAATGAAACACCGTCCGCAACCCTTCCTATAATAAGAAAATGTAGAAAATAAAAAAGAAAAGTAAACCCTCCCCTCCCCTTCCCCACCAACCCCCAACCCCCCAACAACCACCGCCCAAACCCGCAAAGCAAAACCATAGTAACACCGATATTTGCCTGAGCAACCCCAATTTAGTTAAGTATGACGATTGGAAAGAGAGAAAAAAAAACAGTTAAAGAAAACCGACGACGGTGAGTACCTGTTGACAAGGGGGAAATGAAAAGAAAATAAATAAATAAAAAAGAACAAATAAAAGAGAAAGAGAAAAAGAAAAATGCTTTCGGTGGGCGCTGTCGACGTTGTGTGCGTTGTGCACTGCTACTCCTTGTCCAACAGGCCCAGGCCCAGGCCCAGTCCCGGTCCCTCGGCCTCGGCCTCGGCCTCGCCCTCCTCGCTGACCTGGCTGAGCTCGCGCTTCATGTCGCACGTCTGGGGGAAGCCGTCGCTGCTGCTCGTGCAGCTGACCGCGCTGTTGGTGCTCGCCGAGTTCGGGCCGCTGCTCCCCAGCCCCATCATCTGCGTGTTGATGGGCTGCGGGCAGATCTCCTTCCACTTCTTCTCGCACGTCGTGCCCGGAATCTTCTTCTTGCAGCCGATCTCGAGCATGCGCTGCGAGATCAGCTCCCACTTCTGTTTCTCGATGTACTCCTTGGCCTCCTTCAGGTATTGGATCTGCAGCGCGCAAGGTCAGCCCCCCCATGATGCAAGAGAGAAGAGGAAAGGAAAGAAAAACGACAACAGGAGGGAAGGCTTCACGCACGTCCTCGACGTCCCACACCCGCATCTTCTCCTTGAGCCGCTTGTAGCGCATCTGCAGCGTGGGCACGCGGAACTCGCCGCGGTTGAGCTCGCGGAAGCGCTGGGCAATGGCCTTCCACGGAAGGCCCTCGTCGTCCTTGAGCTTGAGCAGCAAGTTGTCGTCCTCGGTCATGGTCCAGGCCTCCTTGCTGCTGGTGCTCTTCCGCCGCTTCGACGCCGATGACGACGTTGCCGACGACGGCTGCGGCGACGACGACGGCGTGATGAACTCGGGCTGGAACGGCCGCTTGAAGTTGACGGCCGCCGCCGTCGTCGCCGGCGCCGTCTGGCTCGGCAGCGGACACATGCTCGACAGCTGGTACGTCGTCATGGGCGGCAGGCCGCTGCCGCCGCCGTGATGCAGCGGTGTCGTGCTGCGCGTGTGGTGGTCGTCGTCGTGCTCCGACTGGATCGACTCGCGGTCCTGCGAGAACGACGGCGACTCCATCATCGGCGCCACGTGCTCGACCAGCGGCTGCGCGTGCGGCAGGTGTTGCGACGGATACGTGTGCGGGTGCGACGGGCCATGGCCATGATGTGGGTGCTGGTGGTGATGCTGGTGGTGATGCTGGGGCTGGTGGTGGTGGTGGTCGCCGAGGGTTGCGTGGTAGCTCAGCGAGTTCTACAGGAGTCAGCCAGGCAATCCGCCACGACGGCGACGGCGACGATGAGGGTTGGGTCGAGACGCACCGGCATCGGCTGCCACTCCTGGGCCTCCGAGACGCCGCCCGGGTAGCCGTTCATGACGCGGTAGCTGGCGTGCGCGAGCACCTCGTGCAGGTCGAACGTGGGCGCGAAGGCGGTCGAGTACGACGACGACGACGCCGCACTGCTGGCCGGGAGCAGCTGTTGGAAAGCCGGTGCCCACGGTAAAGACCGTGGGATGACGTCCAGTTCCTGAATTTTGATGGATTTCGGGGGGGGAAGACGGGGGAGAATTGAGGGCTTCCCGCTCCGTTCGAGGGACCGGGAGAGCGGATGCGGCGGTGAGCGCGATGCGGGCGAGGCGGGGGAGACGAGAACCTGGCGGGCAGCGCGTGGCAGAACAGTGGTGGAGGGCTGTGGAGGATGCGGAGGTTGTGGAGGTTGTGGAGGTTGTGGAGGTTGTGGAGGTGGTGGCCGCGATGGCAATGGCAGCGGCAACGACGGCGGTGGTGGTGGTGGATCGAGGGGCGAGCAGCGCTGGGAAGTAGGACGTCTTGGTCTTAAAGGCGGTTCCGTGACACCGTGGGCGAGCGAGTTGACGTTGTACGACAGGCTAACGAGCATCGGTTCTTCGATTCCCCCTAGATACTCGCCAGCTTAGCGTCTTTTTTGCTTTTTGCGCTTGGCTCCTCATTCCTCGCTGCGCAGCAGCACCACAACACCACCACGCTGACCACCCCCGTCAGTCCCTTCCACCCCAGATCCACCGACAGCGCGAGCAGTGTGTGCGGAGCAGATGGCAGCGCAGGGACTTCCCATGTCTGACTGCTCCGCCGAGTCCGAGTCCGCGTCCGAGTCCGAGCCCGAGTCCGCATCTCCGTGCAGTCGGGCCTTCTCCGAGCCTGGTCAGCAGCTTCCTCCCCGTCTCCTTCGCCCGCTCACCGTCCGCTGCAGTTCGGCGGAGCCCGTCGTTCTCGACTCGGAGATGGTCGACGAGAGCAGCGGGGCCTTTTGCTCGGAAGGGGGTGACCCGTCTGCGTTCCACCCCGGCCCAGCGTCTCCAAGCGCCCCTGGTTGTCCCCTGAAGCTGCGCTTGAGCGGGTCACCACGCGTGGGTGTCTGTGATTCTCGTCCCGCCTCCGCCGAGTGGATGGCCCCGCTGCGCTTTCGTTGGTGCCGGAGCGAAAGGGGCTGGCCGACGCTGGATGGCCGTCCGCTCGTGCCAGGCGCCGAGGTCCGCCGAGTCCGCGATTGCTGGCCGGCGCGCTCTGTGACCTGCGGTCGCACCCCACACGGTCCCTCAGGTCGCCGCCGCCGCACGGCGATGACCCAGACAGGGGACCGTCCAGGCACAGCAGCGATCGGCGTCATCTCGCGATCGCTCCTGGCTCGACATACCCGCCCGCCCCGGCCCGCAGAGCGAACCCTCTTCGCCGCGCCTCGCGCCGCATCGCCGCTTACCAACCGCCGCCTAATAGCCAGTCGCCCGGACCATCCGTGCTGCTAACATACATTTCACGGTGGGTGAAGCCCCACTGGATCCTCCTCCCGCTGTCCGTCCATCTGGACGTGCATACGATTAGCGATTCCCGCCGGCGTTGCGCTCCCCTCCGTCCGCAGGCGCGGCGTCGTCGAAGGCCGAGGGGAAAGGAAAGAAGAAAAGAAGAAAACAGCGCAGGAAACAGAGGGAGAAAAGAAAAAGAAAAAAAGAAGCAACGGCAGAACAACAGCAGCACCTCGCGCCGTCACAATCGCCCTACGATGTTTAATTTGTCCCTCTTCGCGAGAAGGAGATCTCCTGCGGCGGGGGGGACAACTCTCGCCGGACAGGATCCCCACCGTCATCGCCATTGTAATATAATGAGAATTATGGCCCTATTGAAGCTTATTTTTGTTGAGAAAATAAGACCCGCCGGGGACGAGGACTGCCGACGCCTGCGGCAGGGGAGCCCCACCGCGCACCGCAACGGCGGACACCGAAGGCCGCTTGCGGAGTGGTCGGAGGACGAGAGCCAAACGGATTCTGGTTCGCGAGCGGCTCCCATACGTCGCATGCGAGCTGTCGCTGTCTGCGCGACGTGCTGGGTACATGCGACGGCGAGACGGCCATAGCCAGGCGCTGCGCTATCCCGGCCCGCATTGGCGTCCTCCGAAAGCTCTGGTCGTGGGCTCTGGATGTTGCTGCTGTCGGCGGCCAGTGACGTGAGACGAGCGCAGTCCGGAGGGGGGGCTCTCACCGGGGATTTTTATTTTTTCGTCCCCATTTTTTCTTCTTCTTCTGCTCCCCCCTCTTTCCTTTCCTTTTCTTTTTCTTTTTCTCTGTCTCTTTCTTTTTCTTTTTTTCTCTTTCTCTTTCGTTTTCTTTTTCTTTTTCTTTTTCTTTTTCTTTCTCTGTCTCTGTCTCTGTCTCGTCTCTTTCTCTTTCTCTTTCTTTTTCCTTTTTCTTTTTCTTTCTCTTTCTCTTTCCTTTTTCCTTCTCTTTCCTTTTCTCGTTCTCATTAATTTTTCGTTCTTTTGCGGATTTCGACATCGCCGCAACAGCGATGCGGAGAGAGCCCCCCCTCTATCTCGCACTTCTCAGCCCTCAGCTCTCGCACATCCCAACTCTCCCCACCTTATCCCTCCATCTGTTCCTCCAATCCTCGCGGATAGCCAGATACAACCCCTTGCAACCCAGGCCCAGCCCTGTCCAGCGAATCATCTCCTGGGCGTCTACGTCGCCTTTCCCGTGACTTATTCTTCCTGCAGGCCCGTGCATGATGGAGCAGCTTCGCTCTCCGGTTATACCGCTTCCGCTACCCTTGCGCCTCTCCCTTTCTTGTTCGGTCCCTGCGGGCCCTGGGGATTGCTAACGGAGTGGATTCCCCACGTCCATCGTGAATCATCCGTCACTGATAACTAATGCCAGCAGTCGGTTTTTTTTTTCTTTTTCTTTTCTTTTTCTTCTTTTTCGCTGAAAGTGAACATTCTTTTGCTTTTGCTTGACGTGGAGTACGCAGGGCCCGACTCTGCTGTCCGTCCAGTCCAGTCCGGGGAACCTCTACCCGGCACTTGTGAACATCAGGCGGCAGTGCGCTGCTTCTCCTCCTCCTCCTCCTCCTCCTCCTCCTCCTCCTCTTCCTCTTCCTCTTCCTCTTCCTCCTGCTGCTGCTGCATGGCACTTCCTTTCTGGACCAATCCTCGCTCCGCGCTGTTCCTACATACATACATACATACATGCATGCATGCATCACGATCGGGCCTGACCGCGAACTGCTGCTATCTCTCCGTCGAGCGTGCCAGCGGAGGAGTGCGCGGGCGGTTAATCTGCACGTGGTCCACACCCACACCCACCCACCCCCCCCAATCGACGTCGGTTCCCGCGAAGGCGATTGGCAAGGGAGGGCGCGGAATGCATCGCCGCCGTTTACTCAGCGCGCGACTACGTAACTCCTGCGCGCCGACAGATCTGGAATCTAGATCTTCCCGGCGGCCGGGCTGCTTACGTACCGCATGCGTGCTTGCTGACTTGCTTGCTTGCCGGCTTGCTGGCTTATGCTGCTCGCCTCGCGCGATCGGAGAGACTGGCGGAGCGTCACGCCGGGAGCGCATTGCACGTACTTGCCGGTATGAATCCGCGGGGCGGGACGGAGGAGAGTGTGGCGCTTACCACCGCCGGGGATTCGCCGAGATTTGCAAACATGGCCTGCAGCCACCGTTTGTGGTGATCACGGCACCAATGGGGCCGCAGCCGGTCCGCTGTTCGGTGGCGGACTTGCGGCGGCAGGTGCAGGTGCGGGGCTGACCGCCGCCGCCGCCGCTCCGTCCGATTGCATCCCACCGCAGGAACCGGCGGCGAGACAATCGTGATCGAATAGGACGAAACCACGTCTCATCTTGTCCGTACCTGCAGCCGCTGCGACAAACGGACGCAAAGCACGCAGAAGTTGAAGTTTGTCCGTGGGTGCGAGCGTGCAGGTGTCGAAAAGGCCTCACGCGCGGCCGGCATCCAGTGCTGCACCGCAGGCGCTGCGGCCGGTCGACGCACGAGCACGAGCACGACGAGCACGACGAGCACGAGCGCGCCCGCCGGAAAAAGGCGTCGACTGCGGCGTCGTTTGCTGCATCCTGCCGCTGAAGTCGGCTGGTTGGCGGAGGCAGTCGACGGCTCGACGGCTCGACGGCCGCTCGGGCGGCGAGTGCGGATCCCTGCCAGCATTGGCGGCGACCATTGGCCGCGCAGACTGGCGGCGGGAGCTGCCGGTCGGACGGCTCGATTACATAGTCATGGCTTGGCGGCCCGTCGCGGGGTTGGGGCTGGGCGGGGGGCGGCGGACAAACGGGCGGCCACATAGATAGCTGCAGCGTTTGTTTCCGCACGCACTCACGCGAGCAAGGAGGGTGCTGAGGTGCGCGCGCACATTAGCCAGCCCCCGGCGGCGGGATCGTCTCATCTCATCTCATCTCATCGCATGTCAGGTCATGTCATGCCCGTGCGTCTCGCGGTCACATTTGCTTCGCGGAAAGTCACGTCCCGCCGTCCATCTGTCCATCTGATGGAGGTGCCGTCTGGCGAGCCCCCCTTCCCCCCCCCCCCCCCCCCCCCCACTCGGTGCACAGCCGCGGAGCAGCAGATGCACCTTATCCGCCGCCCCCACGCGCCATGGGCATAGTCGCCGTTTCTCCCGCGCGTGTGCGCATATGCGTGCGTCTCTCGCCAGGCAGCCGTCGGATGCGACGCGCGGCCGGGCGAACACAGGCGACGAGATACCTGCATGCATACATGGTTGCTGACGGGCCCACGGCTGTGTGCTCGCCTGACGGACGGACGGACGGGTTGGCGGGCGAGGCCGCAACTGCCGGCTCGTGCGGTGTGCGGATGGAGCACAACGGCTGGCGTCCGGTCCACGGACTGCCGGGTTTCAGATGCTCCCCCTCTTCTCTGCACGCACTTGCTGATTGATCCGTATGCATGCGGCGCCCTCCTCTCCCCTTTCCCCCTCTGGTTGACCTGTATGCATCGCCCTCCTCTCCTTTCCCACTCTGGCAGATATGCATCGCCCTCCTCTCCCCCCCCCCCCTTTCCACTCTGGTGGTTATGCATCGTCCCTTTCCTCGTATGCACAGCCCTGCAGGAAGCGCCGCCGCGACGACAAAGAAACGCACGCGCTCCGGCCGTGTGTTGATCGAGACCGAGACCGGCGGGATTGTCTGCAGGTGGTGGTTGGGTTGTGGAATGCGAGCAGCGGAGTCGAGTCGACGAGAGCGATGCTGTTGGCATTCGGATTCGATGGGATTCGCTCCGTCTCTTTTTCTTTTCTTTTCTTTTCTTTTGTTTTGTTTTCTCTTCGTTTCGTTTTGTTTTGTTTTGTTTTCTTTTTCTTTTCTTGTCTCCGGCTGGGCTGAGCTGGGCTGGCTGGCCGTCCGTCCGTCTGTTCTGGACGCCCACTAGAAGCGAAACGAGGAGGCAGAAAAAGAAACGAAACGGGAGTAGAGATTCCGGAAAAGCAACCACCACCACTTGCACCACCGTGTCCACCGCACATGGAACGCACACGAGCGAGCGAACAGCAGTGCTCCATTATCCGCCGGAAGGCAGTCGAGCCATGTACATATGCTAAGCTATGCGTGCAGTGCATGCATGTCTCGACCGAAGCCGTTAGACAGGTTCGTTGTGCATCCATCCATCCATCCATCCATCCATCCTGCGGAGCGCAAAAGTAACGGTTTATCGGGTGACTATTTGTCGCGCGTCTAGCAGTCGACCGGGGGGGGAAGGGGGGGGGAGGGGACGTGGAGGGAGCGGGACGGGGCACGAGGAAGCTCTGCCGCGAGCTGGGCGGATGCAGCAGCGACCGCAGCAGACGGCGGGGGGGGCAGCCTATCAACTGCCGCCGGCGCCGTCACCGCACTCGCACTTGCCATCCTCGCACCGCCGGGAGCTGCTGGCGACAACTGCTGTCACGGCTACGTGCAGACTGCCAGACCACAAGCGCACAGCGTCGACTTCAAACACGAGGCTGTCCGAACCTGAGCAGTCCAAACCACGAGAAGGAGAGAGAAGGAAAGAAGAAGAAGAAAAGAAGAAGCTGTTCCGGAAAGGGGGCGGGGGGGGGGGGGGGAACAAGTTTGCTAGCAGTAGTGCCCTGATCAACGCTTGGGGAGGGGGGGCTGGCCGTGCCTTCGAGCGTGCGTCTTTCATTCCTTTTCTTTTCTTCTTTCCTTTTTCTTCACCGGAGGAGAGATACGCAAATCGCGTGGGGCTGCAGCCCAACCCGTTTCGGCCACGGGTTGCATCGGCTTTACTCGGTTCCCGCGTGTGTGCGGATACACACCGGTGGCCGTTCTCCATCCGTTGCTGTCGACGCCGCCGCCGCAGCAGCAGCAGCAGCAGCAGCACAAACACAAACTCGAAGGAGCAGATGCCGTCGCCTGGCGCAGTGACAACGGTCGGCCAACTTTTTCGGTTACCTTTTTTTTTCTTCTGTGCTCCAGTGTGTGTGTATGGAGCGTGTGGAGGGTTGTTTCAGCTGGGCCCCCAACTGAAACCTCGCTTCTTCGCTTCTCGTCGAACGGAGACACCACACCACACCACTCAGCGCATCACACCGAGCCTCTCTCGGCGGAATAAACATGCAATCAAGTGCAAATAAGGTGGCATGCTGTGTTTGGCGGCGGTGGTGGTGGTGGTGGAAGTCAGGGTGGAAGTCAGGGTGGTGGGTCTGGCCGCAACGCTTTCGGGTTGCGTAAGACGCTGGCGGCAGTGACTCTTTCGTTCTTGCGGGGACGGTCCAGCCTCTACATAGAGTGCCATACGCGGCGCTCGAGTGGACCGACATCGGGGCTGCTCGCGCTATGTATCTACGCAGCAGTCGCCGTTGATCGAGCCAGGGACTGCGGCTTGGTAATCCGATAGGCGCGGGCGCTCGTCGCACCTCTCCAACGTGGGGAGTGCGCGGACTGGCTTAGTGAGCGTATGAATGTATGTACATACGATCAATGCGGCTGGCCGCCCTTCGTCTCGCTCTTTCCTTTCTTTTTTGCTTCTCGTGGCGATCAGCCATCGCACAGCCGGGTTGATGATTCGTCCAGGAGTCCGTGCCTCTGCGCCTTTTGCTTTTTTGTTTCGCTGGCCAGGGGCGGCACGGTAAGTGCATACATACCGACAGCGACTGACGGCGAGATGAGAGATGGCCCATTCCGCTGCGCCATCGAGCCTAGCGGGGCCCTGCGCTCTTGCACGAGATGAGTGCCCCGAGAAGATCTCCATCTCCATCGCCCATCTCCATCGCCATCACATACACATGTATCAGCCTCGCGACCTGCCCGCTCGGTGTAAGTACGTCCGTACGACGGATTGGGCTCGAGATGCAGCAAACAGGCCAGCCTGGCAACCCGGCTAGCGACGCCGTGTCTGCCCTGTCGTGTTGCAACTGCGGTCCCTACTCCTCTGCTCCGCGAGAGCACTGTCAGCTTCGACACACCGCGCCTTCTCTTCGCCGGGCTGCCTTTGTCCTGAACAGTCCCTCCGACCGAACTGGCCGGCGATTTCCGGGCTGATGCCCTCGGCCTGCCTGCCTGTCTGCGTGGCCTCCACAACAGGGGGGGGTGCAGTAATTGGGTATGTATCTATGTACTTGGCCTTCACGTGGACGAACACTGCTTCCATGGCTATGAAACGCGGCTGGGCGGAGCTAGGCTGGGGCCGAATGGACGGGGCTGAACTGCGCGCGCCGTCCAACTAGTCGTAGTTCCGTCCGTCCGTCCGTCCGTCCGTCCGTCCCCCCCCCGGCCGTGGCGAATGCTTCGAGCTGTTAGCTAAGATGATCCTCCCCCGTCGCGCATGCGAGAATTGTACGACGCTCACAAATCGGTCCAGTTCACCGTCTGCGGGGGGGGGGGGGGTCACGATTGTGATCGGCCGGATCCGCACTGCCGTCAATCTCGGCCCGGCGCGACGCCAGCGCGGCTTTCGGTCGGCGACGGAGCGCGCCACGCGGCTGGTGCTGGGCCCGCCGCCCGCCTGCCCGCACGGCGTTCCTCCTCCACTCACGTGCGTACCATCGTCGACCGTCTCCCTGCTGCCTCGCCCCCCACCCGGTGTGCGCTCCATGTCCACTTTGAAGGTAGACAGGTAGCTACGATATCGTCCCCAATTTTTTTTTTTTTTTTTTTCCTGTTGTAACTACATAGATACACATATGTATATACACAGCGCTGATGTCTCTGTCCGCGCCGTCAACCCGCCGTCTCAACCACGCACTCGGCCTCTTCGAAAGTAGAGCGCCAGTGCGCCTGCGGCGTGGACTTGCGCTCGCCGGCCGGACACCGCGAACTCGCCCGCTCCGCACCGGGTCTCCCCCCCCTGGCCGCCGCCCCGCTCTCCGCACAAGCGGGCTGATCCCCGCCGTCCCCGTCCGCCCTAGCAGTCGACCAGCGCTAGCCATGCCGAAGGATAGATAGACAGCATGCAGACTCGCTTGATACCGCTACGGAACTGCCGGGCCTCGCGTCGGAGGTTATGTACGTACATAGCATGCTTCGGCACTGCATGGACGAGGGGGATATGTCTGGTTCTCTATGTATCTATTTTTTTTTTTTTTTTTTTTTTGTTGTTTGTCGTGCTGCGGCCCCGGAGACGGACAATTAATTCGACGATTATACATCCAGCGAGATCTGGGAAACCGAGACGTGTTTTTAATGTCTATATATATTGCTCCTCCATGTAGATATGTATATGCACGTCCAGTCTCCGCCCCACGCACGTGTGCAGCTGGTCGAGCGCAGCGTTGGGTTGGGGGGGGGGGGGGGGGGGGGTTTGAATTAAGGGGTTCGG
>Ga0307516_10009529_pt1 | contig 10814 bp, 8 predicted proteins | sample 19_EM_MG_FD_203310 | JGI IMG/M metagenome (GOLD analysis project Ga0307516, IMG submission 203310) | Populus trichocarpa ectomycorrhiza microbial communities from riparian zone in the Pacific Northwest, United States - 19_EM | ecosystem: Host-associated > Plants > Roots > Unclassified | place...
CGTCGGCGCGAAGTTTTCAAAACGTGTGCAAAACCAGCGCCGGCGACCCGCGCCAGGCCAAGCTGGTGACCAGCATCAGCGCGACCGACAGCCGCATCAACTTCGACGAGACCGGCCAGTATCAGTTCGTGATCGAAGGCCAAAATTGTACGGCCAGCGTGCGCAGGACGCGCAGCTACTCGCTCGTGACGCGGCTCGGCGACCCGGCACCCGCCGCAGCGCCCAGCGCGTCGGCGGCGCCCAAGTCCGCTCGAGCTCCGCGCGACTGCGAAAACGCCGGCCTGCCCGAGCGCCTAGAGGTGCGGCCCTCGCGCAAGCTGATGAGGCCGGGCGAATCCTTCGAGTTCCGGGCGACAGTCGTGGACGCGCGCGGCTGCCCGCTGCCGGTGACCCCGACTTGGCGCGTGATTTCGGGCGCCAACCTGCTGAGCGTCACTTCACCCGGCAATATCACGGCCAACCCGAACGCGACCGAGTCCGAAGCCACGCTCGAGGTGGCGCTGGGCGATCGCTCGGTGCGCGTCGAGGTCGAGATCGCTTCGAAAGAGCGCTACGACGCGCTGCTTCAGGCGCAAGGCCTAGACGAAAGCGGCGAATCGAAGGAGGCCGCCGTGCTGCGCGTCGCCTCGGAGTCGATGGGCGCGCGCGAAGTAGTGGCCCGCGACGAATCGCCCGCCAAGACGCGTTGGTTCGTGGGCATCGCGGGGGCGTGCGCGCTGCTCCTCGGCAGCTTGGGCTTCTTGCTCGTGCGGCGCAGCAGGCGCGCGCCCGAGCCGGTTTTCGAGGACGCGCCGTCGCGGCCGCGCGCCCCGGCGCCGGGAGGCGGCGTCAAGGCTTGCCCGACGTGCCGCGAAGAGTTCCCGGCCGAAGCCGAGTTTTGTCCCAATGACGGCAATCGCCTGGTCGAGCAAACCACGCTCGGCGCAGGACCAGGCGGCTCGGTGTGCCCGGTGTGCGGTCGCGGCTTCAATCCCGGCACCCAAACCTGCCCCGATCACGGCGAGGAGCTGGTGCCTGCCGCCGCATTCGCTGCCGCACGCGCGCCGGCGCTCGGCGTCACGCTGGCTATCACCCGCACCATCTGCCCTGTCTGCGGCAAACAATACACGAGCGAAACCCGCTTCTGCGGCGAATGCGGCGCCGGCGTCGTCCCGATCAACTAACGCTCGTGGGGCTGCCAATCCGCAGCCCCAATCGCAGAAGCTAGCGTGCCGGCCCTCGGTCTCGCTGCCCGCAAACTTCGTGCGGAAGTCCGCAAAACGGAAAGGCGCCCGCACGGTGACTAAGCGCTACCCTATGCCCATGATCTTCGACATTACGGGAAAAGTTGCGCTCGTTACTGGCGGCGGCCGAGATATCGGTCGCGCCGTCTGTCTGGCTCTGGCCGGACAGGGCGCAGACGTCGTCATCAATTACCACGGCAGCGAAGCTGCCGCTGCCGAGACCGCGAAAGCCGTGCAGGCGCTGGGTCGTCGCGCGCTCATCGTCCAAGCCGACGTGACCAAAAAATCCGAGGTCGAGCGGCTCACGCAAGAAGCGTTGGCGTTTGGCAACGGCCGCATCGACATCTTGGTCAACAACGCCGGTGGTCTCGTCAAGCGCGTGAAGCTCGGCGAGCTGAGCGAAGAGCTGCTCGACCAAGTGATGCGACTCAACTTCACTAGCGTAGTGCTGGTGTGCCAAGCCGTCATTCCGCACATGGTGAAGAACGGCGGCGGGCGCGTGATCAACATCTCGTCGCTCGCTGGTCACAACGGCGGTGGCCCCACCACGCCACACTACGGGCCAGCCAAGGCTGCCGTCGGCAACCTGACGCGCACGCTGACGAAGGAATTCGCCAGTCAAGGCATCAACGTGAACAGCGTGGCGCCCGGCCTCATCGACAACAATTTCCACGCCGTGCACACCGCACCCGAGGCCTTCAAGGCGCAGATCGGTGGCATTCCCATGGGTCGCCCCGGCACGAGTGAAGAGGTCGCAGGCGCGGTGGCGTTCTTGGCGTCACCGGCTGCGAGCTTCATCAACGGCGAAGTGATTCACGTCAACGGCGGCGCTTACTTCGGTCAGTAGCTGCGCCGCTTTGTCCCACGTCTGACGCGCCCTGCGTCAGACGATGCGAGACACAGAGCCCATCACGATAAAGCTCACGTGACTCGGCGCGCACGGACATCGAACTACAAGTGTCATGAGGTGGAGCTATGTGTGCCCGCTGCTCGGCATCGCGATGTTCGCGTGCGCGACCGAGGAAAACGATTTCCCGAGCCCGTCGCTGACAACAGGGGAAGCGAGCGGTGGCGTCTCCGCGGGCACGGGTGGCGGCAGCGGCGGCACCAGCGTCGTCGGCAGCAGCGGCACTTTCGGAACGAGCGGCACCGGCGCGTCTGGCGCGAGCACAGGCGGCAGCCCCGGCATCAGTGGGGCGAGCGCCTTCGGCGGCACGTTCAGCACGCCCGGCGGCGCCGGCAGCAGCACCGGCGGTAAAGCCAACGGCGGCGCCGGCACGGCTGGCGGCGCCGGCGGCAAAGCCAGCGGCGGCACGGGCGGTGCGAGCGGCAATAGCGGCAGCGCGGGCGCTGGTGGCAAGGCCAGCGGCGGCACGGGCGGCAAAGCCAGCGCGGGCTCCGGCGGCGGCGGCAACACTCAGTGCGGCGGCACCATCCCAGCCACCAGCACGTGGAAGGCCTTGGCGCAGCCCGAAGCGGAGCCGGCGGCGAACGCCTTCGACGGCAATATCGCCACGCGCTTCACGACCGGCCAACCGCAAAACGGTGGCGAGTGGCTCGAGATCAATTTCGGTGCGCGCGTCACCTTCACTCAGATCACGATGTCTACGCCCAACGACGACTACCCCCGCCACTACCAGCTGCTGCTCTCGAACACCTCGAAAGATAGCAAGGCTGTCATGCTGAAGGAAGACGACGGCAAGACCGGCACCATCACGGTTACGCTGCTGCAAGCGCGCACGGGCCAGTTCCTGACCATTCGCCAGACCGGCAAGGTCGTGATGTCCTGGTGGTCAGTCCACGAAGTCAGCATCGCGTGCGAGTAGCGTTGGGCTGAAGCGGGGTTGCCCGCCCGGCCGCCGCCAACCGAGCATTCAAAAAGCGACGGCAAGCTCGAGGTCAGCTTCGCCGCGAAGCCGATCGACTTCATGCACGGAGACCGCCTCGTTGGTGACGCTGAAGCGCGCGGGGCCTAGCGGATAGCCCGCCTCGAGCTCCGTGCGCAGGCGAAAGCGGCGCGTGAGCTCCCACTCGAGCGTGACGCCGGCTGCCAGGGAGCCGATCTGCACCGAGGCGGTATGGTTGACGTCTGTGCCCGTACCCCGACCGACCAAGTTGTCGAAACGGCCGCCGAGACAACCGTAGAACGTGACAGGCCCAGGGTAACCGGCGCAAGCGAACACGCCACCGGTAGAGAGCTGGAACGACCCGCCCACCTGGGTGCCGGGGATGGTGTGATGCGACGGCGCAAAGCCCGCGCCGCGCGCCGAGAGTCGCCAAAACTTCTCGCTGTATGCCACCGACAAGCCGAGCCCCGCGCTGACTTCAGGCGCGATGCCCATCGCCAAGTGTGGACCCATGCCGATGGTCCAGTGCGGCATCGGCGGCGGCGGTGGTGGTGGCGGCGGCGGCGGTGGCGGTGGTGGCGGTGGTGGCGGTGGCGGATTGCCGACCGAGAGCGCCACGAGCAGCGCTGCGGCACGCGACGCGTCGTTGCAGTCGTCGATGGGCAGCACGCGCTCGCCCGTTTGGCCTTCGTGACTGACCTTCACGCGCAAACGAAAGCCGGGCTCGTTTTCGCGCAGGGTGACTTCCGCCGTCACGTCGACAGCGCCGCGCCCCTGCAGGTGCGCGAGCGCCGAGCGAATCTCCTCCTCGACCTGCGCCTGGGTCGGGCAGCTATCAGGAGCCCGCCAAGCCAGCGTAAATGGCTGTGACTGATCGGCCGCCGCGGTACTCGCGGTTCCAACCAGGACCAAGACGGCCCCGAGCGTCGCTAGCCAGCACCTCACCAGGGACCAGATCCTCGCACCCCCTGGTGTCCGAACGGAAGGCCCTTGATCCAGCGTCCTTGGATTTGCCTGCACAGCGACGTTGGGTCGGCCAGGCGGCTCAGCGCTTTCGACGCGAAACATTCAGCGATCGCGTCGCATCGCTCGAGCACGAGAATCTCGGTGCCCGCTTCTGGCAAGTCGGTAGTAGTCAGCTGACTGTTCGCCCACGCTGAAGCCTAGTTAGGCTCGTTTCCATTGTCAGGAGACGCGAGCGTTGCGCCTTTTTTCTCCAGGTCGCTTACAAAGATCATCAAACGCAAGCGAATTCGACCCTAAAAATCTCGGATTTTCCCCATCAATCCAACCACTTGCCGACGCCAACATCCACTCCGGGACCAAACTCCCAGCGAAGCTGAAATCCAAGATGGGCGCCCGTGACCTCGGACACCAACGAAAAGAGTGAGGCGCGACCCTAGTAAAAGGGCCACGATACCGGTCTGTTGACTGCCCGACTTTCACTGTTCACGGCTTCCCGGGACGACACCGCTCCGGAGTCCGCCGGAGAGCTCACCTCACGAGTTTCCGCTCGTCCGGATTTCGTTCGCCCAACCTTTGACCAAGTGTACGCAGAAACCTTCCCCTCAGTATGGCGCACCGCGCGCCGGCTCGGCGTCGTCGAAAGCGCCGTGGACGACGTCGTCCAGGAAGTTTTTGTAACCGTCTATCGCCGGCTCGACCAGTTCGAGGGCCGCTGCGCACTGAAGACGTGGGTGTTCGGCATCTTGATGCGCGTCGTCAATAACTACCGCCGTACCCGCCGACGCAAGGGCGCGGGTCACGCCACTTCGTCCGTGGTGGGCGATCCCGACGTCGTCGTCGACGCCGGAGCAGATCCGCTCGAGCTCGCGAGCCGCAGCGAAGCAGGTCGCATCCTGCACGAGCTGCTCGAGAAGCTCGACGAGAGCAAAGCGGCGGTGTTCGTGCTGGCCGAGATCGAGGGCATGAGCGTGCCTGAAATCGCCGAGGCCACCGACACCAACGTGAATACCGTCTACTCGCGGCTGCGCGCCGCGCGGAAGGAATTCGAACGCGCCCTCAAGCAGCGCGCGCTTCGGAGGGAGGCTCGTGATGGATGATTTGAGCCCGGGCGCCCGCTCGCTCCTGCAAGCGGCAGATACCTTCGATGATCCGAGCCCGGAAGATGCGGCGCGGGTTAGGCGAGCAGTGCTCACGCGCGTCGGCGCGATTGGCCTGACCGCTGCAGTCGTAACCGCTGGTTCGACGCAAGCCAAGGCCGCGTCGGTGATGTCAATCGCCGCCAAGCTCACCGCGGCGCTAGCTGTCACTGCCGGCGGAGTAGCCGCCACCTACAACTACGTGAACGCGAATCACAGCCACGAAGTCGCCATCATGGCGCCCGCACCCAGCAAGGCCAAGCCTGCGGCACCGAAGCTCACGGCCCCCGCGCCCATCGTGGCTCCAGCAGCGCCGGTTGCCGCTGACGACATCAAGCTCCAAGAAGACGCGCCCGTGGTGAAGAGCCCGCGCGTGCTGCCTCGGCCTCCGCGGGCAGAAGAAAAGACCGAGAAGGCAGTGGTCGAGCCGACAGCCGCCGACCTCGAAGCCGAGATGAAGCTAATCCGCGGCGCCGACGCCGCGCTGCGCGCAGGCCGCGCGAATGACGCCTTGGCGCTGCTCGCTCAGCACCAGGCCGAGCATCCGCATGCTTCGCTAGCTCACGAGCGCGAGGGCCTCCGCGCCATCGCCAATTGCCAGCTCGGTGCGGCCGGGGCGACGGCTACGGCCGCTCGCTTCCTCGAGCTTTCGCCGCACTCGCCGCTGGCTCCGCGCCTGCGCAGCGCCTGCCGAATCAGCGAATAACCTAGCGTTTGCGCCGGCGTACGCCCGAGTGTGGCGACGTGAGCGGCCGTGTGCCGAGGTGTGAGCAAGCTGCGGGGCGCGTTGGCGAACCCGCTGGCGGTGGGTATGCTCATAGCTTGCGAATGAAGCGAGCACTCACGCTCCTCGGCTTGGTCGTGGTTTGGGGCTGCTCGTTCCCTGACTACAACACCGGCAACGCGGGCGGTGGCCCGGGAGGCAGCGGCAGCCCGGGCACCGGCGCCGAGGGCGGCGCGAGCGCCGGCAGCGGCGGCGGGACGCCGACAGCACCGTCGTGCAAAGACGGCGAGCGCAACGGCGACGAGACCGGCATCGATTGCGGCATGGCTGCGTGCAGCAAGCCTTGCCCACCCGGTCAGGGCTGCGACACGGACCCGGACTGCGACGGCGGCAAGTGCCAAGACAAGATTTGCCAAGCCGAGAGCTGCGGCGACGGCTTGCAGAACAACACTGAAACCGACAAAGACTGCGGCGGCGACCAAGGCTGCACGCGCTGCATGGCGGGCCAGCTTTGCAGCGCCACGTCCGACTGTGACGGCGGACTGTGCACGAACGGCCAGTGCCAAGCACCGAGCTGCAAAGATCTGCTGCAGAACGGCGCCGAGACGGACATCGATTGCGGCGGCGGCAGCTGCGACCCTTGCGAGCCGGGTGGGGTGTGCCTCAAGACCGACGACTGCGACAACGTGCTTTGCACCCGGGGCAAGTGTCAGCCCGCCGCTTGCGACGACAAGCTACTGAACCAAGACGAAACGGATCTGGACTGTGGCGGCAGCTGCGCCCCCTGTGCCGACACGCTGAAGTGCAGCGTCGCCGCTGATTGCCGCAGCGGCGTTTGCCCCAAAACGCAGCTTTGCGCCGCGCCCAGCTGCAGCGACAAGGTGCAGAACGGCAATGAGTCCGCCGTCGACTGCGGCGGAAGCTGCGCCAAAAAATGCGAGCTGTTGCGAGCGTGCGGCGTCGGTACAGATTGCCAATCGACCAGGTGCGTCAGCCAGCGCTGCGTGCCGCTAAGCGCCACGGGCACACCGCTCTCGCCCGTGGGGTGGACGGCTGCCGCCCCGACCCTCAGCACCTCAGCCACCACCTATGCATTCGACGGGCTGCAAGGCACCAATTGGATCTCGGGGGCCGATCAGGTGCCCGGCATGGCGTTCGTGCTCGACATGAAGACCGACCAGGTGGTCTTCAGCATCGAAATGGACTGCAACGACACCTCGGACCCTGACCCGGAGAAGACCGATATCGCGGAGTCTCTCAACGTCGCGTTCGGCGAAGACCCCAGCTTCACCGGGGTCACGCCGGTGATCATGAGCCGTACAATCACCGCGCACGAGACGATCACATTTCCCGAGCCTCAAATCGGTCGCTACATCAAGTTCTCGCTAGCTTTTGGCAAGAGCCGCTGGTGGCGCATCGACGAGATCCGCGTCAAGCAGTAACATCGGACGCGGATGTCAGGTTTCGTCGAAAAAGGCGCGGCTTGTGGCTGCCTGCTCGCGCTTTTCGCCTGCAGCGGCCAGCCGCCGACCAACGATCCCAACGCCGACGGCCTGGGCCTCAAAGTGCTCGTGCCTGCTAGCCTTGGGCAGCCCAGCATCTTGGTCTTCACGAAGACCGCAGGCTTTCGGCACGATTCGATCCCAGACGGCATCACCGCGCTCAAGGCCCTGGCCGTGCAGAACGGCTTCGGCGTAACTTGGACCGAAGACGCCACGCAGTTCACTGACCAGGCACTGGCTAGCTTTGCCGCCGTCGTGTTTCTGAGCACCACCGGCGACATTCTGATCGCCGCCCAAGAAGCGGCGTTCGAGCGCTACATCGCCGCAGGTCACGGCTACGTCGGCATCCACGCAGCCGCCGATTGCGAGTACGCTTGGCCGTTTTATGGGGGCTTGGTCGGCGCCTATTTCGCCGGCCACAGTCAGATCGTCCCTGCCAGCGTGAAGCTCGAGCCGGTGACGCACGCTTCGCTCAGCGGCGTACCCTCGCCCTGGCAGCGCACCGACGAGTGGTACGGCTTCAGCGTCAACCCGCGCCCCCAAGTCACCGTCTTACTAACGGTAGACGAGTCCACGTACGACGCGGCCCAGGGCAAGATGGGGCCCGACCATCCGGTCGCCTGGTACCACCCCTATCAAGGCGGCCGGGCGTTCTACACGGCGCTCGGGCACACCTCAGAAAGCTTCAGCGACCCGATATTCAGGGGCCATTTGCTAGGTGGCATCCAGTGGGCCGCCGGTATCGTGCAGTAAAGGCGGGCGGTCCTGAGCGTCGGGTGACAGCCGTAATCTTGCCTCCCGAAGCTACGCCGGGAAGGATCCCATTTCGTAGATCAGAATAGGTCCTCCGGACACTTACGCGGTAGACAGCACCTTAGGTTCCTCGAGAGGCGTTTTCCGTGACCGTTGCGTCAAGTTTTAACCGATGGGTTGTCAAGCAGGTTTTCGGCTCGGTTGCGCGACCCGCGCGGGCCACGCCGCAGCGGGCGCCGGCCTCGCCGGTTTGGTCTCGTGGGTCGTTCCTACTCTCGCCGATCGCGATCTATTCTTCCAAGACGCACCTGCCTTGTCGGGCTGGGGCCCCCGCCCCAGCTAGCGCTCGGACTCGGCCCCCTTTGCAGATGACACCGATTTCTCTCGAAAAAAGCGCCGCCGCCCTCTGTCTAGCCTTGGTCACAGTCGCGTGTGGCCCCTCCGACGAGGCAAGCCGCGCGCAGTCCGGGCCCATCCGCGGTCCCTTCATCGTCTCCGACGTCTACACGCCGAGCGGCTTCATGGGCGACGGCGCGATTCCCGGGCGCATGACCGTCGACATCAACACGGGCTGCAAGGTGCCGCGCCCCGTCGGCGCACAGGGCGACTGCTACCACTTCATTTACCGAGTCAAAGAAGTGAAGTGGGCGGGCTGCGACTGGGTCTATCCGACCAACAGTTGGGGCTCGGTGCCCGGGCGCACGTTGATTGGCCCGATCGACCTGGGACCCAACCCGGACCATCCCGGCAAAGAGATGCACGGCTACACGCACGTGCGCTTCTCCGCAGCCGTCGACATGAACTTCGACAAGAACAACCCGCTGAAGAACCCGCCGGCGTTCGACAGCTGGGCCGGCCGTCTCGACGGTCGCGCCGCCACGCCACCTCAACCGTACTGGGACACCGGCTGCTCGGTGTTCCCCGGCATGCCGCCCACGGTCACGTGCACCGACACCACTGCCATGCCGCCCGTCCCCTACGCCTTCGCCCCTTCGAAGACGACGAACACACTGAACGCCGACTCCAGCTGGCAGCAGTTCAGCATCGATCTCACCAAGTGGTCGGTCGACCAGGTGATCGGTGGCTTCGGCTGGGCCGCCAACGACTCCGACAATCCGGGGCAAAATCTGTCCCTCTACTTTGACGACATCGTGTGGGAGTGAAGGCGTGACAAAACTTTCCTTCATCGTGCGCAGCATCTGCGTGGCGCTAGCGCTCACGAGCATCGCCTCGGCCGAAGATCGCGGCCCCGAGATGAATCCTTATGAGTGCCTCGGGCGCTACGAAGCCGCGACCGGCAATCGCAGCATGACTCAGGTGCGGGCCGAGCTCGAAAAGAAGCTGCATCCGCTGTTCGAGCCCGGTGAGCCGCCCACGGTCAAGGCCATGAAGGCTTGCGTCGTAGCCATGCTCGAAAGCCGCCTGGGCGACCCCGACGCGCCCAAGCACTACGCCATGGCTATCGAGCAAGATCCCGAAGAGCCTGGCTACGAGTACTGGTTCGGCCACTATTGGAACGGCTTTCGCGGTGCGCGCGGGCCAATCGTCGAAAACGCGGAGGACCACTATTACCGGGCGCTCGACAAGCTGAAGGCCAAAAAGGCCGCCGGTAAGTACCGCGACTATCACGCCGTGGTCGAAGAGTGGACGCGCAAGCAACTGCTCGTTTCGTACCAAGAAGACGGCCTACACCTCGGCGGCAAGAACAGCTTTTCGATCTCGGCGCAGTACGCCGTGTCCAAAGACACGCGCGATTTCTTCCGCAACAACGAGATGCGGCTATTCACCGGCGAGCTGATGTTCGCCAGCAGCCAGGCCCGCGGCCTCGGCATCGACAAGCCAGGCGCCAAGAGCCAAGTCTATTCTATCGTGCGCACTCCGCTCCGCATGCGTGAAGAGGCACGCTTGCGACTGCGTTTGAACGCGGTCGGCGCCTTCGACGTCTCGGCGGCGGACGAACGCTGCACCGGACAATGCCAGATCAGCACCTACTACCTGGTGCCGCCGGCGCCCTTCGGCACGTTCACCCCGGTGAAGCTGCAAGAATTCGGCGGCGGGTACGAGCGCGTCTTCCCGCTCTATCCCCTGTTCGACTTCAAGCTGCGGGGCAATGTCAAGTACATCGACCGCAAAGGCGTGGTCGAATTTTTACCCGACCTGCACGAGAAGTTCCTGCTGTACGAGGCGCACCCGAGCTTTTCGCACTTCGTGGGGCCGGACAAAATCGATCTCGATTTGGTCTGGGTCCAAATGAACGTGCCGAACATCAAGTTCGGGCCTCCCTCGGACAAACAGCGCGGCAAAACCATCCGTGCCGCAAACCTCGAATACGCGATCTATCGTCCGTTCGTGTTGCCCGAGGTCAGAAACGGCGTGGTGGGCATGCATCGCACGCCGACACGCGGCTGGTACTGGAACCTGGGCGTCGCCGACGACGACGACGTCTATGGCACCAAGACCGTGCGGCGACACGACTTCTACTTGGCCACACGCTTCGAAGGCGCGGGCAACTGGGACCTTTCGCTGCAGGGCACTTACTCGACGTCCAACATCACCGCGCTCAACGCAGACACGGGCAGCGTGGGCAACGACCTGCTCGCGCCGATGAAGTCGGCGAGCTTCCGCACCACGGCCATCATTCAGCGCCGCATCATCAACCCCGA
>Ga0307516_10009531_pt1 | contig 10813 bp, 15 predicted proteins | sample 19_EM_MG_FD_203310 | JGI IMG/M metagenome (GOLD analysis project Ga0307516, IMG submission 203310) | Populus trichocarpa ectomycorrhiza microbial communities from riparian zone in the Pacific Northwest, United States - 19_EM | ecosystem: Host-associated > Plants > Roots > Unclassified | place...
GCACGACCGTGCGCCGCCCGCAAGGGCTCGAGTGACCGAGGTCCGCGATGGCCTCGATATCCGAACTGTGCGCCGAGGTCACCGCGGTCCTCGTCGCTGGCCTACCCGCGATGACGGCCGAGACGGCGGCGGCAGTCTTGAATGCGGCGAAAGCCGACGACGGGCATCCGCTGCGACGCCTGCATCGATTCCTCCTGCAGCACCCCGACGCGCTCGCCGTCTCCATGGCCGATCCGCCGGCAGTCTTCGTGCGGCTGGCGCAGACGCTGCACGAACGCGGCTATGCCACCGTGCCGCTACCCGGTTGCACCAATTGCGGACGCCAGGACCGTCAGCTCAACCGACGCGACCAACAAGGACGCCGAGTCTGCACCACCTGCTACCAGCCGCCGCAACGACGGTGTGGACGCTGCGGACGCCTGCGCCCGGTACGGCGGCGCAGCAGCAACAACGGTCCTGATCTGTGCTCCGGCTGCTACCAAGGAAACGAAGGCACCTGCTCGATCTGCGGACAGGTACGGGTGGTCCACCGCGCCTCCGACGGCTCCCTGCGGTGCCAGCACTGCATTCCCCGCAACCCCCGCCGGTGCGCCGAGTGCGCACGCTCGGCGCCAGTGCAGGCACAGTGGCCGATTGGCCCGGTCTGCGTCGACTGCTACACCCGCGTCCGCGCCAACCCCGCCACCTGCCCGACCTGCCGGCATCGACGCCCGCTCGTCGGCGTCGACGCTACCGGCGGGCGTGTCTGCGGGCCGTGCGCAGGCACGAGCAACGACCATGCATGCCGCACCTGCACCACCGCCGGGGACCTTTACGCCAACCAGCGGTGCTCCCGCTGTGTGCTCACCGACCGGATACACGACCTCCTGAAGTCAGCCGATCCCGCACTCGGGGGTCAACTGGCGCCGCTCGCGGCGGCGCTCACCAGCGCGCCTCGGCCGCGCAGCGTACTGCGCTGGCTGGCCACCAGCCCGTCGGCGAGGCTGATCCGCCAGTTCGCCGCCGGCGACCAACTGATCTCCCACGAGATGCTCGACGCGCTACCCGTCACCACCACGGTGCACAACACCCGCAGCCTGCTCGTGGAGACCGGTATCCTGCCCGCCCGCGTCGAACACCTCGAACGCATCCAGCCGTGGCTGGAGCAGACCCTCGCCACCGTGCCGACACCGCACGCCCGGCTCATTCGGCAGTACGCCCACTGGGCGTTGCTGCGCCGCGCTCGCCGTCGCCCTCGTTACCGGCCCTACACCCCCAGCGCCGCCGACGGCATCCGGCTGCGAATCACGACCGCGCTGGCCTTCCTCACCTGGCTGCACCACCAGGGCCTGCACCTGTCCAACGTCCACCAGCCAGACCTCGACCGCTGGCTCACGGAAGGCGACGCCCCTACGGTCCGCGCGACCTTACGGCCGTTCATCCAATGGGCCAGACAGCGTCACCTCGCCGACAACCTCGAAGTCCTACCGACGCCCGTTCCCGCCGCCGCAACGTTCCAAAGCGACGAGCAGCAATGGGAACAACTGAATCGCTGCCTACACGACGAAAGCCTGCCGTTGGACGTCCGCCTCGCCGGAGCACTCGTACTCACCTTCGGCCTGCCCGTCACACGCCTACCGACCATCACCCTCGGACAGGTTGAACGCCACGCCGACACCACCTACCTCCAGGCCGGGCGGCATCGACTCCTCGTCCCACCCGCACTCGCGCGGCTACTCGCCCAGCAGCAAGAGCGTGCCGCCAACCGCTGGTCCGTCACCTCCACGGCCGGCCCTGATCGACCCTTATTTCCGGGCCTGCACGGCAGACCCGCCCACCCGGACGCCTTGCGCGCGAAACTCACCCGGCACGGCCTCCGGCCCCGGGCCGGACGCAACACCGCCCTCGCGGGTCTCGCCGCCGACCTGCCTCCGGTCGTCCTCGCCGGCATCCTCGGCGTCGGCATCACCACCGCAACGCGGTGGGCCAACCACGCCCGCCGAGACTGGGCACCCTACGTCGCCGACCGGGCCACCACACGACGCGAGACGGCACCCTCGCACGTCACCCGGCCGCACGATGAGAAGGCTGTTGCAGCGGGACATCGACCGGCGGGCGAAGCACGGTAGCCGCAGCCTGTCGTAGGCTTCGGCGGTGTCCGAGACGAGGCGTGCCGTGGTCTTCGCTGACCACGGGCAGTTCTATCTGCAGGATGTCGAGGCCCACGATCAGGAAATGCGCTCCGGTGGCGCGATGGACCCGGATCGAGCCCCCGCAGGATGGACCCACGATGCGGTCTACCTGCACCGCATTGGCGTAGAGCCGCACTCGATCTCGGTCGGCACGGCTCGCAGCGACTTCGTGGAGACAAGCTTTCAGCTGCATGAGGCGCCCTCACCGGAGCTGCCGCAAGCGGAACATATTGTCGAGGCGGACCTGCAGATCCCCACGGGGGCGTTGTCCATTCACGGCTGCTTCGAGGACCCCGGACCCGAGCACCGCGTCAACCTCCCGGCGGGCCGGTATCGCGTCCGAGTGTCATACGTGCCGTCTGACCCACCAGAGGCTGACGGGAATCCGGACGAGCCCGGTGATTACTTCCGCTACTGCGTGGAGATGTGGCCAGCGCCTGAACCCGCAGGTCTCGTGGTGGTCAGGCAGGGACCAAACCCGTGGGCGGGTTGACGGCAGACCCGAGCCGTTACTCCTCAAACCGCAAGGTCGGGCGTCACAGTCCGGCCGGATGCCCAGACAACCACTCCGGATGCCGATTCCGCAGCTCATCTCGGTCAGCTGGGCTTGGAAGGATCACGTCGGCGCCGCCGTCGTACGGGTGATAGACCCACCGCAGGTCCGACGGGCCGATAATCACATTGCTCAGTGCGTCGTCCGCCACCGCACGAAGCAGATCGTCCAGGACGCCCGGCTGCCACGTTCGACGGCTGGCGAACAGATGCCAGTACACCTGAAAGTCGGGTTCGTCGTCCGGATCTGGCTGGACCGTGGCCCAGTACACGCCGTCCGGGTCGAGTCGCGCCAGCAACGGGGAACGCTGCAGCGGAGGGCCGTTCTGGCCGGTCCAGTCACAGGTGATGACGATCAGCGAGACGCCGAGTGACAGCTCGGTCAGCACCGTGTTGTGGCGATCAAGAATGATCGCGTACTCGCTGGCGTCGTCGGCATACCGCTTCGACCCGGGGAGGCTGTGGAAGCGCACCCACCGCTCGGGATAGCACCCCCGCAGCTGGTGCGCGATCGCAGGACACTGCGGCCACCGCCGCTGCCACGCCGCGCGACCGTGTCGGCAAGCTCTGACGCGGCCGTCACGACACCTCCCGCCTCGTCCAACGTTGGAGCATGCCCCGAGCCTCCTGGCGGTGACGCTCGTCGGCGCCGACGTCGGCGGCCAGCGCCGTCAACACCTCCACCGCCTCACGCTTCCGGTCGCGATCCTTCAACAGGCCAGCCAGCCACAACCCGGTGCGAGGCAGGACCGCCGTCTCCCAGCGCAGCGCCGCCTCGTCATCTCGGCGCACCCAGTACTCCGCCAACGTCACTGCGGCACGCTCATCCCCACTGAGCGCAATCTCGCGCAGATCCTCCACCCGCTCGGCCTCGACCAGCAGCTCCATCAACCTGACAAACGCACACCGGTGTCCTTCGGCCGCCATCTGCCGCAACTCGCTGTCACGCTGCTCGGCCAGCAACCGGCCCGCGCGATGATGACAGCTCAGCTCAGCGTCAGCGAGCGGACAGCGGTACCTGTCGCCGAGGTACGACCACCCGTCATACCGAGGATCGTCGGCGTCGCCGCGGTACTCAGGCACCGGCAATCACCCGACCAGCTCCCGCCAGAACGCCACCGTCGCATGTGGCTGCCAACGCGGATCGTTTCGATCCAGGCCGTCACCGGCACCGAACTCCTGATAGACGTAGTCCACCAGATCGACGCCGTAGAAGATGATGTCCGTCTGGTACATGGACAACACCGGGTGGCCGAACGTTCCGCGCCCGGCCGGCACATAGCGGTGCGAGTACACCGGGACCATCTGCGGTACCGAGACCAACCGCTTGCCCGCCACCGCGAGCGCCTCACCACGATCGGCCGGCCGCGCTCCCCACTCGTCGGGCCAGAAAGAATTGTGCTCGACATCGAACAGCACGCCCTCTACCGGCCAGGCGAGGCGACCATGTAGCTGCTCGACCTCGACGTCACGCCAGTCCGGCCAACCCTGGCCCACCGGCAAGCCGGCAGAGAGAAACGCTCGATGATCATCGGCGAACTCGAACCCAAACCGCTCCTCGACGCGGTCAAACTCCGCTGCCGTCAAACCAGGCTCCAACTCGACACGGCGTTGCTCAGCAAGCCGCCTCGCTGCCTCCGAGCCGAGGAACATCCCCTCGCTGTCGATCACCGAGCCAGGCTACCGGCCACGAATAGCGCACGCTGCTGATATTTCCTACCCCCAGTAGCGTTCCTGGGCACGCCCCGCGCGGTCGAGCTACGCCGTTTCACTGATCCGCCGGGGCATCCCGAGTGCATGGCGGCTGCTCTGACGTGGTTCGGGTAGCGCTCGCCCGGCACCGCCGTGCCCGCGCCGACCGGCCGAGCGCGGACATCATGCCGCCGGGGTCGCACGGGACCAAACCCGACGGGTGGACGCTGGGTGTCACCCGTACCTACCGGACCATGTTCGTCCCGGAACACGGGCTGCCGGTGTATCTACCGGCCCCGTTCCGCACCGTGCATTCCTATGTGTACGGCCCAGGCGGGCGGCTACGCCACCACCCGGGCACCCGGTGACCCGGGCGTGATGGCGGCCGTCAGATTGCCGCCAGAAACCTCGATCGACTCCAGCCGATCACCTTGATCGGCCCGTGAAGGTAGGAAACATTACCTGTGACGGTACTGCCGGGCCGCGAAACCCCGGCGTCGCCGCCATCACCGAAACCCACATGGAAGGACACGCCAGTCATGGCACACGAACTCGAAACCCTCGCCAACGGACAGACCGCCTTCGCTTCCGCCCGCAAGTCGGCGTGGCATCAGCTTGGCCAGATCACCGACGAGTGCATGACCGCGGAAGAGGTCATGAGCAGGGCGTGGCTCGGTGGTTGGGAGGTCCGCAAGATCGCCCTTCAGGGCATCGAGGTCACGGACAAGGGCGTCACGAAGGTCGACTGCCCCGACAAGTTCATGACCGTGCGCACCAACCCCGCCACCGGCGCGACCGAGTATCTCGGCGTGGTCGGCGAGGACTACACCACCGTGCAAAACGAGCAGGTCGCGGAGCTGCTGAACCTGCTCGTGGACGAGTCCGGGGCGCACTTCGAGACGGCCGGCTCGATGCGTAGGGGCAAGAGCGTCTTCGTCACGATGAAGCTGCCGAAGGCGATGGAGATCGCTGGGGTGGACCGGATGGACCTGTATCTGGCGGCGACGACGAGCCATGACGGCACCGCCTCGCTGCGCCTGGACGCGACCCCGGTGCGGATCGTGTGCGCGAACACGCAGCGCATGGCCTACGAGCGGTCGCTCGGCTCGTACGTGTTCCGGCACGCCCCCACGATCACCGCGAAGATCGGCGAGGCCCGTCAGGCCCTCGGTCTGGTGTGGAAGCACTTCGCCGCATTCGAGACCGAAGCGGAGAAGATGATCAACGAGTCGCTGACCATGGGCGAGTTCGAGAAGATCACCGCGCAGCTCTGGCCTCTCGCCGACGACGCCTCCGACATCGCGAAGAACAACGCGAAGCAGCGCACCAGTTCGCTGCGGTATCTCATCAGGGACGCGGACACGCAGAAGGCGATCAAAGGCACCCGGTGGGCCGGATACCAGGCCGTCACCGAGTACCTCGACCACTTCGCCCCCGCGACCAGCGACACGGTACGCGCGACGCGGGCACTGACCGGCAAAGGCGCAGACCTCAAGGCCCGCGCGTTCGAGCTGTTCGCTGTCTGATGCGCACCCGGTACCGGGGCCGCCACCGCCACCGGCGGGCGGCGGCCCCGGCGGGCATCACGACCGCCGCCCGCCCGGCACGGCCCGTGATCCGCCCGCCGCAGCCCACCGGCCCACGCCGCCCGCCCGGCACGCCCGCCGCTCACCCGGCCCGCACACCGCCGCCGCGCCTGCGCCCGGCCGCCCCGGCGCCACCGGCGCCTGCACCCGACGACTCCACACCCGACTCCACCGCGATGGAGGCACCCACCGTGAACCCCACCACGACCGCCGAGGCGATGCTCGCCGCGATCTGGCAACTCTGCGACGCCTACGCCAAAGGCGAGGTCAACCGCATCCTCGCCGGACACGCCGCCACCGACAACGAAGCGCAACACCTCATCGCCCAGGCCGAGTACTGGGAACAGACCGTCCAGGCCGGATACCAGGCCCTCGCCGCGACCGTCCGCGAGGCACTGCCCGATGATGCCCGCCCGGAGCCGTTCCTGCCGGTCCGCGCGACCAACGGCGGTCACATCGAGGTACACGCCCGCGACACCACCGCCCGACCGCTGGTGATCATGTTCACCGGCGCGCAGGCCCTCACCATCGGCGCGCACCTCACCGCCCTCGGCGCGGTCGCCCTTGACCGCGTCGGCGCGAAGGTCGACGCCGCTCTGCCGGCCATCACCGAGGCGGTGCCCTTCACCAGCACCCACCCCGGCACGCCTCCCGTGATCCCCGGCCCCACCGACCCGCGATGACCCGCCGCCGCGCGGCCGGTCACCCCTCGGCCGCGCGGCGACCTCCCGATCACCCGGAGGAACCCCTCGTGAAAGACCTACTGACCCTCGTACAGGACTACGTCACCGCGTGCGCGTCCGCCGAACGTCACCGTGCTCTGCTGGAGTGCCTCATTGACGACCCCGGCGGTCACCTCGCCGCCCAGGCTGCTGCGTCCGACGCGACCGCAACAGTGCGCCACGCACAACTCCACACGGCACTCGACGCGCTGACCCGCACCACCGTGCACGCCGTGCCCGACGACCGCCTCCCCGTGTGCACCTGGCAGAAAGGCACCGTCGAGGCCCGCGCCGTGCTGCCCGACCACAGCCGCAGCGTGCGCGTGCGCTACACCCCGGCACAGGCCATCGCCGCCGGAACCGCGCTCATCGCTTGCGCCGCCGTCGCCGACGAACAGACCGGCGGCACCCTCACCCCGATCCTGCCCGCCTTTCCCGCCACGCCTTCACCGGCCGCCTCGACCGACGCCGGCCCCACCACGAAGGGACACCGGACACCATGACCGACCTCTCCGGCCCCGGCAACGAGCATGCGACGCCTGACATGACGACCGACCTCTTCGGACCCGGCGACGAGCCGCACGTCAGCGACGGTCAACGGGCACTCAACGCCCCTCGGCTGCTCGCGGCGCTGACCCTGATCGGGGACCTCGACCCGGTCATCGCCGAAGTCCTGCGCAACCTGCACCTGCGCGTCTACCCCGGCCAGCCCGGCGAGAGCGACCGCAGCGACTACATCGTGCTCGACCTGCACGGCGTCTCCATCGGCGCCCGCCGCCGAGAACACGACTTCTACCTGCACGCCGACACCACCGAGACCAACGACCGGCTCATCGCGTTCGAGGTCAACGGCTCCGGCGAACACGACCACCCCACCCGCTAACCCGGTAAGGAGTCCCGATGACCAGCACCGACCCGGCCGACAAGACGACCCCGGCCGCACCCGCCCTGCTCGATGTCGTGCGCGCCCGCCACGTCCTCGAACCGCACCGCAGCCACCCCGGCGTCGTGATCGACATCTTCCGGCAGCCGCGCATGAAGGACGGCGACCGGTACCGCGTTGAGTTCCGCGGCGGCATCACCGAGTGGTTCTGGCGCGACCAGCTGACCGTGCAGCCGTGGACGGACGAGCGCGACATTGTGCTCACCGACCTCGCCGCCGTGCGCACCATCCTGCACCACGCCATCACCACCGCCGAAGGCCACGACGTGCTGCACACCAAGCTCGGCGAGATCTTCGACGCCCTCACCGCCACTGCCACCAGCTATCTCGGCGGCCCATCGACACCCTGACCCCGGCCGCCACACCCACCCGCTGACCCGGCGGGGCCGAGGCCACCAGCGCCGGCTACCGCGCCAATGGTGGTTTCGGCCCCGGCCTGTCCTCGACACATCGACAATCGCCTACGGAGCCTTTCATGGACCTCTACGACACTGCCCGGGTACGCCAGCCCCGCGACGGCATCGAGTACCGCCTCGCCACCGTCACCGACATCACCTACTCGACCCCGCACACCACCCACATCCGCCACCTTCGGCTGCGCTTCCCCACCGGCGAGGAGCGCACCTACACCCCGGCCAAGATCGCCGAGTGCACCAGCACCGACGATCACGCAGCCCTCGTCGCCGCCTTCACCAACACCTGCCGGGCGTTACGCGACGCCTGCCGCATCGCCCACGACTACGACGAGCGGATCAACACCGACATCCTCGGCCTCCTCATGGCCATATACGGCACCGTCGCCACCTACCTCGGTGTCACCCTCGACCCGGCCCACCTCGACCCGCCGGCCGACACCGAGCAGGTGACACCATGACCGTCCGCTGGACCCACGGACGCTCCACCCACCACCCCGCAGCCGTCTGCGGTACCGACGACGGACCGGACACCCGGATCACCGACGAGCCGCACCTGGTCACCTGCCCGGACTGCCCGGACGCCGCCGAAAACGAGGCCATCCACGACGCCACCACCGGCGACCCGCAGGTCATCGTCATGTTGCGCGAGGCGAAGGCCGGGCACAGCCGCAAGATCGGCGGCGTCTTCGTGGACGCCACCACCGCGAACGCGATCCTCACCGTCTACGACGCCGCCACCCCGAAGACGCAGGCCAAGATCGCCTCGTTGCCCATCGCGATCATGGCGTCGTTCGCGTGGCGGGTCCTTCGCCCCGACTCCTGACGCAGCAGCGCCACACACAGGAGCTACGCGCGGCCACACGGTGCGGGCCGGGCGTGGGCGGCGGTGGCCGGTGGGACACACCCGGTTAGGGATGTGGCGAAACCCCACCGGCCGCCTCGCCAGCACCGGGCCACCCACGGCCCACACGAGCCCGTATCTTCCCTGCGCGGGCGTATCGCCGATCCTAGCGAGCCGCAGCACCCGACGCGGCCCGCCGAACGCGCCACATCGAGCGCCACAGACGGCAGCAGGGGAGGATGGTTACCGTGGGCCGACACACCTTCAGCGGCCGAGTCGCTATCGACCGGGCCGAGGTCGCCGCGCACACCGGCGCGGCCCGGCGCACCGTCAATCTCTGGCACCGCAACCGCGCCACCACCGGCTTCCCCGAAGGCTTCACCGACGACTCCGGACACGAGTTTTTCTGGCTCGACCAGATCACCGCCTTCCACACCGCCCACCAGCAGGCGAAGGTGGCCGTCCTCACCGAGGTCGACCGCGGCGGCGACCCGGACGAACTCGTCGGCTCCGGCGAAGCCGCGAAGATCCTGCACTACGGCTCGTACCGCAACCTGCCCGACCAGCTTCGCGACCGGCCCGACGACATCGAGATCCTCTCCGACGGCAGGCTGCGGCGGCGCTGGTACCGGCGCACCGTCTGGGCCATCGCCGACGCCCGCACCGGCCGCCAATCCACCGGCCGCACCCCCGGCACCACCACCGGCCCGCTCAAACCGCACCCGTACGCCGACGACCCGCGCCTACAGGCAGCCGCCGAGTTGCTGGCCGAGGCACAACAGAACGGACGCGACCGACGCGGCCTCGGCGTCGAGCTGGCCCGCCGCCTCGGTATTCCACAACGGACCGCCCAACGGCTGCTCACCGCCGCTGATGCCCGCCACTGACCGCCTGTCAAGCGCGGGAGGCGCCGCCGGCCCCCGTCCGGCGGCGCCTCCCGTGCCCGTACCTACTCCTCGTCGTCGTCCAAGGTCGGCGCGGCCGGTACCGCCGGGGCCTCGATCAGGTACTTCAGGGCACCGTTGATGTCGGTGTCCCTGGTCGCGGCCGTGCGGGCGAGCACGTCATACACCTTTTCGTCGACCTCGATGGTGCGGGTGGCGGGCGTGGACGGTTGCATGTCGATCCTCCTGGGTGATCACGGCGGGGTGTCCGGGATCGGGCACCCCGCGACCATCCACCCCGACCAGCGTCGAGGGATCAAGCCTGCTGCGGCGGCACACTGGCGGGCGCGGCAGCCGAGGGCACGCCGGCGGGACTGGGGTGCGGTAGAAGGCTTCAGTTTCGGCGGCATCGGCAGCGCGTACGAGGGCGGCGGCGAAGGCACCGGCCCCACAGCGGCTACCGGCTCGGTGGCCTCTCTTCCATGCTTACGCTGGGCTACCAGTCAAGAGGGGGCGGCGCGACTCGCGGCTAGATGAGGACGTCGCCCATTCGGCCAGGAGCCTCGTGCCGCGGCCATAATCGTGGCCTTGAAAATGGCAGGATCGGCTGAGGCCCTTGTCGAAGCGGACTGGCAGATCGTGCGAGACGACGGCGTTTTGCACGGAACTGCTGGAGGCGGCATATCCGCGCTGACCGCGGCCTAGACCCGCGCCATCGGGCCGCCTTGTCGGTGCTGTTGGCCGCGATGACGGGCGTCCTGCGTGCCGCCAACTGATCACTGCCCCAGCAAGCCGACGAGAACCCGCGACACCGTGTCCTCGAAGCGTGGCGCCGGCACCAGCGGACCGCCGGTCAGTGCCGCCGTCAGGTGGGCGTGCCCACCCGCCGTGACCACGTGGGCCAGGTACGCGCCCTGCCTCTGCCGGGCACCGGAGCTTCCGTTGAGCTCGTTCAGGGCGAGCGCGGCGGTGAGCGTGTTCATCACGGCGAACGCTTCCAGTTTGC
>Ga0307516_10009532_pt1 | contig 10811 bp, 14 predicted proteins | sample 19_EM_MG_FD_203310 | JGI IMG/M metagenome (GOLD analysis project Ga0307516, IMG submission 203310) | Populus trichocarpa ectomycorrhiza microbial communities from riparian zone in the Pacific Northwest, United States - 19_EM | ecosystem: Host-associated > Plants > Roots > Unclassified | place...
ACAACAGAAAAGGCTGCAGAAGCATTGGTCGATAACCGTCCCCACATTGACCTCATTCCTCCAGAGGAAAACGCGTCCGTCCCTGTATTGGATCTGGCCAAGGGAGAAGGCGATCGTCCGATATTCGCAGACCGTGGCCTGGTCGGCGTGAGCATCTGTCTGGGCTCTGGTTCCATCTCCTCATCTTGGGGTGTCAACGGAAGGGGTTTCGAAGGCGATTGACTGCGTTGACCGACGATCGAGGACACCAGTGGACTCAACCTCGAAAACGACTGTGATGGGGTGATCCCTGGTGACGACAAAACGGGATCCTCTTGCTGACTCTCGACTGGACTGACAACCTCCACCAACCCCTGCGCCTGAGCGACCACAAACTTCCCGTTCATCTCGTCGTCCGTCCGTCCGTACAGGCCATGCCAGAATCGTATATCCTTGGGGTTCGGAATGAGTACACCCATGTCTGGCTTTCCCGCCTTCCGACCAAGGTCGTCGAGGGAGGGATCGTAATCTGGATTCCTATTCTTCTCCACCTCTTCAGGCATATCGAGCCAGTCCCATATGCTAACGGTGGCCTCAAAAGGAGGAGGTCCGCCAGATTCATCTACCCTCCTCTCCTTCTCGCTATTCCACAGGAACGTCCCAAACTGGCAGGAATAAAGGTGGTAGTACAGTCGGTGCAGGAACCGTTCGTTGAATTCGAACCGCTCGGGAAATTGCCTCTGGACCTGTCGCACGCACTCGAGGAACTGGTGGAAGATAGGACTTGTCTCTTTGAGATGACCAGGGGAGGTGAATTTGTTCTGCACGGACGCGAAGAATGCCTGAGCTGCCTCAGCCCCTCCCCCTCCCCCGCTTGTTTCGATTGGAGACAAAAAGAACTTCTCCGAAGAGAGATGCCCACACCGATCCAAGAATTTGTGGCCGAAAGATAGCCAGTCTTTCTCGATCAACACCTGGAACCCCTTTATCGTCCGATAGTATGGATCCAGACACAGTTGAGACATCGCGGAAAGTTGTGAAGTCCGATCCCAACCGTCTGAACAATGGATGAGGACGTGAGATGAATTGATGTGGACATTCTTGACGATAAGGGCCGTTCCTTCTATCACAGCACCCAGATGCCTTAGCCAGCCAGACCTCCGGAGCGCTTCCCTGTCCACAGTGGTCGTCACCGAGTCACCGAAACCGAACTCGTCAGGAAACCTCGTATCCCGGATTGCCTCGGCAACTTTGGCGAGGGACTCGCGCATTGTGTGAATGTGGTCGATACCCAGGTACGCCTTTCTCGCATCCTTGTAATGATCCATGTTCTCCGTCCCAGCGCCTTTCGCGGTATTCGCCATGGCATTGGCGGTCGGTCGGGCGTCGATGATCAAGTTCGTACACGTAGAACCATAGACGTTGGCGACGACGCGGGAATCAGGAGAATGATGGGTTTGGAAGATCGCCTCTATAAGCTTCTCATCCTGGATTGACCGGTTATTCGTTAGGCCAACCATAGGCTGGCTAGACCTAGTGATGCTGCCCTGAATTACGCGATGAGATAACCAGGAAGTAGGGGGGAGGGTTGGGACTCACAAAATTGGTCCGGTGTAGATATGTTAGGACGGGTATCCTAGCCTTACTTCTGTACTTCGCGGCGTATTGTAGGGTGTTGTCACTGATCCTGGTGGGCACGACCACGCGAGCAGGATACGTCGAACAGAACTATGAGGTCTGAATGTTATTGGCGAACCACACCAGCGATCCAGGGCGCTCACCGAGTAATCCTTGTTGATATCCGTGAACCGCCAGGCCTTGGACCGCGAACCGATTCCCATCCGACCGAATTCATCACGAGGGGAGTACACCGACCATCCGGTTTTAGTGAGCAGCGGTGGGTTTGGGACGTATGAGAAGGCGTATAGCTGGGTAACAGAGTCTGGGTGATTGAACCGATCAGTGTTCCCTCAGGGAGGGTGGATGATATGGTGGCTCACTTGCGACAGTGAGCTCTTTGATGCTCTCAAACACATCCAATGCCTCTGCGTCTTCTTCAAAGGAAAGCAGAAGATTCTCAAACGTCCTCGTCCGGATCGTGAGCGGATTCTTCCCCGTCAACGTCTGCGGATGTCGAGTGACGAGAGATATCAAGGGATATGGGACCTATCCAGCCCAGAAACACATACCCAGACGCGATTTATCAGTTCAAGGGGCATCGCACAAGGGCCGCTGGGCAGACTTACCCACATCTCGTCCATTTTATCATCCTCATACCGAAAGATCAGGTGGTGTGCAGTGAGATGGAGGGTGCAGATGTTGGAGGTGTTCAACTTGGAAAAGACGACCCTCTCGACCTGTTTCGAAACGGCCGGTCAAATAAGAATTCGACAGCCCTACGGGACCGCAGATCGCGTATGAGAGCCGAAGCGGACCTTTGCGATTCGAATTTTGTCCATGCTAGTACTGCGAGAGAGAAGGGTTCCGCATGCGCGCCTCTTCTAGATCAACAGCCACTTGGTCCTGGTTGACTCAAATCACACGTCACTCGGGATTAGGTTTGCGGCCGGGAGGAATTTTTGCCTTTCCCAGAGCCGCTTTCGAGGTTTAATAACACAACACCCTACGTACACAAAATCCCAAATGACAAGCAGCCATTCGGCGACGGAAAGAAGGGGTAGAAACGACCAACAGGTCGTATCAAAACAAACCCCCAGGGCGCTCAAAAGGAGGGGAGAGTTCAAGGAGGGTCAAAGAAGAGACGAATCTGTTTACAAAACGGATCCTGCGAAAACAGCCACCAGGGTGATAATCCCGGCGAGCATGGGTGGGTTCAAACCGAGAGCGCCACCGGAGGGATTGTTGGTGGCGGAAGGGCTTGGGATAGACCCAGTGGAAGACCCAGGGGAGGTCGAAGAGCTGGCACCGGTTGCCTTGTTCTATGGGGATGGGATGATTGAATGTTAATAATGGAAACCAAGGGTGAGCGAAGCCAAACGCACCTTAAAAGCCTGGAACGTCTTATCGGCGGTGGGGTTGACGGCAAAGACCATACCAGCCTTACAGTGGCTGGGAAGGGACATCAATCGTCGCTCCAGCGGGAGGACGGAGAGCATATACTCACGCTCCCTGTTTGCAATAGAACCACAAAGGAGAACTGGCATTGACGACGGTGAAGCTCCATTGAGGAACCATGGTCGCATTGGCGGGAACTGGCTGATAGTCGGAATCGATGCCAAGCGTTGGGGTAGTCAACCTAGTGCATGGGTCGCTGAAGCTTGACTGAGTGACGCTCTGGCGAAGGAGGCATCAGGTGAGCTGTCAAGGCTGTCGAAACGGACAGACTAACGTGATTCTTCGCGACGCTAGCAGGACAACGGGTCAGTCCGGTTCTAAGAAAAGCGGTTCTAAGAAAAGCACAAGGCGAAACGGGACTCACAACTGGAAGGAGATGATATCCCCCGCCTTCGCGGTAACACTACACTACCGTGAGCGACCCAGAACGTGTGGAGGGCGATTGCACGCATCACCTCTCGGGATTGTAGGTCAATCCCCCATTCTCGCCGACCTTGACGGTGATATTCTCGGCCCAGACGCAAGCAGCAAGGCCCAAGAAAATGGAAACGATAGCGAAACGCATGTCTGAAAGAATAGAAAGGAGGGTTTGAAGGTGGGCAGCGGTGGGGATCTGAGGGTTTTCTGGAGCAGATAGTTCGAGCCTGCACGTCGTTAGATATGGGGGGGAGCGCGGTTTCTTGGGTGCGACTTACGCTGCTCGTAGGTTATCGCTGGCACACGGAAGACGGGGGGGCGAAAAGAAAGTGGGAGTGAGGGAGAGAGAGAGATGGGCAGCTACCGGGCGGGTTATATATTCCGTATCCGTGATGGCCGTTGCGAGGGGCAAGCGCTCCAACCGCTAAATATGCTCAGCATCTCCTTCCGCCTTCCGACGTCCCGAGGGCTCGTCCGAGCCTTCTCGTCCTCCGCAAGGAGACTCGACCATTTCCCGAACGTCGACCGAAAGGTATGGGGAGGAGAAACGGTTTTTACGCGTTCGCAGCCGATATTCGTCCGTTACAGGGATTCGAAAAAGCGCTTCAAGTAAAGGACAAGATCGTCATTGCAGATTTTTACGCCGGGTACGCGTCTTCCACCCGTGCGGTGAAAAACCCCATACGTACGTTGACCGTATCAACTTTCCCAGTTGGTGTGGTCCCTGCAAGGTTTTGGGACCAATCCTAGAAAGGGCCACAAAGGATGGCGTCTTGACCTCCAGGAGCGGGAAGGCGTTTGATCTGGTCACCATCGACACCGGTGAGCAAACAATCTTCCAGTCCGATTCCAATTCATTCACTAATGCTCCCCAAGAAGACCAAGGCGAGTTGGCGATGAAGTACAGGGTGAGACATGCCCCCGGTTTTTCACATGCGTCATGATTTTCTCAATTTCACTATCCAGGTCCGGGCGCTTCCGACAGTCATAGCGTTTAGGGACGGTGAAAAGGTCGCAGAGTTCGTTGGGGCGATTCCAGAGTCAAAAGTCACGGAATTCCTCAAGTCAGTGTAACGATGAGAGGATCAGGTATAGTAGTAGAACGAGAGTTAGTCTACAGAAATAGACGCGTACATAACTGAGCTTTCGGATAGCAAAAAGTAAGACAAACATGAGGATGAATGAACGAGGCGGAAGAGAAAAACTATCGACGCGTAAGAGTTTAAGAGCAGAAGGGAGAAAAACAGGTCTACCGAGGGAGTAGCCATACGAGAGGGGGTGAGAACCTTGGATAAATACCGCACCGTCGAGCCCGAGGCAAGCCCGCAGTGTTTCCCCATTCCACAATGAGACGAGATAAAGCACAGGGTGACGCCAGTCCAAATATAGTCACCGACAGAGGGAGAGATAGTGGCGTACACGGGGTCGAGAAAAGACCAAAGGCGGGGATGTAGTCACTGCACGACGCAGCACTTGGCTCCGCCTTGCGGGGCGTACGGGTCCTCACTTTTCCCAACCGGACCCCATACTGACGGAACCTGAAGCATCACAAAGGTCAGACGGGGGTAAAGGAGCGATACTAGTATGAGGTTCGGGGCGCACCAAGTGATCTGTCGTTGTCTTACAGTACCGAATCAGACTAAATCAACCCGTTCAGCGCCCTCGCTCGAAACAAGCAGGAAAAATCGAGGCACGCTCGACGTACCTGGCACTGGCTTCGCTGACTTTTATCCTTGGCCGTGCGAGATCGTCTCTTAGCCGCTGGTTGTGTTCGAGGAGGCGGCGGAGTTTGAGTTCGGACATTGACTGCTTGTGTGGACGATTCATTGTAGTTTATTTGTTCAAGAGGGGAACGAATTGAGCGTCGAGGTTCGGGGAGAGGGTACGGGCTGTGGGAAGAGAGTGAGTTGTCGTTTCCGGCTCAACGAGTGGGCTAACGCCGCAAAAGCGGTGGGAACGTTTGTGGGCGGCGGGGCTTACATGATGGTGGTCGTGTCGAGGGGGTGAGTGGAAACCAAAGACCAACTTTTATCTTTTGGAGGGAGAAAGGCAGGAATGGATGCTCTAGGGACTGGTGGCGAGACGCTGTGGTCGAAGAGAAGGGGAGCGGGAGACAGATTCGTCAATTCCCTGATCCTGCACAACGGCTGTGGGAAAAAAGCGGACAAGGCAGATAACGCCTTCGGGGGAATCCATCAGAGCGGACAATTCCGGAATGCATCCGACCTCGGTTACCCTTCCTTCGTCTATCACGAGCTTGGGGGAAAACGGGAACTATATGCGGGCAGCCACATTCACAATAGATGCCAGGTGTAAAGGGTAATCCAAAAAGAAACGGAAATGAGGAATGAGACAGAGCTCCTGACCGCCGTCAGTCGATACGCTAATAGGTGGTGAATATAGGAAAGAAAACGAAGGGATAATAAATGAACGTGTATGCGATGGAGTGACGACGATAACCGGTCCAGAAATTTCGGCCATGGCGGAGGCAAAGTTGTCAGGCCCGCGCGCCGCCCATGGATAGCTCCACAACCGCTCTGCGCTTTCAGCTTTCCACCCCAGCAGCAGCAGGTCACATCAGGACGCAGCTGCATCCCTGTGCCGGAGGTGCGTATGGATCTTCCGCCTTGTTGATAGGCCCCCAGACGGAAGGAATCTACGGATTGACGATGGTCAGCGAGACAGCAAAAGGATCAGGAAACGCCAGTCGGAGCGCCTGAGTGGGCTGAGAAAGAACGTCCAGCCCGCGCCAACACATTCAATAGTTGTGTGGTGGGAAGGTTCACGTCTCCCCTATGATGGACCACCGCTGCCAAGCAACCCTGTGGACTTACGAGGTGATCAGTTGTCGTTTTGCAGTAACGAATCAGACTGGCGGAAAAGAGAACGAACGAGGGGTCAGCGAACGGCTTTTGCGGGCGGAGAAAACTGTGATATAGGGGGACGGCTACAACACACGAACCTTGCGCTGGCCTCGCTCACCCGTATCCGTGGCCGAGAAAGATCGTCTCTAAGCCGTTGATTGTGCTCCAACAACCTCCTCAACTTGAGTTCTGTCATCGACTGCTTCGGTCCTCGCGAGCTCATTTTCGTGGATGCAAAGCCGGGTGTTCGGGATAGCCGGTGGGCGGTGAGTTGGCAGGAAATATGAGGCGGCGCGGGACGCTGGGCGGAAGAGGGTGTGCAAGGTTACCCGAGGATGTGTGGGTAATTGAAAGAGAGGGTTGAGGGAAAGTGAACGGTTGGCCGTTGGCTTCACGATCCGTTTACGTCCAACCTCCACCTCACACGAATGACGAAATACGCTAAATCCTCCTCCGGTGTGATCTGCTCTTTTTTTTACTGCCGCTATCATCAGATTCTCTTCGCCTATTAACCTCCAGAAAGCTCCCTATAGGTCCCCAAAGCATCGCGTCACTCGGCCAGGGACCCGAGGAATCCTCAAACCGTACCAACGGTTGCACGCAACACGGGAAGCACAGCAAGAGCCGGAGGAGCTCGCTTTTTACCGTCGGCTTCACTCTTACCGAGAACGCGACGAGGTTGGAAATCCCCATCAGAACGGGTTTGAGGAGGACGAGGGCGGCGACTGGGCCGACGAATCTACGCTCATCGCCATGTTTCAGGAAAAGTACGCGTCTATTCTCAACTTACCCCGCTTCGCATTATCGCTGGACGCGTTGTATCTCTTAGCGATCCACCCGAGGACGAGGATCGCGATGTAGCCGGACTTCTGGATCGCTTGAACGACGCGATTGTCGCCTACAGACCCGGGCTTAGAGATTATCTCAAGAATGCTTTGATTCCGACGGTCCACCATCAAACACTGCTCCATAATGCTCTCAGGGACCAGGTTGACACTTCATTTGCCACCGGCGTCTTGTCTGCGGACCAGGTGTGCAAGAACGTCGAGTCTTTCAGGTTGAAGGACGAGGAAGATGTAACCAACCTGTATTCAGAGGTTAAAGTGCGCATATATCCAGGTCTTGATTCCTTGACCTCACTCATTCGCCCATGAAGGCAAAGGTGGGACAGATTCTGACACAGTTATCAGTTATGGAAGCCGAAAGGAAGCGAATTCGAGAGGCTTTTGAGCGGGAGGTGACCCAACGCTGTACCTGTCGACTTCTTTTTGATCCTCGTGCCGGAGATTCTGCTGACCACCCCCTCTGGACCCAGTAAATGCCATTGCCTCAATCGCCGAAGGTATGCCCGCTCACATGGAGAACGTGCTGTCCAGGATGGAAAGGAAATGCAAGGAACAAGAAAAGGAGACTCCCGACTTGGAAAAATCTGTGGCCGCCTTGCTAAAGCTTCAAATAAACTGATAAAATGCTGTCTGGGCTCCTGGACTTCCTCTCGACGATCCTGTCATTCTGTCGCACGCCCCTGCCCTCCTGCTGCCGCATGTATGCAGACCCTGTCGACTGCGCCTGTACTTTTAGCAGTAGAATGATTTTGGCATCTCCCTGTACTTCACTTGAGTGAGAGTGATTGCGATCGGGACCTCCTGGTAATAAACAGCCCCCGAAAGGCGCATTTTCGAGTCAACGTCGGCAGAGACTACTCTGTATTCATCTTACACCTATCCCGCCGCGCAACACGCGACTCACACACCGTACGACCGATTTCAACGTTTGATGCTCGTGTCAAAGACGGATGCATTTATAAAGACGCCCCCCATCCTACAACCCTCCCCTCCCCAGCGCCCCCTCCCTCCTTCTGGTTGTCGAAAGGCAGACCTCAGTCCCTATCTTGAACCACGAACATGGCAGGCCTGTTAGACAAGTTTGCGTCCGCATACGAGGCGTACAACCATTTCTTTCACGATCTCTCGCGTCCGGTGGCAGATGTATTCGGACTCAAGAACCTGGGACCGCATTTCGATACCTTCGTGTACTCTTTCATACTATTCAACTTTGCGAGCACCGTGCTCGTTCCCGGCCTCAGCACGCTGTTCTTCAATCGAATCTACGGGGCCCTGGATGCGAAGGTTAGGAACAAGTGGTACGCAATCTCCCCCCATCCCTCTCCCGCGTTGGTCCTCCATTCCCCCGAGTTCCGGAACCGGTGGGGGGGCAAATGTCTCCACTGCTTGGGGATATGTGGTCTGTGTTTGGGTTACGTTCCGCGAAACTGATCTCTGCCCATCACCCAGGAATTGCCGTGGTGTATCATTGATCCACGTATCGCTTGTGATTCCCTTGGCCATCCGATGCCTCGGTTCTCCCGCACTGTCTGCAGATCGGGCATTTGGTTGGGATGAAAGGGCTGGGACCACATTTGCTGTGGCAGCTGGGTACTTTCTCTGGGATACCATCGACATGGTCATGCATTTCGAGGCTTTCGGCTTTGTGGCCCATGGTTCGTCCCATCCTCATGACATTCAACACATCCAGACACTCACTCGAAGCAAACTACAGGTGGGGCGTGCTTCTTCGTGTACTTTCTATGTTTCGTAAGCCTACACGCTGTCTCCGCGGAGGAAGATTACGCCTGACGTATCTACAGCGCCCGTTCTTGGCGTATTATGCCGTGCGTTGCTTGCTTTGGGAGGGGTAAATCCACCCTTTCGTCGCTTGATATCCGTTGCACATGCTAAGGTCTACGCCACAGGAGCACGATCTTCTTGAATATCCACTGGTAACCCTGCGCGTAGAAACAATTTTCGGGGTAACCGATCGCGGTTTTCAGGTATTTGGACAAATCTGGTCTTGCTGGAAGCCGGCTTCAAACGATCAATGGGGTCTTCCTGCTTACCTCGTTTATTGGATTGAGGATTGTATTCGGGGGTTACATTGTACGCCACCCCTCCCGATCTGACCAATTGAGGCGGATGAAGGGCTGACCTTGATGAAAGTCATACGCATTCTTCAAGCTGATTCTCCAAGTGCATGACGAGGTGCCGCTCGCGGTCGCCTTGTACTACGCTTGCGGAAACTGCCTTCTGCAAGGGCTGAATTGGTTCTGGTACGCCTGCTATGCAATTTGTTTGGGGTGTATTTTTTTGAGACTTGGCTAGGCTGTTCGCCATGTTGAAGGGGTTCAAGAAGAGGATGTCATCGGCGTCGAAACCGCAGGTTGCGCACCGCAAGACGGAGTGATGAGGGTGATGGTAAATAGACGTGTGTTTCCTTGGTCTGTTGTTTCAGAGTTGCATCTTTCTCCCCGGATTCGCTTATGATATCTGTGTTTTGGTCGTACATGATCTCTGACGCCACCAGGCCGCGGTAGCTTTCATAAGGGACACTGTTCGGATCAGCAAACGTTCCGTGTCTGTTTCATCGCGCCGCAGAATTGTCTGCTTCGCGTCGTGAGGTTTTGGAGGACGACCAACAGCTTCGAGATGAATCGATTCGCACATGATCATCACGGCCTCGTTTTCATCGATTTGCTGATGAGGAGATACCGCGGCACGTCACTTGGGCGCTTCCAGAAATGAACGGAGTTGGCTTTGGGAGGTAAAGTGAGACAGCCTTGAGGCCGTGAGGGATGGACAGCTTGGGTTATCATCTCCATTGGACCCTATCTCCACGCAATCGCAGATGGGACTGCCACCTGCATGGGCGGCGTTCTGTCGAAAACCGCTCACCGGCATTTCAGTGGCCGAAACTCCGTTGGATATTTTAATCCGCTGCGAGTTCCCTTTCGTTCCGTCCCTTGGAGATACTTAGCACGATCAAGAAATGACTCCGGTGTTTTTTACACTCTTGTGATATCCGCCCCACATGAAACGTATCTGAGCGTCGTGAGACACACCAGTCGGGCGTGATTTGTCCCACGGAATCCCTGCACTCACTCGCCGCCGTGCTGACCGCAGAGGAGCACAAGCGCGATCCGGGATCCCGCTCCGGACGAACCTGGGCGGCGTGACCAAGCGTGACAGTGCCTGTCACGGATCAAAGGGAGTGATCGCTTGGTGCTGAACGCGAACACAGTCCCACGCACACGGCCAGGCCAAGCTCTCCTCACCACCTCTCCTCGTCCTGGATGTCGCAGGCAACGCTGTACGTCCAAAAAACTTCGGCCGAACCACCCGACTCACTTACATCGTCGACCCAGCACGCTACGCCCACCTCCTAACGTCGACTTCGTCCAAGGTCAGTGGAGATACAGCCCCCAACCCTTTCCGACGAACCCACGAAATTCTAACCTCCCTTCGACAGGTTATCCTGGCATCCCACCCGGCGCTGATAGGCCACAGGCCGCCGTCAAAGGGGTCAGATCCGCTTCCGCCATCGTTTTTACCCATACCGCACTCAACCTAACTATGGGTCCTTTCCAAACAGGCGATCGAAGTTCGTGCCGGCCAACAGGGCGTGAAGGCTAAATGGGTCAGG
>Ga0307516_10009533_pt1 | contig 10810 bp, 9 predicted proteins | sample 19_EM_MG_FD_203310 | JGI IMG/M metagenome (GOLD analysis project Ga0307516, IMG submission 203310) | Populus trichocarpa ectomycorrhiza microbial communities from riparian zone in the Pacific Northwest, United States - 19_EM | ecosystem: Host-associated > Plants > Roots > Unclassified | place...
ACCCGATTCGGACGCAGCGCCCGGATCACGCGCCCCTTCCAGGGGCGGCATCCGACGAGGCGAGCTTCCCGCCCTACTTTCCGGTGAGTTGGTCGAGGCGGAACTTTTTTCACAATGCAGCATTAGCAATATCGCTTCAATCCGGCGGCCAACACCAGGAGCGCGCTGCTATGGCAACCCAAATCATCATGGATCTCAACGGCGATACTCGGCATACCTTCGATGCGAAGGACGTGAAGGCACTGTTGGAGGCCGAGCGCCGCTTCAGGACACTGACAGGTGCTGGCTTCACTGCGGCAACCCGTACCGCTTCTGGAGAGCCGGTCGTGACGCGGACGTTTGATCCGACCGTCGAGGAAACCCTATTTTTTCCGCGGCTTGTCGGCGGCTAAATCTCGCGTGTTCGTGACGCTGCTTCACGATTCGAACGGTCAGCTACGGCGCCCTCTGGCGGTCTGCTTGCAATTGGCGCGAGCCTTTCGCGAGTGGTATCTCCGCCCGAGCACAAGGGAGCAGCGTGGCCTCAAGCTCTTGAGGGAATGGCTTTCGCGGGAGCAACTGGCGCAGTATGATGCGCACAGATATTTCGAGGTCATTGGCTGCCACACCGGCAAGCGATACCGGATATACCACGGCAATGGCGCAAACGTCATCGAGCTGGACGATTCCGCCCGGGCGAAAACGGGCTGGTGCTTCGTGCCTTGCGATCATCTGGTCGCGGGCGACGTCATGCTAGCCCAAAAGATTGCCCTGGAAACCGACGAGCAAAGTGCGCTGGCGGCAGCGAACAACTTTACGCCTAGATAGCATGGCGAGTACATTGCCATTCCGGCCGGAGGGCGCAATGTCTGATTTGCGTCCGCAAACCGCCGCATCGCGCTTTGGCTTCCAAGCAATTCCAGGAGTTGCTATGACTCGCGCCGGCACGGGAGCAACCAAGAATCCCGGCATAAAGTATGGGGAGGAATTGCATGGCAAAATCTGCTCTTTGGATTGCGGCGCTTGGCGTCAGCGTGCTCGGCTCGAGTGCGGCAATTGCGCAAAACATGACCTTGACCAGCTCTGACCTCAAAGAAGGCGACACCATCGTCAACGAACAGGTATTCAAGGGTTTCGGCTGCGCCGGCGGCAACCTCTCTCCGGCCTTGAGTTGGAGTGACGCGCCGAGCGGGACCAAGAGCTTCGCCGTCAGCATCTATGATCCGGACGCGCCGACCGGCAGCGGCTGGTGGCACTGGGTTGTGTTCAATATTCCGCCGGGCACGACGTCGTTGCCCAAGGGCGCCGGCGACGTGAAGAAGAGACTGATGCCCAAGGGCGCTATTCAGAGCCGTACCGACTTCGGAGCCGACGGATATGGTGGCCCTTGCCCGCCGCCCGGCGATAAGCCGCATCATTACCAAATCACGGTTTTTGCTGTTGACGTCGACAAGCTGCCCGACGCCAAGAACGATTCCGCCTCGGCTGCACTCGTCGGGTTCGACCTGCATTTCCATACCCTGGCTAAGGCGACATTGACCGGTTTGTACGGCCGCTGAGCACCTGTCGTTCGCAGGATGGATCAGCGTGAGCGCAATGTTGGATTGAGAAGCCGCCGTCGGGCGGCTTCTTTCCGTTTGGGCGGACATCGGCATATCTGTTGGCACCTCCAATCCGCCGCCGCAGCCGGTCGCGGTCGGGGTGTAGCGGGCATGGTTGGACCGAGCGCGGGCTCGTACCGATCGCGAATAACCAAGACTCAAGGCGGACACTAACACCTCGGTGTTTAGGCCATTGCGGATTGGCGCTTCTGGAGAACGAACCAAACGAATCGACGAGCCGCCCATCTTCAGATAGCCTGACCGTCAAGGGGGCAGGCGGAAGGGTCAATGCGTCCATCTTTTTGCATCTTTGGATTGGCTCTGACGTGGCTCATCACGTCGTCCCCGCAGGCTCACAGTCGGGGCTTCGCCTGGTTCTTCGCGCACTCCAGACCTCACGGAATATGTTCCGGGCAGCATGTGGTCGCGACCTACTATGCCTCAGGGCGGCGGACGGCGAGCGGTCAGAGATTCGATCCCAGCGGGTATGCGGCCGCGCATCGCACGCTGCCGTTCGGATCGCGGGTCACGGTGACGAATCCTCAGAACGGGAGGACGGTGACTGTGGTGATTAATGACCGCGGCCCATTTACGCGCGGGGTTACGCTTGATCTAACTCGTGGCGCCGCTCGCGCGATTGGCATGCACGGAACGCAGTGGGTTTGCATGCTCTGAGAGCGAGTGTCATCGACCGTAGCGACAATGGCGGCACCTGGCCCCTTTGAAACACGCCGACGAACGCAAAGAATGTCCGTTGCCCGGAGTAGACCGGAAGACGCCGGCCGACGGCCGAAGTGATGTGGTTGCCCCCTAACCGGACATGCCGCGGACAGGCCAAAATCGACGCGACCCGAACTCCGCACTTTGGTCGAGGTGCGAAAATCAAGAATTCTGCAGCGCTCGTTCTGTGATGCGAACGTGTACGTCAGTGAGATGAAAGCCGTGCGTCTCAATGTCATCAAGACACTCAGTCACGTCAACGCCCGCTTGGGTTGTTCTGGTCAAAGCTAATCCGGCCTTCGGGCTGGCGGAACACATTCTCGATTTTGCGGAAACTTTTTGCCGGCACAACCCCCGGCAAGCCTAGCCCAGATGGCCGGACCGACATCCAGCAGCCTCTAAATTCCAACGACCCCCGCTATCGCTGCGCTTATGCAGGCTATTTGCTGCCGTCGCTCAGAGGGACCGGCTCCTTGATGGATCGGAGATGGCAGAGTCGACGTTCTCGCTTGGGTTGCATTTGATCATCCGCGATTGTCAGTGTTCGCCCGACGACATTAAGCAAAAGTAATATGCGCGGCTCGGCATCTGGAGTTAAAAAGAGCGGCGGCATCAAGAGGATTTCTGTTGTTGTAGGGGGAGCGGAATATGCGGAATATGAAGAGGCTCGTTCTCTTTGCGTCAGCGCTTGCCATTCTCGTCGCACCGCTCACCGTTCGCGCAGAACAGCCGCCGATCATCGACAGGAATCTATTCTTCGGTGAGGTGGACATCAGCGGCGAGAGGATTTCGCCGGATGGACAGTTCATTTCGTTTCTGAAGCCCTACAAGGGCACACGCAACATCTGGGTGAAGAGGACCGGTGAGCCCTTCAGCGCCGCGCGTCCCGTCAGCGCCGACGTCAAACGGCCGATCAGAGGACATTTCTGGAGCCATGATTCGAAGTTCATCCTCTATGCGCAGGATGCCGGCGGCGACGAGAATTTCAACGTCTACGCGATCGACCCGACGCTAGCAGCGGATCCGGTCACGGGTGTGCCACCGACGCACGCGCTGACCGACCTAAGGGGCGTTCGCACCGTGATCTATTCCGTGCCCCAAGCCAAGCCGGACATCATCTACATCGGCCTGAACGACCGCGATGCGCGCTGGCATGACCTGTATGAACTGCGTCTTTCGACCGGTGAGAAGACGCTGCTGCGCAAGAATACCGAGCGCATCTCCAATTGGGTGTTCGATCACGACGCCACACTGCGTCTGGCAGTGCGCCTGACCGAGGCGGGCGACAAGGAGCTCCTTCGCGTCGATCCGGACGGATTCAAGGTGATCTACAGTTGCGACGTGCTGGAAGGCTGTGGCCAGGAGGGTTTCGACGCGCAGAACAAGCTGGTTTATTTGGTGACCAACAAGGGACCGCTGAATCTGACGGAGTTGGAAATGCTGGATCCGGCGACCGGCGCGACGACACCGGTCGAAAGCGATCCGCAACAGCGTGTCGACTTCGGGGGCGTCATCCTCTCCGTCGCCGACCATCGCGTTCTGTTCACGAAATACGAGGACGACGGCGTTCGACGGTACTTCACGGACCATGCCTTCGAGGTGCAACTCCGTTGGCTGGAGTCGCAATTTCCAGGCAAGGAAGTGCGCCTCGGCGCGCGAACAACGGACGAGAGCCTGTGGATCGTCAGCGCGCACAGCGACACCGATCCGGGCGACGTCTATGTCTGGAATCCCACGGCGCAGACCTTGGCGCTGCAATACCGCGTCCGCGAGGAATTGCCGCGTGCCGCGCTTTCGCAACGCCGGCCCTACCATTACAAATCGTCTGACGGGCTTGATATCCCGGCCTATCTGACGCTGCCGAACGGCTTGCCGGCGGCGAATTTGCCCTTGATCGTCAATCCGCACGGCGGTCCCTGGGCGCAGGACATGTTCGGCTACAACGGCTTTGCTCAATTCCTCGCCAACCGCGGCTACGCCGTGCTGCAGCCGAACTTCCGAGGCTCCACGGGCTACGGCAAGGCGTACCTCAATGCCGGAAACGGCGAGTGGGGCCGAAAAATGCAGGACGATTTGACCTGGGGCGTGAAGGCCTTGGTGGCCGCTGGAACGGTGGACCCCAAGCGTGTCGGCATCGTCGGTGTCTCCTACGGCGGCTATGCGACGCTTGCCGGCGTGGCGTTCACCCCTGACGTCTACGCCGTGGCCGTGGACATTGTGGGACCGTCCAACCTCGTCACTCAGCTCAACCTGAGACCGGCCTACTGGGAAGCCGGCATGAAAGCGATGTACACGCGGGTCGCAGATCCCACAACCGAGGCAGGCAAAGCTCTCCTGATTGCCGAATCGCCGCTGACGCGGGCAAATGCCATCGTCACTCCGCTGATGGTCGTCCAAGGCAAGAACGATCCGCGCGTCAATATTCGGGAGAGCAATCAGATTGTCGCCGCAGTGCGCGACAACGGAAAGCCGGTCGAATATCTGGTCGCCCCGGACGAGGGCCACGGCTTTGCACGGCCCATCAACAATCTTGCCATGGTATCGGCCATGGAACCCTTTCTGGCGAAATATCTCGGCGGCCGTTACCAGGAGGATGTTCCAGCCGACGTCGCGGCCAAGCTCAGGGACATGAGGGTTGATCCACGGACGGTCAGTGGTGCCGTGACGTTGAAGGAACCCGACGCGAATTCGTCGAAGTAACAAATCGCATGTGTAAAGCGAGCGTAGCCGGATAAGCGTAGCGCCATCCGGGATTCTCGAAATTCCAGCGATTCCCGCATATCGCTGCGCTCATGCGGGCTACCCGCCTTCGGCCGCGGCCACCACCGTCTCACCGGCGATCTCGTCAGCGCGCCAGCACCTGATAGCGTGTCCGTCGGGACGCGTTTCGAGCGATGGCCCGGGCGCGCGATGACAGACGGCTTCGGCGTAACGACAGCGCGGAGCGAACGCGCAGCCGTCCGGCGGATCGAGCGGATTGGGTAGCTCGCCCCGTGTCGTCGCGAGCGGGGCGCGGCGCAGCGGATCGGGAATGGCTGATATCAGGGTTCGCGTATACGGGTGCGCCGGCCGTTCGAAGATCTCGCGCCAGTCGCCGGTCTCGACGATGCGGCCGAGATACATCACGGCGACCCGGTCGCTCATGTGCTCGACGACGCCGAGGTCGTGGCTGATCATGATGTAGGAGAGGCCGAGCGTTTCCTTCAATTCCAGCAGCAGATTGATGATCTGGGCGCGGATCGAGACGTCCAGCGCCGAGACCGGTTCGTCACAGATGACGATTTTGGGACTGAGGATCAGCGCGCGCGCGATGCCGATGCGCTGACGCTGGCCGCCAGAGAATTCATGCGGGTAGCGGCCGGCCTGTTCGGGCCGCAGGCCGACATGCCTGAGCATCGCCGCAACGCGTCCGTCGATCTCGCTTTTCGCCGTCACGCCATGCAGGCGCAGCGGGTCTTCCAGCGTGCGGCGAACGGTCTGGCGCGGATTGAGCGAGGCGTAGGGATCCTGAAACACCATCTGCACGGTTCGGGCCAGCGCCTTGCGATCGCCCGATGCCCGGCCCGTCACCACCTGCCCGTCCAGCACGATGCAGCCGCGCGTCGGCGCCTGCAGCCCCAGGATCGAGAGGGCGACGGTCGACTTGCCACAGCCGGACTCGCCGACGAGACCGAGGCATTCGCCGCGCTTCAGTTCAAGATCGACGCCGTCGACCGCGCGCAGCAGCCGCCGGCCGCCGCCCAGCAAGCCGCCCCCGACCGGAAAATGCACGGCGAGATCCTCCACACCGAGGATGACATCGTCGCTAAGTCTCCGCGCGGGTTCATGCATGGTGATGGCACCTGACGAGCCCGCCCGCACCGAGCAACGTCGTCTCCGGCACCGTGGTCCGGCAAATGTCGGTCGCCCGCGCGCAACGCGGATTGAATCGGCAACCGTCGGGGAAATTCGTGATCGCCGGGACGACGCCGGCGATCTCCCTGAGCCGGGTCCGGCCCAGCGCGGCGCGACTGCCGAGCCGCGGCAGCGAGTCGACCAGGCCCTGCGTATAGGGGTGCGCGCCGGCGCGGAAGATATCGTCCGAGCCGCGCTCCTCGACAATGCGACCGGCATACATGACCGCGACGCGGCGGCAGACATTGGCGACCAGGCCGAGATCGTGGCTGATCATCAAAATAGCCGTGCCTCTCTCGGCGCATAACGCCCGCATCAGCTCGATGATCTCCGCCTGCACGGTCACGTCGAGCGCGGTGGTCGGCTCGTCGGCGATCAGAAGATCCGGCCCACAGGCGAGAGCGATGGCGATCATCACGCGCTGGCGCATGCCGCCCGACAGCTGGTGCGGGTAATCCTTCACCCGTCGTTCGGGCGCGGAGACACGGACGCTGGCCAGCGCCTCGACGGCCAGTTGGTTGGCTTCCCGCCAGCTCTTGCCCTTGTGCAGCACGAACATCTCCGCGATCTGCCGGCCGACGGGCGAGACCGGATTGAGCGCCGTCATCGGTTCCTGGAAGATCATGGCGATGCGGTTGCCGCGCAGCGCACGCTGCTCGGCCGCCGCAAGTCGCTGGATCTCGCGGCCCTCAAATCGGATGGCGCCGGCGCCGATCGACAGCGGCGGGCGCAACAGGCCGATCAGGGCGAGCGCGGTAATGCTCTTGCCGCAGCCGGATTCGCCGACCAGGCCGAAGGTCTCGCCCCGATCGATCCGGAATGAAACGCCCTCGACCGCCGCGACAGGGCTGGATCCGTCGTCGAGATCGATGCGCAGGTCCTCGACTTCGATCAGAGCGGGGCCCGTCATGCGCGCCGGCTCCGTGATTGCGGGTCGAGAATGTCGCGCAGGCCATCGCCGAGCAGATTGAGCCCGAGCACCGTCAGGAAGATGGCAAGGCCGGGGAAGACCGAGAGCCACGGCGCCGTCGTGATCTGGTCGCGGGCCTCCGACAGCATGCTGCCCCAGCTTGGATAGGGTGGGCGGATGCCGAGGCCGAGGAACGACAGCGCGGCTTCGGCCAGGACCGCGCTGCCCATGCCCAGCGTGCCGATCACGATGATGGGTCCGAGCATGTTCGGCAGCAGCTGCGTGATCATGATGCGCAGATCGCCGTAGCCGAGCACTCTCGCCGCCTGCACATAGCCATGGCTCTTGAGCGACAGCGTCGAGGCCCGTGCGATCCGGCAGGTGAAGGACCAGTTGGTCAAGCCGATCGCGATCAGCAGGCTGGTCAGGCCGGGTCCAAGCACCGCCATGATGGCCAACGCGAAGATCAGCGAGGGGATCGCGAGCATGAGATTGGTCAGCCCATTGACGACGTCGTCCCACCAGCCGCCCCAATAGCCCGCGGTCAGGCCCAGCGTCACGCCGATGACGCTGTTGACGAGCTGCGAGACGATGCCGACCGTCAGCGAGATGCGCGCGCCGTACACGACGCGGGAGTAGATGTCGCGGCCCTGCCCATCGGTGCCGAACCACCAGATCCAGCTCGGCGGCTCTTCAGCATTCAACAGGTTGGCATCCATGACGGGATCCGTATGCGCCAGCCAGGGTGCGAGCAGGCCGACGACGATCGCAAGCGCGAACAACACCCCGCCGATGATGAGATTGGCGCCGAGCTTCATCGCGGCCGCTCCGCCGCGACAGGTGGGACGGTCAATCGCGCGCAGGCGTGCTCGAGCCGACCGGCGCTCATGCGTATCTGATCCTGGGATCGATCACGCCATAGAGCAGGTCAATCACCATATTGATCGCCAGGAAGAACAGCACCACCACGAGAATGGAGCCCTGGACGGCGGGAATGTCGCGCTGCAGGACACTGTCGACGAGCAGCGAGCCGATGCCCGGCCAGGAGAACAATTTCTCGACGACCACCGCCTGCCCCATCAACGCGCCGAACTGCAGGCCGATCGCCGTGAGGATCAAGACGAGAACATTGCGCATCACATGCCACTTCACCACCCGGGTCTCGCTCATGCCCTTCGAGCGCGCGGTCCGGACGAAGTCCGCGGTCATGATCTCGAGCACCGCGGCGCGCGTCGTCCGCGCCAGCAGCGCCATCGGCGAGACACCGAGGGTCACGGCGGGCAGGATCAGATATTTGAGCCCGCCAGCGCCATAGCCAAAACTCGGCAGCCAGCCGAGTTTCAACGCAAACACGTACATCAGCACCAGTCCGAGCCAGAATTTGGCAATTGAAAGGCCCGACACCGCCACCACCATCGAGATGGTGTCGACGATGCTGCCCGGTTTCAGCGCCGCGATGAAACCGAGCGGGACGCCGATCACAATCGCAAGCACCATGGCAGCGAATATCAATTGCAGCGTTGGCCACATCCGTTTGGCGATCATGGTCGTGACCGGTTCGCGGGTCCGGAACGAGGTGCCGAAATCACCCATCGCGAGCTTGGCAATGTAGGAGCCGAAGCGCACGTAGACGGGATCGTCGAGGCCGAGCTGCTTCTTCATGCGCTCCACGACCTGCGGGTCCGGCGGAGCTCCGCCGCCATCGCTCAGGCTCGATGCGATGCTGCCCGGAACCACGCTGAACAGTACAAAGACCAGCAGCACGACGGCCAGCACGGTCGGAACGGCTTGCAGGATACGACGGATCACGAAGGAGAGCATGGGACTTGTTCCTCCCTCCCTGCATCATGTCTTGCGGTGCAGGGAGGTCGTGAGCGCGTGTCACTTCGCGGGCGAGGTCTCATCGACCCAGAGGTCTTCGACGTTTTGATGGGTCAGCTCCGTCGCGTTCAACTGAATTCCCTTGAGCCACGGCTGCACCGCCATCACCGCCTTGTTGTAGTTGAAGAACCAGACCGGCGCTTCGTCATACAGCAGCGCATTCGCCTGTTGCAGCAGTTCGGCGCGCCTTTCGGCGGCGTCGGTCTGCCCGGCCTCATCGAGCATCCTGTCGAAGTCCGCGTTCTTGAAGTTCACGTAGTTGCAGGCTGATTGCGGCGTCGACGAGTGGAAGCATTTGAGGGCCGCCTGGGGATCCGGGCCGGTCGCCTGGGAATAGATGAAGGCCTGGAAATCGCCGCTGCGAACGACCTCCGACAGCACCGCGGTCTCGACCTGCTTGACCTTCGCCTTGATGCCCACTTTATCCAGCATCGGGATGATGGCCTCGACGATCGGCAGGCCCCAGCTCTCATTCTGACTCGTGGTCCATTCGAATTCAAAGCCGGCGGGATAGCCCGCGTCCGCGAGCAACTGCTTCGCCTTTGCGGGATCGAAGGCGTAGGGCTTCATGGTCTTGTCGTAGAGCGGCGAGGTCAGAGGCAGCCAGCTGGTGGCGCGATAGGCCTTGCCCTTGACCAGTTTGCGGATGATGAGGTCGGTATCGATGGCATGGTTGATGGCCTGCCGGACCCGCTTGTCGGCGAACGGCTTGAAGGCGGGATTCATCCCCATGTAACGCGTGAACACCTCGGCGACCTCGACGATGGTGCCCTTGAGGGCGGGGTCGGCCTGATAGGCGACATACTGCGCGGGCCCGAGCACCGAGGTGTCGATCTCCTTGTTGCGGAAGGCGACATCGCGCGCCGCGGCTTCGCCCATCAGCGACACGATGAGCTTGTCGGCATACGGCTTGCCGGGCTTGTAGAATTTATCCCAGCGCTCCAGGACGATGCGCGATCCCGGCACGTGCTCGACGAATTTGAACGGCCCGAGACCGATCGGCTTCTGGATGAAGCCCTCCTTCGCGGCCTCGTCGGCGGGATAGATCGACGTGATCGCGTTCCAGAAGTAGAACCCCGGATCGAGTTTCTCGGTCAGCTTCATTTCGAGCGTGAAGTCGTCGATTCTCCGCAAGCCGGTAATATCCTTGGCCTTGCCCTTCTCGACCTCCGCCGCGCCCTCGATCACGCGGACATAGCGCGCACCGGGATAGGCCTTGGTGCCGTCCATGATGTGATTATAGGTCCAGATGATGTCGTCGGCCGTCATCCTGCGACCATTATGGAAATAAGCGTCATCGCGCAGCTTGAAGGTGTGAACGAGACCTCCGCCCGAGACGACGACCTCCTTGGCAAGCTCCAGGACCGGCTTGCCCTGCGCGGAGTCCCAGATGTAGAGCGACCGGTGCAGACCTTTGGCATAGATCTCGTCCTGGGCGCGCTGTGTCGTCAGAATGTCCATGCTGGTGAAACTCGAGCCATAGGGCGCTGTCATCCGAATGGTTCCACCCTTGCGCGGGGTCTGGGCCTCCGCCGTGGCGGCGAGTGCCAGTGCCAGACCGGCCACGATCGCAATCGTCTTGAACATCATGATTTCTCCAACAGAGCAGGAGCAGTCCGATCAGCGAGTTGACCACTCGCAGCATGTCATGCGCAAGGTCCTCATGTCGTGTTGATGGCGATCGGGCCCAATAATTGCATGGCCTCGACGCGAGGGGCCCCGCCCGCAAGCGGAAAAGGGAGCCCACCTCGAACTCTCGACATGGTTGTACTGTCAGGAGGCGCAGGGGTTGAATGATCGATCCGCTTGCGCGGCGCCATCCGAC
>Ga0307516_10009534_pt1 | contig 10809 bp, 18 predicted proteins | sample 19_EM_MG_FD_203310 | JGI IMG/M metagenome (GOLD analysis project Ga0307516, IMG submission 203310) | Populus trichocarpa ectomycorrhiza microbial communities from riparian zone in the Pacific Northwest, United States - 19_EM | ecosystem: Host-associated > Plants > Roots > Unclassified | place...
GTCGGCGGAACTTCATAGATCGACGAAGAAGAACCCACCTCGTGCACTCAAGTACGAGCTTATATATGTTCGTCCCTTTCTACACCAGTTACCCGGTTTGCTGATGTGGCTCTTAGACGGGGAAGGACGAGTACGATGTAAGCAAAAGAGAGGATGACACTCAGTCCCGGGCGACGGGTAGTATTTTTCAAGGGCTGCGTGCGGACCTGGATGGGTGAGCGTGTTCTCCAGGTGCATAACTCACCGCTAAATTCAGTTCAGGTCTGGCTCTGCTCGCGTGTTCATCGTCAGTCGTGTCACAACTACAATGGAGTTATCTCTCACTTCGAAATAGGGACATTCCACCGCACAAACGACTGGTATTGGAGGACACATGTCCGCTAGATTCATCCCCACCGTCGAACGAGAGTCCATCGATCTCGTGTGAGTAGGCCCTCCCTTCCTTCACAGCCGGTGTCTTACTGGTTTTCACAGTGACAGGAACGTCGCTGGTAAGTTGATGTTGTCCCCCCACGAGCGAAACTTTTACACATCCCCCCAGTTTGGAATAAGGAGCTTCTTTTCGTTGGTGGATTCCTCGCACGCGTTGCCTATGAGTTGGAGATGCAAGATATTAGAGCCCAGTGGGATGCCTTCATCTCCTCGAAGAAGCCTGGTGAACCTCTCAACCAAGAGTTACACAAGGGGTTCTACGACAAAGCCAAGCACAATCTGCAGTTCTTTGCATTCCACCCGTCGACTCCATCTGCCCTCGTGTCCAGCGAGATGCGATCCGCATTCTTCGGCTGCGGTGTCCAGGGACTGTCGTTTCTTCTCGTCTCAAAGGTGGGGATCAAGCCAGCCCTCGACGTGCGGATGCCGGACCCCGTCTACTCCGCATTCCTACCAGAACTTCCTGTATTCCCAGAGGAACTGAAGGACAGCTCCAAGTCAGTGGTCACGGCGCTACGGGCGAAAGGAATGTTGAAGGACATCACGTTCACGGATGTGATAGAGGGGCTTCGGGGGCGATCACTATCAGAAAAGGAGATGTCTGCCTGCCTGGAGTGGTGGATCAGCACGTCTCAGCAGAATCCGACCGGGATCTATGAAAGAAGGCAGATGTTACTCGGCGCTGCAGTCCTTGTCGTTGACCCATCAGACGGGGGCGTCGGACGGAAGATACCATTGGAGGGGATATGTGCATTTCTGAATCCAAAGGACTCCATCATTCCCACGGATGGGCCACTACCAAACCACGTACTGCCAACAAGCGTTAATGGGAAGCTCGACTCTACTAAACTCCAGAATTCTCTCCGGTGGAGAGAGTTGACAATCTTGGAGTGGATGCAGCATCTCGTGGACCCAGCGGTATACACCCAGGGGAGTGAATTCAACATTGTGGAATCTCCGGACTGGGCAGGTCGCGTACTTCGGGTCCTAAGTCGAAGCTGGTCGACCCTGCCGAAATCCAGTAGGACAACCATTACCCAACTACTCGACGAGCTCACCTGTATCCCGACGTCTGCGGGGATGAGGACGCCAAGCGAGGTGTATTTCCCAACCGCGGTTATCGCAACTCCCTTCCATGACGTACCGGTGGTCAAACTCCCATCCGAGGATCGAATCGGCGACGATCTAGGAGGAGTGTTGATCGACTTGGGTGTGCAAAAGCACGTTGGCCTTGAAGTTATCTTTGATCGGTAGGTTTCCCACTCCTGCAGCGTACCCTTCTCGTTCACCTTGTGTAGGTTAAGCCATTGGACTACCCCAGACCTGATCAGATATCTAATCTCGGTCAAGCCCGCACCGCGCGAGATTGAAAAACTCCGACAGGCTCTTGCGTTCACCGAGGAGGTAACCAGTGAACAACGCGCGAATAAGGACAGCACCCCAAAGGCGGTCCCAAGGGTCAAAGCCTCTGATTTGTATGGGCCGTTGGACGTGTTTAGGAGCCTTGGGCTCCCGATAATCGACTGGCGGGACAAGAACGAAAAGCACGAATGGGAGCCCGATAGCGAAGAAGGTACGCTCAACGCGGTTTAGCCCTCCTGTGTATTTACGCGCCCCCTAGCCAAGTTCCTGTTCAATCTGGGTTTGAGGCGGCACCCACCGGCGAAGGTCATTTTGGATATCGCCGCCGAGGGTGGATCGCGGGGGACGGTCGCCCTGAGCTACTTTCTTGACAACTATGGGCAGAACCACACGGACTACAAGGATTACACCGCCTATGCCCAGGAAAACATTTCTTTCGTTCCTGCTATCCAGAAGTGCGAAAAGAAACTAGCCAAACCGGTTGAAGTTTTCTCGGTTCCCGAATGGGAACCGCTTGGTTTCCCTGTCGTAGACCCTGCCCTGGGGAAGGACGCAATTTACAAACTGGGAATAAAGGAGCACCCATCCACCAGTCAACTAGTCAACCTTTTGAAAACATCCCCTCCAACCACCGAAGCCCAGGCCCAGGAATGGTTTGGGATTCTCTCTCGTCGCATATCAGGTCTGTGTGATATCCGGTCTGATTGATGTGCGCGTGCTGAACTTGGACAGACTTCCCCACTTCCGAGCTGGCCACATTATCTGCAATGCACATTGTCCCTACCCCAGATGATTCTCCTGGGTTCACAGCCCCTCGACTGGTACCTCCAAACCAATGCTACTTCAAGAGCAAATCTGACAATGGGCTGTATTCCAAATTGTTCCCCTTTGTTGACTTTGGCACTTCAGCAAACAGTTTTCTGAAGGCATGTGAGACAATGGGAGAACCATCAATAGAAGATGTTACCCTGGTCCTGTTGAAAGACCCACGGAGGTTCTTCCAGCTTACAGATGGGTGGGATAAGTAAGATCTTCAAGTTTGGTTGTTTCACATGACTCTGATGGCACTATCCACAGCTACCTTGTGGAACTGCGCAAAATTGCCATAACCTCCTGGTCATTGACCCACACCACCTTGGCCAGACTAAAGACGTCACAAATTCTTGTTGGCTCTCGGTGTGTCCAAAACCAGGAACATGATCAAGCCACAGAATGTGTTGAGGGTGGCGAAGAGGGTGAAAAAGATCAAAAGCTAGAGTACAAGCTATTGGCCCCAAACCAGGTTGCAATTGTGGATAACACAATTGCTCTTGAACAGTTTGGTGAGGAAATCTTCTGTGCCCCACAAGATGATACTCTTGAAGGTGAACATGGCAGTTTATGTCCTCTTTATTCCATGCTGACTTTGGAAATCACAGCTTTTTACCGGTCCCTTGGCTGCAAACAACTCAGTGATCTCATTAAAGAGGAGTATCAAACAACACAAGAGACCTATGGGAACAAGGCAACTCAAGGGGTCCGGTCCCTGGTTCTGGAGAGGTTGCCACTTTTCCTCTACAAACATGCCACCACAACTACTCGAGTCTCCCCATCATGGTTGAAGAAGGGAAATTTCATTGTTCGAACGTTTGAGAAGATCATGGTCACAAAGAGCATTGACTTTGCTGGTACTAAATCATCCAAATCCTTTGGAACATCAGCTACCATTAGGCGGGAGGGTGGGGGTCCAGTGCAATTGTGGTTATCCAACAATGGGCAGGTGGATATGCATGAAGTTGCAGTTTCCTTGTGCCATTTGCTCCTCCAAACACACAAGGTCACTGATGCCTTGTTGTTTGAGATTCTGCTGTCAAAGGACCTCCATGCCTTACGGAATCGAGGATATCCAGGTAATTACAAAATTATCCTCCTTTTTTGACCCAACTAACTTGATTTTTGGCAGTTGATCGAATCCTGAAGCAGCAGAAGGCAGAGTGGGAAGATTCTATGGAAGTTCTTACTAAGGAGGACAAAATTGCTTTGGCCTCATCTACACTACCAAAACCTGAACACACACCAAAACCTGTACACACACCAAAACCTGTACATACACCAAAACCTGAACACACACCAACACCAGCACCTACCCCAACTCAACAACTTCCAGGTCCCCAGTCAGTTGCCAATGAGCATGTGACAGTGGAAGATCCACGCTCTTGGAGGGTTTTCCCTCTGCCCTTGGCTAGTTCTGAGTATGTGCCAACAAACCAACCTAGGGGTGGGGGACCAAAACTAGTGTTTGGCAGGACAAACAATCCAACTACCCCTACTCAGGCCCAACTTTTCAGAGGGAAGACTACAGTTCCCAGTCAGGTCATTGGCAGGTCTATGGGCATGCTTTATGGTGTTGCTGAGGAGCCCCAACCCACCTTGGTACAATGTGCCCTGACACTGGGACAAATTCCAGGCTCCTACCCTGTAGTTGAAGAAGTGGAAGGCCATTTCTTTCAGAAACTTGTCCTCTCATTTGCACTTATTTATTTATCCAACATGTTCCTATTCTGGTAGTTGGGTTATATACAACCAATCTAAATGACTTGGTTACCTTATACTAACTCTTGATACTGAGTGACTTTCCGTGGCTGATTTAGAACAGTTTATAAATTCATAATGGGTGCCAGTCACCACGGATTGAATTGTTTCGAGCCCCAGACAACAGTCGGGGTTCTGACAGTTCCCTTTTCCAGCCAGGATATTCGACATTTAGAAAGTTCAAAAGGCCATGGAAAGTCACTCACTTATGCAAGGCCAGGCTCCCAGAACTCAAGCAAATAAGGGTTTTTATACCAAATCATAGGACTGGTCTGTTTAAGTATTGCCAATGTCTCCACAACCCGTTGTCTCAAAGCTCTCACGCTCGACAACTGGACATTGTACATTATACTTTATCTCCTCGGGGCGGTTTGTGATGCCCTGGGGCAGTCTGATTTATGGACAAGAATTCAATTGATCACAATGGGGGTCGCGTGTCCGATGCAACACTTCCCTTTGGTCACTTTCACCACAAACCCAACTTGGTAGGATGGCGGTGCGCGACGATTCAACACGGCTTTCGTAACACCAAAGGCACTGAATTGAGAGCGTACACAGGAAAGAGGAAGGCCAAGCAAGGGGGAATACCAAAACAAATTGTGAAAATCTAACTTCTTTCTTTCCGTCTTTCCATTCATTCACCGCCACACACCACCACAACCACCGCCACCACTGCCTTCTGTAATACCCTTCAATATGGTACAACTCCCTTGCGTTTTACCGCCACTGCAAGCATTATTTTCTTCTTCGATCCGGGAGGGCCGACAAACCACCGTCAACGCAGACCGCCACGATCCGTCCAAAAACACTGCACCATGTCGCCACTTACACTGATCCAACAACAAACGGGCGGCGTCAACACAACAAATATCAAAGAATAAAAAGGAGAATAGAGGAGGGGGAGGGGAACGAAAGAAGATAAAGGAAAAGAAAAGGATGTGAGGGGAAAGGGGGGCCAGAAAAAAACCGAAGAGATAGAAAGAATATGGTCCTGTATGCCAAGGCAGAGAGAGGGAGAGGGCCGGCGCGGGGGTACAAGTTAGAACGAGGGTAACAGCACCGAGGTGAGAGTCCGGACGTCCCAACATAACTCAGGCGTGAGTCAGGGGATCGATGCAGATGATCCCGTCGTTGCGTTCACTCCATGGGTACCCCCACATATGTAGCCACTCGCGAACACCAGCAGCGAGTCTAGCACGGGATGCACCGCGAGCAGGGTCTTGAGTTCCGGTATGCTTTTCCTCTCCAACAACGGCATAAGCTGCGAAAAAGAATGAGAATTAGATTCGATGAGATGGTGCCGCGATAGGGATGCAGCGTTCAGGGCGATGCTCTGTACAACTCACCTAGTCCATAAAAATGTTCCCGTTCCAACTGAAGATGACCGTATCAGCTCCAATCCCAAAAACAGGAAACGTTTAATGTGTAGATGTGACTCACGGCAAGCAAGAAAGCTTCCAAAACTTCGGTCGCCTCGTTCGCATGCAATCCGTGCAGATCAAGAGCGGCCTCGGTCCTCTCCTCGGGGCTCAACTTCTCGGTCCCCCCAACATCCGACCTTGCGATGCCCAAGCACACCCCCAATCCTTTCCCAACAACCTTACCCCTGCTCGACCTATCCCCCGGATCGTCGGACCAAGCCGCATCCCTTCCACGCACGGCCTGTTCTGCGAGCTTCGCGCGTTCCTTTACAAGCTGACCGGCAGCGTCCGCCATCTCAGAACTCATCTTCGCGTTTAGTTCATGGCCTTCCCTACTGAACCTCTTGGCACCCGCACCATCTCCCCTCCTCCACGCATCAGCGGCGCGGGACAGACAAGCATTCCTCGCTGCTCCCAACTGTAAGGCCCGGGATCTATAACCCATATACATTTTGTTGACGGAATCTCCAGTGGGGAGCGTGGGCAGCAGAGTTGGAGGACGGAGTTTCAGGCGCGGCGACGGCCTGGGGGCGACAACGGAGACACGGTGATGAATAGGCTCCCCGGTGGGTCCAGTATCCCTACGAACGATAGCGGGGATAGGTTCGCCGCGGGAAGCTGGGGCAGGTTTCTTGACGGCAGCGGCGAAGCGGGTTCGCCCAGGGTCATGGTGAGGCTGGGGTCCGTACCCTGCACCACCCCTCTTATTCTTACCACCGGACCCGTTCGCATGGTCCAAGGTGGGAAACTCGTCGGGAGGCGGGCTGCTCTCTTTGGAGGGGCGGCTTTGGTTGTTTAGATCAGTGCGAGTCATCGCATTCGCGATGCCGTTGACGTCAATGTTGGTGGGTAGAGTATGCAAGAACTCGCACGCCTCCCCTTTCGCGCACGTCCCGCGGAGCCAGAATCGGCACAACGCTCGCTCGAAGTCGTGACTATGCATGGCAGCATTAGTTGGTACCCAAATTCAATAACAATGCAACCGTACCTGAACCGACAATCTGCCCTTAAGCATTCCCCAGCGAGGAAGTACCTGCAAACTCTATTGCCACCAGTGTTCTGCCGACTACCTTGGTTGAATTTGGCGTTATTACCACGTCCTCCGAACCCGGGACCACCGTTTTGGACCAAGCTGACACGGTTCCCGACATGCTGCACCCGGATCGGGGCTCCCTGGGGTTGGTTGTTGGTGGGCATTACCCTGTCGATAAGTGAAGTGATAGCTTTATCGAAATCGTATCCATTCGTGGCAAGGGCTTCTTCGAGCTCGGACGGGGGAAGTGTTGCACCAAATACGGAGCTAAGAACGTCGATCGGGGCCATGCCGTCAGTCAACATTGCCGCCGCCTCAGGGTCCATATCGTCAGGATCACCCTCGTCTCCGTTTCCCTGGTGATTCTGACGACTGCCCTGGAAGCCAGGGGGTGAGCGCTGGTGATAGTGATCTTGAATGCTCGGAAAGAGGACGTCGTCCTCGACGGTCCACTCGTCGAAATCTGGCTCCGTCGAATGGAAGGAGCGCGGCCCAGCTCCGTTGGAGGCGAACGGATCGAACGGATCTTCTTCTTCGTCAGTCGGCCTAATGGACGAGCGTAAGGTAGAGTTCGGGGTTGCTGCGCGGGGGAAGTACGAGAGATCCGGAGTCAGCGGTGCAGCTATGGCTAAGTTGGAACTCGCCCTAGTAGAACCAGGCGCCCATAGATCGGGCGAAGGGGTTTCAGCTCGTAATTGGGACAGAGATGACGGATTGGAGGAAGCGGCCGAGAGCGGACGTGTGATGGGCCTAAATTCTGATGCTTTGGCATTCAGGTGCCTGGGAGAGGACAAGGGTGATGCCGGAAGACTCGATGAGACTGAGAAGTGAGCTTGGAAGTGGGAGAGGACGGGAGACTGATTAGGGGATTCGGCCTGAGTTGGGGCCCATTGTGAGGGTTGATTGAGCGGCGAAGTTGCGGGCGTGTGCGGTCTGCGGAGGACGTATGAGAGAGGAGAACCTGGCGCAGAATTTGGAGTGTCTGGTCGAGGGTGAAGCGCAGGACGGTTTGAGGCACGAGAGGAGGGGCGTGAAATGGGACGGCGACTGGGAGTTAGGAAGAGGAAGGGGACACCGGCGACGTCGTCCCTGTGCTTATGCATCAAATCCAGGACATGCTGTTCGAGCTACACACATCCAATTAAAGTCTGGGGCAGTCGGAACAGGTCATTCCTACACTCACAGACTCGTTGTCCATGGAAGGGTATGTTTCGGTAAGCAACGCCTTGAGCTGATCTTCGTGTTCATTGTCCAAGGACTCTAAGACCTTGTGGACGAATTCTGCGGGGATTCGCGCACCAGTTTCGTCGTCCAGCTCTATTTCGCCGCCTTCCTTGTGTTGGCGGGCGATTGCTGCCAACTGGGCTCGGATGTGGGGAAAGCGCTGGGGTGGTTGTGTGTCATCCGCTGTCGACGCCGCCGTTGGACTGGGGTCGCTAAAGTTTCCGAACTGGAGGAGGGTATTGGTCTGGAGAGTGGCAGGAACGAGCATTGTGGTTGGTGAGGTACAGGGGCATTTACTAGATGGTGTTGTAAGCGGAAACGGAACAAGATGCGGGATCAGCTTGGACACGGTTACAGGATCAGCGTCTATTCGCTACAGCTAAGTCTCCCACTGAATCAAGACTTCCTCCTCCGCAAAATATTCCTTGCCTTCCGGACAACAGTCGACGGCGCACGAGAACACCATCGCGGTGCCCCACTCCATCCCGCTCCTCTCCTTCAACTCTTTCTCGACCGCCTTCCGTCGCTCCTCGTCAGAGATCACCGGTGATGGCTGGGCGGATCCTTTTGCCGACGCAGATCCAAGGACGCTGATCAGGTTGGGCATCAGTTGACACTCGAAAACGCGATCCGAGCCGCATCTCGAGCACTTTGGCACAGACGAAGGCGCAAAGGCGCGTTTAGCGGCACCCGGCTGCGGAGCCGGGAACAACCTTTGGAAGACTACGTCCGTCTGATAAGGCAGGGGATTGCCTCCGAGCTCGTACCTGTCACAGAAGCTGAGTCAATTAGGTGTATCTCAGATAGCCTCGCAGGTGACCCGCCTTATGCACTGATCGCCTTCACACTCCACGCGCTTGGTGAACCTTGAGAAGGCCTCGTCCACGTTCATTGAATTCTCGTACGCCTCCAGCCCTCCCTTCGTCTTCCCATCCCCCAGCCCATCGTCGACATTGACGTTTCCCTTTGTCTTGGGCTCCGGCGGAAGGCCCTCACTGACCGTTGACATGTACAGCGGAGGATATGATGGCATATCCTTCCATACCGCATAGACGTCATTTAGCGTAGTTTTCGCCAACGCTTCAGCCAGGTCTTCGGCTTCTTCATCTGCGGTGTCCTCTCCATCTTCCGAACTATCATCAGTGTCGGAATCGTCATCTTCGTCTTCAAACTCGGGTTCAGGGGGGACAGGTTGTTCCTCCTCCGTTGCAGTACCGAAGATCTGGGAACCAAGGCCAAACGGTGAAGCAACCGTCGCAGAACTGTTAGGCTAAATCCCGTGGGTTAGCGGGTATCAATTGGTATCTGATGTGCGCTGACCGAAAAAGGGTTGGATTTCTGTCCAGTCAATTGGGCTGGTTTCTCCATTTTCTTCTCCTGCTCCTTTTTCCTCGCAGCTTTCCTCTCGAGTTTTTCAGCATACTTCTTGTTGAAGCGCGCACATCTCCACGCCCTCACACTGTAGAACAGCTTCATCAACATCAAACGCTAGTCCGCGTGGTATGTGCAACGGGTTTGCGCACCTTCCGTCCTTTTTTTGGCACTTTCCGTTGGCGCATGCCCAGATATACATCGCGCGGTCCAAAGGACTACCTTCGATGGGACACCAGATCTGGGAGACGAGTTGCATGGGGTTCGAACAATTTTTGCATTGCGAAACGGATACATCGGGGGGAGAGGATACAAGGAAAACCTAAGTACCAACGCGAAATATAAGCTATCGGAAACCCGTACGAGAGCGAATGAACAAATCGTACAGGGTGTCCACCGATCCTGGAAACGCGAGGGTCCTTGAGATCCGCTTCAGCTGTGATCGATCCGTCTGGGATTCCAAGCTGAACGTTTGTCTCGACATCGCCGGACGGATCGTACTCCTCATCGGAGTCGGACCACTCGTCTTCTACTCTGGCTGGCATACTTGGAGCAGCTACGCTTTACCTGAAAGAACAGAGTCTGGTCAGCACCCGCCAAGACGAACGGAAAGGTGTTCTCCGAAGATTATCAGAATTGCATGAATGGTAGAAATAAAGTCTCGTCTCGATAGTCCCGCCACAAGGAAACCTCGCCACGAAACTCGTCAGACTCGTCATCAAATGTCATCTTGTAAAAAAAGGGAGGAAAAAAGAAAAAGAAAATTCACCTTTGCCTACGGGTCGGGAAAAGACCGGATGATGCGCACGTGACGCCCGAACTCACCTCGCCGCTCACCATCACTACTTCTACGCCCCACACTCTTCGAATCCGCTTCTCCCTTGCTTCATCCTCTCCAACAATGCCATTTTGCGGCGCATCTTCCGTCGGTCTAGGACGCAGTCGTGTCGTGCGTCTACTTCCTTGTCGCCCATGATCTCCGGTGTCGGCATACTTACCTCGGACTTCGGACCTCAGGTTCAGCGGAAGGTCGTTGTATGCGGCGACGGTGCTTGCGGTGCGTATGCTCATATACCTTCGCCGGGTCATCCCCCACTAAACTATAAATCTCGAACAGGCAAAACCTCGCTGCTGAACGTCTTTACGAAAGGTTTCTTCACTCAAGTATAGTGCGTCCACGGTCACGGCCACACACATTAGAACCCTGACCACGACCCAAAACCTGCCCGCGTTGCTGCTCTAGCGAACCGACAGTATTCGAGAACTACGTCCACGATATCTATGTCGACGATCAAGTGGTGGAGCTCAGTTTATGGGATACCGCCGGTATGTGGTGCACACACACACGCCGCGCGTTTCTGCGCCACGCCCGGCTAACATATCCGGGTTCCATTA
>Ga0307516_10009535_pt1 | contig 10808 bp, 7 predicted proteins | sample 19_EM_MG_FD_203310 | JGI IMG/M metagenome (GOLD analysis project Ga0307516, IMG submission 203310) | Populus trichocarpa ectomycorrhiza microbial communities from riparian zone in the Pacific Northwest, United States - 19_EM | ecosystem: Host-associated > Plants > Roots > Unclassified | place...
GCGGCCCTGCCAACTGGGCGTTGTCACTTGTTACAGTCGCCCCTCTGCGTCCTTCTTCGCAACGTCCCGCTCCTGGGCCGAGAGAGGAGAAGCCAGCCCAGAACGGAAAAGGCAAGATGTCCTCCGCCCAGCCCCCCCCCCCCCCCGCTACGAACGGTTGGTATGTGTCAGGCGAACGGCGTCTAGGGATCACGAAGAGTGGGGTGCTAGATAAAGGTTCTTTCGAGCGTGCCCATTCGTGACTGACTAATCTTCATCTTAGTCATCCCCTTTAGCGTTCGCCTGCACTCCCGCTTCACAACAGTAGTATGCCGCTACAGTACATGCGCCTATACAAGCGTGCTTTATCTTTATCGAGCTGCAACTTGTAATTAATTGTCGCACCTTTCCATCGCTTGGCGAGACAGGGTGGAGTTGGGGTTGGAGATCTGGGGAGGGGAGAATGACCGATGGCGGGGGGCTGTATCATGGAGAGAATAGGTTTACATATGCTACTTATTGATCTGGGAAGGGGGAAAGGCGAAATCGAATCGGAAGTTGGGCTGGGTTGGGTTGGTCCGGGTTTGCAGTTGTGTGAGATTTTTTTATTTCTTCTACCCTTCTACATATCTCCCTTTGGTAATCGGCATGTTGCAGAGGAGGGCTGGCGTAATCACATATGGTATCACTCGCTCGCTTGATCGTGGGACAGGACGAGCTTCTGTTCGGTGCGGCGATGCGAAAACGTATAGATTGACGGTTTGCATATCTAACTACTCGGTCGGCAAAGCTCCATCTTCTCAACCTGATCGACGGAATATGATTAGAGGCGGTGTGATGTGGGATGTATTCAGTTTTTCGCATGCGCGCGCTTAGAGCATGCGCGGGAAGGGTAGGGGATTCGTTAAATGCACACAGAAAGAGGCCGGATCAGCGCTACTCTTCCTCGCTGTCGACGACGCGTCTCCTCTTGCGGTCGCGGCTCTCTCCATGCTGACGTCTGGCCGGCCGTTCCTCCACGTCCTCGTCGTCGTCGTCCTCGTCGGTGGCCTCGGCCTCCTCCTCCTCCTCGTCGCTGCCCTCGATGAACTCGTCCTCGAGATCGTACTCGTCCTCGCGCACGCGGCCGCCCCTCGTGATCGGCGGCGAGTCGCGCTTACTTCTGGTTCCGGTGACCCTGGCGTACGAGCGTTTGGCTGCGGCCTCGAGCGGGTCGCGATCCCTGGCCCTGCGGCGCTGGGCCTCGAGCTTGCGGTTGGCTCGCTCCTTCTCCTTGGCGATGCGCTCGGCCTCCTTGCGCTCGGCCTCAGGGTCCCTGAGCTCGCTGAGCTCGAGCGGTGTGGTCCTGCTCGGTGTCGGGACGGCGGACTGCAGCTCGTTGTGGAGCCGCTGGATGGCATAGTCGGAGGCGAGGTTGACGCTCGCAGAGACTACGTTCAGGAAGCGTGTGGCGTGCCCGACTACCCGCAGCGTGCCCGCACTCTCGTGTGGGTCCAGAATGTAGGTTTGCGAGTCTTGCGTGGCCTTGTATTTTTCCGGCTGCCTGGGATCGGTCGTCAGGTCCTTCTGCGGAAGGTCGAACAGGGTGGGGGACGACGCGATCTGAAGGGACATGGTGCCGTCGTTCCAGCGGATCACGCGAGCGTTGCTCTGGAGTTGCGACTGGTTGCGGGGATCGCGACGGACGCGGATCGCGGTCGTCGCCTTGGTGTAGGCCGACACCGTCTCGCCGCACGCCATCTGCGGGAGGACAAACTTCTCCGGATCGAAGAGTTGCGGCTCCATCGACAGAAACGAGGGGATCTTCATCAAGTACAGCTGGGAGTCGCAGCCGGCGCTGGGCCCGGGATGTCGCGGGAGCGTGATCTCGACGGAGCGCTCGGGTTCGGGGGACGGTGACCCGCGGGATCCGCCAAGTTCTCCGTCCGAAAACAGCTCCTTCTCCTTCGCACGGCCTTCCTCATCGTCGCCGAAGAGATCGTCCAATTGCTCCTCATCATCGTCGTTGTCGGTGCTGGGTTTCGGGTTCGACTCCGGTGCCTTGTCCTTCCTCTCGTGTTTGCGTGACTGCGGGTTTTCGTCGTCGGTGCCGTCTTCGTGGTCAGAGCCAAACATCGTGTCGTAGCGATTGCCCGTTGGCTTCTCAGGGGAGGCGACGGCAGCGGCCGACGCTTTGGTAGCGGCTGGCACAGGAGACGAACCCCCGAGGGAGGAGAGTTCTAAGAGCGATCCAGTCAGGAGAGAGTGCGGAACGGAGCACGACCGCAAGACGCACCAGAGTCGGACATCGTGTAGTTGTTTGTGGTCGCTCTCGTCGGGATGGGAGACAAACGGGGTGAGTTGCGAAGAGTATGGTTGACGGGTGATGTGGACTTGGAGAGAGTGCGGTACGCGGTCGAAGAGATTGAGGTTGTCGTTGTGGCCGTGGGGTTCGCGTTGAATGAGGGTTCACGTCTGAATGAGTTCGCGCCTCACTCTGAATGGGAGCTCCCATGATCCACGCTAACCGTTTCGGTCCTTCCAATGCGGCTCTGCGACATGTGACTCCGGGTGCTTACCAAGCAGGATCCCCTCCCGCGTCGCACATCCGCCAACCCAATCCCTTAGCCAAGACTTTGCTGTCGGTCGTGTCCCGTCGCACTCGCAAAATCGATGTGTTGGCTGGACAACGCAACCCAGCCAAAGCGGAGCAATGCAGAACGAGCTGGCCCGCTGGCGCAAAAGCAGCGACAAGCAACCATGCAAGACAAAATGTAAGGCGGAAAACTCCCACTCAAACTCACCACAAACCAACACTCTTTCACTCCCTCTCCGATCTTATTAACCTCGATCTCCTCATCTATTCCGAACATCTCAGCCCCTCTCCTCTCACCCCGCTCGGGCATCGTCATACATACATAGCGAACGAACTCTTAAGAAACGAGGTGCCCCTGCTCAAATCTACAGCAGCTTGTCTCCCCCCTTCGCTCCTTCTTCCGAAGAGAAGTAAAAAAAAAAACAATCACAACATTCCCAACTCCCCAGCCCCTCCAATTCAGCGAGCTCTGGGAATCCTCTTGTTCTCGCTCTGACCCCACTGCCCGCCGATACGAGACATCCCCTCCGACCATCACACAGTCGAGACATATATTCGCCGAAACTCTATAGGGAAGGAGAAAATATAGATATTGGAAAAGAGTTCTTTGACTCCATGTCGTCCGTCGCGATGGCCGAAGCACGGAAATCGTATATGACCAAGGAGCAGCTCGGTTTGAGACCCCCCTCCCTTCACATCCGCCTACGTCACAACCCCCAGCCGCGACTCCGATCCGTCACGAACACGGGCGGCTGAAGTGGAGAAGAACAACAAAACTGACTAACTGGCCTCGTGTCTGAATCGGGCAGAGCAATATCTTGCGGACCTGCGGACCAACAAGCCTCAGCGCCCTTCGGGTAGTCGGCCGATATCGGCAGCGAAATCACGATGGTCGATCCTGCGCGCAGCGACCGCGTCGGTTCCCCCGCCAGCATCCGAGCCCATCGTCGTTGACCCGTTCGGACCTCCAAGCCTCCACAGTGCTACTCCCCCGCCTGCGCTGAGTCGTCGAGAAAGCAAGTTGATTAGGAAACACTCGACGGGAGCGGCTCACAGGCGGTCGAATACCACTTCATCGATCTTGGGCTTCGTGAGATCTCCACCAAAGTCCGCTGGAGGCGAGAGCGAAGAGAAGGGGTGGGATGGAGTGGATAGACAGGATGGCCGGACCGGCGATACGACGAGCCCGTCGCGCAGCTCGTCGAATGCGAAGAAACGCGAATCAGCCCCCGCGGGCGGCTTTCGAGGGTTTTCCTCCGGATTGATCGGCGGAAACGGCGCCGGGAGACCACAGAGCATATCCTCCGGCTCGAGTTCCTCTTCTGGGAATTCGGAACGGAAGAAGTGCGTGTCCTGGAAATTGCCCCGGAATGAAGCCAGCGCCGTTATGATGCCGCCATGCCACCCCCCAAAACCCGAAGACGCATCGAAGATCGAGAAAGAGTTGACCCTGCATTTCGAGTCTTTATCAACGCAGGACGCTCTGCCAACTGTTGCGCCTCTGAGAATCAACAAAGCCGGTTCGCCCATTTCGTCGAATACACGCTCCATGACGGATTCACCATCGAATAAAACTCCAGTATCGACGGGAGTCCCCTCGCAAGCACCCAGTGGCAGTCGCAGACAATACGGAGCGCCACTTCCCCGTCGAACGGAGTACGTCGAGCCATGGCAGCGGGAACCAACTCGGGAGAACCATCCCAAATACACGACGACTGACTCTCCTGAGGCGTTGCCATCGCCACCGCCATCTGGATCCGAGGAAGACGAAGCTGAAGCCGAGATCCTAAAGGGGCTCGGAAGAAGACCACTTCCAAAAGTTGGCGGCCCGAGCGGCCCTAGGGGTCCGACCCCTCCTCAGGAACAGACCCCGGTCCGGAAGAACACCACCAAATACGGAGCGCAAGCGAAGCCACCGCCAGTCATCGGAATCGTTCGGGCTCCTAGTCCTCCACCGATGGTTTCGGCACCTCGGATTACGGTGCCCAAATCCAACGCAGCGCCGACCATCTCATTCCCTGACGACCCTCCACGGCCCCCCACCAATGTTGCTGGTGCCAAATCGTCTCCGTCCGTCCCGACCATCAACTTTGGTGGTGGCAGCGATGGGGGCCGCAAGATTCCTTCTATCCCTTCGATCTCGACACCGGATGCCCCTTCCCCGGCTATCCGCCCCAGTGGCCGTCCGCTGCCTCATCCCCGCGCCGCAACCACATCCTCCGTCTACTCCTCCATAGGAGGACGTGCCCGTGCCAGCTGCAATCTCTGCCGGAACCCGATCGAAGGCCGTATAGTAACCGCTGGATCCCTCCGCTTCCACCCCGAATGTTTCCGCTGCGACCACTGCGAAACACCTCTCGAGCACGTCGGCTTCTACCCAGAGCCCAAAGAGCATCGGTCCAAACGCCTCGAAAAGGCCGGCATCGAAGAGACCACGCTCACCGGCAACGGCACTGGCGTCCGCTTCTACTGCCATCTTGACTTCCATGAGCTCTTTTCGCCGCGATGCAAGAGCTGCAAAACCCCCATCGAGGGAGAAGTCGTCATGGCGTGTGGCAGCACCTGGCACCCCGGCCACTTCTTCTGCGCCGAGTGTGGTGATCCTTTCACCGCCCAGAGCAAGTTCGTGGAGAAGGATGGATATGCGTGGTGCGTCGGCTGCTACACGAAGCGTTATTCCGGAAGGTGCAAAAAGTGTAGGAGGCCAGTTACCGAGACAGTCGTCAAAGCCCTCGGTGGCGAGTGGCACGAGGAGTGTTTCTGCTGCACGGTTTGTGCCCCTCCCCTTCTGACTTTAATACCACCGACGGACACTAAAGGACGAAAACAGGAGTGCAATAGTACTTTCAACGATGGCAGGTTCTTCGTTCGCGGTACCGAAGGCAGAGAGGTTCCCGTGTGTGTGGCGTGCGAGGAGAGGAGACTCAAAGCTTAGGAACCCACCGTCTTCATGTAACCGCTCGCTCGTCCCGTCGGTGTGCGAGCATGATATCCGATGTGAGCAAGTTTCATTTGTGTGTTTGTGTGTGCGTGTTTTTTTTTTGGTAGGCATTGGGATGTGAGTTTAAGCATACTTGGGGGGTTTTTTTTGGTTGACTGCTCCTTTTTCCCCATATTCCCTTTGTTTTTTTTTGTTTGTTTTTTTTGGTTAGATAAAGCGCGCATGTGTTTTCTTACTCTACAGATGGTTGTGATTTTGATTTTGATTTGAGTTTGGAAAGACGAGAAAGAAGAGTGTGTATTTTAGCATACATGGAATTGCATTGCGCGAATGGAGCTCTGAGTTTGTCGATTGTATTCCGTGAAGTCTAGTCTAAACGCGGGACTTTTCGGTTTCAGCCCCTTGGAAACCAATGCAATCAGTTTCCCTAGATTCCGAATTGGAAGAGTGGATATGTAGACTAGATTCCGAATTGGAAGAGTGGATATGTAGACTAGATTCCGAATTGGAAGAGTGGATATGTAGACTAGATTCCGAATTGGAAGAGTGGATATGTAGAAGTCCCGGGCGGAAGGAACGGGGCAGGTGGGGTGCGGTAGTCGGTGGTGGTGGTGCGTGATGGACGGAAGCTAGTTGCATGCGAAAGGTGGGGATGGTGGGACGGTGAATACATTATACATAGATAGAAGATGGGCATTTCTCTCTCACTCGTCCTCTGTCCCCGTCTCATCGGTTTGTAAGGACGGCAAAAAGCGAGCAACCGGGGGAGTGTCTATGTATTGCCACGATTTGGGGGGGAAAAAGCGAGCGTGCCTACATACCTTTGTATGCAGCGGTGCAACCCCATTACTCCAGAAACGAGAATCACCCGCTTATCTCGACTCCCCGACTCGAGATGCACAAGAATTTTGGCTATCTATCTATGTATATTATGCTTAGCGGGTACGAGGAGGCTGGCAAAGAAAATAGCACATCAACCACGGTGGCTGATGAATCGCGAACGTGAAACGTGCTTTCAGGGACAACTACATACATATGTACCTACGTACCTACACAGCTATCGTAGCCTCTATCTAGATACATCAAAATCCGTTCAAGGTGCAATTCACGGTAGGCACATAGGTAGGAAGGAAGGTATGCAGAAACCCACCTACCTAGTACCGGGAAGTCTGTAAGAGGCAGCTCCCACGTTTTCCTCGCTTTGAATTCCGCAGCCACGAGAGCGTTGGATGGTCTTGCGCTTCGGTCGTCGCTTCTCGAACTCTTTTTTTTTTTCACCGGCACATATGTAGTTACTTACATACGTATGATACGGGGACGGAAGGAGGTTTGGGCCAGGAGCCTACATACATACAGAAAAAAAAAAGAAAAAACAAAGAAAAAACAAAGGCGAGAAGAAGGGGATCAGCAATCCCACAACCGAGTGTGTTTCACAGCTGCACACGATCGTCCAGGATGGCCGGGGACTTGGGCGATATCGTCGTCACGTCCGATCACTCACTCATTTTTCCTTCAACACCCACCCCCTGCTTCCGCATGCGACCGGGCCCACCTGCTAGGTATGTACAGTAGTGCGTGTGCAGCAGCATATGGAAATAACCACCGCCCACCAGCACCGTGCCCGTGGCATCCGCAACCTCGCAGGGTGGGCAGGAAGGCAGATGTGAATGGTCGATATCACCGTCTGTCGATGAGAGGGGAAGGAAGGGGGGTTTTCCTTCCGATTCCGGCCAGCAGGTCGGTGCAGTGGTCTGGCCCAGGGGATGGAGATGGAGGGAAGTGGGAGGATCGCTCCTACGCCGTTATAAATACCTGCCATAGCACAATACGAGTCGGTGGAGGTGGATTGGGTGACGGGAGATCTGCGGGGCTGGAAGAGTGTGTAGGAGCTCCGAACTGTGTCGCACTGGTGGCGGACTGGGCGACTGGGCTTATGCTTAAACGCCTGCTCCTCGCCCCCATTATCGAGGGATGCAAGCACTCGAGTATACGTTGTACGCGGTAGTTGGGTGCATCGATTCTTTCGATCGGCGGGGACCTGTGTTCGTGTTCTGCGGTCCTATATAACGGTCTCGTACTCACTCACCTTCTCTCCGGAGGGGTGGCGGCTACCCGCGTGCGACGGAACGGCAGGTGGTCTCTCCACCGCTTTCTTTCTCGAGTCTCTCAGCCTTAACGGCCACTGCTTCCCTTAATCCTCCCCGTTCCGATGCGAGCTGTAGCTTTCCGTAAGTGGGTGTGGATATAATCACCGCAAGTGTGCACTATCCCCTTTCCTTTTCTCTCTCTTTTTTTACCTTTCCTTTCATTCCACAGTACCTTTTTACCGTTACTAGCTTCCAAGATGAGATCCTCGGATTCAACAGCGTCCAGACAACATTCGGCGGAAGTAGAGCTCTGCACCATCCGCTCCAACACGAGCCACGAACAGCTCTTCCCACAGTTTTACCGGCGCAACGGTGGCGCCCTTGGCGGCGGCGGCGGCGGTGGTGGTCTCCGCTCGCCGACCGCAACCATCACCACCGCAGGCTCCTCCAGCAAACCTGGCATCGTGAGGCCAAACCTGGAGAGGGTGGTCTACGCGCCCATGGCGGAACAGCAGAAGCTGGGCTACTTCTCGACCGCGGCGCTGATCGTCAGTAAGTGCATCGGCACCGGCGTCTTTGCGAAGCCGAGTATCGTGCTCGCCAACGCCGGGGGGAAGGGGGTGGCGCTGGGGCTGTGGTTCGCGTGCGGGCTCATGAGCCTGGCTGGGTGAGTGGCGGTGATTGGACGTGGAGGAGCAATGGCTGATGGTGGGGGGGGAATAAGGATCATCGTATATGTCGAGATGGGGCTTGCGCTGCCGTTCACTGGTGGAGAGGTTATCTATGTACGTCGGTGGCTTTCGCTCCCTTTGTGCCTTCACTGACCGAGGGGGGGGGAGGAACTCCGCAGGTCGACGAAGCCTACCCGCGGCCCAAGTATCTCGTCGTGATCGTGATCAGTCTCCTGTTCGTGATGCTCACACACTGGGCCGGCAATTGCATCACGTTCGCGAAGCTGGTCCTGCAGGCCTTCGACCCGGGCAACGTGAATCCGAACTACCACCTGCAGAAGTTCATCGCGCTGGTGATGCTGACTGCCGTGTGCGCGATACACATGTTCTCGCGGAAGATGGGCATCGCGCTCAACAACTCCCTCGCAATATACAAGGTCTCTCTGGTGCTGTTCATCATCATCGTCGGCTTCGCCGCGACGGGGAAATCCAGTGCCGCCGCCGAGGGCTATCGGAACCTGGGACTCAAGCAGTTCGTCGACACCGAGAGGAAGAGCATGCAGGAGTATGCGAGCGCGATCCTGGGCGTGCTCTGGGCTTACACCGGGTGGGAGAACGCGAACTACATCCTGTCCGAGGTGCGCAAGGGCCCGCCGGGCCGGGAGGGTCGCGTCTTCAAGGTCGCCACGTTCGTGAGCATTGGTGTCTTGACGCTGCTGTACTTCCTCGCCAACGTGGTGTACTTTGCCATTCTGAGCAACGAGGAGCTCCTGCAGGAGGGGGACATCGTCGCGGCAAAGTTTTTCGTGAAGGTACGGGCCATCCCCGCTCCGTCGAGTGAGAGAAGGTGGTGTGACTGATGGCGGAACGCCAGGTCTTCGGGAAGAGCGTCTTCTCCGAGAGGGTGCTCAAGGTGATGGTCGCGCTCAGCATCCTCGGCAACTTCATCAGCAGTACGTACTCGGTGGCGCGGGTGAAGCAGGAGATCGCGAAGCTACGGATCCTGCCGTTCTCGCAGTTTTGGGCGCGACAGTCGCACTACGACACTCCGTCGGGCGGTCTGCTGCTGCACTGGATCGTGTGCGCGGCCTTCATCGTGTTCACGCCCAACAACCAGAACGACGAGGTGTACAACCTGGTGACGGACCTGTTCGTGTACGGGCAGACGTGGATGATCATCGCGGTGTCGCTGGGCGTGGTGGCGCTGTACTACCAGCCGCTGCGCGGGTGGAAGCCGCAACTGTTCCCGTTTCCGGTGCTCGTTGCCGTCATCGCCGTGTATGTGCCCGCGCAGCTGTTCGTCGTCATCCTGTCGTGGTGGCCGGCGCCGGAGGCGGTTGAACGGAAGAAGAAGATCCCGTCGTACGTCACGCCGGGCGTCGCAACGGGGATCATCGCCTTCGGCATCATCTACTGGGCCGTCTTCGCGAAGGTCCTGCCCGCGATCGGCTACGAGGTCTCGAGTTGTCCCGACGAGCTCGTCGACGGCAGCAGGATCGTCACGTACAAGCGGTACAAGACCGGCTTCGCGAAGCGGTTCGAAGATTGGTGGGACACTCGCGTGCTGCGGCGGCGGAAGGAGGTGCTGCTGTCGTAGGGTGGACGGATGGACGGCTCCGGATGGGGTATGTAGCTGTTGATTATCGTGTACTGTTTGTCTTTGGCTCTGTAATCCATATTGCACTGGTTGTGTTGGAGTTCTTCCGAGCAATACCTTGTGCGCTTCTTCAGTGGAACCCGACGCAAAGAAATGAGAAGAGAAGAAAATACTCTCCAGAAAACAAACACCAGTGTACGACGGCAAGGGCTACCAGCTGAGTTCATTGACATAGTTGGATGCTGAAAGACAGGTCCTCGCCCATAGGAAATCTGTGTCAGTGCCGCACATTTCGACCACAGCACCGGGGGGCTCCTCTAACAGACGAATTCCAAGCACAGCCGGTCCTTCGTCATTGATTTCGACGCCTGGGAGTTCCAAGCTGCCTGCGTTGTGACGAACGCAGTGTATCACTCGCAGCACACCGCGCAGGTGCCGAGTTTGTGTCGGACATCACAGCGAGACTGGCCCGGATATTCGCTATGGCCTCACGGTAGCGACGGGCTGGCGTGGGAAAATCCGCGCGGACTCCAACCGTCCTGGATACGCCATTCCCCGCCCCAACACAGTTCCACCGCGGCCTTTGATCACCCCCGTCCTGCGGGATTGTTGGTGTTGGTTGTAGGAGGATACGTACCCGTGACGAGCGATATAGCGGGGATATCCGCACTCGCGAGGGTGCTGTCCGTATCGACATTGCCATGGCCGGCAACAATCAGCACTGCTATCGTAGGCAGGTGCTCTTCTGTTGCCGCAATACCGCCCCCGTCGCCCAAGCTATGTAGGCGTGAGCACAGCTCTCCCCGTCCGGCCAACCAAGCTAGCCACGCTTCTCGTGGGGGGGGGGGGGGGGGGGGGGGGGGGGGGGGGGGGGGGGGGGGGGGGGGGGGCGGGGGGGGGGGGGCGCGGGGGGGGGGGGGGGGGGGGGGGGGGGGGGGGGGGGGGGGCGGGGGAGGGG
>Ga0307516_10009536_pt1 | contig 10807 bp, 13 predicted proteins | sample 19_EM_MG_FD_203310 | JGI IMG/M metagenome (GOLD analysis project Ga0307516, IMG submission 203310) | Populus trichocarpa ectomycorrhiza microbial communities from riparian zone in the Pacific Northwest, United States - 19_EM | ecosystem: Host-associated > Plants > Roots > Unclassified | place...
ATAGGGCGTGTGAATATGATCTAACACTTCTTGCTCTTAACTCTCACCATCCACTAGCAACCCTCTCACCCTTACCAGGTAAGTCATTGCGTCCTGTCTGGCGCTGACCTCGCGTCTGCTCAACAATCCGGACTTTGTGCATGTCACTGGTTTCTTCCCGTTGTCATGACGCGCTCAAGACTCGACCCCCTTGCTCCGTTGTCAGGATGAAACTGAAAGTGCGTCCTGCGGCGACTTTGTAGATCGCGTTTGGGACTGAAAGTACTGAATATTGGACCAGGCTCTGATGGTCTCCGGAGTCGCATTGTCATTTTATGATTACCTGCTCATGCTTGACGATGAGGTGAGGCCACAAAGTTCAACTCCACTTTGTGTTCATTTCCTAACACGTCCTTCCCAAAGGTTAAATACATGTGGAAAGGTCGCAAGACACTCAGTCCGTTCCGTCATTCGTACAAAGCGTATCGAGAGATCTGACGAGCAAACTATGTGATAGTCTTCTACTTTTATATGGCGGTGCGTCTCCCAAAAATTGGTCGTTTTCGCGGCATCCCCGGTGGAACTTACGATGTGATAGAACCGGGCCGTCATGATCGCGCTCCGGTTGTGGAATATCCAGGGTCTGAGCACCCTAGGACTTCCGAGGTCGGTCCGAAAGAAAATACGCGTATCCCCCAGCGAACCATTCTGACTTTTGTCCGTTTTAATAACGGTTGATAACCGGGTTAATAACAGGCGGTTGGCAAGTTGAGCATCCTCCACCGTACCATACTCAGCGCACCCCGCCCTCTCAGGGCTCACTTGTTCGTATTCGGCTCGGAAGGTTGGCAAGGCGCATTTACACGTGATCATGAACGGCCAACACCTGTGTACCGGACGAAGAACCACCAGCAAAGTTGGCCGAACTGAAATGTACCAACCGCCACTCTTGCCCGGCTTCTGGATCCGCAGACCGTTTCAGCGAGACTGTGAACCTCATGGTCAAAATGGGAGTGATGCTTCAAAGTGGGTGAGTTTAGCTGCCCGCAACAAGGGATCGACACAGGAAACGTACAACCCATATGCACTTCATGCCCAAGGCGGATGTGGTCAACCGCGAACAGTTATCATTCAAGTGGATAGCATACTCACAGGAATGAAAGTTGTTGATCAGGACCCTGGGGCATCTGGATTAATGGTCACGAAAAGGAGCGGGAACCGAGATCGCACCTTCATAAGGCTCAAGGAAAGTTGGATGTACGTCTGCATGGCAACCATAACCAAGAAATATATCGTGGCTTCTGAAATAATCGTACGAACCAACGCTGAAAACTTGAGCGTGGTCTTATTGCGGTACGTGTACCAAGCCACGGCGAGGAACGCGGATAGCTCTACGTGTATCCCACGGTTAGCAATCGAAATTGTATCAGCAAACCAAACTAGTGCAGCGACGAACCAAAAGCAGTGCCTAATGAACTCGAAATCAACAGGGGCCGGAGCTCCACAGCAGCCGCACACATATTGAAAGCGTCGACCGGGACTAGGGGGAGATCTACGAGCATTGGAGACTTGAAGAAAGCCGTTGTGAGCCACATCACCAGTCTTGCCGACGCCGTTGCCCCAAGATACGCCGCGAGGATCTTGTTTCTGGAAAGTGATCGCATATACCCTGAGGCGGGGTCGTATTGGTTGGTTCAGCAATTTAGAGATAAACGACATACCTCAACGTGATGAATGTGTCAGAAGAAAACAAGAAAATTGCGACTGAGATCACTTGGATGTAGTACCCAGCGTGACACCTGGGAAGGGGATGGCGTCAGCAAAACCTTCATTCCTCACCCAGGCAAACACCGGTCGGATCTCTCACACAATCTGTGAATATATTCAGCCAAAAAGTAGTTCGTCATGAGATAAAGGTGTTTTCTCTCGGACTGACCTCGGACTTCCTGGGGCTACTCAGATAATAGATCTCCCAGAACTGGTACACAACGAGAAGGATCCTGTTCTATTGATCACATAGCAAGCTCCATCAGGGATTCTACGAAACGATAGGTCCAAGGGGGGGACGCACCAGGACGTAGATGTAGAAGACTGCCGTACGGTTCTTTCATCAGCTCTGCTAATACACTCTGCACGAACAACGGAACGGACTCCACGTCTTGCGACCTCTCCAAATATACCGAATCTTTGGGGGGTGGTTGTCAGAAGGTGGGGGCGAAGGGGGTTGAGCATTGCCGGCGCACCTCATCGTCAAGGACGAGCAGATAGTCGTAAAGTGTCAAAGCGATTGAGCTGATCGTCAGATACTGGCCCAAGATTCAGTTCCAAACGCGGTCTACAAGTCGCCGCAGAACGCACTTTCGCCATCGTGCTGACAACAGAGAGAACCGCTCGCATCTTGAGCGCGTCATGACAACCAGAAGTCTATAGGACGCACAGATCTCGGGCACTATCTATCAACATATCAATGGGTTCCATCTTGGTTGGCTCTGACATCCTGCGCCGGGGCCCTGCACGGTTCGGACTTGTGGGAACGGATTGGGGGAGAAGGCAGAAGCTGCGGAGGAAGCGGAGGAGAAAGGGGGATTTCGGCCAGTGCTCAAACCACTCTTGTAAAAGAAGGAAGAGCAAAAGTGACCGAGGATTTCATCGGCGGACCGCAGCCCTTCCGGGAAACCCTAGCCACTCTCCCCCCGAGCCAAGAGCGTCAGGGGCTAGGAACTGGGTTCGATTCCGGCGCCACCAATCAACATTGGTTGGCGGGACCACGACCGATCAGCGAGGCGCCGTATTTTTGAATTCGACACCCTGACGAGTGACAGTTGAATGGTGATTCCATGTTTTGTGAAGCCGGCTCCATGTGCACCTCTGCATCCCGGTCCAGGTCGCTACACCGCGTCCGTCGATCCACTGGCAGCGGGAGCTGGTCTGTCACGAGAATACGATGCGTACTGATGGCTGGTAATCCAACCTCCTTGCCGGATATCTCCACCTATGAGGAACTATGGGAGAGGAACCTTCCACCTAGATGATCAAGGTGACCCACATAGACCGATGGGAGGAGTGGAGACGGGACTCAGCGAGGGCTATTAACCATGCAACCTGTAAGCGTATCGAACGCTTGCTCCGCCCGGTGCCAAAATATGGACGCTGTCACTCGTACGAGTTGTGATGCAAAATGCGGCTCGCCAGTCTCCGGGCGGCGCTGATTGGAGGTGTGTGGAATGGGTCTTCGTCTCCGTCCACATTGGCGTAGTATGGAAAGCGAGTCGGTCGTGCTCGATCGCCTTCGGAGCGCCGAATCATCTCCCTGACACCCATCTGACAACAACAGCGAAAGCAAACTGAGCAGTTACTCCCGGGCGCTGCATGGGCGCATTTTTGACTGGCACAGTGGGTTACACTTACATTCGGCTTCTTGGACTGCTACGGGACTTTTCCCCCTCTCTCCCGTTGGCTGCTGCACCTTTCTTTGGGGCACCCGAGGTCTGGGCCCTCCATGGGTGAGTGGGACGCCTCGTACCGCGCTTCATTAGTTTTGCCGGTAGGCGTGGGGCTAGAGTCCAACCGCGACGGGCGTGGCGCCCACAGGCACAACACAACGGGTGTAAGTATATCAATCCCACCTTCGATTTAGGTCCGGATTGAATATGACTCGGGTAGGCATTGGTTTCGTCATAGCCATTTTCCGCCTCGAGTTACCCCCTTCATAACTCATATAGGCTGCGCCCGACGACCACCATACACACTACTGTGCCAGCTGCTAGAATCGGTGCTTGGAGCTTTGGGATCCCGCGTTTCGATGTCGGTGCGTAATTTTTTACCCCCACCACATCCGCTCCAGACCCATCCCACGTTTTAGATCGAATGCTCTCTTTTTCAAATTGATGCGATGACGTGCTTGCAGTGGTTGAAGACGTAGAGAGAGTCCAAGTTCCAGGCGAATGCTGACCTCTATGCAGCGTACACCCCCAACACCTTTGAATCTTTCCACCCACAACCCCGTGGCACAATACAAGCGCAACAATAAAGCTACGTCCACGTGGGCTGCCTCGAGTATCCTCGTCTCTCTGTGTTCCCTCAGCTTGGTCCCGGTCTGGCTCCGGCTTTAAGTGTTTGGGACTGGTCTGATCTTGCAAGCCGGCCTACGTCGTAATTCCGTTTCGTGATTCCTTCCACGTGACGAGGACCCTTTTTTGTTGAATGGATGCGCTCCCCGCGCCTTACGGCTTATTCGTCGATGTTTGTGGAGGGCCTGACGGGCACTGACAAACAACTTTGGTGACCGTTGGTCCAATTGGGCGACTACACGACTCGGACAACGCAGATTGAACTTGATTACGAACCTCTGGCTGGTGACCTGCGTCGGTCTCGTTGGTACCTGGGACGAGTATGAGGGGTCATCCTGGCCGTGGCGGTCTTGTGCAGACGTAAACCTTCCTATCTGTATTCGTTCTTCGTCCGCACGCCCCTCATACCTAACCGGCTTTCCTTACTGACTTGGCGGGTACCATCAGCGTTAAACCCGCATCTTCCTCACATGCGATGAATCCCCAGGAAGCGACGCTTATGACCAGGTCAGGGGGTTCGTCTTTCCATTACAACTTCACCCTCGTGTAGTGCCTCTTTGACCCATAGCGGCCAAAGGCCCACTTCTGGATAATGCCACGGCGCCTTCCACGGAGAACCCGCTGAGAGTGGTTCCGGTGAGCAAAACGCCCGACTACGACGCGAGCTCCAGGCCTACGCATTGGAATTGGCGTGCTACTTTGGAACGCGATATAAGGCTCTACACAAGACTCTGGGGTGAATGACAGCTCACTGTTTCTCCTTGGAGTCCGTAACGTGTCTCCATCTTGTTTGAACGCCTACGCGTTCCGCGGTCGTCTTCTGCTCTGACAGTACCACAGACGACGCAGGGCCATCCCTGGTCACAAATCGCGTGGTCCAACTGAGTACTGGGATGAAACTTCCGATAAGGATTTGGTCGAGCTGGACTGGAGGCTCACGGAACGTCACCTGGTGATCGCTCTCGACAATTCCGGAGTTAGGCTCCCTGGAAAGTGAAACCCGTTGGCTTCCCCCGCGCAATTTGAATTTTCTTGTCCGTAACGATGCCAGCGTATGAATAAATAAAAATTCCTCCGTGTTACGAAAGGACCCTCGCGGGTAGGTTCCCGTCAAGAAGAACAACGCTGACACCGCTCCCCGTTCCCCCTGGACCGGCCATTGTCTGGTGGGCCCGCGACAAGACTGACATAGAAGTGGGCAACCCGGATGGCCGAGCAGCCCGTTGGTAGAAGAGAAAACGGCTCGAGGCAACCACGCGGGGAAAAGAACTGTCCGAAAGCATCCTGTTTCCTCTACCTAATAAATGTTCCTTTATATACAGTTCGTGCTAATTGGAAATGGAAATGTGTTAGCGATCCTCGAGTCCGGTAGCGAGAGGATCCACACGGTTCGCTGGGAAGCTAACCCTCGTGAGTCGGGATTAGGGTGCAGTGAGAAACACGCTTCTCACATTACCCTAGTCGGGATCACACAAACGGAAAGCGGATAGGAATCCAAGAATAATAGCACAAATCGCGAGTTATAAGGGACAGGCTACAGGGGAGAAACCCAACAAGGAGCTTTTGTCTGAGACGTCAATTCGGCTCGGATGCGGCGTACTCGTGGTCGATGTGGTCGTTTCGTGCAACCGGTATCATTGCGCTGTCTGGAACCCTAGAGGGTGAATGTTTGAACCCCGAGCTTGGAGGGACGGCTAACTGGGTCTCGCCGTCTCGTTCGGTAACGCTCGGACCGTCGGAGGCGGATAGGACTTCGAGGTAAGCGCTGCGCGTTCAGTGGCAGCTGCATGCCACTCTAACGCCGTTGACATTTTCGTTGACAGTAAGACACGACCCTCTGTAAACCTCTCATTTACCACCACCTCCGCTTACGCATCCCATCGCCCCACCCAAATGTCAACGTTGCTAGTCCTCAGACTCATCGCCTTCTTCTTGGTCATTCTTGCATCTCTTGTCAAACCTCGCTGGATCACATCCGCTCTCGCGTACCTCCGACGCCCCTTTACAACTTCTGGGGTCATTTCCTCAATCGTTGACGACTTGGAAGAATTGGAACGCAAAGCCCACAGACTGTCCGCCCGCTCGAGCGCCGGCGAACTATTCATACCGGAAGACATCTTACAACGTATCGCCAAGCTACGGGGACTTATTCGGAGGTAATAGACTTCATCGTTCTTGCATTTAGAATCTCCTGTTGACGCACTTTGTCGGAGTTGCCTTGTTTTGATGAAGGATGTCCAGAATTCGCCGAGGCGTGAGGGTCTTGGAAAGGCTCTTGAGACGCTGGCTGAACTCAACACAGAAATGCGAGTAGGTGCTCCCACGCAACAACATGACGCATCTGACAAAATCCAGAGTGTGCAAGACGCGGTATACCAGGCCACATGGCAAACATACCCAACGAAGAGTAAACATTATACCGCCATCGATAATGTACAACCTACTCAAACGTCCCCCTCGCGCCGCACCGAATTATGTAGAAGATGATCGCGGGCCCTCCCCTTGTACCGACTGCGGACTGAGCTGGCAGGATTACCGCAGGGTGTCCAGAGATCATACAACCGGGGAACCCTCATGAACCACAGGATTTGAAGTGCTCTACGAGATGCACCTGCGGAGGTCCTGTCAGTGTAGGTACCGCGTGATCGGAGATGGTTTCTGCGGTTACTATTTCCCCTGGTCCGCCGCGGATGCCTGAAACCAAGTCGGAGTTGCAGTCTGGGAGTGACTATGGTTGGGATGACTCGGCGTGGTATTCCATGAACCCAATAATGCAATGTTTGGTGGTCTGAATGTCAGCGTGATTATTTCGGCACCCCTGTGAAACTATCGACTGGCTGCTTCGGCGTCGCCGTCACCTTCAACTTGTACATCTCACACACCGCGATGAACCTGTTTCTGGTGAATCGATCCGGACAAAAAAAAAAAAGTCAAAACGGTTCGATGTGGGGCAGAGGCGCGTTCTTTCGGACCGACCTCTGAGGACCTTGGGGTGATCATACCGTGAATATCCCAGAATCGGAGCGTAGTAAGGATGACCCGGTTCTGTCGGTTATAGGGAAAAGAACTGTTCGAAAGTGTGCTGCTTTCTCTACGAGTGTGTTAGCGATCCTTGAATCCGGTAACGAGAGGATCCACACGGTTCGTTGGGGAGCGAGCCGTTTTTTTTTTCTACCAACGGGCTGCCAGCGACCGTCTGGGTCGGCTACGGACGTTACAGGAACCGAGCAGGCGGCACGAGCCACGTATCCGCTGAATAAATCGCGATTTCGCGCTCAAGTGCGAATCATTTGCCTTGGGATAACTTTACAAACCGCTCAGTGCCCGTGGGTGGCTCGACTGGACCCACCTCGATGCTCTCGGAAGTGGCCGAAATCCGTGCACCGGAAGCTAGAGGACCGGTAGCAAAGTCGACGGAAGAGAACTGTGCTGACTCCCACCCTTTCTTCGAATCCCAGACCGTTTCAGCGAGAGAGTGAGCCTGAGTCAGGATCACACAAACAGAGAGCGGATAGGAATCCAAAAGGACCAACAACCACCAAAATCACGAGTGACCCAGAGGGTTGATCGCGAGCTTGGAGGAACGACTAACTATCAACTAGGTTTCACCGTCTCGTTCAGTAACACGCGGACCACCGGAGGCAGCTGGGGTCTTCAAGATAGTCCCCAACGCCGCCCCCGCCCGTGGTTTAACGTTTAACGTTTGGCTCCACTTTCCCACCGCTGAGTTTGTGGTTGACATAAACGGAACCGATCTCCCTCTCCTTCACCACCACCTCCGCATACGCATCCCTTCGCCTCACCCAAATGTCAGCTCTCGGGCTCGTCTTGTTCTTGGTTATTCTTGCATGTCTGGTCAAACCTCGCTGGGTCAGGTTCGCTCCTCGCCGGATTCGATTCGCTCTTGCGTGGCTCCAATCCACCTTTACGACTTCTGGGGCCGTTGCCTTCCTCGTTGACGACTTGGAAGAGCTGGAACGCAAGACCCACGGGCTGTCTGCACCCTCGAGCGCTGGCGAACTATCTCTCCCGGAAGATGTCGTACAACGTATCGCTAAGTTACCAGGACTTGTTCGGAGGTAATGGGCTTTGTGGTTCCTGCTTTTGAAACCCCTCATTGACGCGCTGCGGAGCTGCATTGACTCGCTGAGGGATGTCCAGAATTCGCCGCAACACGAGGGCCTTGGAAAGTCTGTTGAGGCGGTGAAGGAACTTAATGAGGAACTGCGCGTAAGTGCTCCCACACAACGAACTTGACGCATCTGACAAAATCCAGGGTGTGAATCACGCGATACGCCAGCACCACGAAAGTCACGGAAAGTCTGTTGGGGCGCTGAAAGTACTCGATGAGGAAATGCGGGTAGGCACCCCCACACAACAAGCTTGACGCGTCTGACGAAATCCAGGGTTTGAATAATGCACTGGGGGGACTCAACGCGGAAATGCAGGTAGGTACTCCCACACAACAAACTTGACGCATCTGACAAAATCCAGGGTTTGAATAACGCAATACACGAGGCCACGCGAACGGACCCAGCGAAGAGTAAACATTAAAGAGTAAACATTAGACCGTCATCGATAATATGTATCCTATTTAAGCGTCCCTCCCTCACACACCGAATTAGAAAGGTTCACCGAACATCTTATACCGTACCGAGACTGGCTGTCCGTCGAGACGTGAGCATGAGGAAGCCGTTGTCTGGTCAATCCCCACTGGTTGCCTTCAATCGTCACGACTTCGGCGTCGTCACCGTCAACTTGAACATCTCACAGAGAGTAATCCCTCCCTCGTAGTTCTGTAGGCATCCCAGGACCAACGCGCCAGAGTGGTTCTGACCCTCCCAGACGAGGGAATCGTGAGGGTATATGCTCTCAAGGCTCAGGCACGCCTGTTGTCCATAGATAGATATGTCAAAAACGGAGACGCCAATCCTCTGGGTCGAGGATCGGAACCCCAGTCCTGTTAAGATGACTTCTGAAGTACTACAGCGGCGGATCCGTACGAACGAGGGACCATCTCTCCTGCCTCGAGACGGGCAACAACCGAATGCGCGTCGTATGTCAGGGTCGCCAAGAGTGGCAGCAGTGGCTCCGCTTCGACCCGACCGACCGCCCATACGTTCCTATGGCAGGTCTGACGCCCTCGAACATTGCTATCCGACATCCTGAGTCTCAAACGATGGTGGGTTTCCTATGCGCTCGTGTGGGTTGTTCGTCGGGTTGGCGGGCACCGCACCCGCGAACGAATCCGTGTGATTGTCGATCGGAGATTTGTGTCCATTGCCGCCAGAGATTTCAAATCCTCAACTGCCACCGCTCCGTAACCGACGTCATAGCACCGCAATCACATCCCACCCATCCGACACTCAGACCGCGAACACGCCACGTTTCGTGCTGGTGACCGGACCCCACCTCGGACGACTCCGCGGGGGGTTTCGCGCGTTCTACGTTTTCAAACACGGTGTTCTGAATCCTTCCCTCCCTCTGATTTCGAGGCTGGACTCCAACTCAACGCCACCCTCTGGAGACGAAGAACTCCGGCCTCACGGTCCCTCCGGAAAAGCCCCGTCCTCACGGAACTTTCCCCTTCTTTCTTTTTTTGGTCGTTGACAGCTGTTGAAGATGTCCGATATGTCAGAAACCCCAAGGGAAGGATCCGCCCGTGTTGCCTCGAGAAACCGGGAACGCGGGGCGTATTGCGGTCTTTGTCGTGGGTATAACGCAGCAGCTCGATGGGCCGTGGTGTGTTGGGCCTCGTGAACAGAGCAGCATCGTGTTGCGCGGGGGGAGTATTTGGGCCAAGTTGGGATTGGAGATCGGTGTCAGAACAAAGACGCCGTGGGGCCAGGGGCTTGGGACAAGACGACCACCCGAGAAGCAAACGGATGTCTAGCCCAACCCAGTTAGCCCCAATGGACGGTGAAACAAATGAGGAAGAAGAGGGGGACGGACTTGAGTCCTTAATTAAAAGGACTCGAGTCCGTCCCCCCTCTTCTTCCTCCCCTTTTCCTTCCCCCCTCCTCACTCTGCTACCACCCGAACCCCGCACGCCACCAGAACCGACCCAGGATGGATGCCATTCAAGCATTGGAGGAGATTGCACGATCCCTGTACGTGTTACTGGTCCCTTCCAGTTATTGTGACCGGCTCAAAACGCGAGCCCTCCCCTCTTTCATCAGCACAACGGTGAAAGTGCGTTCCGCTGCGACTTTGTCGACCGTACCGAAAATTAAATCTTCGACCAGGCTCTATTGATCAGCGGAATCGCGTTGACATTTTACGACTACCTGCTCGTGTTCGACGATGAGGTGAGGCGGCAGAGCTCAACCCCCCTTCACCCCCGCCTTCTAACATGTTAAAGCTTCGGTATGTCTGGAGAGGTCGGAAGACATGGAGTTCGTCCCATCATTCGTTCAGGTCACACCGAGACAGCTGATGAACGGACCCCACAACAGTTTTCTACCTGTACATCATGGTATGCCCTTGACGGACGTTCTGGCGAGCTCCTGATGGAACTTGATATGTAATCGACAGAACCGTATCGTTCTCACTGCGTTCCGGCTCTGGCAGTTGTCCGAGATGATCGGCCCGAGGGATTCCAAGGTCAGTCCTAGAGAAAATACCTCTGCTCCACGGCGAACAGTTTTGACGCAATCTGTTCACAGGCTGGGTGAGATGTCCAACCTGCGTTGGCATGGACGAGAGGTGACGGCCTTGTGCTAACACCATCCCACTCCCAGGTGCTTTGCCGGGTGGCG
>Ga0307516_10009537_pt1 | contig 10807 bp, 10 predicted proteins | sample 19_EM_MG_FD_203310 | JGI IMG/M metagenome (GOLD analysis project Ga0307516, IMG submission 203310) | Populus trichocarpa ectomycorrhiza microbial communities from riparian zone in the Pacific Northwest, United States - 19_EM | ecosystem: Host-associated > Plants > Roots > Unclassified | place...
TGTCGAGGCGAGAGTGATTGAGAGAATGGGACTGTTCGGGGAGCGTGGCGAGTGACAATAATCTGCATAGTGGGAGAATCGAGATGGTGTTGGAGAGGTGTATCGCGTCTCGAGCTATAGTGTATTTGGTGGTCGAGTAGTTAAGTACACAATGTACATTACTCCTATCCAACCATCTGACTCGCATGTGTTAACAGAGACTAAAGCTCCTATCCACTAGAACGGTCCGGACTCCGGACAGCCTTCAACATCGAACATAAACTCATCCACCTCGATTTCCCCCGCCCGCACCACATCTTCCCCGGTTACCTTTGCATTCTTGCCACCCAAGGGTACCCGCTTCCCAATCCACCTCCAGATTTAACTGTCACAGCCTTCTTGGGCACCACACCACCCATCTCATAAGACGACGCAGCTGTCGACGGTCGTTGCACCACCACTGCCACGTTCGTGTATGTGCTATGAGCCGCTACGGTCGGGCTAGTTGTTTGGTTTCGAATGGAAGCCAACATAGTTGCGCGCGACCTAGGGATAATTGTCTATGTCCCCGCGTTTGATATTTTGATAGTCCCGGCGTGGGGGCGACGTATTACTCTGAGAAGACACAGCTGCCGTCGATGACAACGGCTTCAGGTCACCTCGCCCGCTGTGTGATGGCTATTACTGGTTGTTGATAAAGCAGCTTTCGTTGCATGTTTCGAAGGAGGAACAGATGTAGATCTGTAGATGCAGTAGTGGATCCTGGACGCGAAGAGAAGGGATGGGTGGAGGCCTTATTTGACGCTGCTTATACTGTGGGCCTGCCATTGAGCTTTACTTGTTCAGAAACAGCGCAAGCCTAGGAAGAAATGCGTTCTGGAGCATGCGGTGCAGGAACTCGAACTTCTTCTTCTGAAGTCATCGTCTTCTAAGCAAAAAGAAATATTAGCAAAAGACAGCCTGAGCGAAAAAAAAGTGATCTTCTTTCACCGAGTTCTGGCAATATTAGCAAAATCCCACGTCGCGGGAAGCAGCTCGTCCTCGTCCTCGTCCATCTTGATTTCCGCTGGCGCGGTGTCGTCGAACGAAAGTAAACGGGCAAATTTCCACAAGGTCTCTCCCACTTTATAATTTGGCTGTTCGAAATCAAACGGAGGTTGGTAGGGTAATCTAATAAAACGATTCAACCCAACATCAGCAAATCACCAATTCACTACAGGAGCTACACAGCACTACGTAGCACTATGTAACCCCTGTAGTGAACCTGTGATTTGGTGATGAACCATTTGATGATAATGGAAGAACAAGGAAGTGCGCACCTGTAGTTTTCGGAACATATACTCCATTTCGTCATGATCATCCTGGGGCGTCGTCGCCTCAGGCTCCATAAAGCTAGTCTCACCAACCTCCCAATGACCCCTTGTTCACCGAAGTCTCAAAACTCTTTCCACCGCCACTTTTGGACAGGCGTGCGTGCTTTTTCGCTGAACTGGGACGAAGCACCGACTTGCTGGCTTCCAAGAGCGATTGGGTATCCAAAAATGTAAGCACAGGAAACTCGGTATGTGGAGCGGGCGTATGAAATTGTTCGCCTGCCACCCGGTTCGGAAATGGCGTTTTGTTGCCTAGTGGTCTCCTGGGATGCGTTTTCACAACGATTGGCTGCGTTGCGTGTTATAGAGAAACTATGCACTTATTTGGATTAGCAATATTTTACTATGCAAGATCCACAATACGTGCGTACGTTGAATCGCAGGATGGAATGGTGAGCGTTGGGCAATTTCTTTCCCTTTCTTGAGAACAGATCCCGTTGTCCCGCCTTGAAGGTCATTTTCCACACGGCTCTTCGTGCGGGGAGGAGTTTTGTAAAATGGAATTGTGAATCAGTCCCAAGGGCAACCGGGCGAGAGGGAAGAATCCGGGGAACCCGCGACGCGCTCCGACCTGGTCTGCACGTACCACGCGACCGCAAAGTTCACGTTCTCATCCATCATCTCGGATCCCTTTTGCCTCAAATACCGTCTTTTGTAGATGGGTTTTACAAGCTCTTGGAGATGACTCTTCCCAGAAGGGGTACTCTGTTCCAACCCAAGATGGCCATTAAACAAGAACGGGATGCTATGCTGCACGACGTAACTTAGGTGTTGCTGAACACCACAACACTCTGAGGGTTCCAACACTTATTGGCAGGAGACTGGGTCATGGTCGTCATGGATTTTCTTGACAGAGACCACTACTGCCATTTTCCAGCTTCCATTTTCAGGCTCTTCCCAGATCCGGGTCCGTGCTATATCATAGATCGAGCATATAACCTCTCGCAAATCTGATAATGATATCTAGACGTTCTGAATTAGTCCCCTAACGCTTACCCCCCTTCAAAAAAATTCCTCCTCAAGCTCACGTCTCAGAAGCCTCATCGGTCCAAGGGTCTTTGCCCTTCTCACTGGGTCTTCACCAAACTCATCGAACGAAAAACCAGAGCGCATCGACCAATGAGGGCTCCCAGAAGCTGCGGCAGGGCTACCTCCGAAATCCAAGGCGGTGACTTCCTCGCTGTCACGCCCCCCATTCGTGGTAGGGAGGGACGAGTGTTTGACTTCCCATCTCCGGAGGTGGAGGAGGAAGCGAGCGGTCATTAGACCCGATAGCCTACAAGGCGGGATGATACCAGATGAAGAGATTGTTAGGGTAGATGACAGCGGACTCACGGGATGGTATATGCGTTAAGGAGACGCTGGAAGAACCCTCCCTGATTGAAGTGAGCTACTATCCATGAATTTGTGAGGTGCGGCGGAGCTTACAGGTATCGCCTGACAATTATTCAGCACCCTCTTACGAAGGTTACGAAAGAAAACGCACAATGTTGAGAGCCAAATTGGCAATCGTAAGAAGAGTAACACCGCTACATGTATGTTAATTTCCCACCACACCATAGATTTTCAGAAGCACCAGAAGTATAATACACCTGTTTTCAATCGATCAGAAGGGCGAAGGCGTAAATAACAAGAGGAGACATACCTTGTTCGAACAACAGGTACACAAATCCACCCTTCTGCTCCCGCCACGATCCATTAATATTCAATGCTTGGATGCTTCTCAACGTAGTGAGTCCAACCGAGAAGACTTCAAAGACAACCATCATAATCGCAAGCAGTCCTCCCACTAATCAAGCATGATCACCGTGTGAGCGATCATTGAAGTGGCACAATGTCCCGTTCCGACTTACCGCTAAACATAGCCGCGGTGAGAGGGAGAGTGTAAGCCATGGTATAAACCGAGCAGACCAGCTCACATTGGAATGCTAGTACTACCTTTACATTGTGTAGTAGCAGGGCCTATCTGCACGAGATTGACATCAGAGGGTGTGAGAACTCGAGGGAGAGGCGCTAACGATGTCAAGAATTACGATCATGGACCCGATCGTCCCGAATAAGGCGAGGATGATGCGGCTTCTCCCAAACACCGCGTAGGTCCGCGCACCCCATACCGCTGAAGAACATTCCAGGTAAGTGACCAAGTCAGAGGGTCATCAAGGTTACACGCACTAACAACAGCAGCTCTACCAAATATGCTGAGGATGTTACTGATTATCAAACCGGCATGACAACTGCAGGTAGGACGTCTCAGCTTCTGGGGCGAGGAATGCGGTGTGAGTCAACATACTGAAGGAAGTCAAGAACAAGCAAGTTGGTCAGCATGGACATCAACGGTCTAGAGCGCTGTCATCGTACCTTTACTGTAATTTTATTGGCGATCGACAGAAGATATATGACGTTCGCAACGAGGGCGTAACGGCAACAAACATAAAGCACAGTGGAAGTTCGGAATTTCTGGCTCCAGATAAATGTAACTTCCATCCCAAAGGTGAGAACATAATCATAGTAGAGCAACGCTTAGACGGTTCTCCGTTACGGCGAAAAGTGACGGCAGAATGAGGGGCATGGGTCATACCGATGCTGGACCATTGAATACAAAACTGAATGAAACTGTGCTTGTGGTCAATCGCACTTCAGTGCAAGATAAGATGATAGGGACGACGCACTGCGTATTTCGATGTTTGTGAACCATTTGCGCCTGGAGGATCGGGGGGACAGAACATCCTCTCATCGATTGCCAGTGGCCATTTTGAACCCCTGGTCCCCGCTATTCCGGAACGAAAGCCTTGCTGATCAGTTTGAAGGGGTGGACAGATGGGCGAAGACGCTTGACTCAAAGGAGAGCCTATTGCCTTCCGCTGCGATAGTTTAAAGAGAACGGTAATGGAAATTCCTTTTTCTCATTGTGAAGTGTTCGACGCGGATTGGCGATTGACTTACAGAGAGCGCTTCCTGATCCCCCCAAGTCCGCGGATACTCTGCAGCTATTGTCTCATCCGGTTGAAGGCTATACGTAGGTACACTGATCCCCATGCTTGCACGTGAAAATTCGAGCAGCTTTGAATGATATATCGGGGCGCAGAGATCTAGGATCGAAATTAGTGTAATTAGCTTTCCTCAAATTGCGCCGCGGAAAAATCACTACACTGTGTTGGTTTTGTTTGTTTCGTCGTTCTCTCGGGGATTCGCGTCGCTTGTTTCAACACACTGAGCCCCTGGTCCGTTCCTAACCTTGAGGTCCACTGGAATGGAATACAATCATGAATTTCTTATCACTTATGGAGTAGTAGGGCATGAACTCATACGTGCGAAATGACTCAATTAGCACTGGAGACCTGCGCGATTTCCGGCCCAGCTGGAAGTCGACCACTGTCGACTTCAACCTTGGACTCCGAAGTATCACCTTCTCCAAGGCAAAACCAAAACGTGGCCGGTGACACATCTGCAGTTATATACCAGACAAACTTGAAGGTATATTGGTTAGAAGGAAGAGGACGACGTCACATTCTGGCGGCTGACAAACAAAACGTGGCTACACTTTCCCTGCAACATCCACGATGGAAACTACGAATCAGAGAATACAACTCACAAATCTCCCAGTCGAGCTCTTGTTCCTCATATTCCGTCAGGCTCACTGTCTTCAAACGCGATTAAGAATCTATTCCGTCCTCCGCCTCGTTTGTCGTGCTCTAGACCGAGCAGGAACCCAGCTCGCGTTCGAGAGCTTCACGGTCACCATCTCCCCCCTGACTTCCTCTGACAGTCTCGAGACTTTGCACACCATCTTTGAAAATCATGCGCATTGCATCCGGACATTGACGATTCACAACACTATCTCCCGGAAGTGCAATGTTGAAAAGCAGACAATTTCTCGGAACGCGCAGCACATCATCCGACGAGGTTTTTTACTTTGTACCCAGATCCGGAGCCTGGCATGTTTGGGGAGCCATGGAATGTTTTCTAGCCGTAGCTGGATATCACTACGACCGCCTGCCAGCCTTACATCTCTTACATTCACGCCCAACAAAAGCAGCACTGACCTCTCATACTGCCTTCTCGCTATGAGGGATTCGCTCCGATCCCTCAAGATCATCACCTGGTGCTCACAGAATGACAATCCATCGCGGTTCCATCTACCATCTTCTCTCCCTCACCTCACAGATCTCACTCTGATAGGATGTGATCCTCCCCCTCCTCACATGAAAAAGCTTTTCTCCCGTATCATCACTCCCTCGTCTCCTCAAAACACAACTCCCGCCGTCCCGCTTCGCTCTCTGACTGTCACTCTCCCCGGCCGCAGTATCCCTAGCATACTCGCAGACATCGTGTCCATCCTCGCCACGCGGCAGTTTGGGACCCATCTCAGGACCCTCTGCATCAATGTTCCTCGAGATTGTGACATGGAGGCAACAATTCCCACAGACCTCCTGCGTCTCTGCCCGAACCTCGTTGAGTTCACCTACCACTGTCACCGTGTGTGGGAAAGTGTGTTACGCTCGCTTCCATCCACCCTCGCCGTCCTAGAGCTTTCTCCGCGCGAGCATGCCACTAGTTCTAGCAACATTCCATTAGACGAGGAGAATCTTTCCCCACAGTTTCTTGCCCTCTGGCTCCGCGATGGCCCGCAACGAAAGAGGAGCGCGCCAGGGTTGCGCCGTGTCATCGTAAATGTGGACACAATTGACTTGTTTATCATGATGAGGATCTTGAAGAGTGAGCTGCGGTTTGCACGCACGATTCGAACAGCCTTCTTTACGTGCCTCGATATAAGCCTTGAGGGGCAAACTATTGAAATCACACCCAGTTACTCCTCCCGCCTTCGCCTGACGTGAATGCTTTCAAGTCAATCGCGATTCGTCAAACCACGGGAATCGGGCGGTTTCGCGATGACCAATAGTTCCACTACTGTACATATACACCTACATATCCACCACTGGCAAGATCCCCTCGAGAGCAATCTAGATGTCAATATGACAGATACTTAGTAGAACTTTACCTGTATGAGATCCTCCCTTGCGTCCAGATGAAGCTTTTCATGCTTTCCTCCACAGTATACATGTAATCTAAGTGCCCTCCCTTAACATATAATCGTCTCTCCATCGCTATTGGGTTTTATGACGGTTCAGAACTCATTCGGCGAGGCTCGGCCTGTTCGGACTGATCCGGCGAGGTTCGGAATGACCACTACCCGGACGTCGTATCCTTCAACCTCCGACGTCCCCGAGCCTCTCATGGGGCCTTACATTTTGCTTTCTCTTTCGGTTCCCTTCTTGATCACCGGCATAGCTGCCAAACCCTCGCCCTACCGGTGGATGTTTTTCCTCCCGATCGCAAGCCTCTCCATCTGCATATACCATTCCAAACTCCAGAGCGACACATTCACCGCCTATCTCGCTATACACCTCCTCACTGCGTCACATTTCCTCCTACTCACAAACGTACAGCGCGAGCTGCGGCCCACAGGCCAACTTGAAGGAAAATCCATCTGGGAAGCACCATTCTGGTCTCGAGTAAAGTGGAGTTTAAAGCTCCTGGCAACGCCTCGTGGGATCGGGTGGACACACCAACCCAAGCACGGCATCCCGCCCCGCCCCACGTCCTCTAGGAGACGATTCATCCTGACGTCATTAGGACGGGTCCTGTTCAACATCGCGTTGATAGATCTCACAAAGATCACGATCACCCACAATCCGTCCTTCCGAAGGACTGCCCAGCCTTTTGCGGAACAAACCCTCCTCTGGCGTTCCTGGTGCATCTTACAGTTCATGGCTATGACTGTTCCGGGACTTACCATGATGTATCTATCACTCGCTGTCGCGTCCGTTGCGCTTGGCTTATCTGAACCCGCTGATTGGCCTGATCTAATTGGAAAATTCGGTGATGCGTACACTGTGCGCAGGTTCTGGGGGTAAGCCAGATTTCTCCTTTGAATCCCTCACGATCTCAACATGATGGTCCAGCCGAACTTGGCATCAACTATTACGGAGGGTACGATTAACCCTCCAAATCACCTTTTGAGCTCACCTACGAATCATTTCAGACCTTTTTGTCCCATGGAAGTTATGTCGCAAGGAGAATGCTATCTCTGAAACCAAAAACCACGCTCTTCTCCCTCGTTCAACTCTACGTTGCGTTCTTCCTCACTGGCATGATTCACACTACCTCTTTCGCTGACACCAGCCCAATGCGCTTTTTTCTACTCCAAGCCATGGCTATAACGTTTGAGGGTGCTGTCATCTCCATCGGGGGTAGACTCGGATTCAATAGGCAAACAGCCCCGTTGAGGTACCTAGGGTACATTTGGGTTTGGTGTTGGTTTCTTTTTTCGATGTCGCCATTTTGGGACCAGATGACTCGCGCAGGCTTTTTCGAACCGGACGACTCCTTCATTATCGTGTATCAGTTGGGTACATTGCTCGGAAGATGAAGCTTCAATAAAGCCGTTGAGGCGTCTGATCACGGCGTTGATGATCAGACTACCGAGGTCGAATGTTCGAATTCTTCGCTCCTTGTGCTTCCACGTCCGTTCCGCCACAATCATCCTTTATCGACATTGCAGGTCTACAGATATATCTCACTCCATCACACAGATTTGTTAACCTATGTATATGATTACCTATCCGACTCGGATACATTGACCTGTCGCGCAGATACATTGACCAATCGATGATGGTGTACCTCGGGCTCACGAGTGCCGAAGGATGTCATGGAAGTAAACGAAGATACTGGTCTGGCCCAGTCGCTATCCGACCGGAAAGGAATATTCTTATATTCTCCATACACCAGATTTATCTTTATCGTCCCATTTGTATCCTTCAGGTATACCAGTGCAGGGTCTATGTACATGTGCCCTTCTTGTTCAAGGCTTATGCTCTCGCTGCGTCGTGTGCTACCCAAGGGATAAAGGTGTGTTGCCGACGTTGCTATGGTGCCTGTTGAAAGCAGGCTGGGCCAGTCGAGGTTGGGGGCGTACTGTTTTTGACTTTTCTATCGTGTGTATTTCTCACCGATAGAGTGTTGATGACTTCCGAGGGCGACGAACCTGATTGCGTGGGCGGGCGGGGATCCCTGAAGATGCAGCCCGTATTTTTGCCTGGGCGTTGGTGTTGCCTATGTACACGTCTGCGGTGGTGTCTTGGCGATTGGAGGCGTGTCGGGTGCTTGAGGATATTGTGAGGCGCAGCACGAGTTTCACATTCAGTTCGAGAGAGATGTTGCGTATTGAAAAAGGTATTTGAAAAGCCGAGACGCATTTCGAGGAGACGATGGCGAATTGTGAAGAGGCGGAATTGTACTTCGCCAGCTGTGTATGGGAACCATATTTTTGCGAGCTGCCATAGAATTGCCAAAGCACGTCACATATCATTACAAAGTGTAAGAGTTGCTATATTCAAGGTTCAACTTAGACACCAATCATTGGTATGCAACGTTCGAGCGCTAGAGATTACAATGGTGTCAGGCAGCCACTGACAACCTGACTCTCCTTTACTTCGAGAATGACCTCCTCCAAGCCATGTTCCTGTCCACCTCGGTTCTGCAACGCGCGCGAGCACCGAGATTCAGCGTCCTTATCCGTCGTACTATGGACTGACACGACCACAAAGGAGAGGTTTCCTAAAGTTGCGGGACGAGCAATCGTGTTCGATGGGCTAATCTCACAAACTTCCGTCATCGAACGCTGAGTTTCGACCAGTATTATCACCACAGTCGGATACATCGCCTACAATAGTAGATATAGATCAGATGGGTACGCATAAGGGAAATCTTCAGTCTGCCCAACACTTACGGCAAGTGAAAGGTACACGGTATCAAAGCCATACGCTTTGAGGTCAAGAGCACTACCAGGCGCATTCAAAACCAAGACCACCATCTGTCAGAACGGCGAGAACTTTTGAGGATCTCGCATGAATATATCAGCATGAAGGATGTAAAAGTCACTGACCTGGAATCCGAGGTAAATAAGGCCTGATTCTACAACAAGAATCAACACGGTCTGCACTGGACTCTTTCGTCGACCCAAGCCGAGAGTCTTCACGATGAGTGTACGGTGACTCCTGCAAAATCACTTCATAGTGAGCCACCAGATCCAGTGAATCACGTACCACAATTTATACCCAATCATCAGTGTCGTGACGGCGTTTGTTGCGATGGAGAGTGCAAGGCTTGCAGTCTCTAGGATTACGTCTACATTCGAGCTGAATTGATCGTAGTTATTAGGGATCGATAACCATATTTGGTCGCCAAAAGTCATCCCTGGGAATGTATATGTTCAGTAAAAGGGAACAGCTTCCCGGAAAATGTCTATTCACCCACGCCTCCAATCCACAAAATGAATGGTATGAGGATTACCCACTGTCGATCTGGGAAGGGAGCCCACGCCCTCCACATGACAATGAGATCGCTGAACCATATCTCCAACGAGCACGAATGGATACGGGATTCAACAGCGACAGCTTGAAACTCACAGGCAGGTTGGCTGTCCAGAAGGCGACTACGGTTATGTTCTGCAACACACTGCCAGTGTTAGCCAAGTCTGGCTTCTCATAATCGGTGTCCAGGATGGGAGCCTTGCGAATGAGCACAATGAATGCGGCAACTTGAATACCCGTATTCAAACTGGAGAGGAGGAAGTTGATGACGGTCGTTACGAACATGGCTGCTGTCACGCGGTTAGAAAATCCTTTCCGCCTGTCGTGGCTGGGTGAAAAATAAATGGCTTTGCGGAAAGAGAAAACGAACGTAAAGATGACGACTGATGCAGAGAAGAGTACAACAAACACTCCTGATATCAAACTTGTGGATGAGCCCCATGCCGTGAGTGAGAAGGACGCACCATAGAAGAAAACGGAAATCGACAATTGTACGAGACTTTCAAAGTGGTCCAAACCAATATCCAGGAGGAGCTCGCCTTCGACCGGCGTCATGGATTGAACTGCAAAGTCCAACAACACCGTGACGGTAAAGCGAGGATCAATAGAAATGGCGCCGGCCAGGATAACAACCTCAGTCTGACTACATAGACTTCCCGAGGGCGATGATGGAACCTGTTGGGTAGATCAGCTTCCGACGGGGACAATATGACCTTTGGCCGTGTTGGTAAATGAGGCGGAACCTGGCAGGAAGAAGGCGAAGGCGATGTCAGATGAGCACCCAATAAGTGAAGAATGATTGATGATTGATGAAACTTGTTCGCAAGCCGCACCATCATCGTCATATATCTTATTTGAGATATTATTAATTCCTCGAGGTGACAGGGACTAACTTCGGAAGTAAGCCCGTCTCCGCCGTGTCCTTCGCTGTACACCGTTCTATTTCGGCGGTGGTTTACTTTTCTTCAAGTTCGTGATTTCGAAGGTTTGGTGCGCCCGTAAGTTCGGAGATTCTGTTGTGAGTTATATCTCATGATTTGATTTGAACCGAAGATCCACGCACGATCTTGAACATTTATCCGT
>Ga0307516_10009538_pt1 | contig 10807 bp, 5 predicted proteins | sample 19_EM_MG_FD_203310 | JGI IMG/M metagenome (GOLD analysis project Ga0307516, IMG submission 203310) | Populus trichocarpa ectomycorrhiza microbial communities from riparian zone in the Pacific Northwest, United States - 19_EM | ecosystem: Host-associated > Plants > Roots > Unclassified | place...
TTCTTGCATCTAATGGAAGGGTAAGTGATGGTTCTTAGTGGGATTTGGTGGGGTTTTATGGTGGTTTTGGGGTGTAGTGAAGAGCTCGAAGGGAAATGACAGGCCATCAAAACTGAAAATTATGAAATTTTTTTCTCAAATAAAAGAATATAGAGACAGAGACAGAGGCATAGACAGGAACCTTACATTGTTGATTGTGAGACAATGAGCCATGGTTGTGCTTGATTGAATTGAATTCGAAACAGAGATGATTTTGCTGTCTTCAGGTGTGCCTCTGTTTCTGTTTTACAAGATAGAGAGACCTAACCTCATCTGAACTGGCCTTGTTTCTCCTTTCATGCAAGAAGACATCAACACACGCCTTCCTTTTTTGTAAATATTAGGCCTCTGTGGCCCAATCCAGCTGGGCCTTCGTTACCCGTTGGATATGTCTATTCAATGAAGCCTTGTTCTTAGTCGTTGTCCAAGATCGATTATTATTATAAACTTCGATGACGAGCTCATAAATGAGAGTTATCGGCCTAACCAAGTCCACAAACGAGAGAAAGCTTTCGGCCCAATTAAACCCTATTTCCTTGGGCCAACATAACTTTATTTTTTTAAAATTTTGATACACCTTTAGCTTTATTTTTATTGTTTCAATTAAGTACTTTAGTCAATTTTTCATTTTCTAATGTGATTTATTTTTGTAAAAATACCCTTTAAAATAAATATAAATATTTTAAATTAAATTAAATTAAATGATTGTAAGAAAATTAAAATAAATTCTTTTAGATGTAAACTCTTTTCATCAATGATAAGTCATCTTGTAAAGACTTAAAAATATTTTATAACTAAAAAATGAATTATTGATATAATTAAAATATTTATAACATAAATAAAAACTTGATGAAATTATGACAGATAGACTGTATTAAAAAACTTGAGTAAAAAAATCTAAAATGATGGTGTATCAAAATAAAAAATATTAAAGTTCATGTACTTGACTATTAAAAAATGAAAGTTTAGAGTACCAATAGCGATTTAAGGATAAATCATACATCGTCAAATAACAGAAAAATTGATAAAAGGTGGACAAGATTACTTGATTAAAGTTTTTAAAAATATTAGTGCACTTAAATAAAAAAAGAATTAAAATTCACATACTTGATTGAGAAAAGGCATAAAATTAGTATAGTAATATTGAAATTATATCCTCTATCCAAAAAAAAAACTTGTATATAGTAATAATTCTTTTCTCGTATTCATGAGTGAGAAAGCACAACTATGTATGTGCCTAATAATTTGTTTTTTATAATGAATTTAACAATTATGAACAAAAACTTATGTGTCTAAGAAAGTTGTCGGGATATATAATGTTATAAAGTTAGCACAAGTTAATCTTTTCTTTGTGATTTTGGCTAATATTAGTTTTTATAATTTTCTTTTTTTGAATACTAGCTAGATTTAGTAACTTAGAAAGCTAAAGCAACTTGAATAAATCATAAGCTGTAGAAATGCTTTAGAATAAAGAAGTCAATATTGAAGTTGTGAAAAAAATTCATACAAAAAATGAGTTTTTCATAACTACATCATTAGGTTGGGTTGTGATTGGTACGTGAGCTTCTATCTTTAGCCTAGAGATGTCCTTGAAAAATAAGTCTCTTGTGGGTACAGGGAACACTCACATGCTTATGTTAGTAAATATCAAAGATGAAAATAGTGTAAAAACAATATAGGGAATGAGAAAAAAAAAACTTATTAAGACTTTATCTATGGAGTTTGTGAGTCTATATAAGTTTGTATGTCTAGGTATGGAGCCTGGGTTTGGCTTGTGTTTGTATGGATTAATGTTGATCTTTTGCTTTTTTAAGTCTTTGTTCAGTCTTATTCCTCTTTGCTGGTAATGATCTCATGCATTTATAGACCTATTGTGTTGGCCCACCTTGTGTAAGGTGGAGAAAAGAAATTGTGCAATTAGTATAGGAGTTGGCACACATTATTGGTTATGGTGCCATTAGCATCGGTCATTGGGGTTGGTGCTTATGATTCTATTGGTGGATAAAATAGTGTTAACAGTGCTAGAAAGCAACATAGAATTGTGGCGTTGCTCTGTATAAAAAAATATATGGTGCCAACTACATAGAGAAATATGGTGGTGCTTGCATTGTAATCATTGGCTAGAAGTGGAGTGTGAACAATTAATAGAAATGTGTACTTTGTTAAGAGTTTGTCAATCTTGGAACTAAAAAACAGAGGTGTGTGCTCGTACAAAAAGAGAGATTAGAGAAAGAAAAATATGTGTGAGAAAGAGAGAATGTGTAGGAAAGAGAAATGTAATGAGAGAAAAAATGAGAGGTTGGGCTTGTTGTTTGGGCGTGGCCTAAACGACCACATTGTTTTAATTATGCACCATTATACAACTCTCCAAGTCTTTTAAGCATACATGTTTGGAAGATTTTGACCAAAAAATAAGGGAAAAAATATTTGCTATATAAACATTACCTTTTTTGTTATGAGTGCATGAGAATGTTACATTTGGCTTTTGTTTATGTGTCTGCATAAGAGCTCTTCTCTTAACTTTTGTTAATGTTTCTACAAGAGGAGAAGAATTTAATTGTCTTGCTTGTTAATTAAAATAGTCTAAGTAATAAAAAATGAGTATAAAGGTAAATATTATGTATGCATTTGTGAACTTATTTTAGAGAGAAGTGACCTATGTGGAATTAGGAAAAGGATCCTTGGTCCTTTTTTAAGAGAAGTGGTCACGAATACTTGTTGAATTTTAATAAAAACAGGGAAACATTGCCATGAAAATTCTTTATGGAGGAATGTAGATTGACATTTAGTTAAGGACATGGAGATTTTCATGGAGACAATTTATTGAAAACATAGGTGATGTAAACCTCTTAAACACACGGTCAAGCAACCCATACGCAAGAACATCAATTCCCGGAAAGCCAAGTAAATCAGGTTTGATAGGAGTATGACATAAAGATAACTTGTACCTAGGCACCGACACTATTGGAAAAAAAAACCCCCACCCAATGAATATTTATTCACGAATGAGAAGTACAAGGATGACGTCACGAAGTCAGTTGTTCTTCGATAAGTTGTTTTTCAATTCTTTAGAGAATCAAGGAAGGGAGATTATCCCACCAACACACAATAAGTACGGCAAAAGAAGTTTATTGATCTGAAAAATATGTAACCCTTACATGTCTGGTTATGTCTTTATTTATATTGACTCTAGACTGAAACAAACCTAATGAACCCCTTATGTGGACTTATATGAGGTCCACTAATAATTAAAACCAAATAATATAAATAAAACCCTAAACTAAGAAGAAAATAATAATAACAATAATAAATTTGAATTTAATATCCTAAATATGATAGGATCAGATTTGCTACCCTATAAAAGTCCTATATAAGATAGAAGAAATCTGATTTGGAAAATTTGTGTTGTCGCCCCCTTTAAGTCCTTTATTAGCTTGAATTTTCTTATTTAACTAGGATAAATAAGAAAACAAATTTCCCTCTTTGTTGCCGATTTAATTTCTTTCCTTCCTAAGATAGGAAAAGTATTAAATAATCATTTTCTCTTTAGAAATCAGATCTGCCGAAACTTTATTAATTGTTTAGGAAAATAAATTGTTGACTTTTTATCCTTATATCATTAGGAAAAAACAAGCCTAACAAAGTTGGTATGGGGCCGGACACATCAGCCCCTTGTTCCATATGAATTGGGCTCTTCTTGGACCTAAATTAGATGAATTAGAGGTTGTCCTTCATGCTCCTTAGATGTCTCAAGCTTCTCTAGGTCCATCTTCCTCCATATGTTCTGTACAAACCCATTCAATGCTTCTTTAAGCATCTTTCCCTTAACTCTTGTAATTGGCCCAATTGGCACCTTTAATGGGTCGTTGGCATGATTACGCTTGGTGTTGGGCTGATCCTCATCAATAGGGAAGCATTAATGTTTTTTATTTGAAAATTTTAAAAGATAGTGGAGATATAATTTTTGAAAATTATATAATCTCAAGTAGTGCATTATAGGGATTTTCCCTATATGTTCATGCTATATCTCATTTATCATAAATTATTGAAGGTGTCACTTGGACATCAATATTTTTATTTCTTTTCTTAAGGCATTACATTCCTTAATTTCATGATCGTGGTTACGGTGAAAGTGACAAAACTTGTTAGGATTCTTTGTATTCATGCCACTCTTTATTATAGGTGGATATCACACAAAATCTTTTCCCTAAATGACAATAAACACCTCAACATGCGTAGTAATAAGAGGTGTGGTAAGGAACTTAGGGAATGTCAAATAATCACAAATAGATCCTTTTATGATCCTTTTAAATAATATTTTGGTAAGAGATTGATGGTGTTGTGGAGATTTTATTCTTTGAAAAAAAGGGTGTCCTTGTCTGGTAACATTTGCTTATACTCGAATATGGTTCTCCATTGTCTATTTTACATAGAAAAGAGTCATGTTAGGGAGTGTACATAGGCATGTCTATAATTAGTAGTTGTAAGCTTTACTAATCAGAGCCTTAGTGACAATTAGTTCATGTAGATCTTCATATTTAGCATTTTCTCATTGAATCTTTTGATATAAACTCTAGTGTTTTCATCTTCTCGTTAGATGATGACAAAAAGCTTATTCATGCTCTTTTTTAGCTGAAAAACTAGTGTTGAAATGAGAGATAAACTTAACATGAAGATTGTAAAACCAAGAATAGAGCCAGGTTTAAGGTTGTGATACCGCACCCTAATATATCCACGAAAAGTTATAGAAAAGATTTTGCACGTAGCATCATTTTTTATGCTATATATTATAGGATGTTTATGACATATTGTATGTGTTACCTAGGATCTATACGGCTATTATAGTTATCTAAATTAACCTTCATGCTAACATAAGTTTTTAAGAGATGAGTGTGTAGCACTCTGTGATAAAGAGAGGAGTCTCTCACCTGGTGGGAATGATGTTTGTTCTTGAAGGTTGTAAAATCATTGATCTTATTTCATATCTAGAATTTCTTCAGCATGCAAGCTAAAGTTAGAGGAAAATTGATGAAGATAGTTATGTTTGTGATTAGGACCTATTGAGGAGTGCCTTCATAGTGAGAGCAACTCTTTCTTAGAATTGAAGTACCGTGTTTACTCTTTATGTTATTTTATCATGTTCTTTCATGGAACCAAAGTTGTTTCTATGCATATGGTGCATATAACAGAGTTGTGTGTTGCATTTTCTATTGATAAAATACAAGAGTGTGAAGTTGTTCTTGTATGGCTAAAACAATATTGTTGAGCACTTGTACTTGATGAGTGAATTGATAGAAATTTGAAGGGGATGAAGTTCCTATAGTGGGATGATCAATCAATTTTCCTTATCCTAGAGTTTCTCTGCCATGAAAAAAATAGATGAGAAGCGAAAGAGAATGAATTAGCTTTTATTCAGTTTCTCATACTTAATGCTATTAATATAATCATTAAAAAAATTAGATAGAAATTAAGTTTTCCATAACTCCATCCTTAGGCTAGTTTATAACTGGTTTATTAGCTTATATCTCTACCCTGGCCATATCCCTAAAAACCAAGTCCCTCGTGGGTATATGAGACACTCTGACGTTTAAGTTAGTAAATGTAAGAGGTAAAAATAATGTAATAAAAAAATATAAGGAATGAGAAAATTTTCTTAAGACTTTATCTATTGAGTCTAAGAGTTTGTGTATTTGTGTGAGTACGTATATCTAGGTATGGAGCTTGGGTCTAGCTTGTGTTTGTATAGAATAGTGTTGGTCTCTTGCTTTTTTAAGTCTCTATTCATTCTTGATCCTCTTTAATGGTGCTGGCTTAAGGTATTTATAAATTGTTATGTCGGCTCACCTCAATGGCAAGTGGAGAAAAGATGGCACATCATGAGCATTTATTGTTAAGGTTGATGCTTGTAATGCTAATGGTAGAGAAGTTAGTGTGATCAATGCTAGAAAACATCATAGAATTGTAGTGTTGCTCCACGTAAAAAACAAAAGTGACGTAAACTGCATAAAACAATATGGTGATGCTTATATTTTGACTATTGACTAGAAATGGGGTGTCAACCCTTCATAATAATTGTACTTTGTAAAGAGTTTATTAGTATCAAAACTAAAAAATAAAGGTGTGTGCTAGTACACACACACACACACACACAGAGGTGTGTAAGAGGGAGAAAATGTAGAGAGAGAAAAAAAAGGTCAGGCTGGTTATATGGGCAAAAAAAAGGTCAGGCTGGTTCTTGTCATGCCCAAATGATTGATTTCTTTTTATAAAACAATTATGTACTATTAATAAACAAAAATGGATAACCATTTTGAGGCCTTTAATAATTTAATCTGCATGACAAGAAATGGATGGACTAATTTATTTATTTCTATTTTAAATGGAAATATAAATTTATGCATTGATTACTATTTGTAAATTTTGAGTTTTCATTGATTTCAAAATATCATAACTCTTGTGCTTATAGATGTTGGTAAATGATTTTTTTAATGATTACAACTTGACCTTATACTTGATAAATTTCTCAATTGTATTTTTGGGTTTCGAGTCTCTTATATTGTATTGTTGTGCCCTTTAATTTCTAAAGCTTTAAATTTTCCATAAGGTTTCAGCTTAACTTTTGAACATTTGTAATGATTTATTCAAATGGTGATTTTCGAGATATCATGTTTTATATAAATATGAAAGAAAGTTTGTTGTTTTTTTGGAAGGTGATTGTAATTACATGGTTTATCATGTATGGTCATCTTATCCATAGCTAGAATTTTAAAATCTGGAGCTAGCGCACAACTACGTGTTGGTGGTTCTTGTCCAGGAGGTTTCTTCTTTTCCTTTTATTTTTTTTAATCATTAGAATGGACCAGTTCATACAAAAACCCTATGAATCATTCATTGTTTATTTTGATTTATACTTTTTAAAGATTTTTTTTAATCTAAATAATTGAATTATTGCTCGTTTGATTTATTTCATCCATTAAATTTTGTTAATATAAAAGGCACTTGAAAATCATATGCACAATAAAAAAATATCAAAGTAATTTTAACTTAGACTCCATATTATTGTAAGCTTATATTATGATATTAATCTATATGAACTTATTATTATTATTATTATTATTATTTTCATTGATGTTTTTTCACTTTTATATTATTTGATCTATCTATTTTCATAGAATTTATATGTAGCTAAATCCCTTATGAGTTGAGTTTAAAGATGAATCTCTACCTATAAACCAAGGTTAATGGGGTTTCTCAAAGTCTTTATGCCTCATAGCTAGATAATATATACTAATTGATATCATTGTAAGTGTGTCTAAGTGCACTACTTTATTACACTTGACTAAATCAACCTCTCAATATGTAATTCTTTGTGGGCATGACAACCCCACTTTAGTTACTTATTATTGAGCTCATGAATCATCACATGTAATTTAATGAATGAAAACTTTGGTACACTATTTTGTTTAGGTGCTAATAAATTAATTTTGTATCTAATGCTTAGTGTTGTAACTTAGTAACTTGATTTCTTATTTGAATATCATGGTTATCCAACAACATTATTAGTAGATTTTATTGTATAAGTCTCACTCTGATCGCGCGATGGAGACCATTTTATGTGTTATTCGTGCATGGTTTTAGATGAGTGGTAATGGAAAAGTCATGCTTAATCCTCGGTTGTAGTGGAGGAAATCCCAAGAATCCAACCCCGCTTACATTCATATGCACTTTAATACTTGTATTTGTCTTGAATATTTGAGACACAATCAACCTAGAATCCAAATAAAATATTATTTTTAATAAAATAAATTTCTTCTTCCAAGAAAATTCTTATGGAATGACTTCAATACTCTTGAGTTTATTATGCTTAACAATGATAAATTAATGACTCCAAATCTATGTTTGGGATTGCATATTAAATTGAAGTTTAAGGTAAACCATTTGTATTTTGGTTACCAAATGAATCAACTGAAATAGTTAAAGTAGATGATAAACAAAAACCATTCATGTTTTGGTTACATACGGATCAATTAAACAATTAAAGTAGATGATAAGCCATTTATGATCAATTTAAGGATGGTAGATACATGGTTGTATAACGATAATATAGGCCTATCTTAATTCATTGGCATGGAAAATATGTGTCATCCTATTGACATTTTAGTAACAAAGAAAACAATATGTATGGGGCAACTAACAACAAACTTTGCTCGGCCAAATAACTTTCAATTGGAAGGTACTGGCCAAGAATTTGAAACAAAGAAATAAATAAGTCATTATGATTTAGTTGCATGTTTCAACGATTTTGTTCAAGCCAATTAGAACAAAATTTCTTCAACATAACTAGATCAACATTATCAATTAATCTTGTTTGATATGACAAGTACTCCTCAAGTGCCACAAAAAATGGATGATGGACATGCATTAATTGAAGTTAACTTGAGGCCTGAAGATAAGCCTAGACTAGCTTTTACATGTGTAAATATACCGAAAGAATTTTAGAAGGATTTGGTATCATTGCTACACATTTATAAAGACTATGTTGATTGGAATTACAAAGAAATGCCTAGTTTAGATTGAGGTTAGGTTGAAAATCCTTTGCAAATCAAGCCTGCAAGCTAAAGTTAGAGGAAGATTGATGAAGATACTTATGTTTGTGGTTAGGACCTATTGAGGAGTGCCTTCATGGTGAGAGCAACTCTTTCTTAGAATTGAAGTACCGTGTTTACTCTTTATGTTATTTTATCATGTTCTTTCATGGAACCAAAGTTGTTTCTATACATATGGTGCATGTAACAGAGTTATGTGTTGCATTTTCTATTGATAAAATATGAGAGTGCGAACTTGTTCTTGTATGGCTAAAACAATATTGTTGAGCACTTGTACTTGATGAGTGAATTGATGGAAATTTGAAGGGGATGAAGTTTCTATAGTGGGGAGATCAATCAATTTTCCTTATCCTAGAGTTTCTTTGCCATGAAAAAATAGATGAGAAGTGAAAGAGAATGAACTAGCTTTTATTCAGTTTCTCATACTTTATGCTATTAATAGAATCATTAAAAAAAAATCAGATAGAAATTAAGTTTTCCATAACTCCATCCTTAGGCTAGTTTATAACTGGTTTATTAGCTTCTATCTCTACCCTGGCCATATCCCTAAAAACCAAGTCCATCGTGGGTACATGAGACACTCTGATATTTAAGTTAGTAAGTGTGTGGGTACATGAGACACTCTGATATTTAAGTTAGTACGTGTAAGAGGTAAAAATAATGTAATAAAAATATGTAAGGAATGAGAAAAATTGAAGTTAACTTGAGGCCTGAAGATAAGTCTAGACTAGCTTTTACATGTGTAAATATACCAAAAGAATTTTAGAAGGATTTGGTATCATTGCTACACATTTATAAAGACTATGTTGCTTGGAATTACAATGGAATGCCTAGTTTAGATTGAGGTTTGGTTGAAAATCCTTTGCAAATCAAGCCTGGGTTCAAGTTACGCAACCAACCTTGACAACGAATGGTCCCAGACATAATTAATCATGTGAAAGAGAAAATTAAAGGGCTCTTAGAAGTTGGATTTATTAAGCTAATTACATATGACGAATGAATATCTAACATAATGCTAATATTGAAGAAGAATAGAAATGTAAGGATATGTATAGATTTTGGAAATATGAATATTGTAACTTTAAAAGATGAATATTCAATGTCATTGGCTAATATGTTAATCAATGCAACACTTATCAATGAAATATATACTCAACTTTATGAATGGTTATTCTAGTTATAACTACATCTTCATTGTAGAGAAAGACATGTCAAATCTATTTTCAGATATCCTAATTAATTAGGAATGTATAAGTGGATGGGTAATGTTTTTTAGTTTAAATAGTATGGGTGCTACTTACTAAAGAGTAATGAATTTGATTTTTCATATTATAATCATTCACAACGTGGAGATCTACATTGATGATATCATGTTAAAATCGAAGTTCAAATCTACTCTCATGAATTATCTATAATGAGTCATATAACTATTATGAATGATGATCCGCTTCAAATATGTAATTTTTATTCCTTCCATTTATTCATTTTATTTCTTTTACTATCTTTACTTTCTTTCATTTATTTACTTGCTTTCTTTTACAACTTTTTTTATTGCTTTATTTAATTTTTGATATCTTTTAATTATATGCAATTATTTTTATCTTCTTAAATGTTTGTCCTCTTTCACGTGTGGTTCTTGTTGAAGTATACTTTCCAACCATTTATAAGGGCTTCATATGCTTGCGTTTTCTGCGTTGTTGACTTTCCACACATCCGATGATTAGATTTCAGGATTTTTGCGCCAAAAATAGTTGAAAGCTGGAATGATATGATCAAGTTGCTTGAGCAAAAATGAAAGTCACGCCCAGTGGGACTCGAACCCACAATCGCTTGATTAGAAGTCAAGCGCCTTATCCATTAGGCCATGGGCGCTGCACGTAAACAGCTATCAATAATAAATAGATGCATTAAAATCCTCGATCTCAACCAGTTCCTCATCTTGCATATACTTGTTTTTTAAATATCATGGATATCATGGAAGGAAAAAAAGTTTCTGATACTGAATTAAATTTGTCATAGATCCCTTAAATTATTAAAAAAAAATTATAATAATACAACTGAAAAATTATAAATCATTTACATTCTTATTATTTTTCACTCAAATATTTTACCAATAATATTGTGAAATCATGTGATACAAATTTATAATATTTTCTTAAAAA
>Ga0307516_10009539_pt1 | contig 10806 bp, 9 predicted proteins | sample 19_EM_MG_FD_203310 | JGI IMG/M metagenome (GOLD analysis project Ga0307516, IMG submission 203310) | Populus trichocarpa ectomycorrhiza microbial communities from riparian zone in the Pacific Northwest, United States - 19_EM | ecosystem: Host-associated > Plants > Roots > Unclassified | place...
CGACTGGTTTGCAATGTTATTTTACATACAACATTTATTAAATATTGTTAATGTTATCATGGATGATGACTATAAATTAGTTTTTTATGTATGTATATTGATTCATTACTTGATACGAGAAGCTTGAAAAACAACAATGACTATTCATGAAGGTGTCAATGAGATGGGATATATTATGACCAACATTACGCTCAATTTATGTCATAATGGATTTCAAGAGGTTAGAGAGGTTGAACGTCTTGAAGTGACATTAAAAAAGTATAAGATTGTTTATTGTGAGAGTGATAAAAATGCTGGCCCATCCATAAGCGTCCCATGCCTGTTCACGAACGTCCCAGGTCCATTCACGAGTTGTGGTGATATTGGTCCTCCTCACACCTATATGGATGTTACAGACCTATCCTCAAGTTGGACGAGTTAAGGTGATTCTCCAGACCCGTCCACAAGTACTTTAGGACCTTCCATGAGATAGGACGATTATTAGATATAGTTAGATGTTTTTATATGTTATAAAAATTATGAATAAATGTATAATTAGTTTAATTTTAATAAAATGTTATGTTAGGTTAATTGTTGGTCTAATTTTGTTATTTATAATTAAAAATGTTATGTGTTGTTTATATAAATTATATTTTAATACTGAAAAACTAGTTATTTGAATAGCACGAATTATGATTTTTAGATAGAGAGTTAATGATTAAAGAAATTCTTTCAGGATAAGTCTTTTAATGAAGTCACATATAATATCGCTATCTGCGACTTCATTAAGTATGCTAAATCCTTAAATAATTTTTGCCAATTCTATTTTATCAAAAAAAAATTTCACTGTGGTAAGTTAAAAAAAACCCTCCAATTTCACTGTTCCTTCCAAAATTATCTGCCTCCCCTCTGCAGATAAATATTTCCTTCCTGCTCTTAAAAGCAATGCTTGTGATTCTCATTGGTAGCTTTGAATACAATCAACGGCCCCACCAAACTTACCCCTCTCTCTTTAATATATATCTCAAAATAAATAAATATCACTAGTACTGCTAGCTTTCTTTAAAAAAATATAATAATAATAATAAAAAACACAAACCCTGTCTCTCCCTTGCTGCTTCAAACTGACCTGTAAGAATCAGAACAAGCCTCCACTTAAGTCTCAACTCCTCTACCATATCCATTCCTACTGCTACTAATCCTCCTGCACAAGTGAGCTCCTTTTAAATTTCTAAAATGTGGGTTTTCTTCTTCATGCTCTTCTTATTAATGGGTCTGGTCTTTTTTGTAGATAATGATATTTTGTTCTGTTGTTGTTGTTGTCATCGTCTTTAAAGAGAAGTTTATTTGTGATCTTCACATGTCAAGCTTCTTTTTTCCTTACTGTTTAGAAATCAGGGTTCTCATCTCCATGTGAGGAATTAGTTTTTTGTTTTCTATTTTGGGCTAATGGTTTTTTCTTTTCTGTTTTCTTTTTGTTATTTTCTTAGAAGTGTATTGGTGATGAGGTGCGTGTAGATAAGTGGCAAGAAATTGGATTTGAGAAAAAATGGTTGGGACTGCAAATAATGGCAGAATGAGGCATGCATTTTCAGTTGTAAATGGTGAGGAAGAGGTTGGTCTAAATAGTGTACCGCCTAGTAATGCTGGATCAGAGTATGGTGGGTTTGAGTTCACAAGAGAAGATGTTTATGGTTTGTTGAATGAGAGAATGAAATACAAAAACAAGTTCAATTACAAGGTTAGTGAAAGTTTTTGTTTTTATTTTTTGTTTTGTTAATTTTAAAACAGTTAATTGGCAATTGTGTTTTAAGATTGGCTGCTTTGGGGGGGTTATGTAGGAAAGATGTGAAAACATGATGGATTATATAAAGAGGTTAAGGCTTTGTATCAAATGGTTTCAAGAGCTAGAAGGAGGTTACCTCTTTGAGCAGGAGAAGTTGCAAAATGAATTGGATTTTACTGAGAGTAAATGTGCTGAAATGGGTATGCTTGATTATTGTTTCCCTTATTTTTCTTTGTGTTTATTGGATGCTAGCTAAGCATATGGTTGCTAATGGAACTTTTTGTTCATTTTAGATTTGATGCTGAAAAACAAGGAAGAAGAGTTGAATCTGATTATCGTGGAGTTGAGAAAGAGCCTTGCTTCTCTGCAGGAAAAACTTTCCAAAGAGGAATCTGAGAAGTTGGTAAGAAAGAGTAAATGAAAACTTAAGCATGCTTCACCAATAAAATACTGATTTGTGAATTTATTTCTTCTTTTCTTGATTCTCCAGGCTGCGTTGGATTCTCTTGCCAGAGAGAAAGAGGCCAGACTTACTGTTGAGAAGTCACAAGCTTCCCTCTTGGAAGAGCAAGGAAAGATTCAAGGAGAGCTTCAAAGTGCTAACCAAAGGGTAACATAATAAATGTTTTTTGAATGAGTCCTGATGATTTTATTGAAGTGACCTATCTTGTGTGCTTATATTCTTTGTTGAATCCTGCAGATAACATCAGTAAGCGATATGTACAAGTTACTACAGGAGTACAATTCAAGCTTACAACTCTACAATAGCAAGCTTCAGACAGATCTTGATACAGCTCATGAAAATGTAAAGCGCGGAGAAAAAGAGAAAGCTGCTATAGTTGAGAATCTTAGCACCTTAAGGGGTCAATGCATGTCATTGCAAGATCAATATAATTCATGCAAAGTAAGCCTTTATTGGTCTTCCTTTTTTCTTCTTCTTGTTGAAGTGTTGAATCATTTCCCGTGACATACACTAGTTAACTGCATGGTGCAATGTTATTCTTAATGAATAGTCAGGAAGCTGAATTCAATGTGCTTGCAAGAGTAGACACTTGTTAAGAAAAAAGCGATCAGTAGTTACGAGAAAAAACTTTTATTAGTAAGTATTACCTATGAGGTAGTTAGGACCATTTTTTGTAGCTCAGAGTACAGAAAGAAACATTCTACTAATTGGATTTGTTGTTGCACACATGAGAAAAACACTTACAAGTTTATAGTTCCAACTCTCTGTTATCAGGATTGCCATTGAGTATTGATGCACTTAGGCTTCAAGCACCATTTGGCATATATGTTGGACCTATTGCTTTCAAAATGTAGGCTGGCAATATTTACCTTCTGTTATAGATCTAGTGTTCACTAAGGAACACTTGAAAATTTTGGATAGAAGCATTTTCTTGAAATAAAACTGTTCAAAATGTAAGGCTGCCCAAAAGATTAAGAATGTTGTGAACATAACTGGTTTCGGAAGGAAAGATGTACAGAGTCTAGACTCAAATTATATATACATTACTAAAAAATGTATCCAAAACATGGGAAATTACATTCCACTCTAGAGGCTTCTTTATGTTAAACAGTTTAATTGTGATATATTAAGTTGCTAAAATGTTATAACTTCATCTCAAATGGTGTTACTATACAAAATTGAAAAATTATCCAACCTAAAATTCTAAGCTGTTTGGAATATTGATATCTTGACTTACAGATCTGTAATGTGGGATGTAAGGAAGGTTGAAAAATGCTTTTCATTTAACATTAAAGTTAAAATTTGAATGCCAACGTTCTTGATCTTGAAGGATGATGATGGCAGTTCTGAAAGTATGGGTCCACCTATATTTAACTTTTGAAGACAAAAAGCCTAGCATTACAGGAATTGATATCTGCATAGTGAAGCAAACAGTGACAATAAATCTGGTGAGCTTGTCCCAGTTCAGTGATCTAACTTAAATTCCCTTGCTATAGGAAAATGTTCTCAATATTCGATGGGGAAGGTCCACATTCCTTTGCCAAGGGTTTTAAGATGGGTAAACTATTAAAATGGACCTCATCATAGACAGAGAAATTTTTAATTAGGTTGAGTGCTCTGACCATGAAATCATTTGGATAAGATTTTTTGTCTAGTCCAAGGATATTCAGTACTAACCAACTTATTTTCTTGCACAGCCTTTTTTTTTTTTTGGTTATAAAGTAGAGGTTTTAACTTGAGACCTCTTTGCATAGCCTTGTTAAAGGTTGTCAAATCATGGCATTAGATCTTAGTGGGGGCATGTTAATGTTGGTAGTTATATGTGGTCCCTAAAATATCCCTATATTGTTTTGTAACTATATTTTACCTAGTCTAAGCATAGTTGAAAAACTTTTTCTCTACTCTTCTTTTAGTATTCTGACTCTATTATTGATGGATAATCCTATCAGGCATCTGTGGATGAAGTTGCAAAGCAAAAGGACACACTGGTGAATGAAGTTGCATCTTTAAGGGCAGAGTTGCAACAGGTGAGCGAGGATCGTGATAGTCTGCTATTGCAAGTGCAAACTTTAACAGCTGAAGTAGTGAATTGTGAAGAGCTCGTTGAAAAATCTAATGAATTGAAGGTTTGTTTTAAAATTTGATTTGACTTCCTATGCATTTACAATTATATTTCCTTACATGTTAAATTTATGCACAGGAAAAATGTTTATCCCAGAGTAACCAGTTGAAGACTCTGCAGGATGAGCTAGAGGCTACCCAAAATAAATTAAGGGTACTATTATCTAGTTTTCAAGAGATTTTTCATTTTCTTGTTTGATTTGTTGCTATTTTATATTGTCATTTGGATTTATTTTTATGGTTAGGGTTATTCTCTTTTTAGGTATCTGATTTATCTGTATTTGAGACAAAAACTGAATTTGAAGCACAAAAGAAACTTATAAGCGAGTTACAGAACCGCTTAGAAGATGCAGAACTTAAAATTGTTGAAGGAGAGAAGTTTCGAAAAAAGCTACACAATACAATATTGGTAATTGTAAAGTCTCTAACTATTTTCTATTTGAGTGCAACATACATTTATCTTATGAAGCTCTGCTATGCTGCAGGAACTAAAGGGAAATATTCGTGTGTTTTGTCGAGTGCGTCCTCTGATACCAGAGGACAGTCCTGGTGCTGATGGAAAAGTTGTATCTTATCCCACAACGACAGAAGCTCTAGGGCGAGCCATTGAATTGACACAAAATGGTATGCTTGAAATAACTTAATATTAGACAGAACTTTTTTTAGTCTGCGATATTATTCTCTTGTTCAAATTGATGTATCTTGAACCTTTCAAACTAATGTTATGCTTATGTTCTCAACAGGGCAAAAATATTCTTTCACTTTCGATAAAGTTTTTATGCCCGATGCATCACAAGAGGATGTTTTTGTGGAGATTTCACAGCTTGTTCAAAGTGCTCTTGATGGCTATAAGGTGATTTATCCAACACCAAGTCTTTTCTATTGCAATTTCAAGAGCACATGTGGGAAATAGCAACTGCATGTGTGCACTTATGTGCTAATTTGATTGTTTTCTTTTTTCCCAATCCCTTTAAGTGAACACTTAAAAACATGAACATATAACATAACAATTATTTTATATTTTTGATTAATATCATTGACTTTTATTTGAATATTTGATTTTTACTCCTCTTTTTTTTTTAACACAATTTAACAATAAACAAGTCCAATAAATGCTTTCAGATAATGCTGAATGGGTGCCCTAAGGGCTCTCATTAGCTTTTCCCACTTTAAATCAATTGTTTCAACTCATTGTCCCTTCTTAATTTTTCAGTTATTTTGGCACTAAAGTTATCATAAGTTGTTCATTCAGTTAGTGATGGAAAGAGAAATCTTGAACTTTTTCTTTTCTTTTGCATTAAGAGATGATTAGCTTTGTTTTTCCAGGTTTGCATCTTTGCCTATGGCCAAACAGGTTCAGGTAAAACTTATACCATGATGGGCAAATCGGGAAACCCGGAGCAGAAGGGGTTGATTCCCAGGTCATTAGAACAAATATTCCAGACTAGGCAATCTCTTCAGTCCCAAGGCTGGAAATATGAAATGCAGGTGAATAGTAATGCCATTAGATTTTCTTTGTTAGAATCGATGACATAATTTTATTTATACAACAATAACAGGTGTCAATGTTGGAAATATACAATGAAACAATTCGAGATTTATTGTCGACAAAAGATCCATCACGAACAGAGTATGGTAGTAATGGAAAGCAATATGCAATTAAACACGATGCCAATGGGAACACCCTTGTTTCCGATCTTACTGTTGTGGACGTTTGCAGTACTAGAGAGGTTTCTTTTCTTTTGGATCAGGCATCTCATAGTAGGTGAGTACAATTTGGAACATGAATTTTCCTTAAGCTTTCTCAAGTCATTTACTTTAATCTCGACAATATGGCTATGTATGACCAAAATAGATGTTTTAACCATCTAGTATGTTTACACAATACTGTTTTTGTTTGCAATGTTTGCGAATCTTCATATTTCTTTTTGTATTGGCAACTCTACTTATTGTTGATACTTGCTACTCTGGATAAAAACTGGCAGTAAAACAATCTAATTTCAGTTGTCTTAAAAAAGGAAACTTGTTTGACATGCACACACAACTACAATGTGTTGTATGTTTTAAACTTGTTTTCCCTCAAATACAGGGACATGGAACCACAAATTAAAATTTTGCTTCTTGTAGGTCTGTTGGCAAGACTCAAATGAACGAGCAATCATCTAGAAGTCACTTTGTTTTCACATTGCGAATATCTGGTGTTAATGAGGTAAGAATACTCTTGTTTTTTTTAAGGTCTTTTATGCTGTTCCTTTTCTTTTCTCCTCTTTAAATTGAATGTCTGTTTGCATCCCTTAGAACACAGAACAACAAGTACAAGGTGTTTTGAATCTTATTGATCTTGCTGGGAGTGAGCGTCTTTCTAAGAGTGGCTCAACTGGAGATAGATTGAGAGAAACCCAAGTATGTGAATTAACTATTATGATCTGATAGTATTTTATGATTTATTCACTCTTTGTAATCAATTACTTTCTTCGCACAATTTTTATCAGGCTATCAATAAAAGTTTATCATCTTTAAGCAATGTTATATTTGCATTGGCAAAGAAGGAGGATCATGTGCCGTTTAGACACTCAAAGCTTACTTATCTTCTGCAGGTAAGTAGCTTAAAGGACTTAGAAGATGAATTTTAAGCTGCTACTTCTATGGAATTATCTTTGATAGATCAAGTCTTTTTTATTTATATGATTCTAGTAGCAAAATCTCATACACAACAATGAAAGAAACTTTCTTTGGTGTGAGGGTAATTCTTCTTCGAAGATCTTCACACTAAACTATTACATGAAGTTTTATTTTTCTTCCATGCCGCATCAAGTATTTTCATCTATCTTATTAAGATCTCCTAGCCATCATGTCAGCCAAAAGGTTTTTATATATAAATTAATATCTTCTTGGAGCTTTTGTGCTACAGAATTATATGTTTGACCTACCTACATGCATCCCAAGAAAATTACTTGAATAGTTTTTTCTGGGAAGTTAAACGTAATTAGGTGGCATTTCAAATTATATCCTGGCTAACATGAACATTCCACATCATGCTTTCCCACTGTTTTGGTTTATCTTGGTGATCTAAGATATTTGTGTTCTTCAATTCCATCTTATTTCAGCCGTGTTTGGGTGGAGACTCAAAGACACTGATGTTCGTAAACATATCTCCTGATCACTCTTCATCGGGTGAGTCACTTTGCTCACTCCGATTTGCATCCAGGGTTAATGCTTGTGAGATAGGTATTCCTCGACGTCAAGCCAACATGCGGTCTTTTGAGTCTCGCTTGAGCTTGGGCTGATTCTAACTTGAGTTGATAGTATTATGTATCTCTGTCACGGGTATTGGTAAATTGAGAACTGAGAGTGATCCTAACATGAGCTGATAGTAACTTGTGTAGTGAACTACGTTCTATTGTTTTGTAATTGAGAATGTAATTACTTGCTCTAACTCTATTGTACTTGGCTTACTTCCTATTTTCTTTTATCCCCTTACATTAGAGTTTATATCTGTGTCATTTGCCTAAAAGTACATGAACAAGAATTTTGAAATAAAAGTGGGAAGGCTAAATTGCAATTTAGGAATTAATAGAAAGTACACTGTAATGTGAATATATTTCTCCATCACTGGAAAAGCTGGACTAAACTTTGAATCCATCCGGATAATAGGTAAATTTACTCTGCAGATCAATTGGATTCTGTTGCATGACATCTTGCAGAAGTACTTTTGTGTCTCGATAACTTGATTCTGTATCAGACAGGTTTTTCCTCCTTGATGCAACTTCAAGCTGTCAATGAATCAGAAACTGAACAATTAGTGCAAATAAAGCTTTCGAAGTTCAAGTTCATATTAAAGGAAGTTTCAGCAATTAAGTGGAGAAATATCTGTGCATGGAACCATTGGTTTACCTTTTCAAAATTGTCAAACAATCTGTTATCAGTAAGAGGTTGCTTATCATTGACTGGAACTGCTGAGATAATCTTGTCCAAATCGTAGTACATGAAGGTGGACTTGATTCTCAAGTACTTCCTGACATGGTTAAGGGTGTCTGGTCCTATCAGGTCCTCCAGAGCCAGGAGATCAAAGGCATGTAAATCTCTTTACCCTGCGCATGCTTCCTTGTAAGCCAACATTTGCCATATAGATTCCCTTCTTCGGAGAAGAACGAGTGCCTTTCTCCTCATTTGCAAGTTCTGCATTGCATAAAAAATGAAGAATGGTTGCAGCAACCACGTCAGAACTCTACACTCAAGCGACTCTTTTTTATACAATGATAAACTAAGCATTAAGTTGTGATGCTTGTAAGAAACAGAGCTCTCCATTCTCCACAGAAGGCACAGGCAAGGGGATATCACGTAAGAAACTAGTTAAACTTGCCTAGTTTGTTATTAGGTCCAAGCCTCTATAGATTACCAACAAGAGAAACAAGATAAGGATTTTTTTTATCCCAGTAATTTATTGGAAGGATTTAATTAAAATCTTTTTTATCCTAATAATTAACTGATATTTTATGAAAAAAATTCATCCCAATAATTAACTATAGATTTATTTTTTTATTTTGTATTTGTTTGTTTTTATCTTAACTTGACACAAAAACTAAAATAAAAAAATGTCAAAAATTATTAAATAACCAGAATTGATCGCATTTAATTGAAAATATATTTTTGATATTTTTATATTTTAAAAAATATATAAAAGAAATTGAGGTACAAAATGAGTTATGAAATACACACACACACTAACAATTATGCTTCATCAAGTCTCCGTCTTTTGCACTCACTACCATAATCAACATGTAGAAAAAAGAAAAAACAAACAAACAAACATATATATATATACTCTGAACATAATTAAAAAAATTAAAATTTGATTATTTTATCTCAACACTGTATTATGCTCCTCGATTAAATTGATTTTAAATAAAAATATTATTGAATTATTTCTTTATTTAATAACTCACCTAATAAATAATAAAATAAATATTTTAATAATAATTTAAAATATTTTTAAGAATATATTAAATGTTAACATATATCCCAAGTTGAATATTGATATGTTCAACTTATTCATAAAATAATCATCAAGTTTTAAGATTATAATAAGTATGGCATAGTTTTTTGAAAGAATATTTTATCGAATCATGTTTAATGGATTATGAATGACATTAATTGAAATGCCATTTTCTATTCATAATTTTCGAAGATACTGCATTTGTAATTGTAGATCTGTTACAAAAATATGAATTAATTAAGAATATTGTAGGAAAATAATTTATTATTTTCAAGTAGACAATAATTTTGAGATGAACGGAATCAGAAAGTCAATCAATCTATTTGGAGCAACAGAATATGACATATTTATCATTTATAAAATAAAAACACACAATGAAATATTTTTTTTATTATTATTATTAACGTGGGTGTCCGGGTGAGCTTATATGCACCTTGACTAATCCTACGGACCCTGAAGTTAATGACCATGTAAGCCTCTAGCAGCTCTGAGGTTTATAAAACTCGAAGTGGTGACCTTTAGAGAACAAACATAAAGCCTGACAAGTTGAGTTATACCTCTAAGAATTACAATTTTTTTTTTCCTTTTCTCATGAGAAATGGATAGAGAAAAAGAAAACAATAGCGGTAATATATAAATATGTCTTATAATTACGAATTAATTGGTTACGCTGACGGTCACCAGAAATAATGGAAGAGAGAGCTCCTTTCTTATTTAATTTCCGGTGATCATAAGCTTGAAAAACGTCCTGCAATAGTCCACATCCAGCATCTTGACGTCCTTTTAGACAGGGACAGGACTCGAACCGGCTTGTGACACCGCCGCAGTAAGCACACCGCTTCTTGTTTTGGGACTCTTCCTTTCACACTTTGGAAAAGGAAATATATAATCAGTTTCCTTCTTCTATATATTTCCTTTTTCACTTCGGAATTTCCTTCTTCTATATATATATATATATATATATATAGAACTAAAGCCATCAATCTCGTCATCAGGGCAATTGGAGCGACAATGTCTGTTGAAAAGGTTCCGGTTTGCTGTATTATGGGTCAAACAGATTGTGGGAAAACCAAATTGTTGGAATATATGGGAAGCTATGATGATATAAAGAAGCAGCAGCAGCAGCAGAATCATGGTGGCAGGAGTGCCGCTTTCTTTCCAGCCAAGTACATAGAGGAGAGAGCAGCAGCAGGAGCAGCAGCAGCAGAAGAGAGAGAAGTGGATGGTCCTTTATCAATCAATCTCCCTGGTTTACTCATCGTTGATATCTCCGCTGTTGAGTCAGATTCTAACAAGCGTCTGCGGGCTTGGCTTTCATGTGATCTTCCTGTTTTAGTTCTTGACATTGCTGTTGGGGTCGATCATGAAATAATTGACTTAGTCAAGCTCTTGAGATTGTTTCATAAGGATTTCGTCCTTGTATTGAATAAGGTCTTCTTCTTCTTCTTCAGCAAAAAGGGC
>Ga0307516_10009540_pt1 | contig 10806 bp, 11 predicted proteins | sample 19_EM_MG_FD_203310 | JGI IMG/M metagenome (GOLD analysis project Ga0307516, IMG submission 203310) | Populus trichocarpa ectomycorrhiza microbial communities from riparian zone in the Pacific Northwest, United States - 19_EM | ecosystem: Host-associated > Plants > Roots > Unclassified | place...
TTATACAAACTTGATACATATACTATCTAATAGATAATTAATTGTTTATAATTATAAAATATCTTGTTACTAACCATTGCCATGCACAAAAAATCAAGAAATCATATCAAGACTTGAGCAAAATGTCATGAATTAATATTTTTGGTCATATCTTTGTCAATTCTTGGCTGTTTTAGATGTTCTATGCCTCGTTTTGAAGAGTTTCACATGGTGTCATCATTGGTCACAGAGGCTTCAGGAATTGCTATAACTACAACTGCAACTGCTTATAACCAGCCATAACTGTGACCACAAATGACTGCAGTGATTTATCAGTCATGACCGGTCATGCAACCTGACCTGTAAACACTAGTTAAAGCAAATTTGGGGCAGAAGCAGTTAAGATTAAATGATTTCACAGAATTCTTTTAACTGAAAATTAACCAGTTATAACCAGTTATAACCAGTCAATTGATATTTCAAAAATATCCAGGGGTTACACCCAAAAAAACCTTCAAAACCAATGAAAAATAGCCAAAAACATTGAAATTTGTATATTTTTGGGGGTTTTCTTTATATTTCTTATGAATAAATGTTTAACCAGTTAAGACTAGTTAAAACTGGTTAAAAATCCTTAACTGGTACTACAGTTAGGTTAATGTAAATTGAGATTTGCAATTAATTTTAACTGGTTAAGACTGGTTATGGTTAGGTTATAGGATATTTTGGAGTCTCCTTTAACCAGTTAGGGTCTGGTTAATCCAAAAAAGACAATTTAACTAGACCTAACTGGACCTTCAAACACTAGCTGCCAAAGATGTCTTCACCTTTGACTTGGGTGGCATGAGGAGGTGGGTGCAGTAGGCTGAGGCATAAAGGGTGAGATGGGCAGTCATGGAAGCCAGACACTTGTAGAATGCAGCTACTTCCTTCTTATCTCAGGGCATCTCTGGTGAAAATAACAAACCAGTGCACAGCTATTGGCATAGCATGGCTGTCAATGACTTCAAACTCAGATATCAAGTCGTTTTCCTTGATATCAAATCTGCAACACCTGAATGAGCTCTAAAATGTTTGGATCCAATTTTTAATATATGCAATGAAACATAGCAAAATAAGCAATTTGAGGGGCCAAAATGTGTATTTCAAGGTGTTAGGTTATAGAGAATAAAATTTGGCTCTGAACTTTTGAAAGAGCTCAAAAAATAATGAAGATTCATTGCTTACACCTTGTCAGTCCATGAACTGGTTGCAAAGTTATTAAAGCATCAAACTTGTCCCTCATAATCTGGTGCTTTTTGGCTGGGGATACTAGATTTGGGGTGGTTCTGATGTTGGATCCAGTGAAATTCCAGCCTAGTATGAAGATATACATTGTATTTCAATAATACAACTCCTATATACTACAATATCTATGTATGTGTGCTGAGCCCAGAACAGCTGGGTCAGTTGAGGGTGACAACTGGGACCTGTGTGACACATGTCACTCATGTAATGCTTGGTGTAAATTGTGCACCCCCAATCTTATTTGGTTAATGGTACAAATAAAATGAAGGGTGGGCAATATACTGTAGAGAGGCCAGGCTCCTTAACTAGCTGCTCATACAATGAGTTTGAATCAGATTAGAGGGCATAGTGTCAGAATCACATGATTTTTGCTCATATAACTAAACCAAACAGAGACAACTACTTTTGAAACTTGCTGTAGTGAGTGGCTGGCAAAAGTGGTCATGAGGATCTTGGAGATACCTCAGAGAAACCTAAGCAAGGCTGACTCATCAGGACTTTTTTGAGAAATTAGTTATCAATAAAAATGTTTCATTTTGATTTGGTCAGCACCATCATCACATCACCAAACCCATTGTGCACATGCTTTCTGACTGCTGAGTGCTTATCAATCACTTCGAACAACTGGTACTGTCTAAAATAAGTTTCATCAAAAGCTTTCATCTCTATCTCATGAAAAATTGGATGGCATAGGAAGTGCAAGAACTCCAACATGCAGAATTTGCAGAGTATTCAGTATTGCATCACTGAGCAATGGCATGTTGCATGCCTTCTGAGTGCACATGCTTGTCAATATTGTTTTGAACAACTTGTAGTTGCCCTTGAACATGTTTACTATAGACTAATCATGGTTTGCATAGCTCTTGCAGAGCTGTCTCTTAATGCTGCATTCTCCATCAGGACTTGAGCATCATCCACCTCTTGCAATCATTCCCGTGTCAGGCCTGCATGATTATACTTAGCTATTTTATTTCACCTTATGTTTGCCTGCCTTTTTTCGGCTGCCCCTGTCTGCCCTGCTGCCAGCTCTCCTGAAACAAATCCTTGCTCCAAATCTGCTGATTCATTGAAGCTTGTAATTTCCTTGAGGTTGTAAATGCAAATGAAGTTATAAATAGCAGTGAGAGTGGCTGGAATGCAAGCTTGAAGATCCATACTGATTTCAGCTGGAATTACAAGAATGCTGAAACAATATTTTAGAACCCCAAAAATTCACTCAATAACATTGCGAGCTGATGCATGCTGTAAATTGAAGAGTTTGTCTGCATTGGCATGCCTGTGACAATGAATCAAAATAGGCCTTACCACTGATGGGCACAACCCTATTCTGCAAGGTGGTAGCACACACCCTGTTTGGGAATAAGGAGCACATCACAGATTGGAAATCCAGCATCTGCAAGGTAATATTTATCTACTGGGATTTTGAGATCTGTGATGTGAGCCTAATAGAACATTGTTGAGTCAGCCACTGATCCATCCCATCCACTAAATATATAGTAGAAATTCATGTTGAACCTACAAATAGCAAGATAATCTTGTATGATACTGCCTTTGTGATCATGAGCTGCCTGACACATTTCTGCAGTAGCACTGCAGTTTATATGTGTTCTGTTGATAGCACCAAGGGCATCCTTGAGAAAGGGGTAGAATTTGGGATTATTTTCAATCTCAGGTGGTGTGGGTGTGCTGATGAGGGGTAGATGAACATATTCATTGTAAAATGGGGCTGAGGAGAAAAAAATGAGCATTTTTATAAAGTATCTATTGATTTAGGTGTTATTGCTATCTAACCAAAAGAAATATCAAACGAACCATGAGGTGGTGTCAATTGCATGCTGAAATCACTCAGAGATATGATGAAGTAAAAGTCCTGTCACAGAGGTGTACAGGAAAATGGAAAGTTGTTCTTTGAGGTAGACATGCTTGGACAAGTGAATTCTGGCTTGTTCCAAAGCCATGACAAGACCCTTAAATACATGCTTGTATACTCCAAGCTCATTACAAATCTGTTCAGGATGATCATTGAGAAGTTCACAGACCCAGTCAGCTCTAGTGAGTGCTGAAGTATGGTATGGTGTTTTGTCATAAAGTGGGAAGTCATATGAGAGTGCAGCACCAGCAGTGCGGGCATGGCACATTGAAGCATCAATAGTCAACAATGTTCATACTCATCATCATCTGAGTTATTGCTGCTCATAGACATGATCATATCATATCATATCATATTGTATTGTATTGTATTGTATCACAATCAATCTAACTTTTCAATCCGGCAGCATGACATTGGTGAAATTGTACCTGATTGGTTCCTGACTCAAAACAAAAAAAACTTTGTTACTGAATACACTCTTAGCTTCCAAAATATGCCATTGTATGTTCAGTCTTTCTTTCTGACTTGACATGCATTGAATATTACAGTTTTTATTGTAGTACCACTATTAATATACATGATCGATGGGGGAGAAAGCCTCATGGTTGATTCAAGTGTGCCTACCTGCCCCAGCTTCCTTTTCCTTTCTGAACTGTTTAGTTGTACCAGAGCACTACTTGTTGTTATATGTATTCTTGTGGTCACATAGGCAGGGAAGATCTGTCTGTTCTCATTAAGAGCATGTTTGGATATACATGCACAGCCTTGCTGGCACTATCTGCTGCTCCAGAAGTCAACGGAGTTTGAACTGCTCAGGATTAGATTGATTTTATCAATTATATTAAGTAGTTATCTCTCTGTATTATACCAGGGCCTCTCCCAATGCCGCTTGCTTCACAAACTCAGTATCATCAGTATGTCTTTCAGATATATACCCTTTTGATTGGTATTGTCCTTCTTCTGGTCCTGCAAATTGTCTGTACATACTATGTCAAAGAAGCTTATTATATCTTGATCCTTTCTGGCCAAGCCTAGATACAAGAACTGCTCAACAGGCATTCTGAGTGGATATGGAACAAATTGGGTGTACATAAACAGGTCTTCTTCAAACTCATTGAATGTCTACATGCAATGGGACATAGTGACTCAAAATATGTAAAATTGGAGGAGCAGCTCAGAATTTTCCTCTATACCAGCATTACAGGCCTTACAATTTGACACATTGGTGAGCGTTTTCAGCAGTCCAATGGGAGTTGTTATGGAATGGCACTAGCTTCTTATATAATCAGAACCTAAAGAAGGAGTAACACAAACCTGAAGAGGGGATAACACCTATCTAAAGAGGGAGTGGCATTAAAACCCCTTTCCAATATTCTCATCTTTTCATTGTTTGGTCTTGTGGACATTATTATAAGGCTTGACAGGTGCTTGGCATTACTCCATACTGCTGACTCAATGCCAAGCCATTACTTCATACTGCTTACACTCAAATCTTATTCTGATTCAGCCAAACTCTATTCTTACTCAGCCATTTTCTTATATATTCTTTATTTCACACCTTATCTTCTTATCTTTGACTCTCTTATCTCTGACTTATATGATAGCAGGATCATATTCCATTGGAGGATATCTGGACTATATTCTATTGATTGATAAGCATAAGCTAGAATAGTATATATAGAGTAGCACAGAAGCCTGTAACTCCAGTTGTATTCTCTTGGAATCCCCACCTAACCAGTGTGTGACTCTAATATCAATACTATCTCATTCCACTCCTTTATTGTTTGATTCTATATGTGAGCCCACAATGCTAGTGCTCTGATCACTGTTGAGTGTGCCATTGAGCTTGCTGGTTTCGGTGTTGCTCTAACAACTGTTTTACAGTAGAGTTTTCTCTTGATGCATGATTCAAGTTACTAATCTATATGCTAGATATTTTCAGAAGATGGTTGACATCTTCTCTTTATTGCCATTTTACATGACATATGTTAAACAACCAACTACAGCCAATAGATCTGGGGATTTTTTCTGTCATAACAAAAAGCTTTAGCCATACTTTTTCCATGCATTAGGTGCATCCAACGGGAGTCACATTCATATTGCACCTCCTGCATAGCACCAAATGTCATTTTGAAATCAAAAGGAGTTCCTATCCCAAAATAGTCTCTTTTGTTGCACTTTCAATCTCCATTTTTCCTATGTGCTTGTAGGGTGGGAGGGATCAGCTGCCGATGCACAAGTATATCAGAGTGCAATTGACCGGAAGAGTCTTGTCATTTCTGAGGGATGGTACTACCTTGGAGATGCAGAATTTATGCATTGTGATCAACTCCTTGTTCCATTCTGTAGTGTCCGGTATCATCTTGCAGAATGGGGATGGGCAGCTGTTTGGTGAGAATGTTTCAAAATTGAAAGTAAATTGATCTTATTCTATTCACTAGGCCTAAAAATGCCAAAGAGTTATTCAATCTGCAGGATGCACAAGTACAGAATATGATTGAATGCATTTGGCGTGCTTAAACAGTGATTCCGTATTTTGCTTCTTGCACCTGAATACAAGCTGAAGGTTCAAATTTGGATACCTGTGGCTCTTGCAGCACTCCATAATTTTATTCACATGCATAATGCAGAAGAGGGAGATCCACCTGATGATCTGGATGTTGATAACCATAGAAATCAAGGATATGATAACAATGATGATCAAAACTCCACCAATGTTGAGGAAGAAACAACAAATCACTCTGCAGATACTCGGAGGTTGGGTATTGCTAATTATATGTGGGAAGACTATCAGCATGTGTTGCAGGAGAGACATACAAGCAGTGATGAAGAAGACGACACTGCCAACAATGACAACCTAGATTGAACATGATAAGTAGTATATGGAGTAATTCAAATATGCAGAGAAACAATGTAATCCTACCAGTATTTATACAACATCATGACAATGAATTATACAGTTTACAAACAGCTCTCACAGTCAGCATCATGATCCAGATTCTGAAATGAAAGCATATCATGGCTCTTTCCAAAATTTGCATGTATAAAGTTCTTGTACTTCCTGTGCCATCCAATTTTTTGTGAGATAAGGATGAGAGCTTTTGATGAAACTTACTCCAGATGATACCAGTTGTACAAAGCAATCAATGAGCATTCAGCAGTCAGTAAGCATGTGCACAATGGGTTTGGTGATGCAATGATGGCGCTGACCAAATCAAAATTAAATATTTTCATTGATGACTAATTTCTCAAAAAAATCCTGATGAGTCAGCCTTGCTTAAGTTTTTCTGAGGTATTTCCAAGATCCCCATGACCACTTTTGCCAGCCACTCTCTACAGTGAGTTTCAAAAGTAGTTGTCTCTGTTTGGTTCAGTTATATGAGCGGAAATCATGTGATTCTGACACTGTGCCCTCTAATCTGATTCAAACTTGCTGTATAAGCAGCTGGTTAAAGAGCCTGTAGAGGGACTGGCAAAATGTTGACTCTGTCCATCATGAACATCAAAGTAGATGTTGCTAGCAGCTTATAAAATAGTGTTAGAAACCCACTATAGAGTTTATTATCATGTTCAGATAATGGATTATAATAAAATTACCTCACTGCCCATCCAGCCAGTATCAACTGATTAATATAAGATTAGAGCTGGGCACCGTCAACTGTCAATACAGTTTTACAGTATAGTATGGATGGCATCCACAACTATTCTGTCAGCACACCCGAGTGCCCTGGATATGGTATGGGTTATGGTACAGGTTGCACCCATATCCACTGTCAATAATACAGCAGTTGACAGTGCTTGATGGTTGATGGACCATGTGTGATGTATCAATGCACTCAGCATGTCTATTCCGGTGAAGAACCTCCTGCCCCCTTTATCTTTGGGCACTGTTGATGCCTGTCCACCCCTCTGTAGTTTGACAGCACCATACTGTACAATCCTGTCTTGCTTATCACTCAGAACTTCTTCTGTTTCCTTAGCCCCAATTCTTGCCCAGTGCCCATTGCGCCCATCACCTCTACTGACCACTCACAGTGTTCCTCTAGTCCTCTGGCATGGACTGAAGTAATAGACAAGAACATGGAAACCCCTGCTTCACCACCTCTTCTATCCCCCTCATCCACCATGTTATAGCCCTCCAACAGCTCTTTCACCACCTTTCTTCTTGACTGGACTCTGTTCTTGTTCACTGGCACCCCTCACCACTGCTATCCCACTGCAGTCTCCATGTTGCAGTGATCTGCAAGAGCCACTTCCCTGGCTTTTGCTACATTATGGCCCACCCAACACTATCATCATCTCTCTTGTTTGCCACATCATGGCCCCTGCAACACTACCACTTCTATCTCCCTCATTTACCACATTACAGCTCTCACCCCAGTGTTCGCCATATCATGGCAACTCACACCATGCATGGGACCTCTGCCTCACCTTTTAACTCCACCCACTGCCAACACCCACCTGTCTGCCAAAAGGCGCAGGATGTAAAGGCAGTGGCTGGAAAAAGAGTGAGTTGGGTGTAGTTTAGTGATATATTCAACTTCTCACATGTACCCCCAATGCCCCTGAGTCCACCACAGCTTCATTGTTGGACGGAGTCTCCTTAAAGTGGTGTCAGAACCTTGATCTAATCCACCTCCCACATGCCAATGTTTCTCATCTTACAACATCTCATTTCTGTCCTGCAGAAAATGATGGGGTAGCAATCCTGAACTTTTGAGCAACTACTTGTTTTGAAGGGAATTATATTTACTATCAAATGACTGGTCACAATTGGTCATGATTAGTCGCAGTTCTGATCAGTCATGACCAGTCGCAGTCACAGTCACAGTCATGGCTTTTTGGAGTCATCAGTCATTTGATCAGTTGCAGTCATGGCCAATTTGGGCAAATGACCTGACCTGACCTGACCTGTAAACACTAATGTGATCTGGCTCATCCATAAGCTTGTCAATTCCAAGAACCTCTCTAACTAGATATCCATGGAAAAAGATGTGGTGTTCCTCTTTCAATCTTGAAAAGGATAGATGGTAAATGTACCCTTGGATACATCCAGAGCCATCAAGTGGGGTCCAATGGGCAGTGATGGGCAAAGAGTATAACATGTGAATTTATGGAGGGAGAAATATAGGTGGTCCAGAGGCGTTTTCAAGATGACAGAGTGTATGAGGTGGAGAGCGAAGAATATGGACATGTTTGCACATAGGTTCAGCAAGAATGAATATTTGACATCTGCTGGATGGAGGTATATATATGATTCTCAGATCATTGTTTCCAGACTCAGGGTCATTCTCAGATCTTTGATGCCTGTCATGGAGTGTACCTGATGATCTCAGAAATAGTTGATCACAGCGGTTCCTGATGTTGACATCTGTCACCAACAACTCTAAATAGTTGCTATGATCCGCCATCTCGTGATAAGATTCAAAACTTTTGTGAATATATATAGGTAACTGAGCATGTCAAGAGCATTGAAAGCTCTTGCTATCTATCATTTGCCACTCATGACAACCTCTATGAATGATTCTTCCTCCATGCCTTCTCTGGACTCTCTGGTGAGCTTTTCTTTTGACTTTCTCTTTGGCTACATTGTTGATATCTTTGCAGTCTTCATTCTCAAGAATGTCTTCATCCTCTTCTGAAACTTCCTTTTTGACTATACCAGGGACACCTTCATGGTCGTCACTTTCAACAACCTTGTGTCCATCTTCCAGAATCCAATGCAATAAGGATCCACTTCATGGATCACGAGATATAGTAGCCAAAACACTCATGGCAGTGCAAGCCTGCATGAGTCAGAGCATACCAGCACAGCCGCTGATCGGAATTTAGCGAACATACATATCGTCGGAAAGCCTGCGACGAGAGTTTCTGAATGAGGGTATTGTGGTGGTGATCCGTTCTATGGTTCCAGGGATATAGCCAAAACGAATATAATAAATCTGTAAAAAGAAAAAAACCAAAGATTGATCTGTTTAGATGTGTAGCTGGGTAATACAAATAAAGGAAGATCCAGGAATGATGGACTCTATCCAGTCAATAGCCTTTCAGACTAGAGCATGAAACAAAACAAAGCAACGGATGTTTGCAATCCTGTTGCGAGTAGAACTTGTCTGGTCTTCTATTCCAAACCAGCACATGCACCAGCCCCTTCTCTGAAGATCAGGACATCAGTCTAGATGACCTTCCCCAGAGTTGGACTCAACATTACTCATAGGGGTCAAATGGTCATCTACTATAGTAGAAACTCTTGAAGCCTTGATGTTGCACTTATCAATCTCTTGAAGACTGGAGTGGAAAATCGAAGGCATTATTGAATGTGCAAATATCAAGAAGGAAATATCACAAAGCACAGCTCTGGGCAATAGTAAGGGTGTTGAAGAGAGATAGATGAGCAGTGTTGAGGATGTGTACCATTCCATGCAGAACACAGAGCAGATTCCTGCTGGTTTACCAGCTAATTTCTATGATGCAGGATTTCTCCTGAGCTTACAACCCGTCGCATTCAAGAATCTCCAGCTTGAGGATGATGTATATGTTCCTTCCATCAATTTCTTCATGTAAGTAAACTGGTCTTGTTTCACTATTTTGCTACAAAATTGACTGCATTTCATTAGGGGTAACCTTTGAGTACTAGGCTATGAGAGTTCTGAAAAGAATCTATATTCGCTACCCATTTCTCGAATGTATTGATTATATAGAATGTGTACCTGGACATGCGACATGGACATACAGGTGCGATGGTCCGACTGTACGGGTTTGGCCTGCTGTGAAGTTAGTCACGAGTTGTGACTGCCACAATGCAATGATTGTGTCACGGTTGTGGCGGTGTTGCTAGTGTGTGACACTGCCGCTTTGTCACTTGGGTCAATCATATCATATCACCACTCCTTTGTGTCACCGGTTGCCTCCCTTTGCTCTCTAGTTTGCACTCGCCATACAGGTAACAGGACTTACATAGAGATTTTGGAACAATGGTCAGACAAAGGGCTCGCTTCGGGACACTCCAGAGGGACTGCAAACATATGAGCGACATCGCGGTCTCATTGCCTCACATCTTAGACGATCTTGGACATTCTCAAGCATTCTGTTACCCTGACTGCAAACCATCACTTTCTGTTATTGGAGGCATCAAGATTGAAAAAGGTATTTTTGAAGCAGTCACGCATCTCTGGCTCCCGTGCACATTCTGAATGTGGAATTCCAGATTTACCCTAGAGTACATTGTACTTATCTTCCAAATCAGGTTTAGCAGCCTTGGGCGAGATTGGGGGGGAGTTGACGGCGCATATGACTTGTTAGAGCAACACCAAAACCAGCAAGCTCAATGGCACACTCAACAGTGACCAGAGCATTAGCATTGTGGGCTCACACATAGAATCAAACAATAAAGGAGTGGAATGAGATAGTATTGACATTAGAGTCACACACTGGTTAGATGGGGATTCCAAGAGAATACAACTAGAGTTACAGCCTTCTGTGCTACTCTATATATACTATTCTAGTTTAGGTCTATCAACCAATAGGATATAGTCAAGATATTCTCCAATGGGATATAATCCTGCTATCAGATGAGTCAGAGATAAGAGAGTCAAAGATAAGAAGATAAGGTGTGAAAGAAAGAACATATAAGGAAATGGCTGAGTAAGAATAGAGTTTGGCTGAATCAG
>Ga0307516_10009541_pt1 | contig 10806 bp, 9 predicted proteins | sample 19_EM_MG_FD_203310 | JGI IMG/M metagenome (GOLD analysis project Ga0307516, IMG submission 203310) | Populus trichocarpa ectomycorrhiza microbial communities from riparian zone in the Pacific Northwest, United States - 19_EM | ecosystem: Host-associated > Plants > Roots > Unclassified | place...
CTCCCTTCTGACTCATGTCTAAAAGGGTCCACTAAACATCTAATCTGGAATAAAAAAGCAATACTGCCTGTGACAGGCTTTCTTATTCCAGATTAGATGTTTAGTGGACACCAAGACCATTGCACTCATATGGGAACCCATTTACAGTAACATAGTGCCAAGCTGTTTGAAGAAACAGCTTGTTCAGACTCATGTTGAGTCACGGTGCGGACGCAGGGTGGCGCAGTATTGGGCACTCTCGACCTGCTGTCTTTTCGCATCTCCTCTCCTCTGAATTCTCACTTTTTGCACTCTGATCTGCCTTATCTTCCCAGTATATATTTTCACTCTATCCGATGACATTAACCCCTCACTTTCATCAGAAGTCAATGGTGGAAGCTTACAACATCTTCAATCTGCCCAAATCTGGCACCCAAACCTCCGTTGATCACCACTGAGAGGCTCTTTGCCTATGTTCAGCTGAAGGAAGGCCCTATCCTGAATTTAATGAGAAAATTAGTGATCAACCGCGTCATGGTCAATTGATCACAACTTAAGCTTATGTTGGTTGAATGTCATTTAATCTATAATATTTAGAGTAAATGATCAACTACAAGTCAACTATCTCAACTGTACATTGAGTTGCAATTTTTCCTGAACTTCACAATTCTCCGACTGTTTCTCGCATGAGGCAGAATTCAGTTTTGCAGCCAAGCTGAGGGCAAAGCTGCCTATGGGGTTCAATTGAAAGTTGAACTTGTTATTTGTGAACCACTCTAATATTGAGACTCCAAGTGGTAATGGTCCACTTGAAACGATAGGATAGAATAGGTTAGGTTAACCTGCAGCGGTCCTGACTAGGAACAGAGCAATTCAATTTTATTACAGATCAACTGAGGCTGATCATCTGGGCAGCCATGTAATCAAATGTCAAAACATGCATCCTATATGAATATGGGTTTAGAAAAGGTGTCATTGCATCCACTGCTCAGTGCTCATCACTCGCTGAGTTTATGACCCAAGTTTTGATTTCGCATCCTCTCACATGCAGATGATAAGCACTTATGTATAGGGTTGGGGCTGGCAGACAAAGGTCCTGGATTTTCTCCAGCATCTTCAAGCTCTGTTGAAACCCCCTCTGGAACTGCCTGGATCCAAGGGCTTGGACTTGTTTTCTGAACCTTCTGTCTCATTGCAAGCATCTACTGGAACCCTCACCCTGCAGCCCCTGCTGAATTGTAGAACAAATTCATCCACCACCAGGAAATTGTTGCACTGGGCCAACAAGCCCTCTGAAGAACCAACCCAACTATCCAATCCCATCCAGATCAATGAATGCAAATCAGAATCAAAAATCTTGTAATGCCCTCTCATGGCAAAGTCAGCAGTCATCTATCTCCCCCGATATGACCCCTTTGTGCATATTTAAAAGCAGACTTGTCAAGTAATACTAAAATTTCTGTGCCAGCATTCCTTCTTCAAACCCAGTTCCATTTTCTCATCTAGAGCACTGATGACCCATCAACTATTTACACTCATCACTCCGTCCAGATGAAGTTGCTAGCATCTTCGAGAAATTATTAACAAGTCATCGCTTCCTTTCATTGGAAAAACTTGCCACTATTATTCCAGATCCACATACAGCGCCGCTGGTGAGGTTATATCTAGTCTTCATGATTTTTGAAATACTGATCTACTGCTAGCCACCTGACATCTTTCAGCAGCCCAGTGAATTGGAGGATCTGTACTGCAGTTGGCTTGAGACCTGGGACATTATATAGACCAAAATAATTCTTGTAGAATCTGGGGCATCCTTCATATTCCCATCACTTCACAACAAGCCAGACTGGCTTCCAAATACCATGCCAATAAAAGCCATCCAACTATCAAGGCTGTTATCCTGTATCAATATGGTATTAGATTATCTGGCATACAAAGCATCGCAGACAGATTCAGACCACAGGCTGAAAGAGATTGAACTCAACTGTCATGGCCAATACATTAGAGATAATGATCATCCCTCCATCTTGATTTGAGATTACCTTGACTATGATGTGCTCCATATCTATTTCTCTTTATATGCAGGATTACAGACTGTGAAATTTCTCGGTGAGTTTCATGGTCACATTTTTACTCAATATCTGATTGTTTCAGACTCATTCAATATAGAAACCCTGGAAGACGCTCCAACATCAAACACATGTTAGAACAAAGGATACTCATTACATGTTGCACTATGTACAGAGACCAATAGTTTACTTCTTCTACTTGCAGAGATTAGAGTAGGGTGCACGATGGTGGCACTTGCGACCTGAAGCCATTAAAATATGATCGCAGTTCAAACAATGTGCAAAAACTCCCTCAAACTCTTCCTTCATCATGCCCCCACCGAAGTCTCAACAGCATCCAAGCGATACTCAGTGCTCTTGAAGAAACTGTCATCATTATCATTGGAGGAGGCTGTCTGGTCACTGTGGTTAGTGCCATCAGGACATTCATGTCAAGCTTGTGAGGTTTGCATGACAAAATTCCTGCATTGTATGCATTGTATGCAGATGTCCCAGTTCTTTGGCAGTGATCCCTATTGGCTCCTCCAAGCCACTCATTCTAGAACACAGGGTCCAAGCAGAACGAAAAGTAGCAGAGTCAAAGCTGGGAATGCTGACACCTATTAATACTAGTAACTAGCAATTCATCAGTACTTGAATGAAATTGTGTGTGCACCTCTGCCCTCCTCCTCCTGACCGACCTTGATAGATACAAATTTATTTCCAGGAAGGATGCCCACACTGGGTGAAATGATGTGCTTAACTGTGGATGTCGATATCTCATGATCAATCCAGGCTGGAAGAGGTTGTGGTGGAATTAATATACCCTCATAGTACTGATATCCATTGAACTCATCCATGATGAAGACCCCTTCACAAGAAATACCATGTGGTCCATTGGAGTTCTTACTGAAGCAAAGGCCAATGAGGGGTGGAGAAGCCCTCCTCCTTCTGACCGACCTTGATAGATACAAATTTATTTCCAGGAAGGATGCCCACACTGGGTGAAATGACGTGCTTAACTGTGGATGTCGACATCTCATGATCAATCCAGGCTAGAAGAGGTTGTGGTGGAATTAACATATCCTCATAGTACTGATATCCATTGAACTCATCCACGATGAAGACCCCTTCACAAGAAATACCATGTGGTCTATTGAAGTTCTTACTGAAGCAAAGACCAATGAGGGGTGGAGAATAGAAGGGGGAGCTGAGGAGATGCGTTTGAGTCACTGAATTGTACCCTGTGGACAGTGCAGAGGATTGGCGGATAGGGGTTTTGGAAGAACAGTCAAGTCCATTACAAAGAAGAAGGGGGGCATGATAGACTTTCCACTACTATGAATGCATCGCATAATCTTGGAAGCCCGAACTCGGATTTGTTTGGATGACATTGGAGCTTGAATGTGAAAGTAAAGAGGACATTGGAAGGAACTTGGCATGCATCTCGAGAATAGGTGGACAGGAATAGTACAGTATGCACTTCAGAGAACTAATTCTGGAGGATCCACCAATTCTTTCTACATGGTTCTATCATTCGCAATATTCTGTTGTGTTTATTGTTTACAGAGGCAGAGCCTATACAAGATATTATATTTGATGTGACATTTTTAGTATTTGTAATCAATTTAAGGTTCACATTTAAGGGGTGGCCAAGGTGGCTGCCCCAAGGTTATGGCTTGTTCCTAAGAGAGTCTGAGAGTCAATTGTAATCACATCTATGAGTTTTTGCAGTCACATGAACTCCAATCCTTCACACATCAACCCCGCCATCAGCCCCACCCCTGACATCATAACCAAATCCAGACTGACACTTGGCACTAAGGCAATACAGTGTGGGATTTTTTTTCAGGTGGTACCAAATCTCAGCTCATTTTTCTGGATGACCAGGCTGGCAGATGATGTGGTGGGGGGATATTCACTTTTCTGAGGGGGTTTACCACATCAGGGCTGCTTGAACTCCAAATTGGCTAGCCCATCAGATCTCGCTAGGAGCCCTCTTTCCAAGATGCTATGATAAGATTGTGTTGCCAAGGAGTGATGATGAGAATGATCATGTTTTGAAAGAAGTGTGACATTGATGGCCAGTCAAATCATAGTGATCGGCAGTAGAGAAGGTAAGATTGTGCAACAAGAAATTATTCTGTGATTTTGTTGTCATGAGCTGGATTCAAACTCCTGACCTCTAGGTTCCAACAAAATTCTGTATTTGTTGGTGTTTGCTGGGATGCAATGGCAAACTCACATGATGGTCCACTACACCACTATGCCCCTGTCACCATAGTATAATCAATAATAATTAGATATCAATAGCAACCATATTTGTAAATCTGAGTATGCACTTCAGAGAACTAATTCTGGAGGATCCACCAATTCTTCTATATTTGCATGGTCCCATCATTTGCAACATTCTGTCACCATAGTGTAGTCAATAATAATTAGATATCAATAGCAACCATATTTGTAAATCTGAGCATGCACTTCAGAGAACCAATTCTGATGGGCCCACCAATTCTTTGATATTTGCATGGTCCCATCATTTTCCACATTCTGTCACCATAGTATAGTCAATAATAATTAGATATCAATAGCAGCCATATTTGTAAATCTCTCAGAGCATGCACTACAGAGAACCAATTCTGGAGGGCCCACCAATTCTTCTATATTTGCATGGTCTCATCATTTGCAACATTCTGTCACCATAGTGCAGTCAATAATGATTAGATATCAATAGCAGCCATATTTGTACATCTGAGCATGCACTTCAGAGAACCAATTCCGAAGAGCCCACCAATTCTTCTATATTTGCATGGTCCCATCATTTGCAACATTCTGCCACCATAGTGTAGTCAATAATAATTAGATATCATCGGCAACTATATTTGTGAATCTGAGTATACACTTCAGAGAACTAATTCTGGAGGGCCCACCAGTTCTTCTATATTTGCATGGTCCCACCATGAGCCTACTTATTTGTACTGTTGATTTTGTCTTATCATTTATTACCACTCGTTACAATTGCTTATCAGAGCCTGCCATATATTGATCAATTTATCAGCTCCGCCTGGAAAAATCGGCCAAGCCCTGTTTCCCTGATGACTCAAACCATCGTGATTACCACGGGACGTCCATCCCTCTCGCACCTTCACGCCGTCCTGGAACTGGAAGACAACCTACATATTGGGAGGCACATGCGAAAGCTGGTTCTGTTCATCGGATCAGGAAGGTCATCCCAAATATTCGAAACGCTTTTAGACACGCTTGTCAGGTTCATCGGAGTAGCTGCACCTGGATGGAACGCCCTCCTCAGTCACGACTCACCCCCGTGGCGAATCTGAGAAACTCTCCGCACGAGGCTATATCAATTCCTACGGATGCCATCCCTGGTCAAGGTCATCATTCAGGGGGCCGATCCTGGAGTCATTGTTGGCTTTCAAGTTCTCACCTCGTGCGAACAGTTGAAGTCACTCACAGTCAAGGTTACCGAGGATTTCCTCGAAGATGGTGTTATATTACCTGATGCGGCATCTATATCCATGACCCGGTGTTCGACTCCAGCACCAGGTCTACTCGAGGTGTTGTTCATCCATCAGGGCTGTATTGTACCGCTCGTTCACTGATTCTCTTACTTTCCAATCGTCTCGGCTCCGTGTCGCACGCCTTTGCAGGCTCACGTTGATGGTTGAGCTCTTCGACGAGGAACGTAGTAAGGCATCCCGGCAACTGTTAGATCTGTGCGCAACTCCTTGGAGGAGCTGACGTTTGGTAAGTATCTATTGTCGCCCTTCCTCTCTCTTTTTCCCGGCTGGCTGCACCGACAAGCCAAACGTCTGCTGATATCATTGGATAGAATGACATCGAGAGCATTCCATGTGGTTCTGGACAACAAGGAGGGTAAGAGAAGCGTAAAGACTTGTAATGAGTTTAGGGTCCTAGTGGAAGTGCGAAGGAATCCTTGTAGCCATGTGTCGATTTTGAACGATGCAACGTGCATTTCTGAAGCACAACTCTCACTCATAGGTCAATGGCTCATGATTTAGGAAAGAGTATATTCCAAATCTGATGGAAAGAGGAAGGTTCTCAATTATCGAAAGCGGGACCTAGGGGGTGTATGAAACGATTCTCAGTCTTCCGCATCGTCAAACGGGCTATTCGGGATGTACATAGAGATTGTTCGATGGACGGGTTGTTCATGTCGCTATGCTCGAAATGCCATAAAAGGGGTGCTGACGGGAGATGAGTAACGCGCGCTCGGTAATAGATGATGCGCAGGTAGTTGACGATGGTTTTCACCTGTATCGTAAGCAGATTCTTTGTCAGTTCTAGTGGGGAATCAACAGCAGAACAGGGAAAGAGGGCTTGACGAACATTGTCAATAAAGAAGCGGGTTATGATCACGTCCCAATTTACAGAATGAGGCTCGTCTGAGTTGATGTCTTCTCTGACGCCATACCTCTTCAAAGTCACACCGTCATGTAGGGTTGGAAATGAATCTATATCATGCCTGCACGCCATGAGTAAGAGACTTTGGCTCACCCCGGACTCCGCCAGTGACTCTTCTTCAGCTGCCTTACAGTAATCCTTCCTGGCCCATGCCTCTGCGACGGCGTCTCGAAAGTCGTGGATGGTCTGCCCTCCTGAGGAGAGCGTTTGAGTGGTAGGATGAAGACACGACCGTTTCAGTGCCTGGTGAGCACTGAGCGTTGGGTTGGTGAGGACGCGCGGCTGTCGTTTTGGAGGGCAAGTCTGTATTTCTTTGGAAGAGGTTATATGTGTGCCAAAGTCGTCGTGGTCGCCTGTCGTTATGAGACACCTTGGACGCGTCTCTGTTGACAAATTCCTCCTCTGTTCCAGCCTCCTTCCCTTTGCGGTTGAGTGGGTAGGTGATACATCATGATTACATTGTTCCGAGAATAGACCGACAACTTCTTGCCATCATTTTACCCCTCCAAGGCTGGCCTCGACCCTCAACACTTCATATTCCTCGATATTTATGCATTTTTTGTTGTGGTTGCTTCATCGTTCCAGTTCTTCTGCCGAGCCCAAGACGAGCCCGCAACATCACTTGCATTTCACTTAGAAGTTCGAACTCGATTCTACCTCGTGCCTTCATAGGAAGCTGGGGTGGGACTGGTCGGCGGCCCAATGTATGCATTCCGTCTGGATAATGGTGAAATCACGATGGGGTTGTAGGTCAAAGCGCATCAGTGCCAATTTGGCGGACGCGCGCTTTGCCATTGTTGTGAGCCACTCGCGATCTTTTGGCCTTTCCTAAACCTTCGTCTGGCCACTGGTCAAAGATGGGGTCTGTCTTGGCCAGGTGGGTAATATATAAAATTGACCTGAAGCTGGCATTGTATTCACCTTCGTACCCTCTTCCCCCTTCGCCACTAGTTCCTTTGAATCTCACGAAGGTGAGTATCTTGACACTCGAAGACCGTCCACTGTTACTGACGACGAAGTTCAAGGTCATGAGGATCGCAATAGATACTCCACTCGCTCTCTCCACCTGGAACAGCACAGCGCTGGCTCCTCGACACCACATCTTCTCCAAGGTCCCAGATGAAATCTTTTACGAGATCTTCCGTAGATCAACTCATTCACCAAATGCCCCTGCGGTACAACCGATTATTCTGTCCCAGGTATCGCGAGCCTGGCGCGCCTTGGCATGGAGCGCACCTGAATTCTGGAACCGGATTCTTATCATCGAAGACCTCGAGATGGACACGGTCGAGCTTGACAAGACCCTCCATCGCGTCCGCCATTTCCTCAAGCTATCCAACGCGTGGCCTCTCCAACTATCTATCTGCGTGTTCTCGTATGAGCGACATCTCGGCGCGGATGCCCCTGACGACCCGTATTGCGCCAACCTCGACAGGTTCCGTGAGCGGCTGCGTATACTCTCAGCCCTCATCGCTCCCCATGTGGCGCGTATCAAGGTCTTGGATATCACATGTGACGAATTCGACATTATCGTGGATTTGTTCAGCGGCATTCCGGCCTATACCCCGATGCCGCTCTTGGAAGTATTGGCGATCTGTAATACATATGAGGACGAAACCTTGAGCGAGGATTTGGATTATCCAGAGGACGCAGAAGCGTTGACAATTCTTCTGCGGCCACCTAGTGGTGTCCTCGCGGAGACGGCGGCAGCGGTGCTGTATCCGAGGCTGAGTTCTGTGATGCTGCATGGGGTGCCTCTGGATTGGAACCGTTTCTGCCCTAGAAATTTGGAGGTGCTCACATTGGGATATTTGGCCCGCAACGTACGACCAAAAGACGCGGTCGTGAGAAGGATACTATCGGAGAACCAGGACTCGCTCATGTCACTTTCACTTGCGGGGTGTTTAGTGGGAGATTCGTGGTCTGAGGAAGGGCGGGAGGCTGTGCCATGGGATCCCCTGCCTGAACTTGATCATCTCGCCGTCGGATTTACGCACCCAAAAGAAGTCATTCCATTTTTATCGGCAATCCAAGTTCCGGAGATCAAGGCTTTCGAGCTGAAAAACATGGAGGCTGAGCTGACGGCCGTCCCCGAGCGTGCGCAGCTTCCGTATCACGAGGAGTCGAAGACGTTGGTACAAACGGTCGCTTGGAACATCCCCCTCCATCGCTTGGACGTGCTGACCTTGGAACACATTGCCTTTTCCCCGCCTAGAGATGATATTTCCCTCGGCGACGTCCAGATTATGCACAACTGGAACGCGCAGCCGATCCCGAAGCATGCGTACCGCTTCTTCTCTAGCCTCACATCTCTTCGCACTCTCGTCCTCCACGATGCCGATGCTATTACTCTGGATGTAGTGAACTATCTCGTCCCAAAGGATACGGAGGATCACCATCATTCGCATGTCCCTGTTCCTGCTTTACATTCCCTCGAGCTCAGCGGAACCGGATATGCGTTGTTGAATTCATTTCTCGAGGCCCGCAGGAAGAGCGATTCCTATAGTGCGCTTGGGCTGACGCTAGGTATTCCTCGCAGCTGGGAGCCGTTGCTGACGCTGGACGATGTCCCGAGCATCGTCATTGAAGATTTCGTACTGTGCGACGATATTTTCGAAAGAGGTCCTAGTACAGTGTGAACCTCGCTTTCTCTCGTTGCTCCTTCGCTGGCTTACTTTTTTTTGCTTGCCAGGTTTTGATTGATTTCCTTCGACTTGCAACGGACACGGCAGACCTCGTATTTGATGTCGTTCTCTGGATCGCAATGCTTTGCCATGCAGCGTACACGTTGTATGACTTATATATTCTATATTATAATTAGCGAACATCTAGTATTTGTTTGTACGACCTTGGAAAGGTCAAATGGTGCCAGTGAACTTATATCACGTCCTTGCGGAGTAATGCACTCAAATATTGATTCGTAGACTTCCGAGCGTGCAGAGTTTCTAGGTTCAAGGCTGGGAGTGCATTTCCATTTCACCTTTCGACGCCTCGGAACCACGTTGAACCTGAAGGCCTGGAGGACCGCCAGACTCAACCCTGCTTGAGTCCTACCCCTTATGAACCTCCTTAACATCCACGAACTAGGGGTCGCGGCCTAACGAAATTGTAGGCCCCTAGTACACCTCAATCATCTGCGCGTCAAAAGCATAGGAGACTACTCCTAATTTCCAAGAATAATATGCGCGTAGAGGAGAAACCACAGGTATGTCTTAGAGGCTAAAGAGTATAAAAGCGACGACATCGTTGTGGTTTTCTGCATTCCATTACTACCTCACACAACTCTCCAAAAGCAACGAAAAACCGACCACTTCCAATTACCATAATGCATCATCTTACATCTTTACTCTTTGTCGTCGCTCTCGCTACCACCCTTACCTCTGCCTCTCCATCGCCTTCACATGACGAGGTTCAAGGAGCGGAAACAGAGGTCCGTGTCATAGTTTTTTTTGTTCAAACGTTAATGCTGATTCGGTTCGTTCACCCACAGTTTGAGAAAAGGGATAACGGCGGATATAGCGGCCGTCAAAATTACGGCAGCCACTATGGCGGTCGGAACGAATATAGCAATGGTTATAGCCAGCACAGCAGCTATCGTGGTGGCAGAGATTATGGATACGGGCGCGATCGCAGTTATGGTCGGGGGGACCGTGGCGGGCGTGGTCGCGGTCGAGGATATGGTCGTTACTAATTTAAACTACTTATGTTACGCATAGCGGCTACAGGCGCTAGAAGCCTTGCTCTCTCGTTAACCTCTTTGAAAACAAGCATCCGTCCCCACAAAATCAATGAAACTGTTGAATCTCAAGACATCAAAGATAACTCAGTCGATGCACCTAGCATTGTCATTGATTATATGGGAACTTTAACAAGTCTACCAATCGTCTCTGGTGACCGGACGCGCTCGACGACGATTCCGACCGTGTTGGCAAACCGGGTTATGAGGTATATTGGCCATATAAGAGCCGTTGATGTAAGGGTTGCGAGGGATAAGGCATACCAGGTAATAAGAACATCTCGCCCTCTTCGATCTGAATATCTCGGGAGACGCCGTCATCGACGACTCGCAGGAACATCACTCCTTTGTGTTGGTAGAACCATTCCTATTCACTGGTGCCCTGAGAAAAAGGGAAGATAGTTGAGCCAAAGCCGTGTTGACCTCTGTCTGATTGACGTGGTAGTCGTTCCTTTGGTTTGGCCCTCCGACTGCCATCACGATGAAATCAGTGCCCTGATAGATACAGAAGTTGCCCACGAGTGGCTGCAGCAAATGCTCGTTTTGAGATAGCCACTTTGGAAGGTTCAACGGCGGAGAAAGAGACATGCTGGCAGGGTC
>Ga0307516_10009542_pt1 | contig 10806 bp, 10 predicted proteins | sample 19_EM_MG_FD_203310 | JGI IMG/M metagenome (GOLD analysis project Ga0307516, IMG submission 203310) | Populus trichocarpa ectomycorrhiza microbial communities from riparian zone in the Pacific Northwest, United States - 19_EM | ecosystem: Host-associated > Plants > Roots > Unclassified | place...
GCTCGCAAGGAACTCGCGGATGCCTTGCTGGTACATCGCGAAGTGCCCGGCGTCGATGCGCTCGATGAACGCCAGCATCTCGTGCGGCGTCCTGAACTGGTCGCCGTCGATGAAGCAATCCTCGGGAATCGGTGGCTTGGCGTGCGTGGTGCCGATGTAGATGGGCACGCAGCCGCTGGTGAGGCAGTCGAAGATCTTCTCGCTGAGATAGCCCGGGCTGCCGCGCGAGTTCTCGTAGCAGATCGAGAAGCGGGCGCGGTCGAGGATCTCGTGCTTGCGGGCTATCGTGCCGCGGTAGCTCGGAAACGGCGGCGGGCCGTCCCGGTCGAGCCTGCGCTTCCACTCATTGAGTCGCTTGGCGATGCGGCCCAGGTGGCCGGGCCCGACGGCGGGAATGTCCCAGCCATGGCCGAACAGCGCGAAACGGTCGGGCGCGTGCTCCTCGAAGAAGCGGATCGCCTCGACGCGGCGGTGGTGCAGGTTGCGCGGGTGCGGATGCAGCAAGGCCTTGTTGGAGGCGATCAGCACGCAGAAGAGGTCGCGCTCCTTGAAGTCGGGCACGTCGCGCAGGGTCAGGTCGTTCGGGTAGGCCAGCGCGACCACGTGTTCGCCGTCGATCAGTTCCTCGTTGCTGGTGAACAGCTTGCGGTAGCGCGCGAGCTCCACCAGGTTGCCGTTGATCGGCCGGACGACGGGGTCTTCGTACAGGTAGGCGTAACTGAGCGGGTGGTCGACGCTGCGCTGTGCATTCAGGTGCAGTTCGAACTCGACTGCGCGGCCGGCGTTGACGTCGCGCGTGTTGAGCTCGACCCCCTCGATCGCGAAGCGATCGCGCAACTGGCGCCACGGCAGGAAGAAGTCGCCCCCGTTGGGGCCCGCGCCGGGGCGGAACGGCTCGTTGGCCCGGAGCCGGTTGACCACCAGCGTCGCGTAGCGCATGGGCGCGAGGATGGTGCTCTCGGGGCCGTCGCTCATCGACGACCTTCGTCCTGCGGACTGCGGGGCTGAGTGCCTGCTGGCGCCCAGGCGTCGCCCTCGTTCGCGCCCTCGCAGGCCTTCAGCAAGCCGCTGTAGATGGAGTTCGGTGCCGGCACCGTCTTCCAGTTGTTGTGCCAGTGGATCGCCAGGTGGCGCTCGGTGGACAGCGCGTGCATGTCGAGCGCGAGGTTGTCGCGCGGCCCGAAGAACTTCGCGGTGTCGCCGTACAGCAGCGAGGTCGGGTCCCACAGCGGATCGAACAGCTTGGTCGGATGCACCACCACGCCCAGTTCGCTGCAGACGTGGTCGGCGAACAGGATCCAGGGCAGGAAGTTCTCGAGCTCGTTGCCCTTGCGGGTGAGCGCGGTGCTCCAGCTCTTGTTGGGCAGGTACAGGATCGCCGAGTTCGCGAACGCGAAGGTCTCCCAGCGATAGGCCCAGGCCTTGTCGGCGCACTGCGTCGTGAGGTCGCTGGTGAAGGCGACATCGAGATCGACGTAGAGGCAGGCGTCGGGATAGTGCTCCAGCGCGATCAGGCAGCGCGCCAGGTCGCCGCGGTAGGCCTTGTTGCGCGTGAAGCCGCCGAACAGCATCGACGAGTGCTTGTACGTGAGGCCGAACAGCGGATGCTCCCACGCGTTGCGGCGCGCCCATTGCGGCGCCAGCTTGCGATGCACCGCGCTGGCGACCTTGCGCAGCCTCGGATGGCGGTCGTAGCGGGCCACGGGCTTCGCGCTGACGTGCTTCTCGATCAGCCGGTTCAGCGAGAATGCGCGCACCGCGATGCGCGGGTGTGTCTTGATCCACTGCAGTTGCGGCGCCGCGATGGCGCTCGCGTCGTCTTCGTCCAGCCACAGCTCGTAGCGCGACTCGGGATGCTGGCGCAGGAAGCTGCGGAAGTGCAGTTCGGTGACGGCGGGCAACTGGCCCGACCAGTAGCCGAAGAACGTGATGGGGGCGGAGTTGGACGGCATCAGTGAACCAGGTCGAAGGTCTTCATCAGGATGCGTTCTTTCCAGGTCGCCGGGCGGATCGCCGGCGACTCGGTGCCGTCGATCGCGGCGCGCACGTCGCCGTAGAACCGATCCCAGCGGTAGTGCGTGTCGATCGCCTCCTGGCCGAGGCGCTGGGTCTCTCGCAGCTCGGCGTCGGTCTGCGCCTGCAGCTTCCTGAACACCAGCTCCGCGGCCGCAGCGTCGTTCAGGGGCACGTTGACGATGCCGGCGCGGTTCTCGTAGCCGCTCTGCATCGTCACGGTGGGAATCAGGCCCCAGGCCATGGATTCGAGGATGGTGGTCGGGTTCGCGTCCATCGCGCCGACGGTGATCATGAAGTCGTAGTCGGCGACGGCGGCGCGTGCCTCGGGCTTGGAGAAGTCCATGAAGCCCAGCACGTGCACGCCCGGAATCTTCTTGCGGCCGCGGCCGGCCCAACTGATGTCCACGCTCTCGCACTGCTGCTGCAACTGCGACAGGTAGCCCACGTTCTTGTTGTGCGCGGTGTGGCCGATGTAGAGGAACTTGCGTTGTCCCGGCGGATTGAACGTCGTCTTCACGAACGGGAAGAACGTTCGGTTGACGGCCAGGTCCATGTGGCGCATCTTGGGCTTCCAGCGCCGGATCGTGGCCTCCTCGATGCGGTTGAACCAGTAGTTGCCGGTGATGGCCAGGAACAGGTCGCATTGCTCCATGTGGCGGTCGTAGTAGGCGACCTGGCGCAGGTCGTCGGCGTACGGCGCCATCAGGATGCGGCGCGCCCAGCCGGGCTGGTCGACCGAGCGGTCGAACACCGAGTCGCGGCGCCAGTGCGGGTGGCCCAGCAGGACGTCGCCCGGCTTGGGCTCGATCTTCACCTGGTCGCGCCAGCCATAGAAGCGCACGTCGTAGTCGCGCGCCAGCCGGTCGCCGACCTCGTTGCCGATGCAAAAGGGCGACGAGTTGCGGCTGGCGTCACGCGGGTAGACGAAATGGACAGTGGTCATGGCGGCGGTGTGGGCGCGTGCACGGGCGCGCGCGGGGCGGGGGCGGACGCGTCACGCGGGCGCGCGCGCAAAACGGATGTCGCCGGGCGTCGTCGCACGCCGCCCGGTGGGCCTATTCCTTCCAGTGATCGGAGATCCAGGGCGAGGCCTTCGCATGGCGCCAGTTGCCATTGCTGCGGCCCGCCAGGGCGTCGGGCGGGTTCATCACGCCGTGGAAGACGATGATGCGCGCTCCCTTCGGAATCGACGGGGCGAAGAAATAGTTGAGCGGAAAGCGCGCGATGCTGTGGTACTTGAAGCTCGCGCACCAGTCCTTGGGCCAGTACTGGAGCTTGCCCTGCTCGTGCAGCACGCCCGACAGATAGGCCTGCTCGTTGCGATAGAGCGCGCGCATCGCGGCCGATTCGGCGCGGAACTTGGCCAGCACGTCGGCGTGCGCGCCCAGCTGGAAGCGGTAGACCGACGAGTTGCCGGTGACGCGCCACGGCCGCTTCCAGTCGTGGATGATCAGGAACTCGCCGGGCCGCTCGAAGAACGGCGTGATGTCGTCGACGATCACGATGTCGATGTCGAGGAACAGCGCCGTGCCCCGCAGCCCGTGCAGGTCGGCCTCGAAGGTGGTGAGCTTCTTCCAGCCGCGCTCGGGCAGGCCGTCGGGCAGCGCGAGGTCGGGAATGGGCAGGCACACGACCTCGTCGCGAATGCCGGTGCTGGAGTCGGTGAGGCATACGAACTTGAAGTCGCCGCGCAGGTGGCGGCGCACCATCGCGTAGAGGCGGTTGACGTACTCGGGGCCGTACTTGTCGCCCCATTTCATGCACAGGACGTGGCGCTGACCCGTCGGTGCGGATGTCGCCATCATTGTTCTTCGATCCGCAACGCGGGATAGCTGTCCCAGCTGAGGCAGCCCGGGCATTGCCAGAAATGGCGCTGTGCCTCGAAGCCGCAGGCAGCGCAGCGATAGCGCTGCAGCGGCTTGGCGGCGCGCGTGACGGCGGTGCGCACGTCGGCCAGCGATTGTTCGGCGAGCGGGCCGGCGGCGGCGGCCGAGGCCGCGATCGCGGGCTGCTGCAGCACCTCGCGGGCGGCCGACAGCGTCGGATGCGCGTGCAGCATCTCGCGGTAGCGATTGGCGGCGACCGTCGGGTCGGCTTCCAGCTTGGCCCACGCGCTCAGGAAGTCCAGGCGCGGCGCGTCGGCCAGCAGCTTCTCGAGCGCCGCCTTGGCATCGGCCTGGCGTCCGCTGGCGATCGCGGCCGCGGCGTAGTCGTTGGCCACCAGCGTGAAGCTGGCCGGATCGCGCCGGCGCAGCTCGTTCCAGGCCTCGAAGGCCTCGGCCGGGTGGTCGGCGCGCGCGAGGCGCTGGCCCTGCATCACCCACGGACGCGCCGACGATGGATCGGCCTTGAGCGCCTGCTGCAGCGCGCGCTCGGCCTCGTCGGGATGCTGTTGTTCCTCGGCCATCAGCGCGAGTTCGCACCAGTAATGCGAGATGCGGCGTGCGAACGAACCGGTGCCGGCGCTCTCGAGCTGCTGCGCCGTGTCCACGGCGGCGCGCCAGTCGCGCGAGCGTTCGTACAGGTTCAACAAGGCCAGGCGGGCCTCGGTGTGATACGCCGTGCCCTCGAGCAGCTTGTAGGCGGCTTCGGCGCGGTCGAACAGGCCGGCCTTGACGAAATCCTGCGCCAGCGCGTGCTGCGCGCGCTCACGTTCGGCCTGCGGCAGGTCGGCGCGCACGAGCAGGTGCTGGTGCACGCGCACGGAACGCTCGAACTCGCCGCGGCGGCGGAACAGGTTGCCGAGCGCGAAGTGCAGCTCGGTGGTGTCGGGATCGTTCTGTACCGTCTCGATGAACGCGTCGATCGCCTTGTCCTGCTGTTCGTTGAGCAGCAGCGACAGTCCCTTGTAGTAGGCCTTGGGCGATTCGCGTGTCTCGCGCTTGAGCTGGCGCAGGTCGAAGCGCGAACCGAGCCAGCCGAGGATGAAGAACAGCGGCAGGCCCAGCAGGAGCCATTGGTATTCAAAGTCCATCGCGTACCACCGTGACGTCGGGAGCCACGGGCGCGGCGGGCTGGGCGGGGAGCGTGGGGACGACCGGCGTCTCGAGGCGCCTGGCGCGGCGGCGGTGGTGCCACCAGCTGGGCGTCATCGCCAGCACCCCGAACACGGTGCCGCAGGCGAACGCGGCGAGCACGACGATGACCAAGGGCGCCGTCCAGGCGTACGAGAACAGCCAGTTCACCGTCGCAGGTTGCTGGTTGTTGATCGCGAAGCCGAACAGGGCCAGGAAGAGAAAGGCTCGGATGAGCCAGGTCAGGATGCGCATTCTCACTTTCGCGTCGTTGGACGCTTTCCCGCGGATTCTACGAAGGGCGGAGGCCTTTTACGGTCGAGCTCGAATTCTTTGTGCCGAGCGGGCCGGAATACGCGTCCGGCGCTGCGCAGGCGCTGCCGCAGAACTCATTCGGCCAGGAATTCGCACAGCAGGCGGTGGAAATGATGCACGCCCTGCTCCTTGCTGGGCGAATAGCGCCCGCGGTCGTAGAAGCGCGACTGCACGCCGCGCTGCACCTGCTGCACGACCGCCTCGTCTTCCAGCTCCACCTGGTCGAGCCCGTTGCCGGCGCCGTCGCCCAGCTTGCCGGCGTCCCACACGTAGGCGCGGAACAGCACGCGGGTGCGGCCCATGCCCTGCGGCTGGACGATGTTCACCGACAGGCCCCAGGGGTAGAAGTTGAGCATCAGGTTGGGGAACACCCAGTAGTAGTAGGCGGCCACGCGCTCGCCGAAGTCGGGCGACGACGGCGGCAGGTCGAACGCCAGTTCGCCGTCGCGGGCGCGCGCGAACTGTAGGTTCGCGTAGCGGTGCAGCTCGTAGCCGTAGCCGTCGAGGCTGAGCACCTGGTTCAGCGCCGGATGGATGAACGGGATGTGCAGGCCTTCGAGGTAGTTCTCGACGTAGAGCGCCCAGTGCGCGGCGATGTCGAAGCTGCGGTTGCGCGACGGGTCGTGCCGGAACTGCGCGAGCGGCATCCACGCCAGCCGGGCCTGGATGTCGCCGATGAAGGCCTCGAGCGGCGCCGCCGGTCGGACCGCCGCGAACGCCTGGGTGCCGAACAGGCCGAACGGCACGTGCGGCAGGTGGTCGGACGGCGCCGGGAAGTTCTGCGCGGCGTCGAACTCCGGCATGAAGGTCATGCGCCCGGCCATGTCGAAACGGCGCGAGTGGTAGCCGCAGCGGATCTGTTCGGCGCGGCACGGCGTCTTCACCAGCAGGTTGCCGCGGTGCGTGCAGACGTTGGACAGGCACCTCAGCGTGCCGCCCGCGTCGCGCGAGAGCAGCAGCGGCTCGTCCAGGCTGCCGGGCAGCATCTCGCGCGGCGCCAGGGAGCCGGGCAGGGCGACGTCGTCCGTGTCGCCGATCCATTGCCAGCTGCGGCCGAACACGCGCTCCTTCGCGAGCTCGTACGCCTGTGCGTCCCGATAGAACGTGCTGGGGAGCGTGCTGGCGAGGGTGATGTCGGGGTCGACGCTGTACGGTGGGGTCAAGGCGAGGCTCCGTGATCGGGCGAGGGCCATCATGCCACCGGGGCGGGTTGCAGCGACACTGGAGCCCGCGCTCCGTTCCATGCCCCCGTTCGCCGCCCCGTTCTCCACCTCCGATGACCCGCCGAAGCTCCGTCACCAACGCCCGCCTGATCTACACCGGCGTCGCGCTGGCCTCCGGCGGCATCGCCTTCTACGTGCCGCTGATGCTGTCGGCGGTGGGCCTCGCCCACTCCGGCGTCTGGGCCGCGGGCATCCTGTTCGGCACCAACCTGGGCCGGCTGGTGGGGTCGCACGTGGCCAGCCGCCATGGAACGCTCACGCAGCGCTCCGGGGCGATCGTGGGCAACATCCTCATCGAGGGCCTGGCGCTCTTCAGCATGGCCTTCCTGGCCGCGCCGTGGATGCTCGTGGCCGTGGCGACCGTCGCCGGACTGGGCAGCGGCATGTCGTTCCCGGGCATGAAGAACGCGCTGCTGCGCCTGCCCGGCCTCGATTCGAGTCGCGCGTTCGCGGGGCTGTCGATGTCGTTGCGCCTGGGCATGGTGGGCGGCTATCTCGCCGGCGCGCTGGTCGGCGCGAACCATCTCGTCATGGTGTTCACGGTGCTGCTGGCGATGTTCGTCGCCTACGCCGGATTCATGCGCGTGGTGCTGCGCGACATCGAGGCGGCGCAGCGCGGCGAGCAACCGACGCCGTCGGGCCCGGCAGCGTCGGTCGGCGCCGCGGCCGAAAGCGGCAGGCCGGCCCCGCTGAACGTGGGGATGCTGATGGCGTCGAACGCGGTGTTCTGGTTCCTGACCATCCAGCCCACCGTGACGATGAGCCTGTACGTGCCGCGCTACGTGCCGGGCCTGCCCGTGTCCACGACGTACTGGGTCACCACGGTGATCGTGCTGCTGCTGCAGATGCGCGTGACGGCGATGGCGCGCGGCGTCACCGGCCACCTGCGGTTCCTGCGCGTGGGTTGCCTGTGCATGCTGGCCAGCTTCTGCGCGATGGCCGTCGCCGGAAGCCACGTGGCGCCCGTGCTGCTGGCGGCGGTGCTGCTGGCGCTGTCGCAGGTGTTCTACGGGCCCTCGTTCGACGTGCTCGTGTCGGGTGACGCCCGCGCGCGCGGGCTGGACACCGGCCAGACGATCGCGCGCCAGCACTTCTGGCAGAACCTGGGGATGATGACCGGCAGCCTGGCGGCCGGGGCCTTGTTCGACCTGGGCGTGGCCTGGGACCGTCCGGCATTTGCCTGGCTGGTGCTCGCGGCAGGTTCGATCGCGCTGCTCGCCGGCCTGGGCGGGGTCGCGCGCAGGGTCGGCGTCCCGTCGCGCGCGGCTTGAATGGGCTCGCCGCCCGAGCCGGACTTCAGGCCGCGACGGCGGCCCGTGCGGCGCGGCGCAGCGCCCGCGCCATCCAGACGACCAGCCGCGCCACGGCGCAGGCCGCGGCCATCGCGGCGCCGTCGGTCAGCAATTTGTCGATGATGACCGCGCTGCCTTCCGCGGCGGCCGCGCAGGCCAGCGCGGCGGTGGCGCTGGCGAAGGTCCGGGTGGCGTTCGCGGGCCGGCGCGCGTCACCGGATTCGGCGTGTGCGTCGACCATCATGCCGCTCCCACAGGCGTGCGCTCGGCCAGCATCTTCAGCGCGGCGAGCACTTCGGGGAAGTCGGCGGTGACCAGCGGCCCCAGCGTCGCGGCCTCGGGGCCTTCCACCCGGATCGCATAGGTGACGCGCGTGCCGCCAGAGGGCAGGGCGTGCAGCTCGTGCGAGACCAGGAAGCGCGTGTCCTCCAGGACGGTCTCGTCGACGAAGCCCAGCAGCGGGCGGACCTCGCACAGCGTGCTCCGGAACGCTTCCATGCCGGGCGGCTGCATGTCGAAGGTCGATCCGGTGGCGAACGGGCCGTTCAGCGCGATGCGCTCGATGCCGGCGTTCCAGTTCGTCCAGCCGGCCACGTCCTCGAACAGGCGCCACAGTGCCGCAGGCGAGGCGGTGGTGGCGATGCTGGCGGTGTCGGTCCACATGGGTTTCTCTCCTGGTTTTCTTGATGTCGTCGCAGGTATTGGACGGGAGGGTTCCTGACAGCGTTCTGTCAGTAGCCGCTGCAATTGGCAATGAAGAGGCTCTCCTGGCTACGACGTGTGGAGCCGCCGGATATCGACAACGCCCAATTGCCGGCGCCGGCTTTTTTTCGCTCTTCGCCGATCGGCGGGGTAGGTGTGCCCTGCGCGCAGTGAGGCTCCGCGTCATCCTGCGCGAAGTCGCAGGATCCACGCCGGCCGGGCGACGCTTACGCAAGGGTGGATTCCGCGACTGCGCGCGACGGTCCGTCGCGGAAATGAAAAGGGCGCCCGAAGGCGCCCCTGGAACGAAAAAGGCGCCCGGAGGCGCCTTTGGAGTCACGTCTTGCCGACGGCGGGTAGCTGCTTGTCGACGGCCTCTCGCAAGGCCTTGCCCGGCTTGAAGTGGGGCACCAGCTTTTCAGGGATGGTGACCTGCTCGCCGGAGCGCGGGTTGCGGCCCACGCGCGGCGGGCGCCGGCTGATCGAGAAACTGCCGAAGCCGCGAATCTCGATGCGGTGTCCGCGCGCGAGCGCATCGGACATCGCATCGAGCACGGTCTTGACCGCGAACTCGGTGTCACGCACGGTGATTTGCGTGAACCGCTCAGCGAGCTGAGCAACAAGATCCGATCGAGTCATGCGGCCTTCAAACGTTGGCTGAATCGTTGACGAGAGACCTGTCCGGCGCTGCCGCTCGAGCCTTCCAGAAGAAGTTCAAGGGAGCGCCGGAACCGGCTCTGCCGGGCCGGTCGCGGGCGGCCCCTCGGGGGCAGGGAGCGCCAGCGACCGTGGGGCGTCACTTATTCGGATTTTCCGCCGTCGAGCTTGGCGCGCAGCAGGGCGCCCAGGCTCGTCGTGCCGGCGTTTTCACGCTCGTTGGTCGAGGAGATGCGCTGCATGGCTTCCTGCTGGTCGACGTTGTCCTTGGCCTTGATCGACAACTGGATCGAACGCGTCTTGCGGTCGACGTTGATGATCATGGCTTCGACTTCGTCGCCTTCCTTCAGGATCGAGCGAGCATCTTCGACACGGTCACGCGTCAGTTCCGAGGCGCGCAGGTAGCCGGTGACGTCGTCGTTGAGCTGGATTTCAGCGCCACGCGGGTCGACCGTCTTGACCTTGCCGGTCACCAGGGCGCCACGGTCGTTGACCGAGGTGTAGTTGGCGAACGGGTCGCCGTCCAGCTGCTTGATGCCCAGCGAGATGCGTTCGCGCTCGACGTCGATGCCCAGGACGACGGCTTCGACTTCCTGGCCCTTCTTGTAGTTGCGAACGGCGGCTTCGCCGGCTTCGTGCCACGAGAGGTCGGACAGGTGGACCAGGCCGTCGATGCCTTGGGCCAGGCCGACGAACACGCCGAAGTCGGTGATCGACTTGATCGGGCCGTGGACCTTGTCGCCACGATGGACGTTGGCGGCGAATTCTTCCCACGGGTTCGCGCGGCACTGCTTCATGCCCAGCGAGATGCGGCGCTTGTCTTCGTCGATCTCGAGGACCATGACTTCGACTTCTTCGCCCAGCGTGACGGTCTTGGACGGAGCGACGTTCTTGTTCGTCCAGTCCATTTCCGAGACGTGCACCAGGCCTTCGATGCCCGGTTCGATCTCGACGAACGCGCCGTAGTCGGCGATGTTCGTGACCTTGCCGAACAGACGCGTGCTGGTCGGGTAGCGGCGGGCGACGCCCATCCACGGATCGTCGCCGAGCTGCTTCAGGCCCAGCGAGACGCGGTTCTTCTCGGCGTCGAACTTCAGGACCTTGGCGGTCAGTTCCTGGCCAACCGTCACGACTTCCGACGGGTGACGGACACGGCGCCAGGCCATGTCGGTGATGTGCAGCAGGCCGTCGATGCCGCCGAGGTCGACGAACGCACCGTATTCGGTGATGTTCTTGACCACGCCGTTGACGATGGCGCCTTCGGACAGCGTCTCGAGCAGCTTGGCGCGTTCTTCGCCCATCGAGGCTTCGACCACGGCACGGCGCGACAGCACGACGTTGTTGCGCTTGCGGTCGAGCTTGATGACCTTGAATTCCATGGTCTTGCCCTCGAACGGGCTCATGTCCTTGACCGGACGCGTGTCCAGCAGGGAGCCCGGGAGGAAGGCGCGGATGCCGTTGACCAGGACGGTCAGGCCGCCCTTGACCTTGCCGCTGACCGTGCCGGTGACGAACTCGCCGGATTCGAGCGCGGTCTCGAGCGACAGCCACGAGGCGAGGCGCTTGGCCTTGTCGCGCGACAGGATG
>Ga0307516_10009543_pt1 | contig 10806 bp, 7 predicted proteins | sample 19_EM_MG_FD_203310 | JGI IMG/M metagenome (GOLD analysis project Ga0307516, IMG submission 203310) | Populus trichocarpa ectomycorrhiza microbial communities from riparian zone in the Pacific Northwest, United States - 19_EM | ecosystem: Host-associated > Plants > Roots > Unclassified | place...
CGCTCTGGGTGACCGTGGTGTTCCAGGCCTGGGTGACCTGCTGACCCGCGGCGTAGGACCAGACCAGGGTCCATCCGGTGAGCGGGTCACCGAGGTTGGTGATGGTCACGCTGGCGCCGAAGCCACCTTGCCACTGCGAGGTCACGGCGTAGTTCACCGAGCAGCCGGCGGCGGCGGCCTGAGCGGGCAGCGCCACGGCCGCTGCCGCGGCGACCAGGCCGAGGCCCGCGGCCAGCATTGCGGCCTTGGTCGTTCCGGGATGACTCATCGAAATCTCCTGTCCGGTGGGGATGTGGGGGATGGGGATTCAGAGGAAACGCCAGAGGTGATCGTTGGTGCCGTTGTCGTCCCAGAGCAGCACCTGCGCGCCCTGGGCGGTGGAGGCGCCGTCGACGCCGAGGACGCGGCCGCCGTTGGCGCATTGGATGCGGAAGTAGCCGTTGGCGCCGTAGCGCAGCCGCCACCGGCGGTCGGCCGCCGTGCTGTCCGCCGCCTGGATGATCCGGGCACCGTTGCCGCTCGCCCCGCCCTCCACCGCGAGCATCCGGCTGCTGTTGGCGTTGCGGAATCGCAGGTAGCCGCCGCTGTCCACGACCGCGGTCCAGAGGTGATCGCCGGTGCCGCTGTCACCCCACTGGATGACCAGGCCACCATCCACCGTGGACATGTCCCGCACGCCGAGCACGAGCCCGCTGGCGAGGTTCTGCAGCCGCCGCGCGCCGCTGGGCACGAACCGCCAGAGATTGTCGCCGCTGCCGTTGTCCGGATCCTGTACGGCCTGGGCACCCGCGCTCGTGGACCCGTTCAGGATGGCCAGCAGCTTCCCGGTGTGCACGTTGCGCAGCTTGTGCGAGCCGTCGCCGTTGTCGACGACCGTCCAGCGGTGGTCGGCGGTGCCGGTGTCGGCCCACTGCAGCACCCGGGCGTTGTCCGCGGTGGACATGTTCTCCACGCCGAGAACCTTGCCGCTGTTGACGTTGCGCAGCTTGATCGCGCTGCCGTCGACCACGATCACCCAGTCGTGGTCCGCCGTGCCGGTGTCGCCCCACTGCAGGGCGAGCCCGCCGTCGGCGGTGGACATGTCCTGGATACCCAGCACGAGTCCGGTGGCGGCGTTGACCAGTCTGAGGCCGGCCAGGGCCGAACCGCCGGCGCCGGTGCTCCAGTAGACGGTGTAGTTGTGTCCGTGCGCGTCGTGGAACGGCCCGAGGTTCACCGTGGCGCCGTTCGCGGTGGCGGTGAACGCCAGCGCGCTGGTGCTGGTGCGTGCGATGGACGCCGGGTCGAGGGACGGCAGGGCGGACAGGGTGGTGTTGCCGTAGTTGCCGGACAGCACCGTCGGGCCGTACGTGGCGGCCGCGACCGCGGTGTTGTCGTTGGCCGCCCGCATGACCAGCCGCATCGGCAGCCGGACGGTCACGGTGTCGCCGGCCGCCCAGGTCCGGGTGACGGCGGCGTAGCTTCCCGGCGTGGCGGTGACGTTCTGCGCCGTGCCGTTGACGCTGATCGTCGCCCCGCTGGTCCAGGCCGGGATGCGGATGCGCACGGTCCACGACCCGCCGGCCGTGCCGGTGAGAGTCAGGGTGGTGGTGTCGCCGACCGGGTACGACGTGGCCTGGGTGACCGTGATGCCGCGCTGCGTCCAGGTCAGCACCGACGGCACGAAGAGGTTCACGGTCAGGGTGGTGCCGTTGAAGAAGTAGACGGAGTCCATCAGCTTGGTGTTGGTCTCCAGGCCGGTGCCCTGGCAGCACCAGAACGTGGTGTAGTCGGTGCTGAAGCTGCCGCCGCCGACCACCGGCCCGACCGCGCCGCGGCGCCCGCCCGGATTGAGCGGGGTGAAGTAGCAGACGTGTCCGTGGCTGTCGGCCGGGTTCTGCTGGCCGATGAGATGGTTGAGCAGCGCCTGCTCGTAGTAGTCGAAGTAGGCCGCCCGGTCCGGATCCAGCAGCCACAGCTCCCGGGTCAGTTTGAGCATGTTGTAGGTGTTGCACGCCTCGCAGACGTCGCTGTCGAGGTAGCCGGCGATCGCGTTCGGGGCGCGGAAGTGTTCCGCCTCGCTGTTGCCGCCGATCACGTACGTGTGCGCGCCCACACACATGGTCCACGCGTTGGCGGCGATGTCCCGGTAGCGGGTGGTGCCGGTGGCCTTGAACTCCCGGACCGCGCCGACCCACTTCGGGACCTGCGTGTTCGCGTGCAGCCCGCTGAGTTGGTCGCGGTTGGCGGCGAGCGGGTCGAAGGCGGCGGCATGGTCGAACCGCTGCGCGACGGTCAGCCATCGGCCGTCGCCGGTCTGCTGGTAGAGGTCGGTCAGCACCGCGTTCATGCCGCCGAACTCGGTGTTCATCGTGGTCTGCATCTGGGCGTAGCTGAGCCGGCCGGTGCGCCAGTCGACCCAGCCGGCGAAGCCGAGCAGCACGTCGCGGGCCTGGGTGTTGCCGAGGTAGCGCCACACGTCGAGCAGGCCGGCGAGGGTCTTGTGGATGCAGTAGTACGGCACGCCCTTGCGGGCGCCGGTCTCCACGGTGTCGAGGTCGCTCTCGGGGAAACCGGACAGGTAGCCGGCCGTGAACCCGGCCGCGGCGTTGTTCGCCTGGCACTTGGCCAGCTCGGCGACCAGGTAGGTGGCCTTGTCGCGGCAGGTGGTGTCGCCGAGCACGGCCCAGGCCTGCGCCCACGCGCTGAGGAAGTGGCCCTGGCTGTGGCCGCGGAACTCGAAGGCCGGCCCCTCCCAGCCGCCGCAGGCCGCGGCGCCCATGGTGGAGAGCCGGTGGTTGGCCCGGAAGTTGTAGAGCAGCCGGTCGGCGTCGATGAAGCGGAGGTAGCTCAGCGTGCGGTTCTGGTTGTCCAGCCAGCGGCCGGCGGTGAGCCGCACCTGGCCGAGGTCGAACGGGTAGGCCGCGACGCCGAGGTCCGGTCGGGCCGGCGGGAGCACCGCGGCGGAGGCGGGCGCCGGGCTGACGGTAGCAGCACCGATGGCGGAACCCACTGCGGTCGCGCCGGCGGCCTGCAGCAGGCGGCGACGGCTGAGGGGCGGGGGTGTCATGAGTCCTCCGGGCTGTCGGAAACGGCGCAGCCTGTTAGCGTTAACAAACGATATGGGAGCGCTCCCATTGATATTCGCCAATATTGCCAGGTTGTTTCGCGCGGTTCAAGGGGCAATCAGAGCCGCAGCAGATCGCCGAGCGCGTCGCGCTGCCGGGCCGGGGTGCCGAACGCGATGGCGTCGCTCTTCGCGCGCTTCAGATACAGGTGCGCCGGGTGCTCCCAGGTGAAGCCGATGCCGCCGTGCAGTTGCACGCACTCCTCGGCCGCGCGGACCGCCGCCTCGGAGCAATGCGCCTGGGCGAGGTGGGCGGCCACCGTCGTGTCCGGGTCGCCGGTGGCCAGGCAGTCCGCCGCGTACCGGGCCACCGCCCGGGCCTGGGTGAGTCGCACCCAGAGCTGGGCCAGCCGGTGCTTGACCGCCTGGAACGAGCCGACCGGGCGGCCGAACTGGTGCCGCTGCTTGACGTACGCGACCGTGGTGTCGAGGCACCACTCGGCCAGGCCGAGTTGCTCGCCGGCCAGCAGCACGGCACCGGCGGTGCGGGCGGCCGTCCAGGCCCGCGCGGCCCGCGCCCCGCCGGCCAGCCGGGTGGCGGGTGCCGCGTCGAACGAGATGTCGGCCAGCGGCCGGGTCTGGTCGAGCGAGACGACCGGTGTGATCCGGGCGTCGGCGGCGGCCACCTGCCACAGATCTCCGTCGGCCGGAACGAGCAGGACGTCGGCGGGCAGCGCATCGAGCACACTGGCCACCGTGCCGGTGAGCGTCTCGGCAAGTGCCCGTACCCCGGTGGCCGGCGCGGCGCCGAGCGGGGTGGACAGCGGGGCCGCGAGCGTCGCGACCACCTCGCCGGCGCTCAACCGGCGCAGCAACTCGGTGTCGTCGCAGGCCAGCAGCGCCGCGGTGGCCTGGCCGCAGCCCAGGTACGGCACCGGCGCCACCGCCCGGCCGCACTCCTCGGCGACCACGGCCGCCTCGCGCCAACCCGCGCCGGCGCCACCGCGCTCCAGCGGCACCGGCAGCCCGGCGCAGCCCACCTCGGCGGCCAGCGTGCGCCACAGCCCCGGGTCGTACTGCTGGTCGCCGTCGATCCGGGCCAGCACGGCCGGCCAGGGTGCGCGGTCGGCGAGCACCTTGCGGACCGCGGCGCGCAGGTCCTCCTCGACCTCCGAGTAGAGCAGGCGGGTCACCCGGCCACCTCCCGGGGCAGGCCGAGCACCCGCTCGGCGATGATGTCGCAGAGGATCTCCGAGGTGCCGCCCTCGATGGAGTTCGCCCGGGCGCGCAGATACCGGTAGCCGGGCGTGCGCAGCCCCCAGTCGGCGACGGTCGGCCGGCGCATCGTCCAGTCGTCGTAGCGCAGGCCCTCGTCGCCGAGCAGTTCCAGCTCGAAGCCGGAGATCTCCTGGTTGAGCAGCGCGAACGCGTACTTCACCGCGGAGCCCTCGGCGCCGGGCTGCCCGGCCGCGAGTTGCTCGCGCAGCCGCTGGGCGGCCAGCCGGGCCGCCTCGGCCGCGACCCACAGCCGGATGAGCTCGTCCCGTCCGCCCGAGGTCCGCAGGCCGGGCCGGTCCCGCCAGACCCGGGCCAGGACGCCGATCAGCCCGTACTCCCGGGGCACCGGGCCGCCGCCGATGGCCACCCGCTCGTTCATGAGCGTGGTGCGCGCGACCTGCCAGCCGTGCCCCACCGCGCCGATCCGGTGCGCGTCGGGTATCCGCACGTCGTCCAGGAAGACCTCGTTGAACTCGGCCTCGCCGGTGAGCTGGCGCAGCGGCCGCACCTCGACGCCCGGCGCCGTCAGATCGCAGGCGAAGTAGGTGATCCCGTCGTGCTTGGGCGCGGCCGGGTCGCTGCGCGCGATGAGGATTCCCCAGCGGGCCTCGTGCGCCATCGACGTCCAGACCTTCTGCCCGCTCACCACCCAGCCGTCGCCGTCGCGCACCGCGCGGGTGGCCAGGGCGGCGAGGTCGGATCCGGCGCCGGGCTCGCTGAACAGCTGGCACCACAGCTCCTCGCCGGTCCACAGCGGGCGCAGCCAGCGGCGGCGCTGCTCGTCGGTGCCGTGCCGCAGGATGGTCGGCGCCGCCATGCCCAGCCCGATGGTGATGCGCAGCGGGTCGTTGTCCGGCGCGCCGGCGCCCGCGAGCACCTCGTCGACGACGGGCTGCAACATCCGCGGCAGGTCGAGCCCGCCCAGCCCGCGCGGGAAGTTCACCCAGGCGAGGCCGGCGTCGAAGCGAGCGCGCAGAAAGTCGGGCGCGGGCGTCGACACCGGATCGTGCTCGGCGAGGAAATCGCGGGTCCGCGCGGCCAGCTCATGGGCTTGCATACAGCTCCTCGATGACCTCGGCGTGGTTGGCGTGCGCGACGCCGCGCTTGAGCTTGAGGGTCGGGGTCAGCTCGCCGGCCTCCAGGCTGAAGTCGCGGCCCAGCGCGGCCCGTACCGTCGCGGCGTCGACCCGGCCGGCGAGCGCGCTGTGCAGCTTCTCGAAGATCCGGGGCACCGACGGGAAGAACGTCGGGTGCACCTCGGCCAGTTCGGGGACGATCCGGCGCACGTCGCCGCCGAAGTAGGCGAGCGTCGAGCCGGCGTACAGGCAGCCGAACTGGACCAGTTGGGCGAACACGTGGGCGAGCGGGAGGAAGAGGTACACCACGTCCCGCGCGGTCAGGTAGGCCAGTTCCTCGGTGATCTGGCACAGGGCCAGCCAGTTGCGGTGGGTGAGCACGCAGCCCTTCGGCGGCCCGGTGGTGCCCGAGGTGTAGATGATCAGGCACGGGTCGGCCGGCTCGACCGCCGCCCGGCGGCGGGCCAACTCCGCGTCGACATCGCCGGCGCCATCTCCGGCGCGGCCCGCCGCCACCAGCGAGTCGATGGTGGCCGCGTCCGGGTGCAGCAGCGCGGTCGCGCCGGAGTTGCCGACGATCCACTCCCGTTCGGCGTCCGAGCTGGTCGGGTAGATGGGCACGACCACGGCACCGGCCACGGTCACCGCGAGCGCCAGCCGGGTCCACTCGGGGCAGGTCTGGCCCAGGACACAGACGCGATCGCCGGGCGCCGTACCGGATGCGACCAGACCGCGCGCGATCGCCGCGACCGTCTCGGCCAGCGCGATGAAGGACTGGTCCTGCCAGGCGCCGTCCTGCCGGTAGCGCAGCGCCGGCCGGTCGCCATGGCGACCGGCGGCATCGAACGGAAGGTCCGCGATGGTGCGCGAGATCATGCGGGAGCCACCTCCACCGGTACGCCGTTGAGCACCGCATTGCCGGACAGCGGGTCCAGCCGCAGGTCATCGGTGAGCAGATTGCTGTTGATCCCGGCCGCGCCCCGGGCCACGGACAGCTCGACGCCGGGGAGATCGTGACCGAAGCCGTGCGGGATGCTCACCACGCACCCCATGCAAGCCGGACCCGGCGCCCCGAGGGCAGTGCGGGAACCACAACAACTAGCGCTGGGCGTCCAGGTGATCGAGGGCACGGGCGAGCTCCAGCCGGGAGGAGACGTGCAGCTTCGCGTAGATGCGGGACAGGTAGACCTCGATGCTGCGCGGGCTGTAGTGCAGCGCCGAGGCGATCTCGCGGTTGCGCATGCCCTGCTGGACCAGCCGGGCCACCCGCTCCTCCGACTCGGTCAGCAGGCCCGCCGCGCCCGGCCGGGCCCTCGGCACCCTCGCGCCGAGCCCGTGCAGGCGCCGCCCGGCCCGCCGGCGCAGGCCGTGCGCGCCCAGCCGGGAGAACAACCGGTATGCCTCGACCAGCGCCGGCGCCTCGTCGTCCACCAGCTCGCCGAGCGCCAGTTGGGCCCGCGCCCGCTCGAAGGGCAGGCCACCCGCCCCGGCCTCGGCGACCGCCACCCGCAGCTCCTGCGGGTCGCGACGCACCAGGCCGAGCGTGCGATGCAGCGTCGTCGTCGCCCACGGCGTGACACTGCGCGGCGTGGCCACCGCGACGAGATCCTTGACCAGCGCTTCGAGCTCATCCTCCGGCGGCTCCAGCTCGATCAGCCGGGACAGCAGCAGGCACCCGTACGGCGCCCCGCCCGGCTGATCCAGCGCGGCCCGCAGGGTGGCCGCCGGAGCCTGCCGGTCGCCGGTCGCCGCCTGGTATCCGGCCAGCGCCCAGGCGTGCAGGTCGGCGATGTTCGGCAGGCGCGGGGGAGTGCGGGCGGCGAGCCGGGCGGCGGCCGCGAACTCGCCGCGCCAGGTGCGCATCTCCAGCTCGATCGCGCCCAGGGCGGCGGCGAGCACGGCCTGCCGGCGTACGGTCAGCTCCGCGGTCGTGGTGCGCAGACCCTCCAGCGCCGCGTCCCACCGCCCGCCCAGCCAGTCCAGCACCACCCGGGTCAGCGCCAGCTCGCCGACGAACCGGTGCGCCGTGTCCTCCACCAGCTCCGTTGCCTCGCGCAGCCGGCCGCCGGCCTGCGCCACGAGCCCGGCGAGGGCCTCGGTGGAGGCGCACACGGCCAGCGCCTGCAGCCGCAGCGGGGCCGAATCGCCGCTGGCGCGCAGCGCCCGGTCGCCCAGCGCGATGGTGTCGGCGTGCCGGCCCTGGATCGAGGCGAGGATCGCCAGCTGCTCGCAGACCACCACCTCCTCGGCCGGCGAATCGGGCACCGCGGCGGCGGCGCGGGCGCCCTGCCGGGTCGCCTCCTCGGGCCGGCCGGCGAACGCGAGCATCATGGCCCGCTGCGCCTGCATCGCCGCCGGTGGCCGGCCCACGGCGATCTCCCCGTCCGCCACCTCGATCGCCTCGTCGACGCGGTCCAGCAGGTACAGGCTGGTCACCACGGTGGTGGCGGTCCGGTAGCGCTCCGCGCCCGCGGGCAGCAGGGTGAGCGCCTCGCGGCCCGGCGCCACGGCGGGCTCCGGCCGGCAGGCCCGGGCCAGCGCGCGGCAGTGCAGGGCGAGCAGCTCGGCCCGCTCGCTCGCGTCCGGGCCGAGCACGGCCAGCGCCCGCTCGCAGAAGCCGGCGGCGGCGTCCGGCGCTGTGCGCAGGGCGTGCCGGGCGGCGTCGGCCAGCACCGCCGCCGCGGCCCGGTCGCCGTGCGCGGCCGACGCGGCCACGTGCCGGGCCAGGTCGAGCAGATCCACCGGCTCGCCCCGGCCCCGGGCCGCGAGCATCAGCCCGGCCGCCCGCGCGTGCAGCTGACGGCGCCGCGCCGGACCGATCTCCTCGTACAGCGCGTCGGCCACGATGCTGTGCGCGAACCTGTACCGGCGCTGGGCGTCGCGGATCACCACGGCGGCGCGGACCAACTCGTCGAAGGCGGTCGCGACGGCCGCCTCCGGCTCGCCGGCCACCCGGGCGACCAGGGCGATCCGGTCCAGCTCGATGGCGCCCAGCACGGCCAGGGCGTGCGCGACCGGGCGGGCCGCCGGCGCCAGCGGCACCCGGCGCAGCACCGCGTCGCGATGGCTGAGCCGGATCTCGCCGGCCGGGGCGGCCAGCCGGACCACGCCGGCCTCCTCGGCGAGCAGGCCGCTCTCGGCCAGCGACCGGGCGATCTCGATGGCGAAGAACGGGTTCCCGTCGGCCCGGCCGTGCACCTGAGCGGCCAGGGCGTCGTCCGGCGGCGCGCCGAGCACCGGCGCGATCACGCCGGCGATCCGCTCCCGGTCGAGCGCGCCCAGCGCCACGGTGACCAGCTCCGCCCGCTCGCCGAGCCCGGCCAGCAGCTCCTCCGCGGCCGGGCAGGGCCGGGCGAGGTGGCTGCGCGCCGCGGTGACCAGCGCGATCGGTGCCGCGGCCAGCCGGCGCAGCACCACGGTGAACAGCGCGAGGCTGTCGTCGTCGAGATCGGTCAGGTCGTCGGCGACCACCACCACCGGCCCGGCCGCGGACAGCGCGGTCAGCAGCCGGGTCAGCACCGCGCACGCCCGCGCGAACGACGCCGCCTCGGGGTCGAGCGCGGCCAGCGCGTCCTGCCGAAGACCCTCGGTGTACGCGTTGTCCGGCGCCAACTCCCGCACCGCCGCGGCCAGCACGCCGTACGGGATCTGCCGCTCCAGCCGGTCACCGGCGACCGCGAGCACCCGCCACCCCCGGGCGGCCAGGCGCCCCGCCACCTCGGCGAGCAGCCGGGACTTGCCGATGCCGGCCGCACCGGACACGGCGGCCACCACCAGCCCGGCGGTGGGCACCCGCAGCGCGGCGTCGAGCACCTCGGCCACCTCGGTGTCCCGCCCGACCAGCACCATGTCAGCCAAGTTACTCCCGCGTTATCAGTTGGGGTCTCCGTACTATGGCCGGGATCGGCCCCGGTGCTGCGATCACAGCATGGCGATCGAAGGCACCTGCGACACCCGCTTCGCTTCCGTACGGGAGCAGTTCGAGCGCAACCTCGCCGAGCGCGGCGAGGTCGGCGCGTCGGTGTGCGTCACGGTCGACGGCGAGACCGTGGTCGACCTGTGCGGCGGCACCGCCGATCCGGCCACCGGACGGACCTGGGACCGGCAGACCATCGGCAACGTGTGGTCGGCCACCAAGGGCGCCACCGCGCTGTGCGCGCACATCCTGGCCGCCCGTGGCCAGCTCGACATGGACGCGCCGGTGACCGCGTACTGGCCGGACTTCGGCAAGAACGGCAAGGAAGCGGTGCTGGTCCGGCACCTGCTCAGCCACCAGGCCGGTGTACCGGCGGTCCGCGAGCCGCTGCCGGCCGGCTGCTTCTACGACTGGTCGCTGATGGTCGACGCGCTCGCCGCCGAGCAGCCGTTCTGGCGCCCCGGCACCCGCGCCGGATACCACGCGCTGACCTTCGGCTTCCTGGTCGGCGAGGTGGTCCGGCGGATCAGCGGCCGGTCCCTCGGCCGGTTCTTCGCCGAGGAGGTGGCCGGCCCGCTCGGGCTGGACTTCTGGATCGGCCTGCCGGAGGAGCACGAGCCCCGGGTCGCGCCGACCATCCCGGCCGCGCCGCCGACCCCCGGCGGCCCGGTGCCCAGCCTGTACGTGGCGGCGATGACCGACCCGTCCTCGGTGCAGGGCCTGATGCTGGCGAACAGCGGCGGCTACCTGCTGGTGCCGGGCGAGTCGGACAGCCGGGCCGCGCACGCCGCGGAGATGGGCGCGGTGGGCGGCATCACGAACGCCCGGGGCCTGGCCGGCATGTACCGGCCGCTGGCGCTGGGCGGCGCGGCGGACGGCGTCACGCTGGTCGGCCCGGACCAGCTGTACCGGATGGCCGCGGTCGCGGCGGCCACCTCGGTGGACGCGGTGCTGCTGGTGCCCACCCGGTGGACGACGGGCTACGCGAAGGGCACGGACAACCGGTACCTCCCGGTCGCCGACCGGGAGGGCATCCTGATCGCCGAGGAGGCGTTCGGGCACCCGGGGATGGGCGGCAGTTTCGGCTTCGCCGACCCGAGGGCCCGGCTGTCGTTCGGCTACACGATGAACAAGCAGGGCTCCGGCCTGGGCGTCAACGACCGGGGAGAGTCGCTCGTGGACGCCGTGTACCAGTCTCTCGGCTACCGCCGGGCCGGCGGCGACGGGATCTGGCTCGCGTCCTGAAACCGCCGGCCCCCACCGTTCAGGAACAGGTTCCGGCGAGCGTCAACCCGGCAGACCTCGCCGGCCTTGCCCTCGGCCGGCCGAGCGTCGCTCGACTCGGCGGCGGGTGGGCCAGGCGGGCGGCCCGCTGGTAGCCCCGGTCCGGCGCCGGCCCGCAGCCTGTGCTCCAGCTGGGTGCCGGGCGGCAGCAGGTGCCGAATCTCCTGGAGGATGTCGCGGCCGCGGCCCGGGTGCCCGTCGGGTCC
>Ga0307516_10009544_pt1 | contig 10806 bp, 7 predicted proteins | sample 19_EM_MG_FD_203310 | JGI IMG/M metagenome (GOLD analysis project Ga0307516, IMG submission 203310) | Populus trichocarpa ectomycorrhiza microbial communities from riparian zone in the Pacific Northwest, United States - 19_EM | ecosystem: Host-associated > Plants > Roots > Unclassified | place...
ACCGAAATTTCCGACGCCGGCTTCGCACGGCTCGAGCTCTCGAGCGCCTCCGAACCGGCAGATCACGATCCCTCGCCGGAAACACAAACCTCGCGCGCCGAGCTGGTCGATTCGATCGCCAACGCCATCGACGATTTACCGGAGCGGCTGCGGCTCGTGCTCGGCCTGCACTACCAGGAAGAATGCAGCCTGCGCGAGATCGGCGAGGTGCTGGGAGTCACCGAGTCGCGCGTTTGCCAGCTGCACGCCGAGGCCGTGCACCTGATTCGGGCGCGGCTCGAGCGCCGGCCCACGCCCAGGCCGCGCATTTAGGCTGTTTTTGCCGCCTTAAGGAAAGGCGGCCCCGGCCGTTCGAACGGTTACGGAGCGGTGTGGAGTCGCCAGCGGCGAGATCCACACCGACCCGCGTCAGCAGAGGACGGCTGGCACTGTGATTGCAAGACCTGAAACAAGCCTCCCGAAAAGCAAAGCCTCGGGAAGCCCCCACCGACCACAACCCCCCTTCAGGATCTCACCATGAACATCGAAAGCCAGCGTTTCGGAACCCTCGACATCAACGAAGACGAGCTGCTCTCCTTCCCGGCAGGCGTCATCGGCTTCCCTTCGGAGCAGCGTTTTGCGCTGGTTCCGCACCACGGCAGCGGCTACATCGCCTGGCTGCAGTCGATTTCGACGCCGGGGCTCGCATTTCCCGTCGTTTCTGCCCACGCCTTCGGCGACAAGTACCCGGACGTGCCCGTGACCGCCGCCGCTGAAGAAGCCGGCATCCAGGGCACCGAAGAGACGCTGGCGGTGATGGTCGTGCTGTGCGCTTTGAGCGGCCAGCCCGCAACCGTCAACCTCTTGGCGCCGATCGTGGTCAACGCGACGACGCGGCAAGGCGCTCAGATCATCCTCGAGGGCACGCGCTTCTCGACGCGCGAGCTGTTCGTGCTGCCCGACGCAGCGCGCGAAAAAGAGCCCGCCAACGGCGAGCAAGCCGCCACGTCCGCAGCGGAGTAATCCGCGGAACTGAAGGAGCAAAGCTGTGTCAGCCTCGCTATCTCCCGGCACTCCCGGCAACTTCGGTCACGACGAACAAGAGTGGTTCGGCGGTCGTGACCAAGACGCCGAAGAGGCAGCGAGCAAGAGCTTGGCGGCAACGGCGGCGCGCATCGTCGGTGCCAAGCCGTTTCCCGTCGCGGCCAAGCGCCTCGAAGAGCTGACGCGTACGACGAGCGCACGCATCGAACAGGTGGTCGGGGTGCTGGAGAGCGATCCTGCGCTCTCTGCTCGCTTGCTCCGCCTGGTCAATTCGGCGGGCTACGGTTTGAAGGTTCGCTGCACGTCCGTGCGGCACGCCGCGGTGCTGGTCGGCACACGGCGTCTGAATCAGGTGGCGACGACGGCCGCGATTTTGGACTTGTTCGAGAGCAGCAACACGCTGGCTGCTGAGCTGCTCGAGCACGCCGCGATCGTCGGCTCGTTGTGTCGCTACTTGGCCGTGCATTTGGGCCTGCCGCACGACGAGCTGTTTACCTGCGGCTTCTTGCACGACATCGGCAAGATCATGCTGCTCGACACCGAGCGCGACGTCTACCCGGCCCTGCTCCGCGAATTCGGCGGTAACCCCGATAGCGTTCATGAGCAGGAACGGCGCGTGTTCGGCTTCGATCACGCCACGCTCGGAGCGCACGTGCTCACGGCTTGGAACATTCCCGAGCCGGTGCCAAAGGTCATCGCTTGGCACCACCAGCCTGCGCGCGCGATGCAGGACAGCCTGCTTTCGGCCATGGTGCAGACGCTGCGCTTGGCGGATCTGTTGGCCTACGAGCTCGGCCGTCGCCAGGAGCAAGAAGGCATTGCGCTGGTTGCTCAGAGCGAAGCGGCGCAGTACCTCGATATCTCGGAGCCGCAGCTGGCTTCGATGTGGAAAGATTTGGGCGCGCTGCGCGATCGCAGCAAGGCGCGCTCGCACGGCGAGCCCGAGCTCGAAGCCGCCGATCCGCGGCTCGAAGTGCCCACTTCGCTCCGGCCGCGCGGCTCGATGTCGCCGCGCTCGATGAAGAGCAGCATCGCTCCGACGCACGGCTCGATCGTGCCCACGGACTCTGATCCGCCGGGCTCGGTTCGTCCCGGCTCGGATCAAGCAAACAAAGACATTCCGACCAAGCTGTCTTGCGTGGTCTGCGGCACCGGCAGCTACGGCAACCTGTGCCAAGCCTGCGGCGGGCACGTGTGCCCGAATCATCAGACCGGCGCCGACGAATGGTGCTCGCTCTGCGAGGACGAGTTCGTCGAGTTCAAGACGACGTATCGTCTGCCGCCGAGCGCGTTGAGCGGCGCCGCCGCGGTCGTGGTCGTGACCTTGCTCGGAGCCTTGGCCAGCGCTTGGTCCGCGGGCAATACCGGGTTTTCCGCGCTGCTCGCGCCACTTCTGCTGGGCGTCGTCTGGGTGATCGTGCTGCCGATCGCGTCCAAGCTGTGGGTGAAGCTGCGCTTCATGCGCGACCTCAAGCCGCGCACGCCGCCGCAGCAGGCCAGCATCGAAACCACGGGGCAAGCGCTGACGCCCGGCGGGCAAGAGCAGCCGCTGATGGTCGACGGCCAGAGCGGTCCACCCTCGATCCCGAGCATCATCCCAGACTACGATCGCACGACGCTGCACACGTCCGTGGCGCCGCCGATCGAGCCGTTCGCGGCGGGTCTCGCGGCGATGTTGCCGCCCGCCGAGCAACGCGCGTCGATTTCGGAGCCGCCCCCGTCGAGCCGCGGGCCGATGGTGATTCGCGTCGACGTGCCCAACTTTTCGCCTGCGGGTGCCAGCATCAGCCCGCGCCGCGAGTCGAGTTTGCCGACCAGCGACGGCCAGCTTTCGGCCATGGCGCGCCTGGCCGGACACGTCGGCAGCCTGCCGCCCGAGGCCGAGGCAGAAGAAACGCGCGACCACGTGTCGAGCGTGATGCCCAGCGCCGCGGCGACGAGCCCGAGCTTGCCGCCCGAGCCTGCCGCGTTGCCTGAGATCATCAGGACGCCCGTGTCGATGGTGCCGAGCAGCGAAGGGCCCGAGATTCAGGTCGGCGTGCTGTCGATGCCACACCTGCGCTCTGAAGCCCCGGTTGCCGTCGAGACCATTGCGACGCCGGCTCCGATCTTGATCCCAACGGGTCCGTCGTCATTGCCGGTGACCGCCAGCGAAGCGCCCGCCGACGTCGCGGCCGCCGACGTCGCTCACCCCGACGAAGGCAGCGGCGTGCGCCACGTGCTGCCCAAGAACGAGCGCGGCGTCCTGCGCGAAGCCTGCTGTCCGGTCGTTTACAACCGCTGCTCTTGAGCTTGCGGCGCTCGGTCGAGCGCGGTCGCTCGTCACTGCGCGGCCGCGGCTAGGCCATTGCCGCGTGGATCGGCGACGCCGTAGGCTTGCTGCTCGTCGAGCAGCAGATCATTGGAGTCGCCCATCGCGAGGTGTGAGCCGGTCAGGTCGTGGCCGAGCGCCTTGAGCGCAGCGACCAAGGCGGGCTCGAGCGGGCGCCGGCTCTCGAAGCGCGCGCGATCGGGCAAAAATCCCTGGTGAATGCGCGGTGCCGCCACGGCCTGGTCCAGCGCTAACCCGTGATCGACGACGTTACGCAGCACCTGCACGATCGTGCTCGGAATGGTATCGCCGCCCGGCGTTCCCAAAACCAGTACCACCTGCTCGCCGTCCAGCACCAAGGTCGGCGCCATCGAGCTCGCGGTGCGTCGTCCCGGTGCCGGCTGGTTGGGGCCGGTGCTGCTGAACGAAGCCACCGAGTTGTTGAGCACGATGCCGGTGCCGGGCGCGGTGAGCTTGGCGCCAAACGAAGCCGACAGCGTCGTGGTCAGGCTCACCACCATGCCGTCGGCGTCGACCACGCCGAGGTGGGTCGTCTGCTCGGATTCGTGGCTTGCGCCGGGGTAGAGGGGCGCAAGCTTCGCCGAAGGCGTGGCGCGCTCGCGCTCGATGGGCGCGCGTTCGAGCAGCGCTTGCGGAGACGAGAAGCGCAGTAGCGCCGCCTGCTCGGCCGCCGGTTCGAGGCTGTCAGGATCGCTCACGCCAAAGCGCCGTTCGGCCTGCGCGCGCCGACACGCCTCCAGAAACAGATGCATTTCTTCGGCGCCATGCGCCTCGCGCGCCTTCAGCAGCTCGAGCATGCCCAGCATTTCGGTGACCGCGACGCCGCCAGCCGACGGCGGCGGCATGGTTTCGATGCCGAGGCCCTGGTAGCGCGAGCGCAGCGGCGTGCGAATGACCGGACGGTAGTGTTCGAGGTCCGCGAGGCTGATCCGCGAGCCGGGCGCGCGGGTGAGCGCGTCCGCCGTCGGCCCGGCGTAAAAGCCCGCGGCTCCGGCTTCTTGAACACGCCGCAGCGCCGCGGCCAGCTCAGGCTGAACGATGCGCGAGCCCTGCGGCTTGGGGCCGTGCGCGTCGCCGAAGCGTTTGGCCAATGTCTTGTCGCTTTTCAGCCCCGCGAAGCTAGCGGCCAACAGCTCGGCCTGGCGCCGCCCGAGCAGCATGCCCTGCTGGGCGAGCGACACGGCGGGGGCGAGCACTTCGCTGCGCGGCAATTTGCCGAAACGCTCGTGCGCCAGCAGCAGCCCAGCCACGCTGCCGGGCACGCCGACCGCCGCGCCGCCTTTGGCGCCGCCGAGTTGCATGCGGTCGAAGCTCGCTCGGGTGAGGGCGGCGGGCGCCGTTTCGCGAAAGTCGATGGCGGTCGTCTGCTTGCCCGCGCCGGCGGGGCGCACGAGCATGAAGCCGCCGCCCCCGAGATTGCCGGCGCTCGGGTGCGTGACGGCGAGCGCAAAAGCCGTCGCCACCGCGGCGTCGACCGCGTTGCCGCCGTGCTCGAGCATGCTCACGCCAGCGCGCGTCGCTTGCTCTTCACTCGAGGTCACGATGCCGCGCCGACCGCTCACGCTTTGGGGACCACCACCGCCAAAGTGCCGACGCGCTGCAGGCGCGGGTGGCGGCGCTTCAGTCGCTGAGGCAGTGGTGGCGCGGCTCGCAACGGCGCTCGTAACGGCGCTCGGCCGGGGCGCGGCACTCAGCTCGACGCCCGGCTGGGCTGCTGGCGGAGAGCGAGCGGGCGGAACGTCGGCGACCGGCGGCGGACGCCGCGCGCAGCCGCTGCACAGCAGTAATAGCAAGAGCGGCCGGCGCAGTAGCACGAGCGCAAAAATGCTAGCGTTCGGCCGCCGTGTCCACGCCTTCTCCTCTTCGCATCGCCGTTCTGACCGTGAGCGACAGCCGGACGCTCGAAACCGACAAAAGCGGCGCGCATATCGTCGAAGCCATCCTCGCAGCCGGCCACGTTTTGGCGTTTCGCCAGATCATTCCCGATGACCTTGCGCAGCTACAGACCACGCTCGCCGGCTTGGTCGCCGACGTAGCGGTCGACGTGGTGCTGGCGACGGGCGGCACCGGCATCTCCCAGCGTGACATCACGCCCGAGGCGCTCGCGCCGCTCGTCACCAAATGGATCCCCGGCTTCGGCGAGCTGTTTCGTCAGCTCTCGTACGCCGACATCGGCGCCGCCACGATTCAATCGCGCGCCGAAGCGGCGCTCTGCGGCGGCACGCTGGTCTTCGCGCTGCCCGGCTCGACCGGGGCGGTGAAGCTTGCGCTCGAAAAAATCATCCTGCCGCAGCTCGACATTCGCACCAGGCCCTGCAACTTCGCCGAGCTCTTGCCGCGCGTCCGCGGCACCGAACGCGGCTGACGTGGGGCCACCGAAGCCGTTCCCGCGCCGGCACGACCGCTGCCCGCCCGAGCTTCGTCTCTCCCCGCCCTCACCAACCGCCCAGCTGCACCGAGCGTCGCCACAGAAGTTTCTGCAAGTCAGGCCGCGCCGCGGCAGCCCCACTTGGAGACGCCGTCAATTGGGGTGAATGCTGCGGAGGGGGCGGGGCTCGGGGCGGTCGAGCACCTCTCGCACGCGAGCCACCAGGCGATCGGGGGCGAAGGGCTTGCCCAAAAACTCGATCTCGCTCTCCGAGATGCCGCGTCTGAGCGCCGGGTCATCGGTGTAGCCCGACACGTAGAGCACGCGAATCTCGGGGCGAAGCTCGGCGACGCGCTCCGCCACGTCGCGCCCGCCACCGTCGGGCAGCACCAGATCGGTCAAGAGTAGGTCGATAGCTGCCGGAGTCGAGCGTGTGACCGCCAACGCTTGCACTAGGCTCGAGGCGCTGAGCACGCGATAGCCTGCCTGCTCCAAGATGCGCTTGGCGACGAGCAGCACGCTGGCGTCGTCCTCGACGATCAGCACCGTTTCGCCGCGGCCGGCCTTGCCGGGCGCTGCCGGAGCGAGGGCGTGCGCATCGGCGGCACGTCGTGAGCGCGGCAAGTAGACTTCGAAGGTGGTGCCTTGACCCAGCTCGGTCTCGACGAAGATGGCGCCGCCGGCTTGCAGCACGATGCCGTAGCAAGTCGCCAGGCCGAGCCCCGTGCCCTTGGTGCCGCCTTTGGTGGTGAAAAAAGGCTCGAACACGCGCCGCGCCGTTTCGGGATCCATGCCGGTTCCTTGGTCGGCCACCTCGAGCACGACGTATTGTCCTTTGGCGATCGAGAACAGCGGAGACGTTTTGGCGTCCTCGAGCGAGCGCTCGTGAGTGCGGATCGTGAGACGCCCCCCCGCCGGCATCGCGTCTCGCGCGTTGACGGCAAAATTGACGATCACTTGATCGAGCTGACCGGGGTCGATGAGCACGTCCCAGCCGCTCGCGTTGAGCTCGGTTTTGACCTGAATGTTTTCACCCAACAGCCGCGCCAGCAGCTTTTGCGTCGAGCGCACCCGCGCGTCGATTTGCAGGACCTTGGGCTCGACCAGCTGCCGACGCGCGAACGCCAGTAGTTGGCGCGTGAGATCTGCGGCTCGCTCGGCGGCCTCGCGGATGCCGTCCAAATTTTCTTGCGCCGGATGAGCGGCGGGCAAGGTTTCCTTCGAGATCTGCGCGCAGCCCAAAATCACGGTCAAAAGGTTGTTGAAGTCGTGCGCCACTCCGCCCGAGAGGCGCGAGACGGCCTCCATTTTCTGAGCCTCGATCAGGTGAAGCTCGGCGGCCTGACGGCGAACCATTTCGGCTTGCAGCGTGGTGTTGACCTCTGCCAGCTCGGCCCCGGTGCGCTCGAGCTCGTGTTGCCGCGCCAGCGCCAAGTCGAAGCCCTCGCGCAGCGAAAGCCCGACGCGATCGAGCACGATGCTGAGCACGGCAAAGGCGATGATCGCCGTGCCGACCGCGCCAAAGGGCAAGGTCGGCGGCGCGTGCGGCCCCGCCCCCCACAAGAAGCCTTCGTCGCGTAAGCCGCCGATGGCAAAGCCGAGCGCGTAGGCGGCCATCGCGGTCCAGAGCGCGCGCCGGCCGACCAACAGCGCCGCGAGTGCCAGCGGCATGGTCAGCTCGGGTAGGTTCCGAGAATTGGCGGCGAAGCCGGTCAGGGCAACGCCCGCGGCGCTGATCAAGACCGCGCCAGTCACGAACAGCGAGACGCCCGCCTTGAAGCGTCCGCCTCGCACCAGCACGAACGCCGTGCCGAGCAACAGTGCACCCGCGAGGCGCATCAACGAAACCGGCAGGTCGTGCCGCAGCGCGCCCTCCTGCCAACGCACCAGCTCGCCCACCAAGAGCGCTAACGAGCCCACCCCGCACAGTACCAGCACCGACGGCGCGTGACGGCGCGCCACTGGATCGGGCGCAGGCACGCCCACGAGCCACGCGCGGGCTCGCTGCATCCAACCCTGCGGGGCGTCAGCGCGGTTCGACACCGAGCTAGGAACAATATCCCATCAGCCCCACGGGTACTAAAGGGCTAGCCGGAGCTGCCTGAATCCGCGTGAATTTCCGCGATCTCGACGTGGTCTCCAAACTGAGACAAGCTCGGGACCGGGTTTTCGGAGCTCGGGCGGATGAAACGACTTTCTAGACAGGCCGCGGTTTCACTGCTCTTCGCTGCGGCGTGCGGTGGTCGCGCCGAGCTCGAGACGTCGCCGTACGAAAGCCTCGGCAGCGCTGGCGCCAGCGCGAGCAACGGCCGCGCGGGCGCGCCCACAGTGGGGAAGGGAGGTGGCTCGTCGCGCGGCGGCGCCGGCCCGAGCTACCCCAGCGGCGGCACGTTCTCGACGGGCGGAACCTTCTCCGGGGGCACGTTCTCCGCTAGCGGCACCTTCGACACGGGCGGAAGCGTGCCTATTTCTGGCACGTTCGGCGTGGCCGGCAGCTTCCCGATCGCGGGCAGCTTCGGCGTCGCCGGTAGCGCCACCGCACAAGCCGGTGAAGCGGGCGTCGCGGGCGCGGGTGGTGCAGCTCCGGTTTTAGCGCAGGCCGTCGTGCAGGTGGCGGCGGGGCTGTTTCACGTCTGCATACTGGGCGCGCTGGGCGACGTGAAGTGCTGGGGCGCCGGCGATCACGGCGCGCTCGGCTACGGGACCACGGAGTCGCTCGGCGACAACGAGCGGCTGCCGCACGTTGCGGCGGTAGACATCGAGGACGACGCTTCGGAAGTGGTCGAGCAGATCGTCGCCGGCGGCTACCACACGTGCGTGCTGCTCACGAACGGCACGGTCAAGTGTTGGGGCGAGAACTCGGACGGCCAGCTCGGCTACGGCGACGTTCAAGAGGGCCGGGGCTCCACTTCCGTGCCGGCGTCGTTCGGCACTGTTCAGGTGAGCGCGTCCGACGCCGTGACGGTTCAGTCGTTGTGCGCCGGAGAAAAGCACACCTGCGCGCTGCTCTCCGACGGCAGTGTGAAGTGTTGGGGCAGCAACGCGCTCGGTCAACTCGGCTACGGTAACGCGGCGCGCGTGGGCGCGGCGCTCACTCCGGCGGAAGTTGCTCCCGTGTCGCTAGCGAGCCAGCGCAAGGTTTCCCAAATTGCCTGCGGGGCGAATCACACTTGCGCCGTGACCCTTGACGGCATGGTCCAGTGTTGGGGAGACAATCAGACAGGTCAGCTTGGCCTTGGCAATCTGGCGAACGTGGGCGACGACGAAAAGCCCGACAGCGTCGCGCCGATCAGTATCGATGCTGACGCCAGCGTGACGGCGCAACAAGTCGTCGCCGGCAATTCGCACACCTGCATTTGGGCGAGCAACGAGACGGTGCGCTGCTGGGGCGTCGCGTCGGCGTTGGGCATTCAGGCCAGCCAAGACATCGGCGACACCGAGCTGCCGGCCTCGGTCGGTCCGGTGCGGCTCACCGAGTCGACCGACAACGTGCGACCGGTGGCTCTGAGCGCCGGCAGCTTTCACACCTGCGCGCTCTTCAACACCGGCGAGCTCAAGTGTTGGGGACGGAACGACTTCGGGGAGCTAGGTCAAGGCGACCTCGCGAGCATCGGCATCGACAATGACCCCGCAGACGTGGCGATGGTCGCCGTGGACGTTCCTGGCGTGACTAAGGTTTCGGCGTTCGCGGCCGGCAATTACCTCACCTGTGCCGCCGCGGTCGATCCGGAGTCGTTCTATTGTTGGGGCTGGAACGAGTACGGCCAGCTTGGTCGCGGCGACACCTTTACGCTCGGAGACGACGAGCCGCCGACCAGCGAGGGTCCGTTAGAGCTGTTCTGACTCGGGCGAAACCAGGAAGCGGTCCAACACGGGGTCTAGTTGCAGCCGATGGGCGTAGCGCTCACGCGGATGTCGTCGAGCCAGATGTCCGAGAGTAGCGGGCTCGGGTGGTACTCCCAAACGCCGAACGACACGCCGTTGAATGCCGGCGGCTTGTGGTTTGCCGGTGCGCCTGGCCCGTTGGATGTGCTGCGCAGGTCCATCAGCTCGGCGCCGTCGAGCCAGACTTGACGCTTTTCTTCGGTGGGGCTCGAGCCGTCTTCGAACAGCTCGACGCATTGCCACGTGCTCGGTAGCACTTTGGCTTTCGACCACGGCCCGAACTCGTACTTGGGCGGACCGAAGAAGATGGAGTAGCCGAGGTACTGCGCCGCGCCGCCGATCATGCCGGTGCCGGCCTGCACGTCGCCCAGGTCGTTTTTGCCGATGCCCAAGATGAAGCCCATGTGAAAGTCGGCGCCGGGCGCCGTCGGCAGGTCGGGCGTGAAATACATGAAGGCGCGCGCGTAGAACGAATTCGTAGGGGCGGGGAAGGTCACGGCCTCGGTGAGCATGGCCGTGCTCTGCTGTCCGGCGGCGATCTTGATGTGCACGGCGTGCTGCCCGCTATGAACGTGCTCGCCGTCGATGGTGATGCTGGCCGAGGCGGACGGTTTGTTTAGCTTCCACTTTTGCGGATCGAGCTGACCGCTCTCGAAGTCGTCGCACAACTCTTGGCCGGACGTGACGCAGCCTGCGCTCGAGCCGCCCGAGCCGCCCGAGCCGCCCGAGCCCTTGTCCGATCCGGCTGCGCCGGCCGAGCCAGCTGAACCCGCGCTCGAACCAGCTGTGCCTGCCGTGCCGCCGTTTCCGCCTGAGCCGCCCCCCGAGGTGCTCGTTCCGGAGGCGCCCGCGCCGCTCGAGCCAGCAGCGCCGCTGCCAGCCGTCGCGCCTGAGCCGCCCCCGCTCGGGCTGGGCGCTCCAGCGCCGCCGGTGCCGCTGCTTGCCAACGGGGCTTGGCCGCCACCACCCGGACCCTCGTTCGAGTGCCCGGTGCCGACGTCGTTAGTGGTACCGCAGGCGATGACGCCAGCGCCCATGACCAGGGGCCACGCTGGCCAGCCGGCGCCGAAAAAGCGGAGCAAGGGCCGCGCGCACCGCAGAGCTTCACGCATCTAGTGCCTAAGTGGGGGCGAGACCAAATAGCGATCACTCAAGCAGCCAGCTGGCTGCTTGCCCCGCTTAGCCTTTATGGCCAGCA
>Ga0307516_10009545_pt1 | contig 10806 bp, 8 predicted proteins | sample 19_EM_MG_FD_203310 | JGI IMG/M metagenome (GOLD analysis project Ga0307516, IMG submission 203310) | Populus trichocarpa ectomycorrhiza microbial communities from riparian zone in the Pacific Northwest, United States - 19_EM | ecosystem: Host-associated > Plants > Roots > Unclassified | place...
GAGGGTTATGCAAGGAGCGGACATTTACCGTGAAATAGTCTTTTCATCGACACTTACCGGAAAATTCCCTCTGTGAGATGAGCATAAAGCAAGTTATGATCATCCGGTGGCTGTAAGCACTCGGCGTCACGTTGACTGCACGGTAAGAACGAGGGTCGAATTGCGTATCGATGTAGCATATACACGAGGCGCGTAATTAAACATTGATGGCGGGCCGCACATTGCGATGATCGCTGCGTTGCCCGCTGCCCTCCCGGGCGCCGCGCAAGCTAAGCTGACAAATGAGGTCGTCGGCAGATGGGACACTGTAACGCTGCAACAACCTTGCCTGTTTGAATGCGTCATCCGCAGGGACAAGACAAGAACCAGTAGACATTTCGATGTTAGGAGCCTGGATCAGAATGACTGCCCATGTGCGTCTGGAAGGCCAAAGGCGTCATCGAAGTCGACTGCACCACGGAATTCTATCGCCAACTAGAAATCATTCTGAGCAAAATCCTCTGCGAAGTGATAGACGACTGTTGGTCATCTGAGTCCCCAAATGCTTCTTGGACAGCTTCCTCCACGCGTCCGCTCTGCAACATCTCCATCCAGTCCTGGCTCCTGTTCTCCGCTGGCATCTGGTGTTGCAAAATACCGTAGGTTACGACGAGATCGTATTTGACTATGTTTGAGAGCACGTCCGCGTTACCCTTACTAGTGAGCAGGTGCAAAAGCTCCGATGCCGGAGGAAGGGCGTGTTGATTCTGAGTTGACAACGGCGAAATGTCGGGCTTTATATCCGACGTCATCAACATGCTCGGATCTTGCTTGGCCACACGTTTGCGCGCGGAAATAAGGCGAGGCTGCGCCCGGGGTCTGCCCCTGCCCTTTGACGTGCTGCTCCCAACACAAGCACGAGTTAAATATCGTTGGCATAATGCCAGTTTGAATTTGCAGAGGGTCGGAGTGGAAGACATTCCCGAAAGCAGCTCACGCATCTCCGACGCGCCTGATGGCAAGCGTGGAATGAGCAAATTCATGAAGAGTGGGAGATCAAAAAGGTTAGTTGAAGCAAGGTTAATGAGCTGAAAATGATTCAGTCTACGCATAGAATGAAAATACCGTGGCACAAACGAGGTTGAGTAAACGTCTCCCCATGGCACGCCGTGCATCGTCCTGCTGCTTGAAGCAATGAAAGACAATCTCCAAAGGATCGTTTGCATCCCATTTGGTCCCTGCATCGCTCCTCGTGGGTGGCATTTGCGCCAGCAAGAGCGGGGAATATCGTGCTTCAGGTGGAGACGTTAGCGGCATTACCGCCACTAGGAACGATGACAATACTTACTCCCTTGTCGAGAAGCTTCGGTCATGGATTCGTCCTTCTCGAAGAGAACCAACAGCCAGTCAAGAACTGGCCATGCGTTTTCGCCGACCACCAATGAGGTTTCTTCTTCGTTTACGGGACTAAGGTCGGCGGCGGTAGCATTACCCCGCCGCCGCTTTCGAGGACTTGCTGGCCCGGTCGAAGAGCCGTCGGCCAAGGACCGGATAAAACCAAACTTGAGGATGTTCCAGCAATTCTTGCAGTTCCTTAGCCGTATTGCCTCTGAGGCGACGAAAGAATCCACATCCGACGGCAGTTCAGGGTCGAAGTCAGGAGCATCGTCGGCGTCATTTGGATCAGGATAAGCGGGCAGGGCACGGAGCAAGGATGCAGGTGAATTTACGTCCGCAAGTACACGGAGTGTGCGCTTTGCAAGCTCTGAGGCGCTTGGAGAGGGCAACAGCGCGGAGTACGCGTGTCGAGAGGAGAGCTTCGAAGGGGATTCCTGTGTCGACTTGTGGCTAAACCTTGTCGATGAGGGTGGATAGAGAGCGATATAGAGTAATTGGCGGACGTGTGACCTGACGGTTGGGATGAGGGGAAAGTAGGGAACGTGTTAGGGTGCGTGCTCACCTGGACGGGTGGTCGGTCGGTGAACAGAGCTGTTCGAGTATTGCAATACCGGACTCATACTGGCCCTCCTCGAAGGCGCTGTCGACGAGGGCGGCCTGCCTTATCGTCAGTTCCTTTTCGTTCAAATTAGAATGCGACATCATAATCGGACGAAAAAAAAAAAGAGGGCCTGTCACGCCGCAGCCGCAGAAATATTCAGCCGTGCTCGGCCATCGGACCCTGTTCCTCGACCTCGTAACCATCACACGGCGAGAAAGACGCATTTCAATTGTATGCGCATACAACGTATCGCTCGTCGAATGAGCTCGCCCCTCCTGTTTCACAACCGTCAATTTCTCATGGCTACAGCTGACGGCTCTGTTGACAAACCCATCCAAGAGGCTATTCGTGGCAAGGTATCAATTTTGCTCCACCGCTACCCAGCCCCTGATCCACCTGTCGTCTCAGCTCACCAGTCTCCTCCGACCGTCAATCCTGACGATCACAAATGACTCGTGGCAGCACAGGCACCATGCCGCCATGCGCGAACAAGGCGGTGGCAATAATGAATCCCGTAAGTTTGGCGTATCCCACCAAAGAGACCTCCCTCAGCCTCGTGTGCGCCGCAGATTTCTCCATACAAGTTGTCTCGGACGAGTTTGTGGGCAAGGTGAGGTCTTGAATTACCTAGTGTGTGTTTCATGTCCGACGTTTCCGGAAGACCACAATGCAGCGTCACCGTATGATCTATGCTGCGCTATCGGAAGAGCTAAAAAATGGAATACATGCCTTATCCTTGAATACGAAGACGCACGCAGAAATCCTCAAGGCGGAAGCACATCCGCCTCAAGGCCCTCGTTGACGGTCCGTGCGCTGCGAGCTTATTTTACACTTACTCCCAAGTCGGCATCGGAGGCCACCACGTTGGTTCATCTGACACCGATGTGTTTCCTAGAGGGTGTTCTTATCGTCTTTTCCTTATCTTTGACGCGAAAAAAATACGTATGAAGCCGTGCTCCACTACGTGAATGTTTTCTACGGAGCAAGTAATCCATGGGCCGCAAAGTACTGCGTCGGAAGCCATGCGTAAGCCGTCAAAGTCAGGCCTCGCGGCGACAAGCCTCTGCATCATCACATGGGAGCATGGTGAACCGGAAAAGCGTGTCCTTTTCCCTTTCCCAGTTCCCGTTCCGCTTCCCCTTTTTCCTGCTGCCTGCGGTTGACTGTTGTTCTTGGAGCCGCGGGTAGAGCCGCCATTAAAAAGTATGTTCAATGACTATAGCGGTGGGCAGAAGTGCACCACACGCCAATCGGATGCGCAGATTCTTTAGCGGCACCGGCTCACAAATTTCCAAAAACTGGTCCGGATCTAGATCGTCAGAGGTCGAAACGGAGCTGAATTAATGAACTGTGTACGTCTAACGAATATCCTGATAAACTTGTCCGTAACACAGCCTCTTATTTTTTTTTATTAGCCAGCATGGTGACCAATAGGATCATAGCAAGCGCAGCGTCGTCGTTTAGTGATATTTGATGTGACGAGCTGTCGCAATTGCACGTCGCAGTTATTTGCACAGGCACGGGAAGGCAGTCGGCCTGCTGATCCACGGCCGATCATTTACTTCATACGTCGCGGAGGGCAATGAGGGATCCCAGATTTAGGCCGGGCAGGTAAGTCGCGTGCTCCATGATTGGCGCCATGCCCACCTCCGCAGGGAAACTTCTTGTCCACAAGTGTGTTTCGCTTAGCCTTTCGGTTGAACCATAAACGCTCTTGGTCGCTTCCATCCATGGACAATGACCAGGACCCACTTCCGCGGGCCCTCTAAAACGCAGCACTGAACAGTCCCGCTGCTCTCTGTTCCGGTCCCCTTCATCATCACCTAGTGTTACTCTTCATCTAACCTGGCGACCGTGTCCAGGCAGCGGTCATCTGTGCTACCTTAGTAACAGCATCCGTATCCTCCAGCGCATCGTCTTCCCGTCCAGTCTATTTTGTACGGCAGCGCCGTACCTATGTCCGCCTCGTCTCGCTCTTCCTCTCCGTAAGCTACCCATTTAATAGATACGCGTCTCCCGACCTGAATGTTATCCCCTTTCCCCATTCTCACTAGTGGCAACAGTAACATCCCACCGACCAGCAGCCCTTCTTATACTATGCGTCGCACTTCCTCTCACGACGAGACACGCCGTGGTCACGGTGATAATCGTCCAACGCTTCCCCCTATCCGGGATCTTTTCGGTCGTATGTTGCCTTTTAATCCGACATCCACTATTTATTGACCGTCCGCATGCCAGGAGAGCTGTCCCAACCTCCACACCCTAGTGCATCTGGCACCCCCGTCCACTACTCTCCTTCTTCTCGTGCCAGTCAACCGGATGAGTCGGCATACCGTGGTGAACAGGGACGAGGTGGCTACACCTCCAGCCATGGACATGCTCAAGCTGGTGGTCACACTCAACTGCGGGCGTTAACGACGCCATATCATTCTCCACCACGTGCCCAGCCTGCTGGTTATACTAGCTCTACGCCAGCTGCCCGCCCATTCGTTCCTTTCCATACCGAACTACCCGAGACTGCGCGATCGGCCTCTTCCTCGTCTACTCGCTCCGGATACGACAACACTCACGGAACGACGCAGTATTCATACCCCCCGCCCCCACCGCCATTACATCAAAGCTATACCGTCTGTTCTACTTCGAGAGCGCCACCTATGGGTTACCAGTATGCGCGGCCAATAGCTCCATCATATTCAGGCTTCAGCTCTATCACGCCATCCGGAATGGTAGCCCCAGAACAACCGTCTGCCAAATATGAGTGTCAATACTGCGGCAAAGGATTTACTCGCCCTAGCAGCCTCAAGGTGCGCCTCTTAGCTCATGTTTCAGGGAGAGAAAATAATTGAATTCCATCGGCCGTTCTAGATCCATGTACACAGCCACACAGGCGAGCGTCGTAAGTTTCAATCCATTTGTCTAACCTACCTTAATCACCTTATCGGTTGACACGGGACACGCCACAGCATTCAGATGCACCTTTGAGGGATGCAACCGCACATTTAGCGTCCAGAGCAACATGCGTCGCCACGCACGTACGCACCTGCAGTCGGGGAACGACGCTCGCGAGAGCGAAGGTGAAGAAGAGAGCGAGGAGGGTTCTCCCCAGCCATAAGGAGCTCAACAGACGCAGATACCACACTCTCGATGAACCCTAGAATGAGCCCGGCAGACCCGCGGGAGGGATGACCGTGGTACTGGTCTAGTCGACTGCACACGTTCATTTCAGGAATGAGATCGGACACTTCAACTACGGCATAATGTTTGGCTTCTCTTCTCGCAATGCACAACATATTTATTGACATCCCGTTTTTTTTTTTACCTTTGCACTACTATTTATTCGGCTAACTTATTTGCTTGCTCCTACGGGTTGTGCCACCTTTACCCGTTCGTTGGTAATTGTGGACGTTTACAGTAATTGGTCTGCATCATTTCGCGCCGTATTCGGTCACGAACTTGTACTGCGAATACTTCCTTGTCACACGTGCACGAACCTCGCCAAGAAATTGTTGATGATCGCGCTTATTTTTTGATGTCCTTACATACGTACGGTTTCGCAGAATGTATATGATGATTTACTCTCTGTGTTATCACAGACGGGAGAGAAGCAGCACTGGTAGGATATTTAAGCTGTTTTCAAATTCGAAACTATCTTAAGACTCGGAGTACATTTGACGTAAAAATAAACATATCACAGATTGCCATGCACCTGGCGCGGCAGCGGCAACACCTTCTCGACTCGCCATTTGATGTGATGTGATCTCCGAAGCCTCCCTCTGTCGCGTCGCCGTCGCAAGAAAGAAAGATGAGGATTCCCTTTCTTGGGTCGAACCGTTACAATATATATCGGTCACGCCACATGACTAGTAGATGTCACGTGGATCTGGTCTGATTGATAAGGAGGACTTATTGCTTATGGCACCTCATTTTGCTACATCCGGCAACTCGTGACGATTTCTTTGGCTGATGGCTGATTTAACCCGCCTCGTGTGCTCTATGTGTTTGCACTAAAATGCATTTTTGATTTCGACCCTCTTTCTCGTAGGGAGGACATCTCTCAGCCCTGACCCCTGACATCAGATATAGGACCCTCGGAACGCAGGGAGCGCAGCAGGAAAAGAAAAAGGACAACGTTGCGGGAATTGCATCCGATCGAGAGACGACGACGATATATTGTATAAACATCGACTGCTCCGCCCTGGCCCAATAGTTGATATACAACGGGGAACGTTGCCACACGGAACTTATAGCCCTTTGACCCCATATGCATGCCATGCCCATGCAACAACCGGTCGTCGTAACTTTATGTTCCGAGTCAAGGAATTCTTTATTCCGGATAACACACGCTTTTGTGTGTTTCAAAACTTGGACTCAACTCAGCCAACTCTGGAGGTCATCGTGGCGGAATTTTTCTGACTTGCAAAAAAAAAAAAAAAAAAAAAAAAAACCCCCGTTGAAACTGGTTACTACTGTAGTCTCTCCATACATGGATTTTATTATTATTTGGACTTCCTCGCCGAGTCCTCCTTTTTTCTCAGGCAAATCATTACGCACGCCCAAAAACTAAAGAAGGAGAGTAATCAGAGGGCGTTTTTGAAACTGTTGCTGTAAGGTTTTAGCCTAAACTTATTTCGGACGAGTACCCCCAATCTGCTATGCCGTGAAACAACAAATTTGTAACTGTTACAACATCCTACTGTACATGTACTACTGTTCTCAGGCTGGGCGAATCCTTGGATAACTAACTTACATGGCGCGCACTTTGACGGCTCTTGCTTGTGCTTGTTTTTTTCTTTTCTTTTCTTTTTGGAAACAACCCAGTACGCCACATCAGCGCTTGCAAATGTTCATGCCGATTTGCAATGACCGTGCGTGCATGATGAATGATAAGGGACCAGCTGATCTCCACTGGCCCCGACCCCGACCGACACCCGACATGACTCGGAGAGGCCAGGCCAGGCCCACTATCCGGGGTTTTCGGAACGAGTGTTGGTTCCCCTGACTGGACAACAACAAGATCGTCATCACTTGGAACTTTGGAAGTGAACGGTTTATCTTGTGGCGCACTCCCTTTTCTTGACAGTGCGTGGAGAACATGCACGCATGCACGCGCAGTACATTGCCCCGGCTCCCCTCTTGAGACTCAATAGTGAGTATGGTGGCGTCGAGCTTCTTCTTTCAGCCCGGCTAAAAAAGGTTGAAACTTTCAAAGCTTGAAGGGGGAAACGAAAGCAAGGGGGAGTTTGGTTGCCATTAACGAGGAAACAAAGCCAGAGAAGATGTAATAATTATTAATAACAAAGTAAAAATGATTGAGGAAAGTGAGCAAGTGATGGTTGGTGATGGTGATGACGATGATGCATATGATACAATAAGTTACTGTATTCATCAATTATTGAATTGATTTTAGATGACCTGCGCAACGCTCCGCATCTCGTACCGCATCTCGTAAATGCAAAATTTCTCCTGGAAATTTTTTTTTTTTTTAGGAAGTTAAAAAAAAAACCCCCCGCTGCGAATGAGAGCTCCGGCTGCTTTCCGAACCCCCGTCCATCGATTCGCGGCGGCGCAAAAATTTGACGGGAATAGCTAGGGTAGGTTGAGAGGGTGTGAAGGAAGGAGGGAAGGAAGGAAAAGGAAGGAAGGATGAAAGAAGCAGAGAGAGAAGGAGGCTCAAGCTCAAGGAGGGAAGTTGCCCACTTGAGAGAGGCCATTTTTCTCCCCCTCCGCTCCGACTGAAAAGAACTCGGCGTCAAATCGTCTGGCCCTCCCCCTCCTAGCTAGTCGTCCCCTCTCACGCCGCGGCTGATCCAAAACTCAACATTTTGACATCATTTAACCGACCATCGGCATGCCGATCAAAGGGATGCGTTGTTGCCCCAACCCGTGCGGCTGTGCGAGTGGTGCATAATATTTGTTGACTTAGGATTCACCGGGCGGGTGTGTCTCAATTGAATCGAGGTTGTGGTTCCGGCATCGGGTGCTCATTTGCGACGCATCCGTTCAATTGGCAGCAATGAAGATCAGCCGATAACGACGCCAAGGCCCTGCATCCGTTCTTCATGAGAATGACGTAAAGTTTATAAAAAAAACATTTCGTTGGAGGGTGAAAAGCCATCCTTTCAAAGGAATCGGCCACTCGACTGTGCCGCGTCAATACCAGTCGTTGGGCCTGATCTGATTTACCGCTTACCACCTTTACAAAGAGCGCGTTGTCGCAGTGAATTACACACCATACAGTCATTCCTAAAGTTGTAAATTGTCAACAAGGAAAAAGAGGGGGGAAGGGATACCCGATTTGCTCACCTTGAGGGAAGAGACAACAGAGAGAAGAGAAGGTCGATTGGAACGTAAAAAGTGGGCATTCGTAAGAGAACTTGAGAACCTGGCCAAAACCAGTGATTAGCTACTACATACAAGTTTACTGTAAGGATTGTTGTATGAGACGTAAGGTACAAGCGAGGATACGAACAAAAGTCGCAAGGCGTAGACGAGATCAGACGGCGTTTTTACGGCTGTTCTTGAGCAAGTACATACTATAAAACCAAGGGTTCCAGAACGGTCCGATTGACATGGAAGTAGACTAATGAATCGGCACAGACCACAAATAAGCCCAGGGCACACTGGCAGATAGCAAGCGCAAAATGGAAAAAATAATCAGAAGGTAATAACTTGCACTCGATCGGAAATAATAACGGTGAGTTGCATCCGGGTTTTTGCATCACGCCTCAGCTGAGACCTCAGACTCCCAGCCAGCCTGCACGAGGCCAGGAGGGGTCGAGTCTGTGTGCGAATGATACTTGGATATTGTCCCCGGGATGCCGAACTGCGAACCCTTGAGGAGTACCAACGGAGCCATGGAAACTGCGCCCTCTGGCGGCGCGGGGGAAGGTGTCGTGGAGGCGGGCTCCACGGCAGCCAACTGGGCCCGAGCATCAGCGTTGCTTTTGCTTGTGCTGCTGCTCTTTGCGCGCTCACGCTCGCCTGCGTTGGGCGGCCGGATTAGTGTTCCAGGAAATGCTGCATTGGCGAGCTTGAACTTTGTCGGATCGGGCGACTTTGATACCACGACATCCTGCATAATGGCGAGTCGAGGGGAAGAGGTATGATGAGACCGGACGTTACGAGAGAATACAGAGAGAGAGAGAAGAAAGGGAGAGGAGAACGTGAGGAAGTGGAACCGGTAATAAGGAACGTGATCCCAGCAAGTTGTGGCGAGTGTCAAGTAAGGACGAGACAAAGTCAACACACCTCTTCCTCAGACGAGGACGCCGAGTCGCCATAAAGGTCCCACCTGCGATGTTCCGCTGCAGTCCCGTTCATCTGAACCCACTCTGTCCTGGCGATGCCACCATCAGCACTGCCTCCGCGAGCACCAGCGCCAGGAGTACGACTTGCGTTGCTGACGCCAGCACTGACGTTGGTCGAGATTCCAGCGCCCCAGCCCGCTGCTGGTCCTCGTCTCGGAATGGAAAACGTTTGCTCTGTCCTCTTGGGGGAACGAAAAAACTGGCTGCGCTCTCGGTCATGCTCGGATTGGCGACTACCTCCGTCTTGCGACGCCCACCGCCGCGCTGCAAACGCAAACGGTGAGGGTTTCCACAATGTCGGTAGATATTTCGTTGAGCTACCTGATAATGGTAGCTCAGTATCTGACTCGAGTCCTGCGTCCGCGTCGGGTCCGGGCCCTGGCACATTCTCCGGTGTCACGGGCAAATCGCCGTCGTCAGACTCGCCACCATCAGCCTCATCGTCAGAAATCTCACACTCGGCCAGAAACGGTGGCGGTGGCAGCGGCGATAGCTGTGATGACATGACGGGTGCAGGTGAAGATAACGATGTGGACTGACGGGCATTTGGCAAGTCCGAATCCGGATAGGGCAGTTCACCAAGCGAGCGCAAATGGTGACTAGGCGGGGGTGGAGGCTGCGCCGGTGCCCATTTCTTGCGTGCGAACGACATTGGATTGGGCATGAAGTACTGTGTGTGCGCGTACCCAGAGTCACTGGACACGCGCAGGCGTTTGGCATTTTCCCCTGGCCTGTGCGCGTCAATGGGATATGTATGCTCGTGTTCACAACTGCGTTCACGCTTAACTGCTGTCGCCGCGCCGCGCCCACGAGTCGAACTGGCAGTTGCTTCTCGCTGTGCTGCCGCACGTTCCTCGGCTCGTTGGGCACGCGTTCGATAGAGTGCGGGTGTCGGGCCGAAGCGGCGCCGAAACCTGCCGTTGGTGCTCTCCTTCTTCCCGAACCGTCCGTTATTGTCGCGGGGTTGGTCATCGACAGCGCGGCTCTTTGCCGTGCGAGAGGGAGATAACGAGGCATCAGAATGAAACGCAGGCGGAGCGGATACAGGGGAAGGTGGTGATCCGGAGTAAGAGGTGGACGGGGCGGGTTGAGAGGAGGATGTGGGGATGGGGTGCCGACGCGGTCTGCCACGCGGGCGTTTCTGCGCCTGTATCGGTTCAATTTCGCGTGCCTTAACGCTGGGGAGATGCTTGCGCCCAGATCGACTCCATCCTTTGCGTATTAGCTCACGGGGGTGAGCTGCTGGAAGCGGGATAGAGGATAGTGTCTTTCGACGCTTGTGCTTAGACATTGGCGGACTCTCTTGGCGCTTTCGCTTTGTGACGGGTGGCGGTGCAGAAGTAGATGTGGCTGTTGCAGCGAGCTTTTTGCCAACGGCGTGGAGGAGATTATGCGTGTTCGGCCGAGGCGCCTGCTCCGCGGGTGTACTTTCACGCGGTGTGGGCATACTAGCGGCCTGAGCAGAATTACGATATGGCCACTGCAGCTCATAGATGGCATTATGCCTCAAGCACCTTAACA
>Ga0307516_10009546_pt1 | contig 10805 bp, 6 predicted proteins | sample 19_EM_MG_FD_203310 | JGI IMG/M metagenome (GOLD analysis project Ga0307516, IMG submission 203310) | Populus trichocarpa ectomycorrhiza microbial communities from riparian zone in the Pacific Northwest, United States - 19_EM | ecosystem: Host-associated > Plants > Roots > Unclassified | place...
ACCTGACAAACCCGTGACCTTGATCATGAGAATAAGATAACTCTATAGAAAACAAATAAAAAAAAATTATGAAATTTAATTTTCAATCAATCTAATGTTGAAAGATGAAATTGAAAAAAATAATCTAAAAAACAACTCGAGTTAACTCAGATTAATATATTAAATCCATAAATATTTAGATTATAACATCACGATAAATTTATAAAAAACAAATCAATAAAAATTATAAAACTCCACTTCAAAAAAAACAGTTTAATATTAAAATTTAAAATTAATAAAAAAATTTTATTGGTTACGCTTGAATTTGCAGGTTTGGTCAGTGTGACCAAACTTCTTATAAAATTTGCACCAAGGTTTTTTCCTGTGCCAACGATCTTTCTCTTGGTGACCCGTCCTTTTCCATACGCCACAAGAAAAAGAACTTGCCTTTATTCTCTCCTTCCTTGGAGTCATCTGTGTCACGTCACCTTGTTTATTATTGCCTCGTGATTTTTATTTTTTATTTTTTATTTTTTTGTCACCTTTATTGGATGAAAATTTATTTTTGTGCTGTGTCTAAAAATCATCTTTGCTGGAGGCTTCATTTCTTCTCGATATTCTTTGTTTCTTGGCTTGTAGATAACTTAGCAGTGTTTGGAAATGTGATTGTGATTGTTTTTTAAAGTGTTTTTTTATTTGAAAATATATTAAAATAATATTTTTTTTATTTTTTAAAAATTATTTTTGACATCATCACATTAAAATAATCTAAAAATATCAAAAAAATATTAATTTGAAGCAAAGAAAAAAATAAAAAATTATCAAACCTTTTTAAAAATACTTTTAAAATGTAAAAACAAATAAAATCAAGAGATGAGTAATATCTATTGACTCTTCAATAATATTGACGACATAATCAAAATTTTCTACGAGGGAAATTAAGATTTTCTCCACCACTCTTCAATAAAACAAGGTTTGATTGACAACTTGGAAGAGAAATTGGAAGAGAAATCTTTGATGGTTTTTCATTTTCTTAGAAGCTTTCTAAACACACTCATATCATCTTACCCGTATCAACTTGATCGAGCTTACCTGTATCATCTTGATCGAGCTTGTGCTCTAAGTTCTGATCCCATTTATTTTTGTATTTAAAAAATATTTTTGAAAAAAAATAATTTTTTTTATTTGTTTCAAATTAATATTTTTTTGGTGTTTTCAGATCATTTTAATGTGTTGATATCAAAAATAATTTTTAAAAATAAAATAAAAATTATTTTAATATATTTTCGAGAAAAAAACATTTAAAAAAAAATACTACCACACTCTCAAACACTGTTTTAATGTATTTTTGTTATAGAGAAAGAAATAAAAAAAGGGGGAAGGAAAGGCATGAAAGCCTAGACGAAGATCATCTTGCAACTTCACACACGCATTTATTGGAAATTCCAACATGCATTAAATTAAAACTAGCACATCCATGTTTTACATGTAGCCATCCATATATTGCATACATTTATTATTAGAAAATAAAAAAATATATATGTATATTTTCCACATATTTTTGTTAAAAGAGTGTTACTTTCAACCATTTTTTTTTTATTAACGTGGATATCTGGGTCAGCTTGCGCGTACCTTGACTAATCTCATGGACCTTGAAGTTAACGACCATGTAAATCTCCAATGACCCTGAGGTTTGTGAGACTCGAACTGGTGACATGCAGAGAGCAAATTTAGAGCTTGACCAGTTAAGCTGTACCTTCTAGGGTTCTCTTTCAGCAATTCTTTTATAATAATTAGGTAATGTTTTATTATCTTATTGTATTTTTAAAATATAAAAATTCATGTTCTTTCTATACTTATTTTATGTTCTAATACATTAATCAAGGGAAAAAAAAAACCTTACACAAGGAAAGAAATAAAATTTAAAAAGGGACTAATTAAAAAACAAAGCTAAGAAAAACGACGACGCCAAAAGAAAAGACAAAAACAAATATCCCAAACCCACGCCCACTCGCATGTATAAATACCCAAAATCCCACACTTTTTATTATTCCTTGCAGTCTCTCTCTTTACAAACAACACCACGCGCCGCCCATTTCCCCTCCCTCCCTCCCTCCAAAAGCCTCTCCATATCACACTCCAGCCCTAGAAATTTTCAGAACATAGGGTTTATAATTGTCATGTCTTACTCCTTAATCTCTCTTTCAAAATAATTATATTATTTTTTTTCCAATGTCTTCCTCCTCCTCCTCTCTTGCTGCTACTTCAACTACTGCTACTGCTACGAATAACAACAACAACAACACTTCATGTTGCTCTTCTTCTTCAACGGTGCTGTCAAGGAAGTGTTTCAATTCCGATTGTACGGACTTCAAATCTCGAAAAGGATGGAGGCTTCGGTCCGGTGACTTTGCCGACCTCTGCGATCGATGCGCGTGAGTTCCACTCAATGACTGCGTTTCTTTTGTTTCAATTTTGGATTTTCTAAAAAAAGTAGTTGATTACTCGGGTTGGTTCTTTTATTTCAATTTTGGAGGTTTTTTTTTTTTTTTTTCTTGGGAGGAGTAGTGGACCGTGTTTGTGTTTTTGTTACTAAATTTAGCAAGTGGTTATGGTGTTTTTGGTGTGGAGCTAACAAATCGTAGGTCAATTTGGGTAAACTGGATAGGAAAGAATTCAATACCGTTAAAAATAATTAATCTTTTTTTAACTAAGTGTTTCTGCGTGTAATTTTGGAATATTTATGTTTTTATTATTTATCCAAATTTCATCCCTGTGTATGTGTAACCAAAAGGAGTAAAATTCAGCCACACTCATTTTATGTTTCGGTGAATATGTATTATTTCGGATTTTATTTTCTTTTGGAATTAAATTTAATGCAGTTTGCAATCAACGAGTGTGGCTGTGATTTAGCTGTTCATGATTGTGTTTTATTAGTCTTTTTGGCAATGGCTAGCTTACAGTTGTGAGAGAAAACCATCAAGGAATTAGTATTTTGTTTTTACTTTTGAAAATTTTGGGAATTGTTTTTATGGAGAATGGTTTGAGAGAGTGATATATCAGTAAGGCTCAGGTAAAATCTCAGACTATGGTTTTGGTAAGGCGTGGAACGGAAAGTTTGGCGTGTTGTCTTTGGGTTGAGACCATAAATGGTTACTATGAGTGGAATTTATTTTATTTCTTGTCCCTTTTGTTTTCTTGAATTGGCTTTGCCTCTAGAGAGTAGAGGAGAGGAAAGAAATCCTTTGATAAAACTTCAAACAGGTGCTTATCAAGACAATTTTCTGGCATGTTCTTAGTTATACTTAACCAAGTATCCTTTTTCATGGTTGCGATATCATTATTGTTGATATTATCATTATTATTTTATTAACTTAATGGTTGTCTGAACCTTCTATTTTAGTTCTGCTCATGAGGAGGGGAGGTTCTGTGAGACTTTCCACTCGAATGCCAGTGGCTGGAGGAGTTGTGAGTCTTGTGGGAAGGTATGATGAAAGTCTTCTGGTTTGTTTATATGCCCTCTGTGCTTATTTTGTTATCAAGTTGATGGTATGTATCTGCCATGTCTTTTAGCATGAATCATCACAGTTTAATTTTCCACCACAGAGGGTTCATTGTGGATGTATTGTGTCACTTCAAGCATTTACATTGTTGGATGCTGGAGGTATTGCTTGCATGGCATGTGCAAGGAAAAGTTTTGTTCTGGTAAGGATGGATTCATCTCTTACTGTTTAATCATAATCATTTTATGACCATTTATGATTTCTTCGATCAAATAGAGGATTGTCATGCCACTAGTTGGATAATGGAAAATATGTTCCTCCTGCTACTGCCTTCACATTATAATTTTTCTATTGTATGAGAGTAATCCACAAATTCTTCTGACTACAACCTCTACCAATGTGGAATTTGAAGCATAATAGATTTATTTATGCCCTGAATTTTGTTTTCCAGACACCAAACCCTGCCTGGCCTCTATTTTATCATTCTCCTTTTCCTGAAAGACTCAAAGACCTTTCTGTCAAGAGTTGGAGTCAATTAGCTGGGTCAGGTCCTGTACCATGGCGTCAAGCACCCAGTTTGTTCAATTCTTCTGCTACCCAGTCTGAATTGCAACCGAGGATGCCTTATGAAGTTGACAGGCTCAATGCTGGTGAAAGATTTTCTGCCCTTTCCCTAGAAAAAAGGAAACTTGAGGATTTTCCTGAAAGATTTATCAACGGAAGCCCGAGGAATCACTTACAGGATATAGTTGAGAATGGGAATGCAGGTACAGATCCTTAACCTGCATTTTATGCTGCTTCAAGGAAAGGAGTGCATGATGACTTGGCATTTTCATGCTGCCATGCTTGAGAGTGTAGTAGAAACAACTGGATGTGAATTTTTTGTTGCAGGAATCATTGATGATGAGCAACCACAAATGTTGTCATCTTTAAGAGAGGATATATCTGCTCAACAATTTGGTATAACAATACCTTATGCATCTCCAAGCGAGTTAAAAGGTCAAATCGAGGGCTCTGTAAATCCTTTACTGCCAGCCCCTCTGCCTCTGTTTGCTAAGCGTGTTCATGGGACTTTACATAAAGGAGTTGACTCATCAGTTGATGGCCAGATACGCAATGGAAGACCTAGAATAGATGCCCGTGGAAAAAGCCAGTTACTTCCTCGGTACTGGCCAAGGTTTACTGATGAAGAGCTACAGCAGATATCTGGAAAGTATCCTTTATATGAATAATGAATTCTCTTCATTTTAATTTTTTTGCAAAGTCAATTATCATTTTAGATAATCTTTCACATATTTTTTGAGGCAGATATATAATAAATAGGACAATTCTCTACTCTTCTCCGTATTTGTTTTCAGAACTATGAAGATTGGTTAGGTTCTGTAGATGTGTCTGCTCCATACTTTCTTGATGATGTATCTTTCCTGTCCTCTTTATGATCAGGGATCCTGAAACCTTAACCCTATTTAAGCCCTAATTCTGTTATCAAACCTTTGTTTGAGAAGATGCTGAGTGCCAGTGATGCTGGACGAATTGGGCGTCTGGTGCTGCCAAAAAAATGTGCAGAGGTTGGTATTCATGTTTGTCAGCTTGACCTTTAACTTTGTTCATTGGTTTTATTCTGAAAGCTTTGCTTACTGGATTTTGGAGGAACCAAGAATTTATTGTTTGATTTCTTTAAAAAAATGAGAAAAAAGAATAAACAAGGTGATGATACAAAGAAAAGCCTTGACAATATATGTGGATTATAGATATTTGCTTTTATAGTTGTGGTCTTATTTTCTTTATATGGACCGAGGAGCTTTGAAATCCGGTCGTGATTCTCATGGATAATAATCCTGATGTGCACTGTGCTCACAGTCAAAACTGCTTGTGATGACAGCAGCATATACTAGCAGCAGTCCACTATAGTCTTGTGTACTCTTGCATGTCCTCTTATTCCGTCAGAGTTTTGTCCCAGCATTGTCAGTTGAAAGATGATTCTACATGTAGTATTGAAGAGTTTAGGCATGTTTACAAGTGGAATTTTAGTTACTGTACACCACTTTAATGGCGCACAGTATGAGTAATAGAATTTCATGATTTCCTCTTCTCAATTTCATTAAGTAGTTCTTCTCCGATTTAATATTGAACTCTCTCCCTTTGCATGGAAACACGTGTCATCAATGATTGTAAAATACTAACATTGTACTCCCTCTGACACAGGCCTATTTTCCACCCATCTCGCAGCCTGAAGGTCTACCTCTCAGGGTCCAAGATTCTAAAGGAAAAGAGTGGATATTTCAATTTCGGTTTTGGCCCAACAACAATAGCAGAATGTATGTTCTGGAGGGAGTTACTCCTTGCATACAAAACATGCAATTGCAAGCAGGCGATATAGGTAACCAAATTATGTGAAAAGAATGGTTCAGAAGAGTCTTAATTCAGCAATGGTTTATGTTGTTTCTGGGTTGTATCTTCATTTCTCTTCTCTCTAGTTAAGTTGGACTTGGTTTATTTCTGTTTTCTTGATTTGTCAATGTCATGGCTTTGGATCTGGTCAAACGTCTAAATGCTGCTTGATAGTTTTTTATCTTTCTTTTTCTTGTTTCATGCCTTTCAATTCATTTTAGTTATAATTCTTCCTACGCTCTAGTGCATTATGGTTTTAGGGTTTATGGTTTTGGATCTGAAATTTAATTTTGTTTCCTCAGTAACGTTTAGTCGATTAGAGCCAGAAGGAAAATTGGTTATGGGATTCAGAAAGGCATCCTCAGCTTCACTATCTGATCAGGTATGCCCTCCTTTTCCTAGATTATTCATTTAAGTTGCTGGAGGTCGAACAATATTTATGTAGATGTTTGCAAGGATAGTGTTTCTGAATGCTATGAGGTATCATTGGAAAAAAATTATAATGGGTGACCCTGGAGATTTGAAATCTTCTCTGGTACCTCATCATGATCAATGAATTTATATTCCAATACAAGAAATAGTTAAGTCCTAGTTTGATACTTAATTAACTCCATCCTTTCTTCTGAATTCATTGCAACATAGCCTGATCTGAAAACTAGGCATGGAACTTTACATGGCATGTCTTTAAAAACTTGAAGTTCATGTATCAATCAAATTCCGTGTGATGAATGGTAAATTTGTTGCCTGGTAATAATATTTATATGGTAATTCATTTTACATGAAAAAGGTTAAGGTGTGATAAAGTGGGTTTTTTAGTTCATTTTTTTTTCTTTTCTGGCTAACTTCATTTGTGTTTCTGATATGTGGCAAAAATCAAGAAAACCAAATTGAATCCAACTCAGTGATGGATCAATGGTGAAAGGGTAAGACAGCTATGGTGTTTGTAAAAAGAAGACGAGAAGAAAACAACACACATCACATTCATGAAATTCTTCTTGTCGATTCCTTTCTTAGCTGTTGCAGGATATATAAGCAAATCCCGACAATTGCAGAGGCAGTTGTGACCACTGACATGTGGCTAACCAAACCAGACCACTCTAACACACAAACAACACTTACATATATAAACAAAAGCTACTGACTAATGAAACTAAATGACAATTCAACCAATCCCAACAGTAAAAGAATTCAAATCAAATGCTTCTCAACAATGAAGACCCTCTGGGTGCTTTCTCCTGCATCAGTTTCATGTCTGGCATTTCATCCGACGAAGCCTAGTGATAACCTGAAAATAGGATGGTAGATAGTTTCATAAGAGTGATTGCAATGTGCTTCAAGATTTGGTTTGTTGCTTTTAGTTAAATCAAGTAAAAATTTGTGGTTTGTCAAATGATGCCCTTTCAGTTTGCTGTCAGCTTTAACAGTTAGTCCAAAATAAATTTAAATGTGTTATGTTTACAGGACAATGAAACTAGCCAGATTGGCGATGGTGTTTCTGCAAATGGAGATGTTAGTATCACAAAAACTTATACTAGTGGAATTGCTTTATTTCCTTTTCAAATTAACACACAAGGTCACTGAGCTTTCCATTAACCTAACAGGCTGAATTGGGTCCTAGTCCTTGGTCTAAAGTTGACAAATCAGGCTACATAGCAAAAGAAGTTCTTGAAGCAAAATCTTCAATCAAAAAGAGGAAGAGCAGCACGTTGGGTTCTAAGAGTAAGCGCTTAAGGATTGAAAATGAAGATATGATAGAACTGAAGCTAACATGGGAAGAAGCACAAGGATTGCTCCGCCCTGCTCCTGACCATGTTCCCAGTATTGTGGTGATTGAAGGATTTGAGTTCGAGGAATATGAGGTTTGATTGTTTCCTTGCCCAAAATAAGTTTCTGCCAATGAGGGGTTTTCTCTGTCTTTAGCCGCCCTTGGCATTCCCTTTTTCATTTGTTCCTCTGTTCTGCTTGTGTTTAAGTCATTGTGAAGGTCAAGGCTGCTTGTTTTTTATTACTTTGATATCATTAACTGTTGGTTTGGCATTCCCTTTTTCATTTGTTCCTCTGTTCTGCTTGTGTTTAAGTCATTGTGAAGGTCAAGGCTGCTTGTTTTTTATTACTTTGATATCATTAACTGTTGGTTTATTTATTTAGCTGTCCCTTTGGAGTATAGTTACAGTAGCGTGTACAGAACTTTGGTAGTACACTGTGATTAGCAACTTATCACAATGTGGCTGCTAATCTGGCGAGGGTGAAACCCCTTGAATTTTGGTTCCCCTGCCAAAAACTCTTGGCTGGTGGCAGAAGAAAAGAAAACGCAGAGATAAATTTCTTCCCATCATAGGGCCATTTAGGGAGATAATGGGTATACATTGTTCAGTGCTGCAAAAGGCCCTGGAATAATCACATGTTGCTATTCTATTGGTAGATACTTGCCTTCTCTAGTCATTGAATTTTAGGTTCTGGCACATTCAAGTGTAGAAGAATATGAAATCCCCGAGGAAGATTGTTTCAATTGTGTAATAATGCCCAACTCTTACACATATGCATGGGATTTTTTATTTTTATTTTGTGTGTGTTGTTATTACTGATACAATTGGTTGTTTGATTGAAGAACAATCTTTCCTTGTGATTTTAACTAAACATCATTTAAGATGTTTTTCATCCTTATGCATTACATCATTTAATGAGTTTGCATTGAAGGGTTTTTTTGGGTTTCTGATACATTTTCTTCCTATATGTTTTATGCTCTGAACTTAGCTAGCTAAAATTTATCCTGGCAAGGAGGTCCTACTTTTATGGATTCTGACTAGTTACTGCTGTAACAGGATGCACCAGTGCTCGGCAAACCTACAATTTTTGCAATGGATAATGTGGGGTAAATTGCTTATCCTGAATGCCCAAGCTTTCACTTATACCTTTTTTGTTAGTTTTCTTAAATTCACCATGATTTGGCACACAAATGTCTCCCAAAAATTTATCCACACCTATATTTGTAAACCACCTGACAGGCGAGATCTCTCATGGCAGATCTAAGTGGTTCAGGTGTTTTTTTCTAGAAGTATATCATCTATCTGTGGTGTCAGTGTGTGTGTATTAGAATCTATTCATGTATCACACTTGCAGGCTGTGCTAGCAGAAAAGTATTCTCTGTCCTATAAATTTCTATGTATTTGAATCAGCTCAAATTTCACACTAGCTGGTTGTGCTTTGAGAAATATATGATCTCTCTAACCTATAAGCTTGTATGTAAATCTGTTCACACTATTTGAGTGAACAATGAACATAAACCTAGGATGATGTTTCCATATTATTACGTTTCCTCCTTTTTTCAGCCCGGGTAAAATGGTGCTTTACTGCATTGTTTACTCTCTGTTGACTGTTATGCAGACTTGATATGCACTTTCTGTTTTTTGTTTCTAAACTTTCCTTGTTATAGAACTGCTTCATATGCTAAAATAGATTTGCAATGTTCTTTCATCTCCTTGAGGAAATATAATTCTAATATGATGTGTTTTCTGCCAGTCACAAGATTCAATGGGTTCAATGCGAAGATTGTCTTAAGTGGCGAAAATTGCCTCTCAATGTTCTTCTTCCCTCCAAATGGACATGTTCTGGTAACACATGGGATTCTGAAAGGTATAATGTGAATCCATTTATTCCTTCAGGCTTGGGTTTTCCCCTCTATCTGTAGTAGTTTTATGCTCTGAGAGCCTGTTATATAGTCTGGGATTTTTAAATGATTCTGTGGTGCAAAGCATGTATTTGTGTGTATTCTATTTCTTTACAAAATGCAAACGTGCATTTGAGGTCCTAGAATTCACTATAGCTGTGGTGCATGCTTGGTTAACTTTGGCATTTCTTTCCCAGTAGCTCATAATGTTTGGCTGTTTCCATGGTAAATAATGAACGTAGGCAGTGCCCACCGTTCTCTCTAATGGACAAGGCAACATGTGAAAGTTGAATGTTGTCTGAGCACATGTTAATTGCAGGCTCCTTGCATTTTGTTTAACATTTTTGGTTACATCTGCTGCCAGATCATCATGTTCGGCGGCTCAAGATTTGACATCAGAGCAGCTTGAAAATCTACTGCCATCCCGTAATTTAGGTATAAATTGCTTACAGTGACTTTGCTTTTTGCTGTTTTGTCCATATTTAAAATTCAGCAATTCATGGTCGTGGAGCAATTAAGTTATTCTCAAGTGTGGCACCTAGTTCCACTATCATGTTACACAATTTTTGCAGATGCTGTTTATGTGTATTTTAATGATTTTAAAATGGAATTTCTTGTGCAAAATGTGATGATTCCCAACTGCCCATTTTGCACCTGGTGTTATGTTTGTGAATCAACAGTCACTTCCAAGAGATTGAAGGCTGCCAAGAAGGATATTGATAATGTTGAAGCTTTGGGGGGCCTTGACACTCTTGCTAACCTGGCTATTTTGGGAGAGGGTGAGGCTCTTCTGGCTTCATCCCAGGCCACCACGAAGCACCCCCGACACAGACCAGGCTGCTCCTGCATCGTGTGCATTCAGCCCCCAAGTGGGAAGGGTCCCAAACACAAGCAGACATGCACATGTAATGTCTGCCAAACAGTGAAGCGCCGTTTTAAGACCTTAATGATGAAGCGAGAGAAGAAGCAATCAGAGAAAGAAGCAGAAACTACTCGGAAGCAGCAGGAGTCTTCCGCTGAGAAGTTGCTTGATGATGACCCCTCACCATCTAGCAATGCAGGAAGTGCAAGTGGCAGTCCTAACAAGAAAAAAGCAGTCAGTGAAGTTTCCGATGATGATCCTAACAGAATGAAATCCTCAACTTCGCCTTTTAAAGGCCAAATAGACCTGAATATCCAGCCAGAGAGGGAGGATGAGTTATCACCTGGTTCGGATTCTGGAGGCATGATGAGGATGCTCCAAGATGCCTCTGAGAGATACCTCA
>Ga0307516_10009547_pt1 | contig 10805 bp, 7 predicted proteins | sample 19_EM_MG_FD_203310 | JGI IMG/M metagenome (GOLD analysis project Ga0307516, IMG submission 203310) | Populus trichocarpa ectomycorrhiza microbial communities from riparian zone in the Pacific Northwest, United States - 19_EM | ecosystem: Host-associated > Plants > Roots > Unclassified | place...
GTATGACGCGCTATTTTACGGCTGCTCCTGACAATCTGCAGCATCCGCGATTGGAAAAAGATGGAACATTGACGTTGGCGATGAGGCCATCGGAGGCCAAGGGGATTTCCGCGATACTCTCCTGCACGGTCACTCCCCTCAATTGCCGGAGAGTCTTCGAAACTGAGATGGGGATATTGTCATCGCTCGCGCTTGGCGATGGTCGATATCTTGCCGCGATGAGCCCTTACAGGGATGGTCTCGCCAAGAACAAATACGCGCAGAACGAAATTTTTCTCGTTACACCCGGGCAAGCTGCTCACCCGCTCACGTCTTTGTCGGCCTATGGGTTGGGGTCCATCGGTCGCACCGGCAATCGAATATTCTTCTCGGCGTATGGCGCCAAGGGGTGGCCAAGCCCTGGCGCATTGGAACCGGATAACGGCGTGTTCGCGGGTGAATGGAGCGGCGATGAAAACGCCATAACGAACATCGCCAAGTTCAAGCCGTTTGATAAACTAACAATAGCGCCTGGTACTTCAAGTCCGTCGATTGCGCCAGATGGTTCAATCCTGGTTGCTCAAACGGGTTACGAAAGGGACGGGGTGATCGTGATCCACGACTTTAAATCGGGGAGCAATATGTTGCACAATCTACCGCCGGATCGCCGAGCCAATGCGATTGCAGTGACAGGGCATCAACTGACTTGGGTAGAAGCCGATGCTGATCATTTCCGTATCATCGACTTTGATATTGGAAATGGCACTCGTCATGTCAGTGCGGAATTCGCCGGTAGCAGTGTCCGGAAAAACCCCGAGCGTATTTCCATTCATTGATCCCTTGTGCCCTCATTCATACTCCCGCTCGTCCCACCACGGGAAATAGTCGGGCATGTCGGCGGACACTTTGTTCTTGAACTGCGCCGGGCGCTTTTCCAGGAATGACACCACGCCCTCTTTCACGTCCTCGGAGCGACCGCGGGTGTAGATGCCGCGGCTGTCGACCTTGTGGGCTTCCATCGGATCGTCGGCGCCCATCATGCGCCACATCATCTGGCGGATCAGCGCCACTGAAACCGGCGCGGTCTTCGCGGCGATCTCTTTGGCGAGCGCGCGTGCGGTCGGCAGCAAATCATCCGGCGGCACCACCTTGCTGACGAGACGGCCGGCCAGCGCTTCCTGCGCCGGGAACACGCGGCCCGTGTAGCACCACTCCAGCGCCTGGGCGATGCCGACGAGGCGCGGCAGGAACCAGCTCGAGGCCGCCTCCGGCACGATGCCGCGCTGGGAGAACACGAAGCCGAAGCGCGCGGCCTCGGACGCGATGCGGATATCCATCGCAAGCAGCATGGTGACGCCGATGCCGACCGCGGGGCCATTCACCGCCGCGATCACCGGTTTCAGGCACTTGAAGATACGCAGCGTCACCTGGCCGCCGCCGTCGCGCACCTGGGGGTCGCTGTAATCGACTGCACCGCTGGCCAGCCGCTTCACCGGCCCACGCCGCGCGTCGCGATCGAAGGTGTTGGCGCCGGAGGAGAGGTCGGCGCCGGCGCAGAAACCGCGGCCGGCGCCGGTGACGATGATGGCGCGGATATCGTCGTCCTTGTCGGCGGCGTCGAACGCGTCGATCAATTCCTGCTGCATGGTGCCGTTGAAGGCGTTGAGCTTGTCGGGCCGGTTCAGCGTGATGGTGAGAATCTGCTCGGCGACCTCGTATTTGATGGTCTCATACGCCATGGGTGATTTCCTCTCTGTCGGTTTGCTTTTCATTTTATGACCCGTCATTCCGGGGCGGAGCGAAGCGACGAGCCCGGAATCCATACTCACAATCGTGGTTATGGATTCCGGGCCTGCGCCAATTGGCGCATCCCGGAATGACGAAGATAGCTATTTCTTCGGCGGCGCCGGCCACGGCTTTTGCGGGCCGCGCAGGCCTTCGAACGCCTTGGCCATGCCGAGCACGCCGAGATCGTCGAAACGCCGTCCGACGATCTGCACGCCGATCGGAAAGCCCTTCTTGTCGTAGCCGCCATTGACCGACACGGCCGGGTTCTCCGACATGTTCCACGGCACGGTGTAGGCGATGTGCTCGAACGGTTTTGTGGGATCGTTGAGCGGGGAGGCGGATTCGGCTGCGAAGTTCACCACCGGCGATACCGGTGACACCACATAATCGAGATCGCAAAACAATTTTGCGGCGGCGGTGCGGATCGCCATGGTGGCGTTGAAGCCCCTGATGACGTCGACGCCCGAGAGCTTCGCGCCGGCTTCCGCCCATTTGTAGATGTAGGGCAGCGTCTTGGCGCGCTCCTCCAGTGAAAGTTTGGAGAGGTCGTCCCAACTTCGCGCGCGCCAAAAGTTGTCGAGGCCGTCAAGCATCTCGCGGGTCAATATGCCGTCGATTTCGGTGACGACGGCGCCGGCGGATTCGAAGGCTTTCGCAGTCTTCACGGCGACCTCGCGAACCTCTTTCTCCAGTTTCTGGCCGACGCCGGGATCGAGCATCAGGCCGATGCGCAGCTTGCGCGGCGACTTGTCGAGCGCCTTCCAGTTGATTTCATGCGCCGGCAGGCTCATGCCGTCGCGCCGATCGGGGCGCGACAGCACACTCATCATCAGCGCCGCATCGTCGACATTGCGGGTCATCGGTCCGGCGACACGGCCGACATAGAACGGCTCGACCGGAACGCGCCCAAAACTGGGTTTCAGCGCAACCAGGCCGCACCAGCAGGCCGGCAGCCGCACCGAGCCGCCGATATCGGTGCCGAGATGCAAGGGACCATAACCGGCCGCAGCCGCCGCGCCCGCGCCGGCCGAGGATCCGCCGGGGTTCTTGCTGAGGTCCCAGGGATTGCGGGTGAGGGGATGGAAACTCGAAAGGCCTGACGACAGCATGCCGTAATCCGGCATCGTGGTCTTGGAGAAGATGATCGCACCGGCTTCGCGCAGCCGTGCGGCCGGCGGCGCATCCTTCGGCGACGGTACCAACTTGACGCTGGCGGCGCCAAGCGGCACCGGCTGATCTTTAGTTGCGATATTGTCCTTGATGGTGACCGGCACGCCATCGAGCGTGCCCATCGGCTCGCCCTTCTCCCATCGATCGGTCGACGCCTTGGCGCTGGCGCGCGCGCCCTCGGGGTCGAACAAATACAGCGCCTTGATGTGCGGCTCCCATACCGCGACATGGGCCAGCACCTCCTCGATTACTTCCGACGGCGAGAATTGCTTGGCGCGGTAGCCTGCGATCAGACCGACGGCCGAGAGATCGTGGAGTGACGTGATCGCCTCTTTGCGGGCGGTTTTATGCATGGGAACCTGCCGGGAGACGGGTTTCGATGATGCGTGCGAACATGCTGGCGCCGATCGGCAGGATCTTGTCGTCGAGCACGTAGCCGGGATTGTGCACCGGTACCGAGCCGTCATGGCCGACCCAGAAATAGGCGCCGGGCACGGTTTGCAGCATGTCGGCGAAATCCTCGCTGCCCATCTTCGGTTGGGTCCGGGTGATAACCTTGGCGGGGTCGACCACGGTCTTTGCCACTTGCTCGACCACCCTCGACTGTTCTTCCTCGTTCACCAACACGCTGAAGCCGTCGCGGATGTCGACCTTTATCTCGGCCTGGAAAGCGCTGGCGATGCCGGCGCAAACCGTGTGCATGCGTTCGCGGATCAGTTCGCGCACCTCGTCGGAAAAGGCGCGGACGGTACCGCAAAGCTTCGCCTCGCCGGGAATGACGTTGTAGGCGGAACCAGCGTGGATCTGGGTGATCGAGAGCACCGCCGGCTCATGCGGATTGACGTTGCGGCTGACGATGGTCTGCAGCGCCTGGCCGACCGTCATCGCGATGATGACGGGATCCTTCGAATAATTCGGCATCGCGCCATGCGCGCCATAGCCCTGAATGGTGATGTCGAAGAAATCGGCGCCGGCCATCGCGGGGCCGGGCAGGATTGCGATCTCTCCATGGTTCAAATCGGGCGCGTTGTGCAGCCCGTAGATCTCGTCGCAGGGGAATTTCTGGAACAGGCCGTCCTTGATCATGGCGCGCGCGCCGCCGAGACCTTCTTCGGCGGGCTGAAAGATGAAATGCACGGTACCGTCGAAATTCCTGGTTTCCGCCAGATAGCGCGCGGTGCCGAGCAGCATGGTGGTGTGGCCGTCATGGCCGCAGCCGTGGAAGCGGCCGGGAATGGTCGAGCGCCAGCGCAGATTGGTATTCTCTTCCATCGGCAGCGCATCCATGTCGGCGCGCAGCCCGATGCGCTTGCCGCCGGAGCCCTTGCCCTTGAGAACGCCGACCACGCCGGTGCCGCCGAGACCGCGATGCACCTCGATGCCCCATTGCGTCAGCTTATCGGCGACGACGCCGGACGTGCGGACCTCCTCGAAGCCGATCTCGGGATGGGCATGCAGATCGCGGCGTATGGCGGTGAGTTCGTCGGCATAGCCGTCGATGCGCTCGATGGTGGGCATGTCTGTTATTCCGTGACAGAGGAGGTTGAACGAGATTGGGCTGGTGGTGCGAAGGCTGGGCCGTTCGGCTTGATGCGGATGCCGGGACGCAGCCGCGTCCACGGCAGGCTCGCGGTATCAGCCGGCATCGCGCCGGGGGCGGCGCAGATCAAGAGCTTTTCGGCGATCGGCTCGAAATCGGCGCGGAAATGCACCGAGCTCTTGTTGACCAGGATCGCCTGTTCGGTCGGTTCGATCCCGACAAAGCGATACATCGATTGATCGGCGAGCTGCGCCTTGTGCGAAGCCACAACCACCCTGACGTCACCGATGCGAAGACAGGCCGAGGGTCCCATCTCCATGTCGCGGCCGCCATAATAGGGGCCGGTCGCCAAGAATTTCCCATCCGACAGTTTCTCGACGACGAATGTCTCTTCATACGGCGCGTCGCCTGGGATGCCGGACTTGCCGCCCAGCGTCAGCATCACGGTGGCGCCGACGCCGGCTTGATGTGCTTCTCTCGCCGACTGCGGATCATAGATCACGCCGGTGGCGGCGCGGATGGCCTTGTTGCGCACCAGCGCGCGCAGCATGCCTGTGGTGTCGGAATCGCCGCCGGCGCCGGGATTGTCCTGGGTGTCGGCGATGATGATCGGCTTGCTTGCAGTCTTGGCCAACTCCATCGCGTGGCGCACACCTTCGTCGGGCGAATAGATGTGGCCGTCGAAATCGTCCTCATGGCCTTCGATCAGCGCCGCCAGTTTGTCGGCCGCGGCATCCGCATCGGCCTGCGTAGCGCCATAGGCGAACACGCTCGGCCCGCAATCCCTGAAATCCGCGGCCGGAAATCCCGGCGCGAACGACAATGTAGGCACTGATGCGCTCTCCAGCTCCGCAAGCTTCTGATAGATGCCTTTGGTGGGCTGGTCGAAGGTGCACTGCCAGCTGATCGGAATCAGGAACGGTAATTGCCGGAACGCCTTTGCGAAGCGCGACTTGGTCTTTAGCATCAGCGCGAGATGGTTGGCGGAGGCCCGGCCCGTATCGGCCATGTCGACATGAGGGTAGGTGCGGTAGGCAATCAGCGCGTCCGCATGCTCGACCATCTCAGGCGTTACATTGGCATGCAGATCGAGGCTGACGACCAGCGGCAGATCCTTACCGATCACCTTGCGCACCCGCGCCAACACTTCGCCTTCGCCGTCGTCGAGATGCTCGGTCACCATCGCGCCGTGCAAATCGAGATAGACCGCATCTATCGGGCCGGCGGCGGCGATGCCATCGACCATCATTTTGACGATGCGCTCGAACGCATCCTTCGTCACATGCGCCGATGGGGTGGCGGCGCAGGCGATCGTCGGCACCAATTCCCAGCCAAAGGTTTCGGCGGCCTCGATAAAGCCGGCGAGCCCGACATTGATGTTGCGCATCACCTTGAGGATTTCGGTACCCTCGGTCATCGACGGCCAGCCGCCGCCATGCACGAAGTCTTCATAGGTCGCCTTCGTCGGCGCAAAGGTGTTAGTCTCGTGCAGGAAACCGCCGACGGCAACGCGGGTCATCAATGAAGTCTCGGATCAATTTTCATGCGCGACGTTAGCCCCGCTGTTGCGAAAAGCGCAAGCTGCCCACCACGCATGGCCCTCGCTGCATTTTGGGATTGCTCCTCATCGTCGTTGCGAGGAGCACTTGCGACGAGGCAATCCATTCTTGCCGGTTGCGCCGAGGGATGGATTGCGTCGCTTCGCTCGCAATGACGGGGGGAAGCTACGCCGTCGCCACCGCACCAGCAGAAACCGGCCTGAAATTCGCGAAATCCCAGCCGCGGCCGGGGGCGGCGTCGAGCAGGGCGCGGGTATAGGCCTGTTGCGGGTTGGTCAGCACCTGGGCCGCTGGTCCCTGTTCCACGATCCGGCCATGTTGCATCACGGCGACGTCGTCGCAGATCTGCGCCGCGACGCGAAGGTCATGGGTGATGAATAGCAATGCGATGCCGAGCCGGGTCTGGATTTCGTCGAGCAGTTCGAGCACCTGCGCCTGTACGGAAACGTCGAGCGCGGACACCGCCTCATCGGCGACCAGCACGTCTGGATCGAGCGCCAGCGCGCGGGCAATCGCGATGCGCTGCCGCTGGCCGCCGGAGAATTGATGCGGATAGCGCGAGATCGCATCGCGCGGCAGACCGACCAATTCCAATAGCTCGCGTGCTTTCGCCAGTGCCTCGTCGCGCGGCATGCCGTAATTTATCGGACCTTCGGCGATGGTCTCGCCGATGGTGACGCGCGGATTGAGCGAGCGATAAGGGTCCTGGAAAATGATCTGGATGCGCTTGCGGTGTGGTTGCAGCAGGCGGCGCGAGAGATCGGAGATCTCGCGCCCGACCAGGCGGACGCCGCCGGAGGTCGGATCGATCAGGCGGACGATGCAGCGCGCCACGGTCGACTTGCCGGAGCCGCTTTCGCCGACGATGCCGAGGGTGCGGCCCTTGCGCAGCGTCAGCGTAACGCCTTGGGCGGCCGCGACCTCGCGGGCCTTGCCGAAGAAGGAGCGCTCCCGATAGACCTTGCCGAGTTCGTTGGCTTCCAGCACCACGGGTTCGGAAGTCTCGGCGCGCGGCGCCCGCGGCACCAGGCTCGGCACCGCCGAAAGCAGGTTGCGGGTATATTCCATTGAAGGCTGACGAAGGATTGTATCCAGCGCTCCGGTCTCGACCAGCCGTCCGTTCCGCATCACCGCGACCCGGTCGGCGATCTCGGCGACCACGCCCATGTCGTGGGTGATGAACAGCACCGCGGTGCCATGATCGCGTTGCAGGTCGCGGATCAACGTCAAAATCTGCTTTTGCGTGGTGACGTCGAGCGCCGTGGTCGGCTCGTCCGCGATCAACAATTTCGGTTCGAGCACCAGCGCCATCGCGATCATGATGCGTTGGCGCTGTCCGCCCGACAGCCGGTGCGGATAGGAGGCAAAGATCCGCTCGACCTCGGGCAGCCGCACCTGTTCCATCATTGCCAGGATCTTCTGGCGTCGCGCACGGGCGTCGAGATCGGTGTGGACGCGCAGTACCTCGTCGATCTGGCGGCCGACCGGAACTACCGGGTTGAGCGCCGTCATCGGCTCCTGAAAGATCATCGCCATGGTGGTGGCGCGCAATTGCCGCAAGCGCCGGTCGCTGGCGGTGAGCAGTTCTTCGCCGACCAGCTTGATGCTGCCGCTTGACGGCACCAATGCGCCCTTTTGCAACAGGCCCATAACGGTCAGCGACGTCACCGATTTGCCGGAGCCGCTTTCGCCGACCACGCACAGCGTCTCGCCTTCGTGCACTCGGAGCGAGATACCGTCGATGATGCGTTGGCCGTTCGGCTTTTTGCCGAGGCCAACGACGAGATTGTCGATGTCGAGGACGACCGCGTTCGAGTTCAGCGCTGAGGTCACTTGCCGCTCTCCCGCTGCTTCATCCGGGGATCGAGCGCATCGCGCGCGGCGTCGCCGATCAGGTTGACGCTCAGGATAGCGATCGACAGCAACAGGCCGGGCCAGAAGATCAGCGAAGGCTTGATCTGAAAATAGGCGCGGCCTTCGGCCATGATGTTGCCCCAGGTCGGCGTCTCCGGCGAGATGCCGGCGCCGAGGAACGACAGGATCGCTTCGGTGAGGACGGCGGAGGCGCAGACATAAGTGCCCTGCACGATCAATGGCGCGATCGTGTTCGGCATCAGATGCCGCCACATGATCTTGGGCAGGCTGGAACCGACCGAGATCGCGGCCTCGACATAGGGCTCTTCGCGCGCCGATAGCACCACCGAGCGCACCAGTCGCGCCACCCGCGGAATTTCCGGAATGGTGATGGCGACCATGACCGTCATCAAGCTGGCGCCCGACAGCGAGACCACGGCGATGGCAAGCAGGATGCTCGGGATCGCCATCAGGCCGTCCATCACCCGCATCATCACGGCGTCGACCCATTTGAAGAAGCCTGAGACGAGGCCGATGACAAGGCCAATGCCGACCGAGAACACGGCGGCGCCAAGGCCGATCAACAGCGAGATCCGTCCGCCATAGATGATGCGCGACAGCACGTCACGGCCGTAGCCGTCGGTGCCGAGCAGGAATTGCGCGCTCGACGGCTTCAGCCTCTGCGCCGGCGCCAGCAATTGCGGATCATGCGGCGCAAGCCACGGCGCCAGGATCGCCATCGCGATGATGAGCGCCAGGAAGATCGTCGCCGTCGCGATGATCGGGGTGGCTGTCAAGAATCCGAGCCGCGGCCGGAATGGCGTGGTGATCGGAATCGACGATTCGGGAAGGGTTTCGATCGCCATCAGTACCGAATCCTCGGGTCAAGCAGGGTGTAGGCGACGTCGATTAAGAGATTGACCGCGACATAGATGCCGGAGGTCAAAAGGATCATGGCCTGGATCACCGGATAGTCGCGCGCCAGCACGGCATCGACAGTGAGGCGGCCAATGCCGGGTAGGTTGAACACGCTCTCGGTGACGACGACGCCGGAAATCAAAAGCGCAAAACCTGTCCCGATCACGGTGATGACGGGCACCGCGGCATTGCGCAGCGCATGGCGCAGCAACACGCCGGGCTCATTGATGCCCTTGGCGCGCGCAGTGCGGACATAATCCTCGCCCAGCACGTCCAGCATCGCCGCCCGCGTCATCCGCGCGATCAGGGCTACATAGATGAAGGAGAGCGTGCAGGTCGGCAGGATGATTCGCTCGAAGAACGGGCCGAAGCCGGCCGAGATGCTCTTGAAGCCTTGCACCGGCACCCAGCGCAGGTCGATCGCAAAGATCTGGATCAGGACGTAGCCGATCACGAATACCGGGACCGAGAAGCCGACCACCGACAGACCCATCACGAAACGATCGATCCAGGTGCCGTGTTTCCATGCCGCGATCACGCCGAGCGGCACGGCGACCAGGATGGCGAGGATGATCGTGCACAGCGCAATCGAGATCGACGGCTCGACGCGCGTGCCGATCATCTTCAGCACCGGCACGTTCGAGATCAGCGAGACGCCGAGATCGCCATGCAGGAGCTTGCCGATCCAGGTGAAGAACTGGCTGTAAAGCGGCTCATTGAGCCCGAGCGAGGTCCGGATCCGCTCAAGCTGTTCCGGCGTTGCATTGTCGCCGGCCAGGATCGCGGCGGGATCGCCGGGCGTCAGCCGCAGCAGCAGAAACACAAACAGCGCCACCACGCCCATGACGGGGATGGCGGCGAGGATACGGCGAAGCAGATATCCGAGCATTTTTGTCCGTTAGATCGTGAGCCAATCGGTGGCATCGGTCATGGATCGGGTCCTTGGACCTAGTGCCTGCCACCAGCGTATCAGTTCAGCAAGTCTCGTGCCATGGAGCCCCAAGACGGCACATAGCCGTCATGCCAGCGTCGCCAATAGTCCCGCCATCAGGCGACCGCGTTCGGCCAGGCTGTCGACCTCGATATGCTCATTGAGTGTATGGGCGTCAGCGCCGCGGACGCCGAGGCCGTCGAGCGTCGGCACGCCCATGGCACCAGTAAAATTGCCGTCGGAGCCGCCGCCGGCGCTGCCGTGCGTAAGTTCGAGGCCCATTTCCTGCGCGATCCCGCGCGCCTTGTCATAAAGCGCCATGGTGCCGGCGTCCGGCTCCCACACCGGCCTTGTGACGCCACGGGTTACTTTGAAAGTGACGTCATTGGCGCTGCCCGACAGCGCCAGCATGCGCTCGACGCCGCGGTCGAGGTCGGCCTGGCGCTTGGCCATGCTCAGCGCCTCGCCGGTGCAGGTGGTAGCAACGCAATTGACCCATTGCCCGCCATGAACGATGCCGACAGAGAAGGTGCAGTCTTCCGTCGTCATGCCATCGATGGCGATGATCTGGCGCGCCATTTCGCGGATCGCCGAACGGCCCGAAGAGAGCGTCGCACCGGCATGGCTCGGCTTGCCGGTTGCCTCCAGGTTGAAGCGGGCAATCGCATAGCGTCCGGTGACGACGCCATTGCTCGGGCGACCCGGCTCCGGCACCAGCACGTATTTGTTGCGCGCCGCCTCCGCCTCGATGATGTCGCGGGTCGAAGGCGTGCCGACTTCCTCGTCCGGCGTGAACAGCACCGTGATCGGCAGCGGCGTCGTGAATGCGGCGCGGGCCAATTGCCGGATCGCTTCCAGCGTGAGGTAGTTGCCACCCTTCATATCAAAAATGCCGGGGCCGAAGCATTTGTTGCCCTCGCGCCGAAACGCCAGCTTCTCGATGGTGCCGACGGGATGCACGGTGTCGAGATGGCCGGCGATCAGGATACCAGGTTCGCCCTGCTTGGGATGCGGAAAGCGAGCGCGGACGCAGCCGGCAAAACCCTGCCGCCCGGCGATGCGCTCG
>Ga0307516_10009548_pt1 | contig 10805 bp, 8 predicted proteins | sample 19_EM_MG_FD_203310 | JGI IMG/M metagenome (GOLD analysis project Ga0307516, IMG submission 203310) | Populus trichocarpa ectomycorrhiza microbial communities from riparian zone in the Pacific Northwest, United States - 19_EM | ecosystem: Host-associated > Plants > Roots > Unclassified | place...
AACCTTGGTTGCCTACAGCGGCATTCGTGCGAAAGATGCGTCTTGTACGATCGCAGGCATCGCCGTGACTGCCGCTCGCGGGCTCTACTCGTCGAGCACTTCGCGTAGCTTCGTCAGCAGCAAGTCGACCGTTAGCGGTTTCTGAATGAACGCCATGCCGGCGTTGAGGACCCCATGGTGCACGATGGCGTCATCAGTGTAGCCCGACATGAAGACGACCTTCATGTCGGGCCGCAACTCAGAGAGACGTTCGGCGAGCTGCCGTCCATTCATGTTTGGCATGACGACATCGGTCAGGAGCAAATCGATCGTTTCGCCGGAGTGTTCGCAGATCTCGATGGCTTCGGCCCCTGAGGGCGCTTCGAGCACCCGGTAACCCGCTCTCGCGAGAATGGCCCTGGCAATTGCGCGGACCTGCTGCTCGTCTTCCACGAGTAGTACCGTCTCGGTGCCTCTCTGAGCGCTCGTCCCGCGTCTCGACGGCGGTGAGACGTGCACGGCTCCGGCGGCCGTCGGTAAGTAAACGCGAAAAGTCGTGCCTTCACCCAAGGCGCTCGCAACCAGGACCTCACCTCGGCTCTGTTTCACGATGCCAAAGACCGTCGACAGACCGAGCCCAGTGCCTTTGCCCGCGGCCTTGGTGGTGAAGAAAGGTTCGAATATGCGCGCGAGGACGGCCTGAGGCATCCCCAGCCCGCTGTCGCTAACGCTGACCATGACGCTGGGAGGCGACGAGCCCGCTGGCGCGCCTTCTTCGAAGGATTCGACGGCAACGTCGTTCGTTTCGATAGTGAGCACCCCACCGCTGGGCATGGCATCTCGCGCATTCACGACCAGATTGATCAGCACCTGCTCGAGCTGCCCCGGATCCACATAGACGCGCCCGGTGGCACCGAGCACGAGCTTCAGCTCGATATCTTCGCCGATCAGCCGCCGCAGCATCTTGCTCAAGCCCGCGGTCGTCTCGTTGATGTCGACGACTCGCGGCGCCAGCACCTGCTTTCGGCTGAGCACGAGCAATTGACGGGTGAGGTTGCCTGCGCGTTCGCAGGCAAGCACGATTTCGTCGACCTCTGAGCGCGCTGGATCCTCGGCACCAAGATCCTCGAGCAACAGCTCGCTGTGGCCCCGAATGATCGAGAGGAGATTGTTGAAGTCGTGAGCGACACCACCTGCCAGTTGACCGATCGCGTCCATCTTCTGCGATTGCCTCAGCTGCGAGGCCGTTTGCTCCAGCTCTTCTTCCGTCTTCTTGCGCAGCGAGATGTCCTGAACGACAGTGATGAAGTACTCCGGCAGCCCCACGGCATCTCGAACCAGCGACGTCGTCGCGTCGACCCAGACGATCTCGCCGTCTTTGCGCACGCAGCGCTTCTCGAGCGAAAATGTCGAGCTATCTCCGGCGAGCGCTTGCTCGACGTTTCGCAGGTCTGCCGGCAGATCACCCGGGAACGTGATGTCTTGAAAGGCCCGAGCCAACAATTCCGCGCGCGAATAGCCGACAATCTCGCAGAAGCGCTGGTTGACGTCGAGCCAACGACCGTCGGGCGCCACGTGCGCCATGCCGACCGCCGCCTGCTCGAAAGTCGAGCGAAAGCGCTTTTCACTGTCGCGAAGCGCCCGTTCAGCCTGGCGGGCCTCGGTGATGTCTCGGAAGACGATGGCGACGCCACGCATGCTACCGTCGCCCTCACGAATCGGCGCTATGCCCTCCGCGACTGGGTACTCGCGACCGCTACGTGACACGAGGATGGTATTGCGTGCTCGATCCACCAGCTTCTGATCGGCAATTGCCCGAGCCAGCGGACCGACCATGGGCTCACGCGTCGATTCATCGAGCAGCCGTAAGATGCCTGCCACGGGCTGCCCTACGGCGTCTTGCGGCGAGCAGCCCGTCAGGTCGGACGCTACGCGGTTCATGCGCATAACATTGCCCAGCGCATCCGTCGCGATGACGCCATCCCCGATGCTGTCTAGTATCAGTTGCAGAAACAGCGTCTGCTCGCGCGCCAGACGCTCGGCCGCCTCTTTCTCCGCGAACGTGCGTGCCAGCGACATCGCTTGCGCGATCTGATTGCCGAGCCCCTGAACGAAGACACGCCAATCTTCCTGATCGGACTCATGGGCGCGTACTGCGACGAAGAACGCGCCGGCCGCGCCGTCGCGCTGCAGCAGTGGAATGACGAAGGCGAAGGTAGCCTCGCAGCGTCGCAGCACCTCTTGCGACCAGTTTGCTTCGAAAGTCTCCGATGGAATCAGCGCGGCGCGGCCCGAGGCAAGGACGGAACGTAGCGCGACATCGTTGTCGAAGAAGGACTCGAGCCCCAGGATGCTCCCGCTGCCGCGGAGCGGCCTCACCTGCATCGAAGTGCTCGGCTCGACGATGTAGAGTGCACCGCCGGCAATCCCGCCGACGTCCAGGCATGCGGCGAGGGCCTCATCCAAAGCCTGCTCGAGGTTCTGATGTTTGACCACGGCCTCGGAGATTCCACTCAACACCGCCAGCTCGGCGGCCAAGGTGGAGCAGCGGTGCGCAAGCCCGCTGTTGAGCGTGACCTGTCGCTCCAGCTGATGAACGACCCGGCCGGACCGCTCTCGCTCGAGCGCGTGCGGCCGCTCCGATTCGGCACGCGCCCTCGGGGCGCGCTCAAGCAACATGACCCTCAAGGCCTGAGTTAGCTCTCGTTGGTCGGGCGTCCTGACGATCAAGTCGTTGGCACCCACGCTTCGTGCGAGCTCGCGATCGGAGTCATCGACATAGCTCGAAGTAACCAGAAGCACGGGCACATCACTGAGTCGGGGATCGGTTCGAATGGCGAGCGCGAGCCCGAAACCGTCGAGTCGCGGCATCAGTATGTCGCTGACAATGCCGTCAGGTCTCGACCGTTTCGCCGCTTCGAGAGCTTGCTGTCCGTCCACCGCCGACTCGACCAAGAACCCCAGCCTCTCCAGGCGAAACTGTGTCAGCTTGAGCTGGAGCGGATCGTCATCGGCCAGAATCAGACGTCGTTCGTGACCGATACGATCCCGCGCAGTCGGCCCGAGCAAATGCGCTTCAATCAACGGGACTAGCCGGGACGGTTCGATCGGCTTCACCACCAAGTCGTCGAACCCCAGCGTTGCAACCTTCGCCTCTTCGAGCTTGGATAGAAGCCCGGAAAACGCCAGGATTGAGGCGATGCCACCGTGCGGGAGGGCTCGCAGACGCGTCACCAGGTCGAAACCGTCCATGTCGGGCAAGACCAAATCCTGAAGGATCAGGTCTACCGACCTCGCTTTGAGCAGTGAGAGCGCGCTGGTGCCGTCGATGGCTTCGAGGACCGAGTGTCCGCGCTTCTCCAGAGCCAGCCGCACCATCTTGCGCGTGAATGGATTGTCCTCCACGAGCATGATCGTTGCCGGAGTCATCGATCGCCTGTCGCAAAGCGAGGGCAAACACTAGCCACCGCAAGGCGCATAGGTCGAAGCGTGCGAGTGATTGGTGGGCGAGACGTCCACCCCTTGATCGTCCCCTGAAACACGGAGCAATCATCACCGGGCGTTGCAACTGGCGCAAGCCATCTGGTGGCATCCTTGCTCCCGAAGGCTGAGCTCCGAGTCCCAGCTTGGGTCAAGTGAGGCAATAATGCCGTTTGCACCAGCGTTGCTCGGCATCGGTGCAACGCATAGGCTCACGCCGAAGAGAGGGAGGCCGTGAGAAACTCACACGTCACCAGGGAGGCAATCGCCCGCAAGACCTTCGCCGAATTCGGTCGCGAACGTTTGAGCGCGCTGTGCGAGGCGGCGGGAATCCCTTCAGCTGATGTCTGCGGCCTTTTCACTCGCATGATCATGCCCTGGGGTGAGCGTCGAATCGGCAAGGTTCCTTTATATCGGTCCAACGTCGCGGACGACGAGGCGCCGTTTGAATTCTCGATAGCCATCTCTGATGACGCGCCCGAGCTGCAGTTCTACGTCGAGGCGTTGGGTGAGCCCCCAGATCTGCTGTCCAACATGCCGGCAGGAAGGACCCTCGTCGACACCATGGCAAGAAACTTGGGCGCCCCGCTCGACCGTCTCAACGCCATCGACGATCTGTTCTTTCCGGCGCGCCCGGGGGGTGCCTTCACGAGTTGGACCGGCATCTCGTACAGACACGGTTGCCCGCCGCGGCTCAAGGTCTATTTGAACCCCCAAGTTCAGGGACTGGGGATGGCGCCCAGCGTAACCGCTGAGGCCATGCAGCGGCTTGGTCTCGGCACGCCCTGGTCCAAGTTGAGCGATGCGCTCGTCTCGTCGCCGGACAGGTTCGACGAGATCGGCATCCTGAGTCTGGACTTGTCCGAAGCGAGCGACGCGCGAGTCAAAATCTACATACGTCACCATCGCGCACGCATCAGCGACCTGGAAGCCTTCACGAGCACCGCCATCGAACACTATCCAGACGATGTCAGGGAGTTCTACGCAACGCTGGCCGACGGCGACGGCCCGTTCCTGCGGAAGCCGGTGATCACCGAAATGGCCTTCACCGACGCGAGCCAGTGGGGACCATCGTCCGTGACGCTGGAGTTTCCAATTGGCAGCTATGTCGCAACGGACGAAGTTGCGCGCTGCAGAATTGCCAACTGCATGACGAAATTCGGGCTGTCCCCCAATCTCTACGAAGCAGCGGCTCTGGCGTTCGCGACCCGGCCTCTGGAACAACGAGCGGGCATGCACGCCCACGTGACCCTGCGGCGGCTGGCGAATCGCCCGCGGATCGGCGTCTACCTCGCAAGCGAGGCCTACATAGCCGGCGGCACCCCGCCTGCTTGAGGACGATCATGGAACCCAGCAACGCCGAATACCTGTCCACCACCGCGTACTACGCTCGGGCCATTGAGGGGCACGTTTACATTCGAGAAACGCTGGACGCCTTCATGGCGATCCTGGCTGGACGAATTGGGCGCTTGACCCGGCCGCCCCGCATTCTCGAGCTCGGAAGTCACGCCGGAATCATCACAGCATTACTGCTCGAACGCTGGCCGGACGCCTCGCTCCAAATCAGCGACGACGATGATGCGCTCGTAGCGATGTCGCGACGGCGCCTGGGCGATCACCGTGTCTCCTACCACTCCGGGAGCCTGGAGTCGGTCGAACAAGACCTCGACTTCGCGATCTCGGTCGCGCGCCACCACCACCTACCTCACGACTACTTGGGCAACCTGCGCCCGTTGATGACCCGCGAGACGGTGTACGTGCTCGCTGACGAGCTGTGTCCCGAGTACTGTCACGGTCCAGACGCCGCGCGCATCGAAGAAGCAGAAGTCATCCATGTCGTCGGCGGCTACGTCTTGACGACCCACGCCGAGGTGCACGCGTTCAAGCAGACCGGAGCAATCCCCGCGCCTGCGCGCGACTTGGAGCGGCTTCGACAGCGGGCACTTTGGCGCTGGTATCGCTTCGTGGTCGACGAGGCTGTCGAACGTGGTTACTTCGACATCGCGGTGGGCGAGCTCCAGAGTACGCACGACGACCTGATCACCGGCTCGGACGCGGAGCACAAGTTCAGTCCGCTGATTGTCGAGCGTCAGTTTGCGTTGGCGGGCTTCCAACTGCTGTCCAAGCACTCGCTTGGCCCAGCTGACGACGCCGCGCGCCAAAGCATGTTCGTCTATGAATTCAGCCTCGCTCGATAGCGGGTTTTTCCAAGTCCCGCGTGGATGCCAGGTAGGAGGCCACCAACTTGGGTAGCGTCCGCGTATCGATCGGCTTGGTGATGTATCCGTCGCAGCCTGCTTCGATGGCTTTTTCCTCGTCGCCCTTCATCGCAGATGCAGTGACCGCGACGATCAGGATTCCGGCTTGTGCGGGGTCAGCCTTCAGACGCTGGGCCAGCTCCAAACCGTCCATGCCAGGCAACTGGAGGTCGAGGAGAATCAACCTTGGCCGGAAACTTTGAAGAATTGTCAGCGCTTCGTCCGCATCCGCTGCCGTGCGGATTTCGTAGCCTTGTTTCACCAGCACGTAGGACAGCAGCTTCATGTTCCCGGGGTTGTCATCCACCACGAGAATCCCGATTTCAGTCGCCATTTAGCCCTCTTTCTGCCCGACGCTGGCCGGCAAGAACGCCTGGAGCGCCGCCGACAGGCGAGAGCCGTCGCCAGCGCCTTTCTGCACGACCAAATCCACGGTCGACTGGAGGCTCCGCCGCTCTTCCGCCGACAGATCCTTGACCGTCCAAAACATCACGGGAATTTTCTTGTTTTGCTCGGTTGCGCGAAACCGCTCTAGGAACGCCAAACCATCCATGTCCGGCATGATGATGTCGATGACGACAGCAGCCGGTCGCAGGCGCTGCAAGGCGCGCAGCGCCTCGTTGGCGTCGGTAAAGCAAACGGCCTCGTAGCCAAGATTCGACAAAGTCGCTTCCATCAGCCGCAACGAGCCCGTGTCATCGTCTACCACGACCACCGGTCGGTGGCGTGGAGGCGGCGAGCCGGCGCGCTTAAGCGCTGCGATGAGGGCGGAAGTCACGACCGGCTTGGCAAGCCTCTCGGCGAACAGCAGCCCGGGCGCGATGGTCGCGTTGCCGACGGCGACGACGGGCGTCGCCCTCATTCCGGCGCTCCCTTTGGCGAGCTCGAGGAACGTAGCGGTTTCTTCATTTGCTTCGTCCACCGCGAGCACAATGGCGTCGTAGCTCTGCTCTTGCCAGGCTCGCTTCGCCTGCGGGACCGTCGACACCGCCTGGACCTCGTATCCGGCGTCCATGAGCGCTCCAACCATCGTGTCCCGCGTCTCCTGGTCCGACTCTATGAGCAAGAGGTTCGCCACGTTTGGCCCGCGGGCGAATGGCCCGAGCGCCTGCGCCTTCGCAGCATGGCGTCGCGGCAGGACCGCGAAGAAAATGCTTCCTCCTCCCTTCGCATGATGCACCCCCACCGTGCCGCCCTGAGCTTCAGCTAGCCGTCGAGTCAGCGCAAGGCCGAGGCCGGTGCCCCCGTGCCGCTTCGCCGCCGAAGTTTCCAGCTGCTGAAAAGCGACGAACAAGCGTCCTACTTGGTCGGCCGCGATGCCGGCGCCGCTGTCCTCTACTTCCAGGCGAAAGCAGTCATCGCCCTCGGGGATCGCTCGCACCGCGATCCGACCCGCTTCCGGCGTAAATTTCAGGGCGTTCGACAGGTAATTGTACAAGATCTGTTTGAAGCGCCCCGGGTCAATCACGATCTCCACTAGCGACGCATCTACCGAGACGCGAATGTCGAGGCGCTTCGCGACGGCAGTCGCGCGCAGGCTCTGCACGACGGTCGCGACCAACCGGGTGAGCTCGACCGGTTCCGGACGGAACTCCATCTTGCCCGCCTCCACTTTGGCGAGGTCGAGCACGTCGTTGATGAGCCGCAGCAGGTGCCGTCCGCTGGTCAAGATATCGTCGAGGAACTCCTTCTGCTTTGCCTCCACGGGCCCAACATTTTCGTCGTACAGCAATTCCGCAAAGCCGATGATCGAGTTCAAGGGGGTTCGGAGCTCGTGCGACATGTTGGCGAGAAACTCGCTCTTCAGTCTGTTTGCTTCTTCGATGCGTCGACTTCGCGCTTCTAGCTCAATAGCGTGAAGCTTCGACTGTTGCAGGCGCTTTCGCTCGCTAATGTCCTGAACGTTCGCCACGAACCAGGCAGTCTTGCCGCTGGCGTCCTTGATGGTAGTCGCGACGACCTCTACAGGTACGGTGGTGCCGTCTTTCCGTAAATGAGTCGTCTCCGCGACCAAGTGGCCGTGGTCGGTTGTTTCGTGGGCGTGCCGCTCCATATCGGCTTGCGTACCGCTGGCCCACAACGTCGAAACCGGCGCACCCACCAGCTCTTCGACCGTGTAACCGTGCATGGCTGCGTAGGCCGGGTTGACCGCCTGAAACTTCACTTCTTTCACGTCGGCGAGTGCAACTCCCCAATTGGCGTGCTGGAAGATCCTCTCCCAGTGCCGCAGGGCTTCCTCGGCGCGACGCTCCTCGGTAACGTCACGGAAAACCAGGACGACGCCGCGGATCTCGCCGTGCTTGTTGCGGATAGGAGCGCCGCTATCCGCGATGGGGCGACGCTTCCCGTCACGCCCTAGCAACACCGTGTGGTTGGCGAGCCCCACGACGATGCCTTCGCGGAGCACGCGCGGCACAGGGCTCTCGACGGTTTGCCCGCTATCCTCATTTTGGATCTGAAAGACCTCGTCGAGGGGTCGCCCTTGGGAATCCTTGAGCAGGAAACCTGTCAGGCGCTCGGCCACAGGGTTCATGCGCACGACATGTCCGGCCGCGTCGGTGACCACGACCGCATCGCCGATGCTATCGAGAGTCGTCGCCAGGTCCTCTTCACGCGCGTAAAGCTCGACCTCCTTGCGTTCCAAGTACGCTTCCGCAATCAAGCGCACGGCGTATTGCGACAGATCATTCATGGCCTGAATGGCGCCTGCGAGTCTGACTGGCTCGCCGACGTAGGCGTCGATAAGCTCGGGCAAGAGTAGCCGGTCGAGCTCATGAATGAGCTCGCTGGAGGCCTGGAAGCTCAAGCCCTGCTCGGCGTACGAAGCACCCCGCGTGCGCAGGTACGTGCCGTAGGGTTGCCACGAGCCGCTCCTCGCTTCGCGCAAGGCAGAGGCCCACATCGCCCGTTGTTCGGCGATCGCCTGGGGTGATGACCGCGCAAGCAAGGGCGCAAGCTCCGGGTGCTTCCGCAGGGACTCGAGCGCGCGATCGTGCACCTGGTTCAGGGACCGATCGTGGACGATCCAGAAGTCATCGAGCCCTGCGCGAGGGGTGCCCCCTGGCCACGGAGCTTCATTCGACGAAAGCCGATCGCTCATGCCGCCTCGAGGCGTTCGACAGGCAGAACGTGGTCGCCGTGCTTCGCCAAATTCGGGCTCCTCCCAACCAGCCGCAACCGCTCGAAATCCACGGGCTGCAACCGGTTCGTCATATAGTCAGTAGGCCCGAAGCTCTAGCGTGTCCAGTCCGATCGCCCCTCGATGGCGACGGAACGGGTGGGGCGAATTTGTTTGGCATGTTCGCTCGCCAATCCGAACGTGGTGTTGGAGGTCGCAGCGCGTGCGTCTTCTCGAAGTACGCGATCGCTCCGGCTCGCATGGCGTCGTCCTCAGCTTGGACCACATCGCTTGCGGACAGACGACGACGGCGACTTGAGCCACGGGACCCGGCGTGAAGCGGTCGACGACGTCAGCGCTTCATCGCCCAGAGCAGACCGGGGAGCACGTGGTCTTCGACCAGTCGAGACGGGGCATTGGGATCCATCGGTGTCGTCCAGTTGGTGCTCGGGTGGCCGAGCGCGGTATTGAAGACGCGGCCCGCTCCTTCTTCGCGGACCCAGGCGATCGGCCTGACGGTGTTGGGAGCTGTGCTGGACACACAGCTCAGCACGACTTGATTGTCTGCCCGAAAGTCGGAGTACGCGTAGATCTCGTCGGTCAGCTTGAAGGTCTCGCCCAGCTGCGCCACCGAAGGATGGGTACTGGTCCTCGTGCACCTCGGCAAGCGGCAGCGCTGCTCGAGCGCACCGCAGGCACCTGGCTGCGCGAAGCGCCCAACGGCGCGGCGGATGCGCTGGTGCGTCGAGCCGTGCAGGAGCTGGAGGCGCCGCGCCGGGACTGGACGTTGACGACACTAGCCGCCAAGCTCGGCGTGAGCGAGCGACAACTGCGTCGGCGGTTCGTGAGCGCGGTCGGCTACGAGCCGAAGCTGTTGGAACGCGTGCTGAGACTGCGGCGCTTCATTCGGACGGCGAGCGGGCCGCGCTCGCCTGGGCTCGCGACGTTGGCGCTGGAAGCGGGCTACGCTGATCAGCCGCATTTGTCTCGGGAATGCCGCGAGCTGACTGGCGTCACTCCAGTACAGTTGCTCGGTTATCCGGTCACAGCCGCGTGAGCGTGGCCGAAACGTTCAAGAGCCGGCCGCGGCCTTGCGCTAAAGGGATCAGCATGAAGATCCTGTTCATTTCGAGCGTATCGCTCATCTCCGACAGCGGCTCGCTGACGCGAGACCTGCTGACGAAGACGTTCGGCTTGCCGCTCGAGCCCAGCAAGGCGGACCCGGAGTACGTGTTCAGCGAGCGCATCGACGGCAGCAGGCACTTCGGCGTATGGCCGCTAAACCAGGCCGCCGAAGCTTGCTTCGGTGTCAGCCAATGGCCGGCTCGGCTGGCGCTGCCGCAGCTGAGCCTGGAGCTGGAGGTAGAAAGCGCGGAGGCAGTAGCGGCCGCAGAAGCCGAGCTGCGCGTCGGCAGGCACGAGCTGTTGCACGGCACGCGCACGGAGCCTTGGGGCCAAACGGTGTGTCGTCTGCTCAGCAAGGAGGGCGCGATTTTGGGCGTTTCGTTCGCGCCTTGGTTGCACGAAAAGCACTGAGGATGAACGCCGCAGCGGATCGTGCCGAGGGCTTCCTTCGCAGGCGACGGAGCGAGCACTGAGCAGCACACGAACGTGAAACGCAGCGGGGCAGGTTGTCCCATTGATCGCGTTCGTCAAATGACTAGACGACTTCGATGAACGCCCTTGCTTATCCTGGGCGTGTTCGCTAAACGTTCATCTGCCTCAGGGGGCGAGAGGCGTTGGGAAGCAGCTCGTACGCACGCGCGGTGCCGTCGAAATGCGACCAACGGGGGATGACAGTAGCCAGCGCCGCACCCGCGGGCGGAAATTCGCACGCGAGCGCGACCGCTTCGCGGCGAGAGGCGTAGCGGCTGCGCCTTGCCCAGCGGGGCAACTTGCGGGGCCTGGCGCTCGTGATTTCCGCAAAAAGACCCTCCGCGGCTGCCTCGTGCCACGTCGACACGACAGCA
>Ga0307516_10009549_pt1 | contig 10804 bp, 8 predicted proteins | sample 19_EM_MG_FD_203310 | JGI IMG/M metagenome (GOLD analysis project Ga0307516, IMG submission 203310) | Populus trichocarpa ectomycorrhiza microbial communities from riparian zone in the Pacific Northwest, United States - 19_EM | ecosystem: Host-associated > Plants > Roots > Unclassified | place...
TATTGCAGCAGAGCACGATCATGCAGGTATGATCTGATTTCCAACGCATCCTAGAGTAAGAGAGAGAGAATTAGAAGTTGATAGTTTATAATGAGATGGTTCAAATTTCGACATGTTCCAGTAGTTGACAGTTAAGAAGCCAATGTTTGTTAAATAACAGATTTTGATCAAATGAAAAGCGAGAAGCAAATTCTAAGTAACCAACCTTTTGCTGCCGTGTCATGTTCATTGCATCTGTATCCTCTGAATTCATAATCTTCAAAGTCGGAATATCATCCCAACCTTCTTCCAACAACGTTGGAAGCAAGTCCTTCAAAACTCCATTACCTACAAAATCCTCCACTGAAAAGGAAGCCATTTTCCTCAGCAGCAGAGGATAGTGTGTTCTCTTGTTGCTCAACGGGACCTGGATGAACAAGCTGGTGTTGTCGTCCTCAAATATAAAATACACACCTTGAGTGTCTACTTGGACAATGTTAATGACGAAACATGGATTGGCATAAACCTTTTATACAAGTTTTCATATCTTTTGATAAGTTCAACACACCTGCCCTAGTTGATGAAAATATTTTATAAAATCTCCTTACACCGCACAGTTTGGTGACTTGATTGACCAAGCGTTTTGATATCATCAATTATAGTTATTTTGTCTTTTTGTATAGCATTGAACTCCATTTTCCTGTCCTGTTTACACCAACATTTGCAATCAGGTGGTACATGTCATGAGAAAGTATGCCATATTAGACAGAGAATGGAGGATAAAGTACAAGAGGTAGAAACAATGTGAACACTAAGAACATTGCTTGGAGACGGTCAAAGGATTGCCATAGAGATTGAGAGAAAGGAAAATGAAGCGGCCCAGGAAGAACCCAAGCAGTGGACGACGATAGAATATTGAAATTATAACAGAATTGACCCACAGTGGTGGTGGGTTTTCCTTTGCCGGCCGAAACCCACCTCATTTGATAAGTGAAATTTTGTGCCGATGTTGCGTTTGTCTAATATCGTCCAATGTCTTGCAAGTGACGTGGAATTTTTATTGAATTTGTAAACAATCCCCCCCCCCCCCTTCCTTTCACATCGTTGCCTGCTGCCTGCAATACAAAATAAATAAAAAAAGCCGTTCGGTCCAAAAGGTATGAGCCATTGCTTTGTGTGACTTGGGAGACATACCCGTGCTTCAAATTGCCGCTCTTTTCTTGAATCACTTTGGGACAGTTTGGAACAAGAAGAGCGAACGATTGAAAATTTGATGATGGCTTCTCAGATGCCTTCTTTTGCAGATCTGGTTCAGGTGTACCGGATGTTTCAAGCATCCATTCTTGTCGAAACATCCGGTTCAGCCTTACTTGATGTTTTTGATTTGTCAATACGGAAAAGGCCTTTCAAGACCAGTGCCTTTGAACTTCCCCAGAAGCACTTGAGACACCACCAAAATCTTTTTCTTTTTTGAAAATAAAAGGCAAGCCCCAGCACCTTTTTTTTTTTTTTCTTGAATGACATGAAACTACATCTCACATGCTTTTTCTATATTATCTCATCTTTTCAACTCTACCAAATGTAAAAACAAATAAATAAAGAGAATAAAAGATTTGGCTATTCATTAATGATTTCTTAGCATTCCCTAGCCAACACTGAATACTTCACATGATAACACCCCAATGCTTGATGTACATTTATCATGATGAGATTACACACAAAAACCAGAACTTGTTTGCATTCAAAAGCAGCAGTATATTACACTAGGATTCTACATGGTATAGTGGGAAGTAGGGAAATCAGGCATCTTATTCAAATGCCGTAGGATCTTCTCAGCCATCTGCCTTGTATCAATATCTCCATGGTGGAAAGCACTGACCAAAGTGGCAGGTAGCAACCTGTCCTGTGATATATCTGAAGCAGGCCTTTTCCCTCCTTTCAGCAAGAATCTATCAATTAACCAGAAGGATTTTTTCCGCAAACCTTCTCCCTTGTGCTCTTTCACAACGTTCAGAACATGCTGCGTGGCATTCACTTCACACAACATGCCAACACTCTTGTCGACATCGACTTTGTCATCTAACAAAGTACATATTGCTGACAATGCAGCTTCAACAACCTCAACATTCTCGTGGTCCAAACATGCCAGCAATCTCTCCACTGCTTTTGCATCAACTAAGCAGAATGTGTTTTGCGAGGAACAAGCCCCTCTATGAACCGGGCAGACTGGTAGTTTTCTCTTCTTTGATGATCCAGAAAATAGGAATTTTGGTGGGTAGAAGAGTTTCAAGAACTTGGTTTTCTTTATTACTGGTGGTTTTGATAGACTTATCGATTCCAATGAGAGATTCTCCAAGCCAACTGCTGCTAACCTCTGAACTTCATCACTTGATGTTTTCATGAGCATTTCTGTAAGTACTGAGGTGAAGTTGTAGTTTCTTGCTAGAAACAGAATTCGAGGTTCGTAAAGTGTGGTTGTGAATCTGACTAGAATGCCCACAAGTCCTTCCAAGTAAGGAATTGCATACCTGCTTGTTCTTATACCAGTTCTTTGGATTTGATTGATTTGTTGTAGGATTGCAGGGACTGTGTTCTTGCTGAGAAGAGCGAGATTTAGTGTCAGGCTCTGGTGGGGGAGTTTAGCAAGAAATGTTGCTGAAACTGCCTGCTTCTGTGTGATTCGGCCTGTTTCATTTTGGCCAAGGATTAGGTTCTCAGGTTGCCCTGCAGTTCTGCATAGTCTCTCTGCTATAGAGTGTCCCATGTAAGGTATGAGCGCCATGAGTAGCTTGATTGCTACGATCCCAAGTTCTGCATGGGGATTATTGAGGAGTTCAACCAGGGTGTTGCTTGCTTCAGTCTCTTTGACCATGGAGACAATGGTGCCCATTGATTTGGGAGACTTTGTCAGGCACAAAAGAACTCTAATGAGATTGATGTTGAGTTCAACAGGAGTGGAATGTTTGATCATGTCAATGATGTTATACAGAACATAGTCTGAAGCTAATCCGTGATAATTTACTTGGAGGTTCTCAAGGTCGATCCCAGCCTCAAATATATTTGCAAGTATTGCAGCAGCTTCACCTTTTGAGTTAATTGGTTCACCATTGATTCTTCGAGTGAGCATCTCTTCAACCATGATTTGAATAATTCCAGATTTTGCAAGTATTTTGGCGTTAGGATGGTAGGATGAAATCTGTGCTAGAGCTTTGAATGCCGCTGTTCTGGTCATAGTGTTTCCACTATGCACCATTTTGATGAGAGCAGGAGAGGCCCTCTCAGCAACATAAGTTTTGCTGTCATGTCCTAGTGCAATTTCCCCAAGGTATCCTGCCATTTCTGTCTGCATCTCCTCAGTACCTGTTTATTTTGAATCTTCATTGACTTTGTTGTGAGAGCATATTTATTTGTATGTACATAAGGAAATTATTTTTTATTATTTAAACCATCCAGAAAAACCAAGTCTCTTGAATTTGTTAGCCGCTATCTTAAAAAAAAAAAAAAAAACTCTTCTGCCATTCTGTACTTGCTATGCTTATGGTAGAGTGTGAGAGCATTAGAAGTTACCTTCAGTGAGATGCTTTAGAAGGGGTTCCAAGAATCCATTTTCCGCCATCATCTTGATATTTTCTGGAGACCTCTCTAGATTCCTTAAGATTTCATCTGCTGTTTCTGAAGAGAAGGCATCGACAGACAGATTATATTTAATTCTGATTAGCATCAGAATTCCTCCAGGAACTGACCCAATCTTTTCCCATAATGATTGGGACCTTGATATCTCAAGTAATAACAGTAATGCCGCATGCCTTATGGGCCGGTGACCAATTGACATCATCTTGATTACTGTTGAAATGTCGACCATTTCAGAAATCACCATCTGCACAAAAAATCACCGAAGTTGAGTTATAATTCCTGAAAATTCCAGTGGCTTATTTCTAGACAAAATTGTATTCACTCATATTTAGATTCAATTCAGACCAAAGAGAACAATTCGAATTACTGAAGCTTCTTTGAAAGTTTCCATGGTTTGGTCAATTATGGTAGTCTTGTAGCTAAATAATTGCAGGTGAGGTTCCTTACAGGCCAGTGACTGATTCACATCAAAGCCTCCCGCCAAGGGAATGGCTTAGTGGATTATGAGTTGGCCAGTGATTAGCAGTCCTTGCGCAAAATAGGGTGGAGAAATTTAGGTTTGTTGTTGAAATTGATCAATTTTTGAACCAGATGATATTAGCAGGAATTGGTAACCAAGTAAAATTCTCTTTTTCTACATCGCTCCATTCTCAAAATTGTGAGAACGGAAACATACCTGTGACTTCAAATTTCCTCCAGGTGACTTGCTAAAAACATGACAAACGCCCACAAACACACACATACTCTTATCCTTTTCTTTTATTTATGATATTACGTAAAAAATTTAGGAAAAAAGAGCTGAACCTTGGAAACATCGTCCTCTTTGGTCAATTCTCGTAATAACTCCAGCGCTTCATAGATAACATCTCTATCTCTGTACTCCAGAAGCTTAAAAAGCAATGGAAGTATTCCAGCATTGTGAACTTGTATCTTGTTATGTTGTTTCCTTTTGCAAATTTCTTGCAAATCTCTTATTGCTTCAAGAACCATACTTGGTGAAGCGGACAAAACTAAAGCTGAACGGGAACATTTTATCCTTGCCACTTCATTTCTTTCTTTCCATTCCTCTATTGTGGTCTTCAGAGCTACGTTTGTCCTTAGAACTCTACTCAACAGCTTCTTCCCTGTAATTGGGCAGAAAATTTCTTGTGAGTTCTCGGACTCTTCCAACCACTTGGTAATTGCTTTCCTATCATATGTCTCTCCACTTTGTATGGTAACTGGATCATCCATAATCTGCTTTGTTAACGGACAGAAGAAAGTTTCATACATTGGCTCTATGTACTCGGTCATCTTTAGCAATGATGTTGATGAGCTGCTGCTGCTGCGTTTCCTTTGCCTGTTGAAACTTGTGGGTTTCTGGATTTCTATGAAGTGTGGGGTATTTAAGAACCGGGAATTATCTGTGGACACTTCAAGACTGACAGGGTAGAGATCTGATTCTACCATTACAGGTTCTTCGTTTGGTTCCTCCTCCGAGAAAGACTTGTGTGGATCCAGCTCTTTGGTCTGCAATGCTTGGCTTTGGCCAACTTCAAAATGAGCACTTCGCATTTCATTTGAAAGAGCTTGGACAGCAACTTCTGCATATTCTTGGTCCTGAAATGTTGATGAAGGTATCGAGCTCAAGCATTCGCCCATGTCTTCTATCACCCTTTCCAGCAGTGATATGGTGCTTTTCAATTCAGAATCAAAATTTGAGTTGGTGCCTCTTTGACATTTGTTTACAAGATCCTTGGCCTCAGTGATGCTTCTGGATAGGGATTGAAGGATCACCATTGCATTTTTCGGGGTGTGCTCAGTTGTCTGCAACTCCATTATGACTGGGAAAACTCGGTAGAGGTAGCATCCAATTTCAGCAAAGCTTTCCTTTTCTTGTTCTATGCAAGTTACAGATTCAATGATCTCTGAAATTGATGTCAGCAAGGATTCAGCAACACTAGCCATAGCAGTTGAATCTTTGCTGAGCTGGAGAAACCAAAAAAAAAACAAGAAGAAGAGAAGATTACCATACCTCTCAAGATCAGATGCTTTTTTTTTTTAAGTTTGATTATCGGCATGAAACTTCAATTAAGAGCTTAGGAACTCAATTCTAGGTAAATTTGTAGATTCCATTTAAGCAGGACACTGAATTTAGAGAATATTCTCAACCAGGTAATAGTTTAAACTTACCCAAAATAGGGGGGGAAAAGAGAAAAACACAATCACTTCGATGCCATAGCATATTCATTTTGAGAAAACATGCAAATGGAGGTAGGATGTCAAAGAATTTCTTCTATCCTTCTTTTCAATGAATGAAAATAGGACAAGCATGCTCTGGTGCTTTACTGACATTTTAATTCCTTAAAATCTGAAGTTTCTAAGTGATTATGTTGTCCATGGTTCCGGACTTGTTGCACAAATTGTGCTTCAAAACAAAACAAACGTAACTAGCAGAAGTTTAAGGTCACCAGATTGATGTGCCTGTAAAAAAAAACCTGAATTTGATAGCTGACTAGTATTTTTTGACACCAAGTGGATGAACAAATTTGGCAGGCTACTCCCTCTTTTGTTTGAAAATGGAATTTTTGAAGCCAAAATATCTTGAACTCTTTCCACCCAACTCTAATCCTGAGAACCAGATCAAACGCAGTGGTGTATGCACATGGAAGTTGATTTAAAGCTTAATTCAGTTCAAACTTTTGAGGCTTACTCAAACTTTTAAATACTAGACAGAAGCAAGATACAATTGACAATCACATACCGACATCGAACCAGAGCTACCACTTCTGATGCCTTCCAGGTACATACACTTGACCGGTCTCTACTTGGGTAAGCAGCAACTTAGTCTTGTTGTAGAAGGCATCCCAGAAGACAATATATTTTACCAATGAACAAGTCTCTGATAGCTTATTTATACTATTGCTAATCTTACCAGCAAGTGATTTACGTTCGCAGAATGCTATAATTTACTGGCCAACACCAACGACTGAAATATAATAATACTACGTATTTTGGAGTGTGACAGTATCCTTTCTATATCGATGCTTGAGATAAACAGCTTGTCAAAGGAAGCTATAAGGCATAGAAAAAGAAGACTCGGTCAGCTGACTGTATTGGGACATGGGGTGTTGACAAATTGCATGTAGTTTGGTTTAAGGTTACTATCCGACTTTAGCAGGTAACCTTCAAGATGTAAGCTTCATGGATCGGTATTTGTTGCAAAGTCAATATGCATTTTCTCAGTCAAGTAGACCTCTCTATTTCCAGACGCTGCAGCGTTAAGTAGAATCATAATTTCATTGAAGTTGGAGATGATTTTATGCTGTTATGGCAGATATATCTGCTTTTAATCTCCCAACTTTAGTACATTCAAGGTACTGATTTGATCATGCCGGCAGTCTTCTGATCTGATGTTTGGAGAAGGATTGGCCTTTAAAAAATAAAAAAAAAGACTTGCTGCAGGGGATTAAACTACTGCTTTGACTTTCAGTACCGTGTAAAATTTGTTAGTGGTAGGATTAGTCAATCTACCTGGTTATATTTTATGAAACTCGTTGAATTCAATGTGATTCAGATTAATTTACTTTTCTCTCGTACGCCATGGCAAAAGATAATCCCTTTCTTTTTCCAGAATTTGTAACTAATTGGGTTAAGAGGCATCTGCACACAGCGAACAGGACAAACAACTGTCCTTTCAGAGACCAAAAAGCTAGTTTTGTAACCGTGTTGATAAGAATGCTAGCAATGCACTGATCAATGGCGCTGGGGTCATGGCATTGCCTGCAACCATGAAGGTGCTTGGACTTGGCCTTGGGATTGGTTTGATAGTGTTCGTTGCTGTGCTCACTGACTGTTCTGTTGAGATGCTCTTAAGGTGTAGTAAGGCTGGAAAGGCGGGAGACTTATGGTGGGCTCATGGGTGATGCATTTGGGAATGTTGGGAGAAGAGTGCTTCAGATTTTTGTGATGCTTAACAATGTCAGGGTCCTCATTGTTTACATGATTATCATTGGTAAGTGTGCGTAACTGCATATGAATCTTGATAATTGGTTTGATAATTATGCATTTTGCATTTTAATTCGTGGGTTTGAGACAATTGTGTGAATTACGTGCTTCACTTTAATTTAGTCTTATGGTTAAGAACAGAGATATCTCAGATTGAAGTGGCTGTTATTTGCTGATATCTATGAGGGTGTCCAAGTTTATGGGGCGCATCAGTGTGCGTAACTGCATGTGAATTATCATTGCTTGCTAATCATGCTTTTCCATTTCTTTTGTGGTTTTGAGATTACCATGTAAACTGGGTGATGCAGTTCTAGATAGTTGTTTTGCATACGAGTAGAGGAGTCAGTAGGCAGTGTACTTCAATGCTGGGATTAGTTACCAGTTCGAATTTAATCCAAATTTATATCTTTTGGGAATTGGTTGGAATGTGCTCTTACCTATTAATAGGTTTTTGGTTCACACGATCTATTGTGTCCAATGCTTGTCAAAAAGCATTCGTAACTAATCGTGTAGGCGATTTTGGTTTATTATTAGGAATTATTAGCTAAGCTATTAGAAATGTACCAATTATCAGGGATCTGGACCTAAATAACTGATTGCGGATTGATTTTTCTGATGTCAATTTTATGTAGCGCCATCAAACTCCTAGTTTTGGAGATGCTAAATGGAATAGGATTATAAATAACATGTACAATTAAAGTGCTTTTATTTTCAAAACCCCCCAAAATTACAAACATAAAAGCTGGAAGCTCTTAGCAATAGTGAAGCAGTGCAGCTGACAGCATGTGATGGCAGCTGTAAAATTGCAATACATGCCTAAAGTTGCTGAGCCAAAACTTCAGTGGGAGATGCTGCTGGAAAGTCTGATTTCCATAGTACGAAATTCTTGTGGTTGTAAAATGCATTTTGTTTCTCGTCTTCTTTCCAACAATTAGACAAGTTCAAATATTCTTACATGTTTCAATGGTTTACATGACAAGCTGATGTGTTGTCTGGAACATCTTCGTGTGGAGTTCATCATGCTGGTGCATTGGAAGAAACCACTGGTGGAATGGCCGTGCCTTTCTTCTTCTTTTCATTACCCTTTCCATATTTTCTCCACTGGCATGTTTCAAGCATTTGGGCCAGTACTAAATAATGCAGTCGTTTTTTTCTATATATTGCTTAGATTAATAAGAAATCGATAGCACAAACCTCTTTGTTGTGTAGCGCTGATGGTTTCTTTCAAATGAAAGCAGATTCGTTGAGATACACATCTGCCCTAGCTGTTGCACTAGCAGTTGTTTTTCTCGTTATTACTGCAGGAATCACTGCGGTTATATTGGTTAATGGAAGTGCTAACATGCCCAGGTGCTTCCTAATATTGCCGATATCACTTCATTTTGGAGTGTCTTCACTGTGGTTCCCATTCTTGATACAGTATTTATCTGTCATTTTATTGTTGAGTAGGCTGATCTTCATATCCTCTAAATTGCTTGGTCTGTGGGTTTGATTTGGGCACATGAGTAACATCCTTTTGGCAGATGTGTAGAAGTAATTTCTTTACTGGTTCTTTCAACGAAAATTGGTCAAAAGATGCCATTTGCCCCCGGGGATAGGGAGTGACTAGGCTTATCTGGGCTCTTCTGTCTATTCTCCAAGACCAGGTACTTGACAAGTAGCTATTTTTAGGATTAACAATTTGATTCCTTAGAGCACAAGCTGTACAGAAACTTGTACCTTTTTGGTTGTATGATACTTTATAGATAGAAGTTTATGTCCTGCCAGTACGTAGTAGTCCCTGGGAAGGTTTAGCCCCTTGCTGGTAGATGTGTTGATGTCGGGACAGCCATGCTTAGAGAATAAGAATTACTATGATAGCATGACGAAAAGTTTGTGTCTTGATTTCTGACATTAGTGGATGGGAAGGCTTATACGATAGCAAACTCCATCTTGTATTTGCTAGCATTTGTTATGCATTAGAGTATGGTTACTGGATTAGAGTAAGGCCTGAGATGCCTGGGATTGGTACTTTCTTCTCCCTTCTCTGCAGTGAGGAGAGAAGCTGACTTAAATGATCTTCAATATTTTGACTCAAGCTAAGCATTCTGTAGTTTACTTGCATTCGAATAAATGAATTATATTATGGAAAACCTCAATAAGAAAATACATCTTCTGCAGTTCATACTATTGAAAATGAGCTTGAAGATTCCTCTATGATACAGCCAGTTGTGCAGACTTCATTAGCTCTATGCTCAGCTGTCCATATAATGACAAGCTTCTTTGGCTTCCTCCTATTTGGTGACTCAACCCTTGATGATATGTTGGCCAACTTCGACACTGACCTTGGCGTTCCTTACAGCTCTTTGCTCAATGATATCGTTTGCATTAGCTATGCTTTGCATCTCATGCTCGTTTTCCATGTGATCTTCCATCCACTGCGCCTAAATCTGGATGGTCTTCTCTTTCCTTCAGCCACGCCATTGGTTTCAGATAACCATAGGTTTTCATTAATCATCACAGCACTCATTTCTCTCATCTTCTTGGGTGCTTTATACCCAGCATCAGGGTTGCTTTCCAGTTCACTGGAGCAACTTCTGCAGCTTGTCTTGGATTTATTTTTCTAGCTGCTATTGCTTTAAGGTGAGTAATTTAACTCTAGCTCGGAGTTGTGATTACGCATATATATAGTTCGGATTTCAGAACAAAAGAGGAATACATTTCGCATTATAGTGTTTATAAATATTACATATGAAGGCCTTAAAACCTCTAAGATGGGATTCTAGTGCATTGATTTTTTTTTTCATTTTTCTCCAAGCATGTGAGCACATTTATCTTGGTTGGTGGGTCTGATTCTATGTTGCCTACCATATATCCCAAATTCGTATCCATTTCGAAGTTTCAGTGCACTTTGATTGCATTCAAAACTAAAAGCTGATATTGCTTCCAATTTGTTAGGTGGTCTATCTAATATCTTGTTCATTTGTTGGTTCAAACCTACGATCTTTCAGAGATCCCCATTTCGCAGCAGCAAAGAAGGATAAGGTCATGTCTGTCCTCGTTATTTTTCTTGCTTTATTCTCAAGTTTGGTGGCCATCTACAGTGATGCTTGTGCCCTATTCAGAAGAAATCCCTCTCCACATGCATGATTTCATGGTCTTCTCATTATCTGCTTGAAGATCTCTAGTGTGAATGTCATGCAGACACAGTAAAATATGCAAATTT
>Ga0307516_10009550_pt1 | contig 10804 bp, 12 predicted proteins | sample 19_EM_MG_FD_203310 | JGI IMG/M metagenome (GOLD analysis project Ga0307516, IMG submission 203310) | Populus trichocarpa ectomycorrhiza microbial communities from riparian zone in the Pacific Northwest, United States - 19_EM | ecosystem: Host-associated > Plants > Roots > Unclassified | place...
AATTTGGTTGATGATGTACTTGCAGCAGCTGTTAGGACAACCACTTAACTATCTTCTCAAAGCATAATCCAAAGACTATGCCGAGAATCAAGCATTGTGGGCTTACACATAGATAAACTTAGAGAGATAGGATGATGGAGGAAAGCACCAGTTTATATTGACTTTAGATATCACCACAGTGAAGTGGAAATCCTAAGAAAATAAGACTAAAGACCAAGTATGCTACTTGATAGACTATATATACTAAATAGAGAACATGTGTTATCGGTGAAGCATTCCATGGAATCCTTATGTAAGTAGTTCTGGAATGTTCTACATGTGTTATAGGTGAGGCGTTGCATAGCAACATATGGTAACCATGAGGCATTGTGCAGCAATGCACAGTAAGTAAAATGAAAGACATGTGTATGCAGCATTGTGTATTAAATGAAATGAAATTGGTGTGTTTACCATGTGTCCAACATGTGTCCACCCTTGAACCTTATAATAATGTCCATAAGACCAAACAATAATAAGATGTAAAAGATTAGATAAGAGGCTGTTCCATAACAGCAGCCCCGATTTGTGGTGGCTCTTAGATGTTGACTGGGGGTTATTGCAAGGTTATGGACAGTTAGGCTACGTTGATAAGGTTCTCTCTCGATAATATCATTGTTTTTCAATGTTTCATATGGAATCCTGCCCCTGTTCTGTCAGCGAATGCATATGGACTAGATATCTATTGAATAATTGGCATTGCATATGTCTACACCGAGCCCGAAGTAAGCTGGCTACCTATCTCCAGAGTATATATTGCGAGAGGGAACAACCAGGTCTTGCAAGAGGAGCTAGTAATGTCTGACTCCAGCTCAACGAAATGACATGAAATGTATACCATTGAAGTGCATACTCAGCCCAAAGTAAGCTGGCTACTCATCTCCAGAGTACATATCATGAGAGGGAGCTACCAGGTCTTGCAAGAGGGACCAACAAGGTCCGACTCCAGCTCAACAAAATGACATGAAACATGTAACATTAAAGTGTATACTAGCTAGCCCAGAGCCCACCAGATTCCTTTCCTCCAGTTGTCAGACCATCTCTCAGTGGCATCATTGTAAATGTTGCCACAACATCAACCTGGTGACACAATGTCCCCAGCCGGATCCCAAACCTGAAGGGGTCTCAGATGTTATATTCTCACAGATGGGAAAAGGTGGCTATCGGGTTTTGATCCCCAGGTTCCTTCCACATGACTGCCAATTGGTGGTGTAGGATGCCACGTATTATTTTCTCCATCCGTAGACATTCGTGAGCCGGTTCGGTGTAGCAGTGGCAGTTCTCGCGATCGGTGCTTTTGATTATTTTGTCCACGAGTTTTGTCTGGATCAGCATCTAACAGCATCCGAATATGTATTCCTGCGAAAATTTTAGTGCGGAGTCGGAAGCTGAAGTTGACACAGCACAGGGTTCCAAATTTGGCCTCTGCCAATGTTATTTTTAAATAGTTTGCGAAATAATATTTTCTGAAAAAATATTTGCAAAGGCTTTTTGCAGCTGCAAAAGTCAAAGAAATGCAAAATTTGATATTTTGCACTGGCGAAAGTGGGTGCCTGATGTTTCACCTCTGCGAAATGTCAAATTTCGCGTGCCTTTGACTTTCACAGCTGCAAAAGTCTTTGTGAATATTTTTTCCAGAAAATATTATTTCACAAACAATTTAGAAATAACATTGGCAGGGGCCAGATTTTGGACCCTGTGCTGTGAGATCGCAGACAGGATTGGGACTCCCCGTGCGTTCGTATTGCTACGGCTCGCACAAAACATGGTAGAGCCGCGCTGCCGCGCCGCTGTTCGAGGGCGTGGCCCTAACAACTTCGTTCCGAGACTCAAAGTATAATAGATTAGATGCCCAATCAGACATTACTTACACCGTCAAAATCCGTCATCCGTCTTCGTCAACCCGCGTGTTCGTGATGTAACAGTTCGTCGGGTTCGGGTTCCTACTGCTACACACCACGAAGCCTTATAAGGTTAAAGCTAGGATGATGAATGTAAAATGGGTTTGAAACTTCTCTGCCATTGAGTGGCTTTGCACAGAGGGCTATGTCTTGGGAGTAAGCCAACTCTCGCAAATGCGAAGTGGTAGCGTCTGAGAGTGACTTTGGTTCAAGTAATCTCCTCCGCTTTTTTTCCGGTCGGAGGGGTATAAAAAGCCTCCAAAATGGCCGCAGAGTTCTGTTGGTCTGAGAAAACAGAGAGAGAAATGGTCGTTCGCTTTTATTCCTTCCAAAGCGACGTACCTAGTAATCCATGACGGATTGCACGACCCCGGGAATAAGCGGATGTCGGTGTTGGTCGGTTTAGCGTTGCGCAGGTATTGTTGTCGAGCGCGTGTGCCGGCCTGAGAGACCAATTTGTGGTAGATGTCGTGAAGACATCGGACACGATATTCTTGGTGGGAAAGGAGCTGCTGGCGGGTTGTGTGGATGATTGGGACATATCGGCGATGTCGCGGTTCCGGTTCCGGGTGGCTGTCCGGGGTCCGGTGTGGGTGGAAGACCCCGAAGTGTGGGTCGTGGTCACCCTCCCACTACCATCATCCCCCCAACACACCCGCCTCGTTGACTTTCCCTGATCTGCATGGGCTCAGCTCGCAAGAACACAAAGGGCAAGCCACAGCCACAGCGTATGTCCCACTCTCCCACCCTCCCCGTATCTCATCTTTTCCTCTTTTTTTTCCACAGTCCGCTCCCGCATAACCCGATCCTCCAAGGGCCGTGTAGGTCATTCAGCTTCCTTACATAACCCTAACCTTAACTTTCCGCAGCTCCTCGACTCTGCCTCCCCGGCCCTTTCCGGTGCCCTCCTCGACGATCAGCTCCGCGCCCTCGGCCTCTACGCCGCCAACACCGTTGGCGACGGCAACTGTCTATTCCGTGCTCTCTCCGACCAGCTCTACGGCTCACCCTCCCGCCATTTCGAACTGCGCGGCCAGATCTGTGATTGGATCGGACGGCACCGGGAACGTTATGAGCCGTTCGTCGAGGATGACCGTGGGCTCGAGACTCATCTGAAATGTATGCGTGAACACGGTCAGTCCATTTCCCATGGCCCTTCCCATCCCCTTGGCTGACAATTGACAGGCACCTATGGCGGACACATGGAGCTCTCTGCCTTTGCCCATCTCACCCGCAGGAACGTGAAAGTGATACAACCCGGCTTAGTTTACGTTATCGAATGGACAGCCTTCGCTTCTCCATCATCGCCGTCATCGTATTTGCTGAATGACGACGACGACTATGCCGAAGACGCCGACGACCAGTATGAATATGAACACCCATATAACAAAGTCAGCGATCGTGACAGAAGACATCGCGAACGCGCCAAAGAAAAGGAAAAGAACAAATACAAGGCCACAATCACGTATTCCAAGAAGGCTGCCTTCAAGAGAGAGTCATCGCCTGTAGACGAGAGCGAGCGCGATGAAGAGGGTGTTGGAGATACCATATATGTTGCGTAAGTCATCCCTTCCATTCTATCAACAATTTGAGCTGAGCATATCCGTAGATACCACGACTGGGAACACTTTTCTTCCATACGAAACTTGCGTGGCCCGCATACAGGTTTACCTTGTGTGCAGGAAACACCACCACCCTCATCCGGCTCAAACTTACCCGCCCCTGCCGCGAAGAAAGTTTCAACAGTGAAGGACACGGAGAAAAAGTCCAAGGGGACCCTGAAGATGGGTTCGACTTCGGTCAAGGTGGAGGAGGAGGAAGTTGACCCCACCACCGTCCCTCTGCCAAATTCCAGATCTGCATCTCCTTTCCCGCCGACGTCGAACGGGAAAGCGGGGACACCGGGTCCGCATCCTCTGAGGGCGTCGTTCTTACCCGCAGAAGGGTCGAACTCTTCCTTGTCTGTCCCAGTCCCGCATGCCTCATCCTCGACGTCGACATCGGCACTGCCGTCGACCTTCTCGCCCTCTCCATCCCCATACTCGTCGTCCTCCGGGTACTCGTCCTCGTCGCGGTCGAAGAGGACGCACGAGGAGTCGAGCGGGGAATGTGAGGAGGGGAGTGATGTGGGGAGTGTCAGTAAGCGGTCGAGGAGGTCGAGTCCGGCTGCTGGTGTGGTGGCGGCGGTGGTCTCTACGTTGTCACACAGGGGTGGGGAGGAAGAGAGGATGGATGTTGATGGAGGTGATGGCACGCCGGCGTTGTCGAGTGGAGTGTCTACGGCGTCGTCTTCAGATGTGGCGTCTTCACCTGAACCGGAGCCGGAGCCGGAGCGGGTGGCAGTGCTGGTGCGAGAGAGGGGAATGGGTAAAGGGCCTTTGAGACAAAGGAAGCAGCTTGGTTTGCCGCAGCCTAGCATTGAAAGGCGGTTGACGAGGAGACAGAGGAAACAGCTCGGTATGCCGAAGCCTAACAAGATGCTTGGGGGAGATGAGGGAGGGTCAGTGGGGAGGATTGTTATTCCTGGTGGGCGGTTCTCTCGGGGTGTGGAGGTGAAGGTGGAGGAGGGTGAGGTTGAAGGCGATGCGGAGTGGAGGAAGAATGGGTCCGGGAGACTTGATGTGAGGGGATTTCGAGAGTTGAAGATTTGAAGCTGGTGTGGGACCTTTTCTAAAGGTTGGTGTATCTTTTTATTGTCTTTTTTCTTTCATTCCGTCTCCGTCTCCCTCTGCTGCATTTTCTTTTTGCAATGACCCGAACGACAATCCACATCTACCCCTGCATCTCCTTTTTCTTGATTATAATCCTCTCTGCCTACTGCTTTGACCTCCCTCCCTTCTGAATTGTCCAGACTCCATACCAGACAAACATCGCATATCGCATATAGTACTGCATACGGCATTTTACAGTAAATAACTTGTAGCAATCGCATCTTTGCACTTTTTTCGAATATCGCATCGATTCGATACGATATACTCTTACTCTATTTGTTTTGCTGTCTTTTCCTTCTTTGCCGGTGAACCCAGCCCACCCAGCTGGTCGCATACTTATGGCTCCGCCGCCTTCGCACATCCTCATGAATAATCCATAGTACTATCGATACGTCAACGCAACTATTCCTGGTGCGCTGAAGGCTATGCCTCGACCCTCGCGATCCACGAAATTAAATTATCATTTGGGTAGGAAAGTAATATAGATTAAGAAACATATAGATCATGGTATCAAATTAAAGAGCGACTAAAAGAACGGAGGAATAAGGAATTCAACTCAAAAGCCAATCACCATAACTTGAACGCGCCGACAGCCTTCGCGCACTTTCCAGCTTCCAGCAAACCCACTTCACGAGAGGGCCGCACACCGTCCCACCACCCATCCGGAAGCCTCTCATGCCCAAACCACTCCTTCAATCTCGGCACGGGAATGACACTTTCCTTCTTCTTCTTCTTCCTCCCTCCCTCCTTCGTCTCCCCGGAAGACGCCCCCGACTTCGCATCCGCCTCCGACTCCGACACGCGACGCTGCCGCATGACGCACCACGCCAACCCAGATTCGCCCCTCGCGATGAATTCGTGCAACCAGCTCAGGGGGTGTTGCAAGGCTTCTACACGCTCTGCATGCAGCCTTCCGAGGTCGGAGAGGGAGAGCCCGTCCTGTGAGCGTGCGGCGGAGCATTTGTGGGCGAAGGAGAGGAGGTCGGCGACGAGGGGTGGGGAGGGGGAGGTGGAGGGGAAGTTGGGGTGGACGAGGGAGGCGTTGTGTGCGATTTTGGTGGGGCCGTGGGCGCTGAGGGAGGCTAGGTCGAGTGTCCAGGTGGGTATTGGGAGGGGGAGGGGAAGGAGGGAGAGGAGGAGGCTTGTGAGAGAGATGGGGGAGGTTTCAGAGGGGTTTTCGGGTTTGGGAGGGGGGTGAAAGGAGATTTGACCGCAGGTTAGGAAGCCGAAGGTGGTGAGGAGGAGGGCGAGGGGCCAGGAGAGGTTGTACACGTTCCTGATGGTCTGGAAAAGTAAACCAAAGGTGATGTTTTTGCCGCTGTGTGGACTAAAACAAGGAATGTGAGAAGGAAAGTGGGCTAGTGGGGAAAAAGTGGGGCGTACAGGTATCCGTGGTTAGCGAGTGCGTTCAGAGCTGGACAAGGGGCACGGCTGTCGCCTGTCTTGGGAGGCTCAAAGGAGGTGGCGGCGGCGTCGACTGAGGCGGACATGACCTTAATTCTGGACAGATGAGACAATATACTCGGGCTATTATTGAACAGTTTGGAAAAGGAGGTTTATTCCAGAGTAGACCAGACGAATTGCAAGCTGGACCGTTGGGCCGAAAATTGGTGGCCATCCGTGTCGAAATCCGTTTCCCATTTCCGTTGCGGGGCTCATTTCCCGCTCAGAGGTACTCAGAGTCGGATGTTTCGAGTCTGTTGAATACAGCTGCGTGCTGTAGAGACTACCCTACTATATAATGGAGGTCAAAGTGCGTGCGAGATCAACGGGCCTTACTTGGAGGTGGAGCAGAGTCAAGTCGCACACTGGCTTATTATGTATGCCTTTGTACAAGATGCTCACTATTCATCGGCAATCTACCACCAGAACTCTCCAACTTCCTCCTGAATTACTTTACAAAATCATAACATGGGTTATCGCTCAGAGTGTGCACTCGATCTGTGTCTCGTCCGACAACGTTGAGTGGAAGTTGAAGTTGATGGAGACGCTGTGCCTGGTGTCGTCTACGTTTCGGGATATAGCTCTTGAGGTGGCATGCAAGGCTATTGGACTCGAGGGTGAAGAGAATCATCCCAACTACCAGAGGTGCGTAGGCGATGTTAGAGGCTGTGATAGCCGGTGTTCAATTGACTTTTATTTCCTCATAGTAGCACCTCACCTGCTACAATCGTGTCTGCCAGTTGAACACGGTACTTGCATTCACGCAGCCAGCTCTATCAAACAGATACACAACCCCCGGTACCTACACTCATAAAAGATGATCTGGTCTCTGGATACTCTTTGCTCATGGCGGCCGTCAACCTGCGACACATACCCATCGAAATCAGTGCATACATGCTCCAGACACTACGCCAAGTCTCCCTGCAGTTACTTGGAAAGGCTATAACGCATTGTGGAAACATTGAACCCTCGGGAGTGGGGGGATCTTTTGAGAAGCTGGTTAAACGATGAGATTGACATTCTCAAGATCGGTACGGTGCTTACAAGCTATTTCTAGGCACCAGATAATAACAAGCCCTATCAGATCTAGACACTATTGACTCAGCGATAGCGTTGGATGTGCATATTACTGCTCGGAAGAATATCCCAAACTCTGAAGAAACGGATGTGGATCGAACCCAAGTGGTAACTTCACACATATTCCCCTCTACCGAAACACCGATCTGATATTCTATTTTATATCAAGCAGATTGAAATCGACGAGGCATTTAAAGACATCGAAAGAGCTGATGAGCGGTACCCTGATGGGCGAGATACAAGAATTTACACGCCGGCCGACGTATGTGCGATCCGTTCTCTTACTACATTTCTCACCAGCGTTGTGTTATATGCAGTTGCCGGATGTTCTTACTGCCATCAGAAACCTTCATACGATTGACTTTGACGTGGATGAATACGACACCAAGCGGTGGCTCACTTGCTTAATCGACAGATGGGGTGTGACTTTCTCGTCCCTTGAACAACCTTAGCACCAAGGAAAAGTTGTTCTGGTGCGTATATGCGACATAACAATGTCGTTGAACTCATATTTCCGCACAGGATTCTATTTCGACTTCTGCAGAAGCCTGAATTATCTCATACAACCCGTATCAGCACGACGCCCACTACTGTCAAGTCTCGTTTGAGATGTATTGCAGGAATCATCGACTTTGAGTCGCCTGCGGTGTTTTGTGATCTGATAGTTTCTGTGAAATCATCTGAGAAGTAAGCCCTGAATCACGACTGGCCGATTCCTCGCGGCTGAGTCGTGCCATATATCCGCAGCTGCTACATTAACCTAGATCAGCCCCGCTGGTGCAGTTGTTGAATTATCGACCTGCGATTGCCTTACCCTCACTTCTTGTGAGCCATCTGTTAGTAATTCATAAAACTGCATTCACCACTGACTTGTCCATGAAAGTCTTCTTAGCATTTTTCGCGCCGATGATCGAGGAGTTCTCACTATCTTAGAATGCCGACGACGCATTATCCACTTTGTCACTCACCTTGGTCTCCGTCTACTCCTAAAATTTCTTTGGCGGCTCACAATCACGATCCTCCGGGCACAGCGCTTGGTACACTTAATAATTTATTTGAGCCTTGCACGTTTTAACCACGTACCGGCAACGACCTGAATCTCGTGCCCTTGAGGAGAATCACGTCCCTTACGCCGATCCATCTGGTGTCTACGCCACTCAGCCCATTCCAGAATCTGTCCCGCTCAATGTTCTCTCGCCCTATAAAACAGAGCCCGATACTTAGTCGACATACCGGCCGGGAAGACTCGACCCTGTATACGCTGGGAATGCATGAAGTCCGCTCTATAGAAAACCTATTTCCATATCGTAGGTTCTACATCGATTGAAATCAAAGGTTATACTAAACTAGAGAAATTGGCTGTCCCACGATTTTCCAACTTGTGTTGATGAAGGGAGAAAAATAGAAAGCGACAAGTACAATATACGCGACGAGCGATATGGCATCAGAGTTTTGAGAGTATTCACAATCCGTCATTTTCAGAGGTATCAAACCCTGCTCCCGACACCGGCGGAAACTGCATCGTAGGGAGGTGGCAGAGACTCGTCATCCCGATCTGGCTGGAGAGCAGGGCGTGGCTAGGCTGGGGCTGGGGATGAAATCATCGTGTCCGAGATACTTTGGCTCTGATCGCCTCTCTGTCTGCGAGATTGCATCCGAAACATTCGACGAAATTTAGAAACAGGACGGGCGACGCGAGGTGGACGATCCTCGCGACACGCGACACAGGCCCAGAGCGAGAACCAGACAGCCAAAACTATTCAAACGGATATCATTCGATTGTCTGGAACGAAACTCTCCGGTAACGCACCTGTGAACCCGAGGAAAGTAAACACGACTGCCCAAGCTTCGCTTGTCCATGCGTCAATACACCCTGGCGCCAGTTGAATTAGGGTTCAAAAGTTGAACCAAAAAAGTAAGAAACGAACAGGATGTCGTTTCGTCAAAGTTGATGAAACCATGTGTTCGAGGACCCCAAAACCCATACTAAACGAAGATTACACCGACTCAAACGCTGGACCAGTGAGTTGGTGCGGAAAACTCGACGTACGTAGACGATCTGTCTATTTGGTAGAAGGATCGGACACTTGCTCAGGATTCGCCTCTATCATTTCAGGGTAAGACAGTGATCGTGTAACGGCGAGGAAGGGACGTACACACCTTCCATGCAAAATTCGTCACAAGGCGAGCTAGTGCGGTCGCGACAATGAGGAGGGTGGCGAACGCAAGTAGGACGGAAAATATCCTCATCCCCCGGGAACTTTGCTGCGATCATAAATGCACTGTTCCCAGTTCAAGATATTCAGAACTTACTCCCATGGCACAGAGAAGCCCTAAAGCCTAGGAAGATGAGATGTAATTAGAGGCGAAAGGCCGGATTCCTTACCCCTATTACCGCGATGGACATGTACGTGACGCCCAAGGCCAGCGAGAGGTTCGTGAGCTCCGGAAAGCGCTCTAGGAGACGATTTTACAGAATGAGCGAGCAGATGTAGCCATGAAGTTGACAAAGACTCACGACTCTTAGCATATCCATAATTCCTGAACCATCCGATCTTTGAGAAGGTCAGCCGCCAGGGAGTGCACCAGAAAGTTGTACGACCAACCGATCTGCGTTGAAAGAATCGCTCAATAACGTCAAAATTGATAATTGAAGGATTATGCGCACAAAACTAGAGCGAGAATCCCAATGACGGATGCGCAGGTGCCTAATGTTCCGGCAGTTGAGCGAGAGGCCATGAAGTTCCAGGTCAACAACCCGACCCATGATGCACGATGCATGATGTCATAGGGTGTGACACAAGACTACAGGGACGAGTCAGACTTGGCAACACGTAGCAAGCGGATAGCACGGCTGACGCCGCAGCGCCCGTAGCGACGAAGGAGCACAAGGTTGCGACAGTATGTAGATACAAAGTGTAAACTGTTCGATAATTCGAGCTTTCTTTTTTCTTTCAATATTCTGAAAAAATGACAATGCAATGGACGTAATGCTGGCATTTTGTGACGAAACCTAGCGAGGACACATACTCATCGGTATGTGAGATAAGGGTATCCCTGATCACAACCAGACTCGCCGCAAGATCACGAAAATCGTATCGATTCTTGTTGGCAGACTACGAGGACAACAATCGCATCCCACAACCAGATGGTCCTTTCACCTGACGCTGAAACGATGCCCTTGCCATTTGGTGAGAATGCAGCAGACGTACCGGTAGACCTGTAGTTGACGTTATAATTGGGTTACAAGTTTTTGTATTCGTCGTTGTGACGGTCAATGAATCCGCAGGAAACGACGCTCCGAGATCCCGAGGTCCAAGTGTGTGAGGACACGAAGGGAAAAATAGTGGCTGGTTAGTCACATGTGTGGGGAATGCTAGATAGCGGAATACTCAGAAGTCCGGCGACAGAGGACTAGCGACCAGGAGGGCAGCACTGCGGCATGATACCAAACAAGGTACAAGCTCCCTGGATCTGTAGCAAACCCTGGTCCTGCTACAGAGCGCTACGTGTTGGAAATGGGAGGTTCGATTGAACGGGTTGGAAAAGGAAGTGTATTTCCGAGTCGACCAGACGAATTGGAAACTGAACGGCAAAAATAGTGTCCATTCATGTCGAAATCGGTGGCCATTTCTG
>Ga0307516_10009551_pt1 | contig 10804 bp, 14 predicted proteins | sample 19_EM_MG_FD_203310 | JGI IMG/M metagenome (GOLD analysis project Ga0307516, IMG submission 203310) | Populus trichocarpa ectomycorrhiza microbial communities from riparian zone in the Pacific Northwest, United States - 19_EM | ecosystem: Host-associated > Plants > Roots > Unclassified | place...
TCGATACCATCTTGCAGAGTGGGGCCGGGCCAACATATGGTATGTTTATTACATACTATCCTATGGTTCCATACAATTTAACCCCTTCCAGGCCACTCAACCGTGAGGAACTATTTAACCTTCACCACGCCTCAGCCCGAAATGTTATTGAACATATTTTTGGTATCATCAAACGTCGCTTTCGTATTCTCCTCCTACCCCTGGAATATAGTCTTGAAGTTCAATCCCGCATACCTGCCAGCCTTGCAGCAATCTACAACTTCATTCGTATCAATGAAGAACCTGACCCAGATTCATCTTGTAGCAACAAAACTGGGGCAACAGCAGTGGAGGGACACAAGCATACCTTTGATAGCTAGTAGCTGGTTCTTGAAGTTGAGTGTTTGTTGAGTAGCGAGTAATGAGAGAACAGTTGAGACTGTATTGAACTAAAGAACTACAGGGAATCCTACAGGGTATATATACCTGTGGTGCATGGTCTGTGCATAGATAAGTATTATTCTCGCCTATTTCACCATATTCCCATATGTAGTAGGTGCACTTTCCATATATGTAGTTATCTGGAAACATGCCTGCAATGTGCATCAGCATGTGTTAAACATGTGCCTTGCTTGTGATAGTTCTGGCTATCTTGTGGAGCCGGTCATGTGATCTACCAGTATTCCAGTTGACACTACTCTGAATCACATGTAACTGTGATCTCTGGAAATCTCCAAGATTAGATAAGATAAGATATAATCATACTTTCTTGTCGACACATCTGATGCTTCCAATGAAGACCCTTGTGGAGATGAGTGTCCATATCAAGCAGGAAGTAGCATGGCTGTGGTAGCTGATGCAGGTGGGGGTGATGGAGGAAGGGATGATGATCTTGAGGCAAGGTCAATGCGGGATAACCTTGCACAATGTATGTGGGATGACTATCAGCTCATACTTTCAGCTCGTCAAGATTTACTAGATGATACTGAGTCAGAACTTGACTTTGATCAATGATATACCATAGTCGCCATTTTTCATGCTGTACTATGTACCGGCTTCGTGCATCACATTCTATGATCTGTTCACTTGTTTCTTTCAATGAGTACCACATGACAGACAAACAAAGCATGGCAATAACATTGAAACGTGACAGAGAATACAACAGTAAGTGCGAGAACAAGATGTAGCATCATAGTACACAGCCATCAATCTACTATCACTGACCCAGCAATCCAGCTCCTGGGTTTGCTGCTGTATACAGATCAGTTACATAGTCAAGGCACTCAACCTCTGGCATTGACAAATACGTGACAGCAGTAGCCAGGTTGAGAGTAAACTGTAACCGCATGAAACGGCAGTACTCATCTGGCAATTGAGAAAGCAACTTCAATGCATCTTGGACACATTTGAGCGGGTCAACAAACTGTTCAGTGATTGAATCGTGAAGAAGACGGATAGATGAATCCACTGCATGAAAAGCAATGGTTGTAGTGTCCTTCTTGACACCACTGGTAGCCCCCCGACCACCTGAAGTACGGCTGCGTTTGCCACTAGACCGGAATGATGTTGTGGATGCTGTGGAAATGGGGGGTTGCATTGGAGAGAAAAGTAGAGAGTTGCCACTGGTGCCAGACTCATCTGGGGACAAGGATGAAAGAGGGTGTTTACGAGAGCTAGACCGAGTATTGGAGCTTGACTGGATAAGCTCTGATGAGGATGATGAAATGGAAGGGGTGAGGGAATTGATAGCAGTCGTTGTAGACGTGATGGCATTGTCAATTAGCTGCGGGTCAATATTGACGATGTTGCTAGCGCCCAAAGTGGCAGCAATAGACTCAGGGTGGTTGGACTCATGGCCGGCTGCATCACTAGTGGTGCTAGGGAGAGCTGACATTGTAGTAGCACCATGGAATGCCTGGGCACCAGTAGTGCCCCCCTCAGGAAAATTTTCCTCCATTTTCTGCAAATATTTCCAGCCACTTTGCCGGTAATTATCCATGATAGAATTTGCCTGAAGGGCAGTTGGATCAGTACATATTTTATTAGTCAACCTTAAACCCATACCTTTCTGGCATTTAGGAATTCATCAAACACTGCAGTAGCTGCATCACCAACAATGTTGGCACCTCTGACGTCATCCCAATGGACTCCTGACAGCCTGCGCCAGTTACAGATTGCTGAATAGTGGGCTCTGAGCTACAAATAGTATTAGCATGGCTGGTAAGTTGGTGATAAAGTGTTCTTACAATCCCCCATTTATATTTAATACTTTTCACATCTTTCGGCCTGCCTGGCTTGAGAAAGGGTTGGAGAGCCAGTGCTGCAGCATTGTAGGTAGAGTCCTTGAAGTTTCCTCCATCTCCCCACTGTGAGCGATGTTCATGAAGATAATCGAGAAGTTTGTCAGTTTCAATGGTCGTCCATACGGCCTGTACCAATCCTTTCTGATTGTTGCTAGTTGCTTCCATTTCTTGACCCACAGTTGTAGATATAGACTGAAGGATGGTAACAAGACACTGGAGTTGTTGGCGTATGTGCTGACGATGGGCATCAGCTTGCCGAAGATAACAATCAACTTCAGGGGGGGTCATGGGCAAGGAATATGTTCAATGTGATTCAGTCTCCGAATCAAACTGATGACAATGCCGGAGTTCCAGCCATGAAGAAAACAAGAGCAATCAATGGAAATTGCTAACTTTTCAAGTTTCCGAACAAGCTCTTAGTAAGTGGTCAAATCCGAGGCAAAGAATGATGTCAAAAGTGAAACCAGTGCATACGATGCATTTGGAAGGCAGCCCGAGCAAACAGTATATATAGCGGGTCTGCAGACGAGGCAAACAGCATAGTTAGAGCCGCTAGGGACAAATAGATACAAACGAAAGCGAGGGATCTCTTTAATATACGAGTAATGATACTTGGAGAGATATGGGTACAACAACAGCGCGCGCGCTAGCGATTTATACACGTTTCTTCATCGATCTACCACTGCTCGACCTCACCGGCTCCGAAAACCCACATGACTCATTACCAATAATAGTAGTGTGTGACGACCGAGAACGGAGATGCTGATAACAACGAGGGGAAACGTATATCCTTGTAGGTCACGCTGAGGCTGGCTAGAATGCTGCCCGTGTTTCTCGCCTAGGAGATATTCCTCGTCCGACAATCGGCCATGTTCTAGTATAACAGACGTGGTTCTCTTTCTTTGTCCCCAGAATGAGACGCTTGAGGGGAATACTGCTCTGCTGGGGTCGTGGGTGGGGGAGCGGCGGCGGCGGTATTGCAGACGACAGAGCAATATCAACGGACACCTTGCTCTTGTCTGCTATCCCTGAGAAAGATGGTTGAACTCCCGTAGTATGATCAACAGGACCATCGCAACCACCGACACACTCGTCAAAATCATCTGCGAAAAGAATCCAATACAATCTAAACACCCGTGTCAGTTCGGACCCATCCGCAGGAGTACATACATACCTATCAACACCCCATCATACCCTGGCGCATCAGGCATCGCATTTCGCAACTGTGGAATCACGAGAAGAATAGCGAGTGCCAACACGATATATCTGATCACCAGGGCTGCCTCCTCATGTTTCCGAGCCACAGATACGAAAGCGACAGTAGCATGTGTGAGCATCCAGCTCAGCCCAAACAGGGCCAGTGCAAATGTGCGTGCCTGTCCTGGCCGCTGCACATTCAAATCCATATCTCTGCTTTCCAACCGAGTACCGCCATTCATTGGCGCATTGAATACTTCATAGCTCGCCATATCGCTGCATCCGATCTGGAAACTTGACATTTGGTCGATGGTGGCTAGCTTCTGGATGGGAACGGCTGATCCTGAGATGACTCTATCGCATGTAGGGTTGTCGTGAGGAAGTATGTGTCAAGGGGGGTATAGACGGTCTAGGTGAACATCTAACGTATGGTCACTGTCAAACTGGACGAGGTTCTGAATACTACGTGGAACATGTTATCGATACATTCAATACAGGAAGAGACGATGGTGCGTACGTACTTACGCCGACCCGTCTCGCTGACGAATGGGAGCTGAGAGGGATGGGCTGAACAGAGCTAAGTATACAGTCAGTAGCGCCCCTGTTTGGCAAGGTAAACCTACTTGTCGACATATATCTGGAGATACATAGCGGGCAATCCACAAGAATTGCTCTCGTGAACGCCCGCACTCCCATTCAAGACATATCCATCTCCACATCCCAGAACGGACCATCGAATTCCAACAGACGGTTCATCGACGTCGACGTCGACATTTTCGCCCAAGAGCACAATCTAATTTATTCGTTGGATCGTCACTATCGCCTGGGGCAGAAGATGAAAACGGCATAGTACGTACCCCAGAATTAGTCAAAGCAACTTCATTCAAAATGCTCTTGAAATACGGCTCATCTTCATTGTCTCCCCAAAATGCGCATGACACTGCGAGAATAAAACAAAGAGAAAAGATGAGCGAGACGGACGGAAGCGTGCATCCTGACATCCGGATGATCCCCCCCATGGAGAATGATACAACACCGGAAGGACGAGCCCGCTTGTCAATGGAAGTTGTGCCACCCATAATGGTTTGTAAGAATCGGATGAATGGATTGGAATAACTGTGAGGTCAGTAAAGAAAAGCTAGAAGAAGGTGAGGGAGTTAAGGGTGGGCTACATATGAAGCTTGGAGGTTAGATGTAGGGTTGTTGACGAGCTGATGTCTTAGTTGATAATGCTTGACGTTATGGTCATTGTTGAACCACCCTGATGTAAAGCATGGGAACCGTCAAAAATACGAATTTCCGATAAGTGCATGTAGGTGATACCACTTCCCGGCTACATGCATCGTTTCTTGGCAAGCGCTTGCTTACTATCATACTGCGAAACATCCGACGATTGAGGCTAATAAACATTGACACAGCGAAGAGCCGGAGCGAAGGGTGAACGTTGAACGAGCAACCTCTGGAGCAAATTTGCTAGCGGCGTTACGACAGCCTTGTTATCTCCGAGGAATTCAACTTCAAGTACTTACCACATATATGCCCAAGAAAGGACTTGTGATTATAATTAACGCGCTACGAGCAGAAAGGGGCGTGCTCCAGTCTAGCTTTTTAAAAATCAGCGTTCATAGTGAACGGCTCCCTGGGTAGGGTCCATTGCATCACGGTGCAATGCTTCGTCGGTGGGTGCAACGCAGGGATAATCGTATCACCAATCCGTAACAGCATTAAAGGAGATGTATTCGTAATAGTGGAACATGGAACGCACGTACTCGAATTATTCGTAGAGGTGAACAACGAACACCAAGGTCATGCGTGGAGACAGTGCGGAGGTTACGAGTTGGAGTCGCTACGTTGATCGGAGCAATCTGGTCACTCAGCTTGCCATTCCGCAGGGACCCTAATCATCTATTTACGGATTAAACCGCACGTTTGAGTCCGTTGTCCTGCCAAGTAACGAGCGAAGCGAGGCGAAACCTCTCGTAGCACATACCTGTTCAGATTAACGCCGCCTTTCCTATTTGCTTTCTGATTTCAACAGCCCATTCAGGACCTGAATCTCCACCAAAGGTCCCCCTGCATCTCCCTCCGACCCTACCGTGTCTAGTATACGTCGACTCAAGTCAAGACATGCACGAGCTTGTTCGAGCAGACTCGTCCTTGAAATCTCATTGAGGGACCCTATGCTTCCTAAAGTAATGATGGCGTTCCACGCAGTCTTGGCCATTTCCAATGCGTGCATACCTAGACGTTGTCAGTCCTCTCGGCATTGGCGAAGGGAAATGACAGCGTACCAATCTGCGGATAATTCGGAGGATAAATTAACACATAAAACGCCAGCACCGCCAGACCCGCCTCCTGTGCGACTTCCAATGGACCATCGTGCGAAGCATTCCTAAAAAGTTCGCAAAGCTTCGCGAGAAGTGGTTCTTGGAGAATATTTTGCAGTTCTCGTGGAAAAGTGCTAGGATCGGGAGGGGTGTCTGGTAAGCCGATTATTGGATTGTCTGGTGTGACTGCTGGGAAAACATGTCGGCGTAGAGCGGTACAGTGTGCTGAAATGTCTTCGAAATCGATTGGAGGAGGCATTATGCTGTCAAGAGCTCGACAAGAAGCACATGTGCATGTGAAGCCATAGGTGAATTTGAACATTTTCTGGCGCGTTTCTAAGAGGGCAGGATCAACATATGGAATGAGAATCTGCAATTTGGTGTAAGTCAATTATATGATGCGACATGTGGCTCTGTTTACCTCTTCGTCTGGTGAGACATCACGAATCACAACGACAGCCATCTGTACCTCTGCTGCGGGGGTAAAGATATACTTGACAATAGCATTCGGAAGACAGGAGTGGTTGAAGAGCCGGCTTGCAAAAGGAAATATCCCGTGTGCGATAGTCGTGAAATGACTATGAATCGTGAAGTTGTTGTTTCCAAATCGCGAAAACAGCTCGCCAGGATCAGCGCGTGGCTTATAATTCGTCGCAAGTGGACACGTTAGCATGCAAATTCTCTCTGACACTGGTCCCGGTAATAACGACCTAAAAGTATCCACCTCTGTCGTATTAGTCTCCTCCGCGTCCCTCGCTGACAACTCTGCGAGTAAATGGGTAAGGAGCGTCGCGTCGAGCTTTTCGTAAGACTCGAGTTGGGAAAATTGGCGAGATGCGCTGTACTTGTTAATATTCTTGCAATACTTTTTATGCGTGCGCCAGTGCGCGATCTGACCTTGTAATGTTCCATGATAGTAGGAGTGTGGTACATCATGCGTAAATCATGCGTACATTTAGTGTCACAGTACCAATAGGAAATACATCCTGTACATCTTCGGAGAGGATTCTGGTTTGGATCTGGGATGCACAAGCAGAAGTCACATCGGAGGCTCTTTTCAGCTGGGAGTAGAACCTTGCACAAGCAGGGGATGGTGAGGATCGTGGTACCGGCGGATAGCTTGGTTGTTGCGACGGTCTTGTTGCGTGCAGTGGGGTGAGGCTGCAGTGCGAGGTTCTGTGGAACGCACTCGGATGTCATGAAATAAGTCCAAGTATCCACGTGACTGCTTCAGAATCACATCTGATTTTTTTACTTTATGTATCAGGGTCACCGTTGGAAACGCTGAACAAGCGCGTGAGTGATCCTTGGTTCGAGGTTCACGGACTACTCTGATATTCCAGCAGGTGATGATGGGAATTATCCAATGTACAGAAGGCGGAAGACCAGACACTATTCTCGAGAACAACCCTTTTGTCCCTCCTCCAACCAGCTCATGTCCAATCAGTCGTCTTCCTCCGGAGCTCCTTTCTCTCGTTTTTGAACATGGGGTTTCGACCAACGATGACCCATATGACGATGATGAAGTAACTGCCCAGTTTTGGAACGATTTTGGAGATGTCCAGGACGAACATAGGACAGAGGATAGGGATGGAGACTTGGACTCGGAATTAGATTCGGACTCGGACTCGGATCCCGAATCAGAGGAGTCAGATTCATCTGAATCCCTCGATTTTGAGGACTGGCCTCCATTCGAAATTCTCGTATCCCACGTTTGCAAACATTGGCGCACTGTCGCCCTCGAAACTCCTTCACTCTGGACAACGATCGACGTATCTTGCGATGAACGTCCTCCATACGAGCGTGTTGCCACTTATCTGGAACGCAGCAAGAGTCTTCCTCTGAGCATTCGCATCGATTGCGAGCCACCCGACGACGATTTCTACGTAAACGATGAAGAAGAACCTCGACCACCCTCTGTTGCTGAACTCTGGGAACTTCTCGAACTCCTGATTCCCCATGTTCCGAGATGGGGATTTGTGAGGATGGATGCCGCCTCTTATGAGCACATGTATACTTTCCTCGAGGCCGTTTCCGCACAATCTATTCCTCCGGCTGCGCAACTCCAAAGGTTGCAGCTATATCATCACGAAGACATGGAAACGGATGAAGTAACTACATTTGCAAAGCCAGATTTATTGAGTCACTTCACGCTTTTCGGTGGTTCTGCTCCGTGTCTACGAAGCGTTGCTTTATGGGGCGTGCACGTTAACTGGAGTCAAGCTTGGCTGCAGTCCGCTTCGAATCTCACAGAACTTGAACTCGCATACCATTCAGAAGATGTTCGTCCCACTTGGGCGGCATTTTCTTCGATACTTCGCAATGCACCTGCCCTTAAAACACTCAACCTATGTTCATCTGGTCCATCTGGTCCTCCTGTCGGGTGGATAATTGACCCCAGCTCGGTGGATTGGACAGAGGGTATCAATTCCTCTATATTGCTCAACAACCTGTCAGAACTCGTCCTCGCATTTCTTCCTTCATATTATGCTGTTGGGCTTCTCCGCAGGCTCTGCACTCCTGCACTCAAAAAACTGGTTCTTGACTTCGACAGTGGGGAATATGATGATCTTGTTTCCCAGCTAGTGGGGCCAGCTACTCTAATGGCACCCTCCTTCAATGGTCAACCTCGCAATTTACTCAGGTCGCTTGAGAATCTGAAGCTCGCTGGCCTTCCTTGTAGCCCCAACAACGTGGACTTGCTTTATGATGAATTAGTTAATCTTAAGACACTCCATTTATCAATGACACACCTCCCACGGCGATTCCTCGAGGCCCTCCTCTTCCCATCGTGCACTGTCCTTCCTGCGTTGGAGACTATATATATATCTGACGTTGATGGCGAAGAACTTCGATTATTGGTCACCCAGAGAAAAGATTGGGGACTACCGCTGAAAACAGTTTACACGGAGGAATCTCCAGATATAGACCCAGACGATGTGGCGTGGCTGAGAGCTAATCTGGACAAGTTCGAGTTTTTCGAGGGGAGTGATGATGAAGAAATAGACGTGATAGACATTGCCGCTGAGGGTGATGATGATGACGATTGGTCCGATGTGAGTGAGTAAATACATGTAGGTGAGTCGTTCAATTTTGTGGAAATCATCGGTGGCCTGACTTCGTCTCGCTTCAGTAACTTTGTATTTGCTGTGTGCTAGCACCGAATTTCAGATCGTAGATGACACCTTGATAGGTGAATGAGAGCCACTAAGTGAACAGGTATGTATTCAAGCAGCACCGAGTGCCGTTTCACTCTCCTGCAAACCGACAGCGTTAATTTTAGTTGATGGTTATCATTGTAAATGGAAATCACTCTGAATAAAACTGGTAAGCTGCAGTCATGGCGGGACATATCAATGACGAGGGACAGCGCCAGAGACAAATCGATGATAGTCAGTACTTTTTCGATCGCATGGCTCCTGCAACCACCCAACCTGTTCTCAGGCATCGCGTCATATCCATTAGTAGCACGTTCGGATGAAAATGGAATCTCGAGATTCCTCAGGAGCAGAGGGTTATTGGTTCGCACTGTGCAGCTGTTCAGGTACAATTCTTTTCAGGTGTCTTTCCCGCATAGAGGGAAGTGCTGATTTCGCACACATGCGCCGCTATACAGACCCCAGCCTTCCCTCTCCATTTGGCGGCTATAAACGAGTTGCTCGCGATTGAAAATACAGATATGCGAAAACGCAAGGTTCCGGCAGGTGTTGCTTGCGTCGATTGTAATGAAATTCAAGATGCAGATTGTCCTGAAAGGTGATGCATGAATGCCTATATGTATTTCAACGTGACCTGCTGTTGAATGTAATGCAACGAATGCATCTATCAGATCTGAAAGAGCCCATCCATTTTATGTCGGCCAAAGTAAAGCGCACGTTATGTTTGTAATGGCCATTTTTTTCCGATGGTCCTCATGGGTGCGCTTGATGTAGTTGCGGTTGTGACTGGCATATAGCGAGGTAATACTTCTCATTTGAATGCGGACGTGACACGACGGTTGATTCTTTCATAGACATGTTGCCACTAAATGCTGCCCTAGGGTCGATTGTCACATTCATCTTCCTTGCCTCCATCTTTTACAACGTGGACTCGAGTTCCCCTCCCGTACTAGGTCAGGATATTTAGACACGTTCAATCACTTGCGCGCACCGTTTCTCGTTCAGAATATCAATACTGTCTGTTGGCCGGCTTGTCACGATCTCTCATCGGGCCCTCGGGTACATCCGATGCTGACAGGACGTCTTGCCAACGATGCATTTTGCGCAAGTATCAAGGCGCACTGATCGCGTGGAGTATCTGGAGGACTTAAAGTAGATTCCGGTGGTACATCTCCGAGGCCTTAAAAATGGTGCGCAATGAAATTACTGTAATGCCGTTCTACATTTCGTTGGCCGCCTTTGACGTAGTTGGTGACCGTACGCGCGTGGCATTCCAGTTTCAGAGGTGCCGTCGCAAATGTCCTTGCGGCCATTTCCAATCACCTTCACAAGCAGAGAGACCCTTATACAAGACTTACCACCGTCGTGAATTCCTCTGGGACTGGCAAGTTGCATAATGTCTGAACGAAAATCATTACAATTCCCCTTTGTTTGGGTGGAGACGGGAACCAATGTCTCATGTTCCGCTCTCTCTTTCATTTGGCGTGCTTAGAATTAACTTCCTATCCAGCTGATACCTTGCTAATACATCATTACCCTCGTGGTTGAACGGGAGTTGGTTAGTTGTGACCCCATTGACACCGTGCCTGGGGCGGGTTAAAGATAAGTTGTGTGTCACTTCATTATGTACTCGGACATCCTCTCATGTGCACATGCCAGCCCTTCAATCCAGCCTTCGCTCTTGTAGTTTATTCGTCTCTTCTGTCCACTCATGTATGCTGCCTATTGCACCCTTGTGCAGGCGCAGACAGCTTTCGAGTTCTTATCAACCATTCTGCAAGCCAGGGCAATATGATTTCGCCACGCTTGACATTGGCGCGCTCCAATCAAAAGCGGATGA
>Ga0307516_10009552_pt1 | contig 10803 bp, 9 predicted proteins | sample 19_EM_MG_FD_203310 | JGI IMG/M metagenome (GOLD analysis project Ga0307516, IMG submission 203310) | Populus trichocarpa ectomycorrhiza microbial communities from riparian zone in the Pacific Northwest, United States - 19_EM | ecosystem: Host-associated > Plants > Roots > Unclassified | place...
ATCTTTACCTTGACTCTCTTCTGTTCCGGCGTCTTCTTTTGGTCCAATTCTGGCACTTTGGCCACCGACTTGCGCATTATCCGGAAGTGATCTGCTCGACCCGGGATGAACTTCCTCAGGTAAGTTGTCATATATTCAAACTGATCCAGTTCCTTCTCACAAGTCGGCGTCGGGTACTCCGCAAATGCCTTCAGCTTATCGCTTCCAGGCCTCACTCCTTTTCCATCCACTTGTAATCCCAACATCTCGATCTTTGGCATGAAGAAATGACTCTTGGCGGGGTTGAGGATCAACTTGGCCCAGTGCATTCGGGGAAAGTAGTGATGATGAAGGAAACTCAGTTGCGTTTCGAAGGAAGTGGTGGCGCCCATGTCATCGTCGTCCTCGGCTTCTCCGGACAATGGCCGTTCTCCCATTGGCTCTGGAATTGGGCCCATCACGAGATCCTTTAACTGCGCGTAAGTATGAGGAGCTCCTGTCAGGCCCTGTCCCATTCTCAGGTAGGCAAACTGTCCTAGTATCGAGCTGAAGGCGGTCTTGTATGCGTGCGGCCGGTACATCGGAATTGCCCAGTAGCCGTTGGCTCCGTCCGCCCACCAATAGAGCTTGAACCGAGACATACTCATGGCATTGATGATTGGCTCTGTTCTCTTCATGGGGTAATTGGTCTTAATTGTGGCATCATTGATCGGGCAATAGATATGGACCATCCTCAAATCTCCGTTTTTCTTTGCCGGGAACTTGCAGCTGGCGCTCCATGGCGAATTGACCCAGTCGATAATGCCAGCATCCAGAAGCTCCGGAAGGTGTTTCTTCTGCCATTCCACTTCCTTCTGAGTATACAGCTTCGGCTTTGAGCGGACAGGGTGGCACTTCGTCGTCGGAATCCGGTGCTCGATCAGGTCAGTGGCCGGCAACTTCTTCACATCACTGCAGAACCGATCCTTCCAGGTGTATAGGAGCCGAATCGCTCGTGACCTCTCCTCTTCTGTCAACTGCTCTCCGACCTGTATTTTCTTCCCTTCACCTCGGCTGAACCATTCCATGATTTCCTCGTCCGGGCTGATTTCGTCCATGGTCCTCTTGCTCTCGGCCGGCCGCCTATGTGTCGGAAATCCCAGCGTATTCCCAAAGGCTTCCTGCAACTCTCCATCCGATTCCGGGCTTCCTTCTTCCATTGCGTTTACTTCTTTTATGATATTTTCTTCTTCCCTCTCTTTCTGAAGTCCGACGTCCCCGTCGGGCCTCTTCCGGACACCTTCCTTTTTCTCAATTGGCACTCCTATCCCTTCCTTACTCCACCATTCCTCCTCTTCTTTCTTTTTCTCCTCGTCAATTTTCTTTTTTTTAATTTTCTTTTCTGTTTTCTTTTCAGCGGTTTCGTCTCTAGTCGTCTCGGAGTCTCGATCTCTCGTCGTCCCGGTGTCTTGATCTCGTGTCTTTCCGGCGTCCTGATCTTTTGTCTTTCCGGCGTCCGGATCTTTCGTCTTCTCATCGTCCTCAGATTTCGTCTCATCGGTTTCCTGCCCTTTCACGACAAATCCCGCAAACGTCTCGTAAACTTCAATCGACAGAACCTCGTCCAACTCGTCAATCCGCACACCTACGCACTCCACCAGCTCCACCTCTTCCTCTGACGCCTCTGACTCTTCCTCTTTACCTAACTTCCCCGTTTTTTTCAATCCGTAAAAATCGCTATCATCAACCTCTTCAAACCTCACCACTTTTGATGTCACCGGCGCTTCTCTCCAACTGCCCACTTCTGCCAGTTCTGAACAATCAAAGACTGCTCCTAATTTTTCCGAAATCGAGCCGCTCTCCTCTTCTTGGCCGCCACTAGGAGGCCCGACACCTCGTGGCGGTATTCGTTTCCCGACTCATCGTCCGAGTATTCTGCTTCGTCATCATCGCTCGGTTCAGAATCCGCGTCAAAAGCGTCAGTTTCATCTGAGTCATCTTCACTGTCTGTCTCGGTCTCGGTCTCTGTGACCTGTGCCTTAATCTTCTGATAGAGCTTCTTGCACAGGTCGTTCCTAGACATCTTCAGCTCGTTCGCCGATTCCCGATCCCAGGACGATCGGTCCATGCCGGAGTCCTGGACGAAGGTGCAAAGCCGAGGAATGTCCTTCTTCACCTTCAGTGAAACCTCTGACGCCTCCAGCTTGTATCGGTATCCGGCCATGTCATGGATGTGATAGGTGTCATTGCTGTAATCTCCAAGAGCCTGTACTTGCTTCATCCATCTCCGGCCTAAAAGCAAGGTGTAAGACGAACTCCCACCTGTCTCCGGCAAACAATAACAGCGTATGGTCGCAGTGACATCTGCCACTGTCACCGTAAGATTCACATAGTACTTGATCTCGTGGAAAGTAGAGGCCGCCATCTTCATGACTATTTCCTTCTGAGGCACCAAGGTCAAAGCCATCCTTCGCGCCAGAGATAATGGCATCATGTTTAAGACCGATCCGCCATCCACAAGGACCCGCTTCAGCGTGCAGGGCGGGAGCTTGCTTCCTGGCTGAGTGACTCGAGCTGCAGTGTAGAAATTCACAATCCGACCTCCTGACTCAGGCAACGCACACCCGACTTTCTCCGGACGATCGGTCGAAAACACCGGCTCCGCCGTTGCAACCACTTTTTCTTTGGCTTTCCCTTTTCCTTTCCGTGGCGGCCGCTCCTGCACCAGTCCGTAGGAAACCTCTTGCCTAGTACTGGGCGCCAGCAGAAAGAGTTGTCCGTAGGTGAGTCCTTTTACTTCCGTGTCCCTCAAGGCTGCCACAGTGTTGAACTTTGGCTGTCCCTTCATCATCCGGATAGGCTCACGCTCCTTTGGTGATCGGCGCTTCCTCTTCTCGCCCAGGTCCGCCGGTGTCATGATCGGTGGCTGGCTTGCCAGCTCGTCCTCCGGAATAGCTTGTCCTGGACGTCCGCTTCCTACCGGTCTAATGGCAGGGCGTTTGGCTCTCGGCTGGCGATCATCACACACTTCTCCATCGGATACGGCCGCTCTCTTCCTCTTGTCAGGTGGATTCGGATCAGGACCCTCCTACTGCAGGACGTCCTCGTAATTCATGTCTTCCAAGGCTGAGCTCAACATACCCACGTCTCCAGTCTCAATGGTCTCGATCATGGTAACCAGATTATCGGGTGCCCTGCTATTGCCAGGCCCTCGTCCCGTTCCGAGCGCTTGTCCATTGCTCCCAGTCCCTTGTCCGAGCTGATCGGTTCCTTGTCCTTGCTGAGCCTGCTGAGGTTGTCTCTCTCGCTGCATGTCGCGCATCTGTTGTCGAAGCTCCTCAACTTCCTGTCGAAGCTGAGAATCCGGCTGAGGAAGAGGGTCCCGACGAGGTCCTTCCAAAAGGCGCTCCGGAGGAATGTACGGGCGGCACTCAGGCTGACCATACCTAGGCTGGAACGGCCGACGTCTCCCGATCTCAGCATTGATTCTCTGAATGTTTTCCGCTCGGATCTCCGGATGCACTCAAGGTTTCCAGCAACGAGACTCGTAGTGCCCCACTCCCTCACAATTGTAGCACACAATGTCGGGATTGGCAGTCCACTCTGGTCGTCCGGCCTCGATGAGATTTGCTTGCGCCAGACCATATCCCAGTGGTCCCGACGAGGTCATCTTTAGCTCTCTCACCTCTTCCAATTGGCGCCGGAGTTCCTCTATCTCGATGCTCGCTGCTTCTTTCTCCAGTCGGGCCTCCTTTTTATCTTTTTCCTTCTGCGCTTCTTCTTGCTCCTTCTGGACACGCTCCTTCTCTTTCTGAATGCGCTCCTTCTCTTTCCGAACTTCTTCTTTCTCTTTCAGAAATTCTTCTTTTTCCTTCTGAGCTTTCTCTTTTTCCTTCCTGGCTTCTTCTTCCTTCTGCCGGGCTTCTTCCTCTCTCATTCTCTGAAGCTCTGCCAGCTTCTCGGAGGCCTTATCACTTCTTCTCTCCTTTTGCTTCCTTAGGCTCTTCCGGTACTTCCGACCCTTACCCTTCCTCCTGCGACGATCACGCTCATCGTCACTGGAATCAGAGTCTGAGTCTGAGTCGGAGGAGTCATCCGTGTCATCGTCATCCACATAGGCTGACCGGCGTCGACCAAATTCCGGCTCCTCCTCGGTACCAGCCAGGCCATGGGCATAGGCCATGCACGTCTCAAATCGGATCTTCCCTTTTTGCTCGCAAACGCCTGGGACAGTGATCAACGTCTTCCGGTTGACTCCATCACGGATTCCTCGGCAGAATTTAGACGTAAGACTCTCGTACAGATCATCCCGACCCTTACAAAGTCCTGCCAGCCTCTGAGTCCGCTGGATGTAGCGCCGGAAGGTCTCGTTCGGTTTCTGTCGCAGGCCTTCCATAGGGCTCACGTCGTCTTCGACCCCAGTATCTCTCATTCTCCGGTAGCGGCAAATCAGCCCTTCTCGCACCACCGTCGGGTTCACTTCCCATTCTCTGTCCATGGTGTCAATGTATTCCTGAACTCAGTGTGTACAATGGGAGTAAATAAGGGTGACATGGTCCATGTGCTGCTCCATGTCGGACTTATACATCCCATTCAGGATCTTAAGTTCGATGTATCTTGAGACATTTTTCAGAAATCGCTCCACATCTTCTCCTTCCTTGCCTCTGAAGGTCTTGATCAATGGGTAGCTCGTCGCAGCTGTCACGATGACATTCGGGAGTCTCACTGCTTCCGCGCCAACACCGTTCTGAGGGCTCGTAGGATCGGTCGACATCGTCGGTATCTGTGGCTCCGGAGCTCGGGTCGATTCTTGATTCGGGGCGGATTCTTGATTCAGGGCAGATTTTTGGCTCGGAGTCGATTCTTGGCTCGGGGTCGATTCTTCTTCAGACTCGTCGTGGTCTAACTGCTCAGGCAATTCACTCAAATCAGGCCCGTCTTCGTCAATTGACAAACTCCTCAGTCCGACGAGCACTCTGTCTTCCGATACGGTCACCGTGATTCCTTGACGGTCTCGTCTCGGGAACTCGTATCGATCGCGCGCTCTCTCTCGTACTCGTTCCGCCAGCCGATCCGCTCGGAGCCGACTCCAGTGCTCAGCGTCCGCCAGTTCTGAATTCTTTCTTTGACTCAGTCTTCGTCAGCGGAGTTACTCCAGAGCTTCAAGAGAGACGTCCAGTAGCGGGCCTCGACACGCCGGCCCCCGCGCTTACCGCTGGCTGCTCGACGGCAGCTACGTTTGACACGAGGACTCGATTCGCAGCTGAAGGTCAGTCGACACCGTTCCGGGTTTGGCGCACCAGATGATGACTATAGACTAGGGGCGGAGCGATTAGAGAGACAGGTCACCAGGAGGAAAGAAAGAGGGTGTGAGAGAAAAATCGTTGTGACCCTGTGGCTGTGCAGACGAGACAGGATGTTGTACAGGGTGAGGAGCAAATCCTCCTCAGAGTCGAGCTAAAGAACCCTCCCTGCTAGCTAACCCTAAGTCTCCCACACTAACCCCATCAAGACCACCCGTTCCACCTTTTTGCCGTTCGGAGCGCAACGCCCCTTCACTATGTATAAACGCCAATATTACAGGTACTAACCCACTTTCCACCCCTTCAGCACCTTGTCTCTCGATTGCGCACGCCCTTCGCCTCACCAGTGCATAATCATACATGAAGCATCGCGACGGGAACGAAACCACCGAGCATCACCCTCCTCGAGCAGAGCTGTGCCGAACAAACCCACCGCTAACCTGCACCTTCCCTTCCCTGCGAAGATGTCGTTGCAACTTCCGGAAATGCCGCCCAACAAGCCTGGGCTCATGCTACCGCCGCTGTCACGACACGCGCTCGCTGACCCACGACAACCTCCCGATTCGCATGAGAACTCGGTCGCACATATACTGCCTGTATTGCCGTCGGTGTTCCATAACGTTGTAGGTTTCTCGCCACCATTCACCTCTTACCCCTTCACGCCTGCCCCTGTCTCGTCGCCCCGCTTCGACCAGCCCCCGCCGCCCCCCCCCCTCTTCCTTTCGTTGAGCGCTGGATAGCTGATGGAAGGAGTAAAATAGCTATGTCAAACCGCAGACGTTTTCAACAGCCCGATGCGCCACCACAGTCGCTCGATAATCTTCACGAACGTGCAGCTCGCCTCGGCCATCTCGGCAGGACACAATCGCTTCCAACACGCCTTAGATGTCCTCGAGGCCAATACCATCACGGCGAAAATGGCGATCCATTGGGATTACCGGCGGCGGGTTGTGGAAACGGTAAAAAGAGACACGCTGGAATGTTGGAGGCTTTGAGGCTTCTGCAGGAACACGGCGCCAACAAGCATATGAAAGGAAATGACGGCCGGACAGCACTACACATTGCCGCACATGCCGGGAAGTTGGAGGCTTTGACACTATTGCTGCAACAGGGCGCCGACTTGCACGCGAAAGACAACGATATCTGGACACCACTACACAGTACTGCAGGTGGCGGCAAGGCAGAGGCTTTGGCGCTATTGCTGAAACACGGCGCCGACTTGCACACGAGAGAAAAGACGGCCTTACACCACTACGCCTTGTGACACACGCCGGAATGGAGGAGGCTTTGAGGCTTTTGCTGGAGCACGGCGCCGACATGCACGCGAAAGACAATGATATCTGGACACCACTACACAGTGCCGCAGGTGGCGGCAAGGTGGAGGCTTTGGCGCTATTGCTGAAACACAGCCCCAACTTGCACTTTAGAGGAAAAGACGGCCGTACACCACTGCACCTTGCCACACACTCCGGAATAGTGGAGGCTTTAACGCTGTTGTTGGAACACGGTGCCGACATAAATGCTAAGGACAGCGACCACTGGACACCACTACACAGTGCCGCATCCGGCGGTAAGGTGGAGGCTTTGACGCTATTGCTGGAGCACGGTGCTGACTTGCACGCGAAAGATGATGGTGGCCAAACACCACTACACCTTGCGACGCACTCCGGAAAGATGGAGGCCTTGACGCTATTGCTGGAACGCGGCGCAGACTTGCATGGGAAAGACAACAACGGTTGGACACCACTACATCGCTCCGCATACAGCGGACAGGAGGAGGCTTCTACTCTATTGCTGCAACACGGTGCCGATGTCAAAGCAAAGAATAATGATGGCAGTACCCCACTAGACGTTGCCAAACTGAACGGATTTGGGCATTTGTTGGCGATGGTACTTCATAGTAAGCCAAAACCAGGATCTAAAACCTTGCTAGCCACCGACCTTCGCACCGCGAGTTGGCATTCTTCAGGTTGGAATTAATCGAGTGCGTCTCATTTTCCTACGCGGTTCCGGGTAATAGCCTCTTTTTTTTTTGATTATACTCGCATCCTGCGTCTCCGAGTAATAGGCGCACTGGGCATTATTTGCAGTGCTTCCCATTGTAGCGGAAATTTAGACCGCCCGCTTGGCGTGAAAAGTAAGGTGAAAACGATTACCCCCACAAAGGCGCTTGCCACGTATCAAAAAAAAACCCACTTTTTTTCAATCTGACTGGGAGAATCAAAATTCGAGATAGTTATCTAGTGTTCCTACTGTTGCAACAATTTTTAAATTAGGTGATTATTTGTCAGCAGGGTTCATGTACCATCGCGAGCGGCCCGAGAGGTGTCGCAGCAACGCAGCACGGTGCGCCCCAACTTGTGGGAGGACGGCGGGCCCAGGAGGACAGCTGTGGAAGGGTGGGAGGGTGGGTGGGTAGGTGGACGTTTGGAAGTGTATATTGTGTTGTCAGTAGCTTGGCTGCTTCTTCTGCATCTGGTGTACGCCGTCAATAATGCCCCGAGGCATTTGCTCAGTAGCGGTTGGTTTTGGGGGGGATTACCTGGGCTCTGATTGCAAGGACCTCGCCCCCCTAAAGTCAACAACGATTATCGAGCGGGGTTGCATCTGCTACACTCGAACTGGACTTGTTCACCTACCCGCTGCCAACTGGAGATGTGACGGGGTCCGGTCGAAGTGGGGGTAGTTATAATTGGACCCGGATGAACAGGGGTAGCGATTCCGCCAATCAGAGCCACCAGCTCATCAATGGGTGCACGAACGCGAGACAGGAAAGATGCCTGGTTGGCGTCTTGGCGTTGGCTACAGGGGTCGGCTCTCCATGACGTGGGAATCTTTTCAAGCGGCCACCACGCTAAGCCTAAAAAAGTAAGTGTGTGGCTGCGACAACTCAGTGGTATTAGTAACCAGAAAAAAGGGGAGACGTCTCATCCCACCTACGCGAATACTTCATTGTATGATACCGTGACAGCTACCAATCCCTACCATTTCATTCAACAGAATGTCTTCTAGTATGTTTCCCCTCCCCAAAGACGCATCAAATTGGAAGACGTAACTCTTTCAGTTAGAAAAGCCTGTTATTCTCCCAATTGCGGAGTTCAACGATATCTGGCCGTTAGTAACGTTTATAGGTTTCGAAACAAAAAGTTACAGCAGAAAGGGGCTGACGAGGTTGAATATGGGCCAAACATGCAGTACCGCCAAACCACAAGCTGAAGAGAACCCGATCAAATGAAGAACCAGCTGTATCCGCGAGAAAGATCAGTGTTCGGTTACAGTCAAGCTAACACATAACCTCCTCGGACCAAATCCTACTATCAATCTCGAACGGAAAACCGAATACCATTACGGCCATGCTTGGAACAGTTGTACGGTGAAAAGGTCTGTACAACCGTTGATTTTTTTGGCGGAAACCGAGAACATTATGCAACACCATAAATTTTTAGTGCAATACGCGGTGCCATTCGGAGGAAGGAACATTGGTGTGATGAAAATTAAAGTGTTGCCGGTATTTATTTTCCTTCAAATTAATACATGAATTTTACTGATTAGTAGATTTCTCGTCGCTATTATCTTACATGTCGACATATTTTTCACTTCGATACTGTGACAAAGCGCTTACATCTGTCTACAACTGGTATATCCATGTTCGATGAACTCGGATCGGAAGTGTATCAAATGACTGGATCTGTGCCAGTCGAGACTGCTGAAGAAGCACCAATACAGGATAGGGAACGGACGGAGGCAATTCTAAATCTTCGTTATCGCGGAGCAGTTACAGTGGGTGCGAGTTGATGGGGGAGAATTATTGGGAAAATCACGAGCAACAGATAATCACGGACATGGATGAGGAAGCGGTCGCGCCATTGGTAAATTCACGATAGGAGATTTTAGAAGACATAGGCCTTGCGAGTTGCAATTATTTGTTTTATAAAACTATAGTAGCCGGTCTCTTCGATGTGCAATAGCAGCAAGCAAAAATTGGAAGTAGGAAAAAAATTGGAGAACCGTGTTGTAACGAGACTGGCTGGCAGGGCTCCAGATAGTGAACAGAAAGGTTGACGTGCCGCGAGCAACAGGTATATGAGCGACGGGGCTCCGAGCAGAGCGCACGAGCGGACACGAGCGAGTAGGCGGGCACCGAATGCACGAGCAATGAGCAAAGTGTTGTAGTTGAAGTGATAGTTGGTCGATGAGGGATCGTTTGTGCGGGAACGTTATGTGGATGGGGGGTGGTGTGTTTTTTTAGGAATAAAAATAAAAAATAAAAAATAAAAAAGGGAGCGACACCAAATTCGACCAGCTGGCAGCCACACCCAGTCCTTGCGCCACACGCTAAAATTTAGCGTCATGGCCGCTTGAAAAGGACCCGACGTGGCTCCTGTGTGGGAGGGCTGCATGCAGACTAATTATTTTGCCAAATAACCCCTTTGAAGGAATTTAGTTTCGCACTAATTCTCACATTCTGCTAGTTTTTGTCGCGGGTGTGGTAATTGTATACCACTAAACCACACCCCCGATCATGAAAACTAGTAGAATGTGAGAATTAGCGCGAAGAGAGCGAGCGCGCAAGCGCTCCACTCATGGCCGATTTCCCCGGAGTCGCGAAAAAGTCGTGGTCGGTCTCCATACCGCTGGGCTCGCTGCGGTTCTTGTTGCCACGCCGGAATAAGTCCTGGGTGCTCTCCACCCTCCTGTCCGCTCCCGTGGCCGCCCTGACGAAGTTGGGTCACCCGCTTCCCTTCTTTTCCTCCTCTTCCTCCGCGCTGCTCTCCAGCTCAGAGAGCTCGCTGCTGGCATCCTCCATCTCCACCTCCCTATAGCTCCCCGAATCTTCCACGAGCTCCCTCAGGAGGGCGCTCTCGCTTTGGTCGATGTTGGCAGCCACCACCGGGGCTGCCTCGGTCGATTCGCCTGTGTCACCGCGCATCGTGAGGCCAGTGAAGCTAAAGTCGCGCTAGGTTTTAGTGTGTGGCTGAAAGTCTTGGCGTTTTTTAGCGACGAGTTTCAGTGTCGAAGGTGTGGAGTCCAGTTTCGCAGAGGGTCGCCGCGTTTTCCAATTCCGAGCGTCGAGCCACACGAAGCCCCCCACCCGGTAGTCCGGGGCCAGAAGGCGATGCTCATCGGCACTTTCCTGGTGACGCAGTTGGGCGCGGTACATCTCAACCCTCAGGTGGCCGTGGATTTCGGATAAGGCTTCTACGGGCCTCTTGGTCATCCGGTTGATGGTGGGCGAGATCGAATTGCCAGCGGGGATCATATCCAAGATTGGTAAAGAACGGGGAAGTTGCGGTGGTCTCCGACGTATGGTTATTTGACGCGAACTCGGCAAGAGGTAACCATTCAGACCAGTCATCCTGAAGGTAGTTCACATAAGACCGCAAGTATTGCTCCATTACTGAGTTTATTCGTTCAGTCTGACCGTCTGTCTGCAGGTGGAAGGCGGTGGAGAGACGCGGTTCAATACCCAGACGTGCGCAAAGCCGGTGCCAAAATGCGGAGGTAAACTGCGGTCCTCGGTCCGAAGTGATTGTCAACGGAA